>Ga0182736_1000225_pt1 | contig 108413 bp, 95 predicted proteins | sample eDN5th30CKraftBY_FD_128882 | JGI IMG/M metagenome (GOLD analysis project Ga0182736, IMG submission 128882) | Enriched backyard soil microbial communities from Emeryville, California, USA - eDNA 5th pass 30_C Kraft BY (version 2) (version 2) | ecosystem: Environmental > Terrestrial > Soil >... | reverse complement strand
CGCACGGTCGATCGCTCGCGTACGCCGATCACGGCAGCTCAACCCGGCCGGGGGTGTCCGTGTCAGCCCGTAGCTGTCGGTCGGCGAGCCGAGCGCACACCGGCGGCCAGACGGCCCCGGACCGAGCACCGACCCCTCCCCCCTCGATGCCCGCCGCTCTCACCGGCAGCGCGCTCCACAACCCACCAGAGCACTACTAGAGCCGCCCGCCCAGCCGGGAGGCCAGCGCGGCCTCCTGGTAGTCGAGCTGCTCGAGGTACTCGCGCACGGCGTCAGCGTCGAGCGTCCCGTCGCGCAGGCCGCCGATGATGGCCTGCCGCTGGGCGGCGATGACGTCGCGCGTGAGCTGCCCCATCGCCGTCCCGAGTGCGGCCCGCTCGGCGACGGCGACCTCCTGGCGCTCGGACGCGCGGCGGATGAAGTCCGCGCTGACGCCGGGCGGCGGGTCGTCCGCGAACGCCTTCATCACCCCGGTCGCGGCCTCCCGGGCGGCGGCGGCGACGTCCCGCTGCTGGGCCTCGACCACGCGGTCCTCCGCGGGGTCGCGCACGTTCAGGCGGGCGATCAGCCACGGCAGCGTCGCGCCCTGCAGGACGAGCGTGGCGACCGCGACCAGGTACGCGATCGCCTGGATCTCCGGGCGCCCCGGAAGCGCGGCCGGGACGGCCGCGGCGGCCGCGACGGTGACGACGCCGCGCATGCCGGTCCAGGAGATCACGAGCGCTTCGCGCCAGGTCAGCGGCTGCGCCGGCCGGGCGGGCCGGCGCCCGCGGGCGGCGAGCCGCTCGTTGATCTCCGCGAGCCGGCGCGTCATGCGCACGACGCCGGGGTCGTCCGGCCGGTCCTCGACCACCAGCCCGGCGCCGAGCGTCAAGAAGAGCACCAGCGGGCGGATCAGGAGCACGGTCGCGAGCACCAGCAGGCCACCGCCGAGGACGCTCCAGCTGGTGAGGTCGGCGACCACGAACCGCAGCTGCAGGCCCATGTAGGCGAACACGAACGCTTCCAGCAGCACGTCGAGCGCGGCCCACACGTTGCGCTCCTGCAGGCGCGTCTCGTAGTCGAAGCGGACCGACAGCGTGCCGACCAAGAAGCCCGCCGCGACGACGGCGAGCACGCCGGACGCCTCCAGCGACTCGGCCAGCAGGTACGCGGCGAACGGGACGACCAGGCCGAGCACGGTCTCCAGGCCCGCGTTGCGCAGGTGGCGGCGGACGTTGAGCGCGACGATCGCGAGCGCGACGCCGCTCGCGATCCCGACCGCGGCGCTGTAGAGGAACAGCAGCACGGGGCTGTCGACGAGCGTGTGCTCGCCGGTGATCGACGCCACCGCGACCGTGAACAGCGTCAGGGCGGCGGCGTCGTTGACCAGGCTCTCGCCGGTGAGCACGGAGAGCACGCGCCGGCGCAGGCCGAGCGAGCGGCCGATCGCGACCGCGCTGACCGCGTCCGGGGGCGCGACGACCGCGCCGAGCACGAGCGCGGTCGAGAACGTGAGGCCGCCGACCGCGAGCGCGCCGACCCCCGCGACCGCGAACGCCGTGGCGATCACGAGGCCGACGCCGAGGACGAGGATCGCCCGCAGCTGGCGGATGAACGAGGGCAGCGCGAACCCCTGCGCCGCGGAGTACAGCAGCGGCGGCAGGACGACGCCGAGGATGATGTCGCTGTCGAGCTGGAAGCCGGACACGCCGGGGACGAACGAGGCCGCCAGGCCGACGACCGTGATCACCAGCGGCGGCTGCAGGTCGCGCCGGTGCGCGTACGCGGTGACGACGATCGCGCCGACGATCACCAGGATCAGCTGCAGCCCTTCCACGGGGCGCAGCCAAGCACATCAGCGCACGGCGAGCGCCGCCGCGCACTCGAGCATCAGCGCGTGCACGAACGCCTGCGGCAGGTTGCCGCGCAGCTGCCGGCGGCGGACGTCGTACTCCTCCGAGAGCAGGCCGGGCGAGCCGCACGCGGCCCGGTTGCGCTCGAACCAGCGCGCGGCGGCGACGTGGTCGCCCAGGCGGTGCAGGGCGAGCGCCACCCAGAAGCCGCACAGCAGGAACGCGCCCTCGGCCGCGCCGAGCGGCCGTTCGTCCGCGCGGTAGCGGTAGGCGTAGCCGTCCTCGGTCAGCTCGGCGAGGACGGCCCGCAGCGTCGCCACCGCGCGCGGGTCGTCCGCGGGCACGGCGCCGCGCAGCGCGGGGGAGAGCAGCGCCGCGTCCACGCGCGGATCGCTGTCCGTGCGCTGCCAGCGCCCGGAGGGATGCACCGCGGCCGCGGCGACGAGCGCGTCGGCGAGCGCCGTCCAGCGCTCCGCCTGCGCGCGCCGCGGGCTGTAGGCGCCGATGCGCCGCAGCCCGGCCGCGCAGATCAGCCGGCTGTGCGTCCAGTGCGCCGGGTCGAGCTCCCAGACGCCGGCGTCCGGTTCGCGCCACCGGCGCTCGACCGCGTCCGCCGCCGCTTCGGCCGCTCGCCAGGCGTCCGGCTCGAGGTGATCGTGGCGCCCGGCGGCGGCGAACAGCAGCAGCGCCTCACCGTGCACGTCGAGCTGGAACTGCGAGCGGACGCGGTTGCCCACGACCGCGGCGCCGCCCGGGTAGCCCGGCAGCGCGAGCCGCCGCTCGCCGGGCACCGGCTCGCCGGCGGTCGTGTACGCCGGCGTCAGCCGGTCGCCGTCGGCCCGCAGCCGCTCGCCGACGAACCGCACCGCCTCGTCGAGCAGCGGGTGCGCCCCGGTCGCCGCGACCGCCTGGCCGGCGTAGCACTGGTCGCGGATCCAGACGAAGCGATAGTCGTAGTTGCGCCCCGCCCGCGCGCGCTCCGGCAGCGCGGTGGTGGCGGCGGCGACCATGCCCCCGCCGCCGCTCGTGAGGCCCTGCATGACCGCATAGGCGTGGCGCGCGTCGCGCGCGGCCGCGGTCGCGTCGAGCCGCGGCACCCGCTCCTGCCACGCCGCCTCGGTGCGCCGCCACGCCGCGTCCGCGTCGCCGCCGCGCGCCGCGCCGGCCTCGCCGCTCGCTGCCGCGCTCGCGCCGCGCTGCCCCGCCGCGCCGCCGAGCGCCCCGCCCGCTTCGGGCTGCCACGCCTCATCGGGGTCGTCCCCGAGTGCGAGCACGAGGTCGTGCGCGGCGCCTTCGGGCAGGTCCAGCGTGAGGACCAGGCCGTCCGGCCCGGGGACCGCGTCGCGCGCGCCGGCCCACCGCATCCGCAGCGCGCCGCAGCGGCCGGTCCAGACGCCGTCCTCGCCGCGCGCGAGGTCGCGCAGCGGCGCCTGGTCGAAGTCCGCCCGCGGGTCGAGCCGCACGCGCACCCGCGCGGGCCCGGCCACGGCCAGCACCCGGCGCAGGAGCACCGCGCAGCCGGGCTGCGCCGGCAGCGCCAGCGCGTCGCGGCACTCGACCGTCGTGCCGGCGTCGGTCACCCAGCGGTGGTTCCAGATCAGGCTGCCGGGCTCGTAGAACCCGCCCCAGACGCAGCGGTCCCGCGGCGTGACCGCGTACTGCCCGCGCCCGCCCAGCAGCGCCGAGAAGACCGCCCCGGAGTCCCAGCGCGGGACGCACATCCAGACGAGCTCGCCGCGCGGCCCGACCAGCGCGCCCCGCTCCCCATCGGCCAGCAGCGCGTACTCGCGCAGGATGTGCGGCGCGACCGTCACCGCCGCGCGAGCACGGCCGCCGCCGCGCCCGCCACCCCGGCCGCCGCCAGCATCCGGCGGTGCGTCGCCGCCCACAGCTGCACGCTGCGCCCCGTCGCGCGCGAGTCGAACCGCCCGTGCGTCGCGGCGTCCTCGGGCACCGGCTCGAACAGGTTCCCCGGCCGGGGCGCGGTCGGCACGTCCTCCATCTGCTGGCTGCGGATCCCGGTCCGCGCCAGGTAGCGGTCGGCGATCCGCGGCGCCAGCGACGCGCCCACGATCGTCAACACGGTCGACCCGCCGACCCACAGCTCGCGGCGCGGATGCGCGGCGGCCCACACGACCGCTTCGGCCGCGACCTCCGGCTGGTAGATCGGCGGCACCGGCTGCGGATGCCGCGGCAGCTTGGAGCGGCCCCAGTCGAACTGGGGCGTGTTGAGCCCCGGCAGCTGGACCATCGTCACCCGCACCGCGCTCCCGTCCGCGAGCAGCTCGGTGCGCAGCGCGTCCGTGAACCCGCGGATCGCGAACTTCGCGCCGCAGTACGCGGCCTGCAGCGGGATCGCGCGGTACGCGAGCGCCGACCCGACCTGCACGATCGTGCCGCGGTCGCGCGCCGTCATCCGCCGCAGCGCCGCGAGCGTGCCGTGAACGGTGCCGAGGTAGGTGACCTCGGTCGCGCGCCGCAGCTCGTCGGCCTCCGTGTCCACGACCCGCGCGAACACGGTCGCCATCGCGTCGTTGACCCAGACGTCGATCGGCCCGAACCGCGCTTCGACGGCGGCCGCCGCGGCCTCGACCGCGTCGGCGTCGGCCACGTCGGTCGGCACCGCCAGCGCCGAGCCGCCCAGCGCGCGCACCTCGTCCGCCGCCGCCTCGAGCCCCGGCCGCCCGCGCGCGAGCAGCCCGACGCTCGCGCCCCGCCGCGCGAACGCGTGCGCGACCGCCCGCCCGACCCCGCCCGACGCGCCCGTGACCACCACGACCATCTCAACCTCCCAGCCGCTCGGCCAGCCGCGACGCGAGCGCCATGATCGTCAGGGCCGGGTTCGCCGACCCCTGCGTCGGCAACACGCTGCCGTCCGCGATGAACAGGTTCGGGACGCCCCAGGCGCGGTGGTCGGCGTCGACCACGCTGTCCTGGGGGCGCACCCCCATCCGGCAGCCGCCGACCAGGTGTGCGTAGCGGTCGATCGTCAGCGTGTCCTGCGCGCCCGCCGCCTCCCAGATGTCCGCCAGCGTCCGCTTGGCGTACGCGATGTTGGCCCGGTCGTTGGCCGACTGCGTGTAGTCCAGCCGCGCGATCGGCACGCCGTGCTCGTCGACCTCGTCCGCCAGGGTGACCCGGTTGTCCGCGTGCGGCAGCAGCTCGCTGAGCGCGCCGAGCGTGAACCAGTGGTTGTAGTCGCGCATGTACTCGCGCAGCGCGCGGCCCCAGTGGCCGTCGGCCAGCACGTGCTCGGCCCAGCCGATCGGCAGCGGCCCGACCGTCTGGATCGCGAACCCGCGCGCGAAGCCGCGCGCCGCGTCGGTCTCGTAGAACTGCTCGGAGGAGATCTCCGGCGGCGGCGCCTTGTACTGGCGCAGCAGGTCCGGGAAGCGCCCGGCGACCTGCGGCGCGCCCTGGACCATGATGTAGCGGCCGACCTGGTCGTGGGCGTTGGCCAGCCCGTGCGGCCAGCGCGCGCTGGTCGAGTGCAGCAGCAGCCGCGGCGTCTCGATCGAGTAGCCGGCAACCGCGACCGCCGCCGCGCGCTGGAACCGCTCGCGCCCGTCGCGCTGATACGCGACCCCGGTGCAGCGGCCGGCGCCGTCGATCTCGATCCGCACCGCGTGGCTGTCCGCGCGCACCTCGGCGCCGTGCGCGATCGCGTCCGGCACGTGCGTGATCAGCGGCGACGCCTTCGCGTTGACCTTGCAGCCCTGCAGGCAGAACCCGCGGTAGATGCAGTGCGGCCGGTTGCCGAAGACGCCGTTGGGGATCGCGACCGGGCCGACGCGCGTCTCGATGCCGAGCGCCCGCGCGCCGGCCCGCGCGTGGTCGACGCCGACGCCGACCGGGTGCGCGGCGTGCGGGTAGCGGTGCGGGTCGCCCCACGGCCAGTCCTGCCCGGCGACCGGCAGCTCGGCCTCGACGCGCTCGTAGTGCGGCTTGAGGTCGCGGTAGGCGATCGGCCAGTCGGCGCCGACGCCGTCCTCGGAGCGCACGCGGAAGTCCGAGGGATGAAAGCGCGGCGCGTAGCCCGCGTAGTGGACCATCGAGCCGCCGACGCCGTGCCCCGAGTTGTTCTTGCCCAGCTCGACCGGATCCTCGCCCCCGATCATCCGCTTGGCGGTCCAGTAGAGCCGGTGGCTGCCCGCTTCGTCGGAGACCCAGTCGCGATCCGGGTCCCAGAACGGGCCGGACTCCAGCACCACGACCCGCCAGCCGCGGCGCGCGAGCCGCTGCGCCAGCGTGCCGCCGCCCGCGCCGGCGCCGACGATCGCCAGGTCGACCTCGTCGTCGTCGCGGTAGTGCGCCATCGTCGCCAGCCCGGGCAGGCCGCGCCGGTGGACGTCGAGCAGGAACCGCGAGTCGTTGTTCACGGCATCCCTCGCCGCTGCACGTCCTCGACCGGATCCAGGCCGAACGCCTCGCGGCCCTCGTGCGGCTCGTCCGCCGCGAGCCGCATGTACCCGCGCGGATACGCGGCCCCGCCGAAGCCGATCTCGTTCCACGCCCACGGATGCGCGTAGAACGCGGAGAGCACCGCGCGCATCACGACGGTCCACGCGTGCGGCAGCCCGTCCCAGACGCCGCCGTGCAGCTCTCCGCGCGCGAACGCGCCGACGATCTCCAGCCGGGCCGCGTCGTCCGCACCGGCGAACGCGCCCCCGGCCGCTTCGTCGAGCCCGCGCGCGACCAGCCGCCACGTGTCCCGGTCGTCCGGCATCCCGACGTGCTGGAAGCCGTCCAGCTGCCCGGCGTGCAGCTTGGCGTCGACGAAGCTCATGACCGGGATGCGCGGCTCTGCGTCCTGCGCCAGCACGACGTCGCAGAACGCGCACAGGCACGCGAACTCCGCGCGGGTGAAGAAGCGCCGCGGCGGGACGTCCTCCACGCGCGCGAGCACGACCGCGCGCGTCACCTCGTCCCAGTGGCCGCGGTCGGCGAGCACGTCGTAGTCCGGGTAGCGGCCGTGCCGCTGCGGCGTGACGCCGCGGCGCTGGCGCGGCAGCCCGGCGGGATCGGGCGGCTGGCGGTCCGGCCGGCGGTTGGGGAGATGCCCGGCGTCGCGGAACATCAGCGCTCGCGCCGCATCACCGCGGCGGCCAGCCCGAGCGCGCCGACCAGCGTCAGCGACCCGGGCGCCAGCAGCGGCGGGCCCATGACGAGGTTGTAGGACGCTTCGCGCAGCCCGCCGGGCTTGCGCATCACGCCGCGCAAGTGCAGATAGACGCCGAGCGCGCCGTCGGCGATGTAGAGCGCCGAGCACGCCGGCAGCCACGTGCGCGCCGCGCGCTCGGACACCACGCCGGCGATCCCGGCGGCGCCGAGCGCCGGCGAGAGCACGACCGGCGCCCACATCCAGCGGTTGCCGAACGAGCCGCCGTAGTGGTTGACGTAGACCTCGGCGCCGAGCGGCAGCGCGGCCGCGGCGGTGGCGCCGGACAGCAGCCGCTGCGCGCGGCCTCGGCGCAGGTTGCGCACCAGTTTCATAAGGCAGCCTCCGGCTCGTGATGCCTGAAACCCGCGGTCGGGGCCACGTGCCGCTGGTCAGGCTCGCTCATACGGCAGCCTCCGCCTCGTGATGCCTGAAACCCGCGGTCGGGGCCACGTGCCGCTGGTCAGGCTCGCTCATACGGCGAACGCCTCCGCGTCGCGGGTCTTGAGCTCGATGCCGAGCCCCGGGCGGTCGGGGTCCGGCCGCAGCGCGCCGCCGGACGGGACCAGCGCGCCGTCGAACAGCCGCTGCTCGATCCGCGCGTGGTCGTCGAAGTACTCGAGGTGGCGCAGCGGGCCGACCGCGCAGCACGCGTGCGCGTGCAGCTGCGGCGCGCAGTGCGCCGACAGCGGCACGCCGTGCGCCTGGCAGAGCGCGGCCACGGCCAGCAGCCCTGTGACCCCGCCGCAGCGGGTCGCGTCGGCCTGCTGCACGTCGACCGCGCCGGCGTCGAGCATGCGCCGGAAGTACGCGGGCTCGTAGCCGTACTCGCCGGCCGCGATCTCCAGCCCGGCCGGCGCCCGGTCGCGCAGCAGCCGCAGGCCCGCGAGGTCGTCGGAGGACACCGGCTCCTCGAACCAGCTCACGCCCGCGTCGGCGGCGAAGCGCTCGGCCAGCGCGAGCGCCGGCTTGCGCGCGTAGGCGCCGTTGGCGTCGACGTACAGGGCGGCGTCGCCGATCGCCGCGCGCGCCGCGACCGCGCGCTCGACGTCGTGCGCCGGGTCGGCCCCGACCTTCATCTTCACGCGCGGGATCCCGGCCTGCACCCAGCCGGCCAGCTGGCGCTGGAGCCGCTCGACGGAGAAGCTGGTGAACCCGCCGCTGCCGTAGACGGGTACCTCCTCGTGAACGGCGCCGAGCAGCGTCGCCAGCGGCAGCTCGAGCAGCTTCGCCTTGAGGTCCCAGAGCGCGACGTCGACCGCGCTGATCGCCATCGCCGCCACGCCCGAGCGCCCGAGGTTGCGCACGGCGCGGACCATCGCCCACCACGCGCGCTGCGGCGCCAGCGCGTCGAGGCCGCGCACCGCGCCGCCGAGGTGATCCTCCGCCAGTCGCGCGGTGGCCACGTCGGCGTACGTGTAGCCGAGCCCGCGCTCCCCGCCCGCCGCGGCGTGGACGACGACCAGCGTCGTCGCCCGCCACGCGAACGTCCCGTCGGCCTCCGGGACCTCGGTCGGCACCGTGTAGGCCGCGACCGCCAGCTGCTCGATCGTGGTCATCGGCCAGGCAGGAACTCCTGCAGCTTCTGCTTGGCGGCCTGGCGGACGACCTCCGCGGTGCCGGGGTCGCCGTGCGTGAGCGCGGACGCCAGCGCCTTGGCCTGCTCGAACGTGATGTGCGGCGGCAGCGGCGGCACCTCGGGGTCGGTGATCGCCTCCAGCACGACGGGCCGCTCGGCCGTCAGCGCCCGCTCCCACGCGTCCCCGACCGCCTCGGGATCGTCGACCCGGATGCCGCCCAGCCCGATCAGCTCGGCGTAGCGCGCGTACGGGAAGTCCGGGAGCCGCTGGGACGCGTCGTAGCGCGGGTCGCCCTGCATCGCGCGCTGCTCCCACGTGACCTGGTTGAGGTCGTTGTTGTGCAGCACCATGACGATCAGCCGCGGGTCGCTCCAGCGCTGCCAGTACTTGGCGATCGTCAGCAGCTCGGCGTTGCCGTTCATCTGCATCGCGCCGTCGCCGACGAGCGCGATCACGGGACGGTCCGGGTGCGCGAACTTCGCGCCGATCGCGTACGGCACGCCCGAGCCCATCGTCGCCAGCGTGCCCGACAGCGACGCCAGCATCCCGTCGCGCAGCCGCACGTCGCGCGCGTACCAGTTGGCCACCGAGCCCGAGTCCGCGGCCAGGATCGCGCGGTCCGGCAGCCGGCGCGACAGCTCCCAGAAGACGCGCTGGGGGTTGACCGGGTCGGCGGCGCTGTGCGCGCGCGTCTCCATCAGCGTCCACCAGTCGGCCACGCCGGAGGCGATCTCCTCCTGCCAGGAGCGGTCGGCCTTGCGCTCGAGCAGCGGGATCAGCGCCTGCAGCGTCTGCGCGCTGTCGCCGACGAGGTTGACCTCCATCGGGTAGCGGATGCCGAGCATGCGCGCGTCGACGTCGATCTGCACACCGCGCGCCTGCCCCTCCTCGGGCAGGAACTCCGAGTACGGGAAGCTCGAGCCGACCATCAGCAGCGTGTCGCAGCCGGCCATCAGGTCCCAGCTGGGCTTGGTGCCGAGCAGGCCGATCGCGCCGGTCACCCAGGGCAGGTCGTCGGGCAGCGCGGCCTTGCCGAGCAGCGCCTTCGCGGCGCCGGCGCCGAGCAGCTCGGCGACCTCGGCCACCTCGCGGCCGGCGTGCAGCGCGCCCTGGCCGACGAGCAGCGCGACGCGCTCGCCCGCGTTGAGGATCTCGGCGGCGTGGCGCAGATCCTCCGGCTCCGGGACGACCCGCGGCATCCGGTACCCGTCGCCGACGCCGGAGTGCAGCGTGCCGTGCGCGCGCGGCGGCTCGGCCGCCTCGGCGTCCTGCAGGTCGTTGGGGAGGATGATGCAGGTCGGCGTGCGCTCGGCGGCGGCGATCCGCAGCGCGCGGTCGACCAGGTGCCGGATCTGCGTCGCCTCCATCGCCACGTGCACGTACTCGTGGCAGACGTCCTTGAACAGGCTGAGGAGGTCGATCTCCTGCTGGTAGTTCCCGCCCAGCCCGGCGCGCGCCTGCTGGCCGACGATCGCCACCACCGGCTGGTGGTCGAGCTTGGCGTCATAGAGGCCGTTGAGCAGGTGCACCGCGCCCGGCCCGGACGTCGCCAGGCAGACGCCGACCTCGCCGGTGAACTTCGCGTGCCCGCACGCCATGAACGCCGCCATCTCCTCGTGGCGGACCTGGATGAAGTCGAACCGGTCGCCGGCCCGGTTGAGCGCGCCGAGCACGCCGTTGATCCCGTCGCCGGGATAGCCGTAGATCCGGCGCACGCCCCATTCCGACAGGCGCGCGAGCAGGTGGTCCGCCACGGTGGTGGGCATCGCCATCCCTTTCGTGTCTGCGCGATTGCGTACCCGGGGCCTTCCCCGGACGCGCGCGTCCTAAGCAGCGGGGGCCAGTAGGGTGACGCGATGAACCGACGACTCGCACTCGTGCTGGCCGCCGCCGTCGCCTGCCTGGCCGCCGCGCCCACCGCCGACGCCCAGACCCGGATCACGGTCAAGAAGGGCTCCGCCGTCGACCTGACCGCAGCCGGCGCGCCGGAGAACGAGTACGACGTCAACTCGGGCAGCGACCCGAGCGCGTTCTGCGGCAAGGGCGTCCCGCTGACCGTGGGGTGGACCGGCGCGACCGCTCCGGTGGCGGGCACGCAGGTGTACCTGACCGGTCCGAACACCTACGTCGAGCTCGACCCGCGGCGGCCGAAGGCGGCCGGCAAGCTGCGCGCGGTCGCGGTCTGCGCGACCGGCAAGGGTCTGCGGCCGTCGGTCAAGGTCGCGCAGAACGGAACGAGCGTGAGCTGTGGGGCCAAGCTCACGCTCGGGCTCGCCGCCACGGAGAGCTGGCCGTACATCGAGGAGCCGATCGTCGTCGGTCCTTCGGGCGCGAACGGCTGGACCGCCGCGGCCGGCGCCCGGCCGCGCCCGACGGCGATCTGCGTGGCGCGCTCGGCCTTCAAGAACATCAAGACGGTCCGCCGGACCGGCACGTTCGACGCCGGCTCGGCGACGGCGACGCTCAGCGCGTCGTGCGGGGGCGCCGGCCGCGTCCTCGCCTGGGGCTACGAGGCCGCGCCGATCGCGGGCAACACGTGGCGCTCCGCCGAGTCGTCCTCCGCGCGGTCGGTCCCGTTCGTCGGCGATGCGACGCCGACGGCCGGCGCCAAGGGCTTCAAGATCACGCTGCGGACGGCGGACAACGCCCCGGCCACGGCGTCAGCGCCGGTGGCGCTGAGCGTCCGCTGCGGCGTTCCCGCGGGCGGCTAGCATCGGCGCGGCGATGACGCTGCCGCGCGTGCCGCTCTCGATCCTCGACCTGGCCCACATCGGGCCGGGCGAGACCGCGCGCGAGAGCTTCGCGACCAGCGTCGCCGCCGCGCAGCTGGCCGAGCGGCTCGGGTACGCGCGCGTCTGGTACGCCGAGCACCACAACATGGCGACGATCGCGTCGTCGGCGACCAGCGTGCTGATCGCGCACGTCGGCGCGCACACGAGCACGATCCGGCTCGGCGCCGGCGGCGTGATGCTGCCCAACCACGCGCCGCTGGTGATCGCCGAGCAGTACGGCACGCTGGCGGCGATGTACCCGGACCGGATCGACCTCGGCCTCGGCCGCGCGCCCGGCTCCGACCAGAACACGCTGCGCGCGCTGCGCCGCGACCCGCTGTCGGCGGACGCGTTCCCGCAGGACGTCCTCGAGCTGCAGGGCTACCTGACCGGGGCGAGCCTGATCGACGGCGTCGACGCCGTCCCGGGCAAGGGCTCCAACGTCCCGCTGTACATCCTCGGCTCCTCGCTGTTCGGCGCCAAGCTCGCCGCCGCGCTCGGCCTGCCGTACGCGTTCGCCTCGCACTTCGCGCCGGCCGCGCTGGAGCCGGCGCTGGCCGCCTATCGCGCCGACTTCCGCCCGTCCGCGCAGCTCGAGCGTCCGTACGCGATGGTGGGCGTCAACGTCCTGGCGGCGGACAGCGAGGAGGCGGCCCGGGCGCAGCTGCAGAGCGTCCGCCGCGCCCGCGCGGTCGGCATCTTCGCCCGCCAGCTCGGGCTCGGCTCCGGCGCGGATGTCGACGACGAGCGGGCGGACGAGATCCTGGCCGCGGGCGCCGCGCCGCACGTCGACCAGATGCTGGTCCACACCGCGATCGGCACGCCGGACGCCGTCCGCGCCCACCTCGCCGGCTTCCTCGAGCTGACGGGCGCCGACGAGCTGATCACCGTGCACGCCGCGCCGGGCCGCGCCGCCCGGCTGCGCTCGATCGAGCTGCTCGCCGAAGCGATGGCCTAGGCGCAACTGCGGTCACGTCGGCCAGAGCCGCGCGATGCGGTTGGCCTGGACGCCATAGATGTACGGGCCCGGACGACGACTTTGCGCGACGATGCGATGCCGGTTCTTGACGAGCCGCTCGGCTTGCTCGGCACCGCGCAGCTGGGCGTTGGTGAGGCAGAACGCGCGCACCGCGCTCGCGACGAGCGCCGCACGCTCCGCGGGCCTGCGCCGAATGGCGTCGTCCTTCATGAGCACGATCCATCCGTGGCGGCCGACGTCCTCGAGCCAGACTTCGTCTTTCAGACGCTGGCCTGCCAGCTCGCCGTAGACCTCGGCCATCGTGTGAACGGTCAGTCCCGCCGCACGAAGCGCCCGTGGAACCTGATGGCGGCCGAGACTGCGATCGATGAAGAACTCGAAGGCGTCGGCCATCGTCCGCGGCTACGCGACCGGACGAGACGCCGCGATGGTCACGCGGCGGTGCGGGTGGCGACGCGGATGACGTCCTCAACCTGGCTCGCCGCCACGTCGAAGTCGGCAGCGATGTCGGCGACGGTGTCACCGGCCAGGAACCGATCGACGAGGTCTTCCACGCGCGCGCCGGCGCCGGTGACGATCGGCATACCGAACGCGACCTCCGGGTTGACGATCACGCGCGCCTCGGAATAGCTCGGAAGCTCGAGCTCGTTCGCCCAGCCGTCGGTGCCGTAGGAGATGCGTCGCAGGTAGTCGCGCACGAGATCGGAGAACTGACGCTGGCCGGTGCGCACTACGACCAGGTCGAGGAGGTCCTTCTCGTCGCGCTGCTCGGCGTAGTCGAAGAGAACCTCGGCGCCGTCGGTGAACATGCGCTGCGACGCGAGCGCGTACGCGATCCCGATCTCACGGCGCAGAACGTCGACGGCTGGGCGGATGCGCTGCAGAGGGACACCGGCACGGCGGAAGGCAGCGAGAACGTAGGCCTCGGCGAAACCAATGAACGGCACGGTCGCCTGCGCGCCTCGGCGCGGGAGGACCGTGATCAACGCCGAGCGCCCGGCATGGCTGGCCCACTGATGGACGGTCGATTTGGGAACACCGAGGTATCCAGCGGCCTCGCGCAGCGTGAAGATCGGATGCGCTACGCGTAGGTCGTCGGCTGGAATCGTGCGGACTATCTGTGGCTGGGCCGTCGTCGTGCTCCGTGAGAACCGTGGTGGTGTACCAGATGCTACGCGCACTCGCGGCGGGTTCACGGGACGCTGGCGTAGGATGCGCGGGTGGACGTCATCCCGAAACGGGCCTACGAGCCCGCCGAGCCCGACGACGGCTACCGCGTCCTGGTCGACCACGTGTGGCCGCGCGGCGTCTCGCGCGAGCGGGCGCGGCTGGACGAGTGGGCGCGCGAGCTGGCGCCCAGCGACGACCTGCGCCGCTGGTTCGATCACGTCCCCGAGCGGTTCCCCGAGTTCCGCACGCGGTACCTCGAGGAGCTGAGCGCGCACGCCGACAAGCTGGCCGAGCTGCGCGACCGGGCGGCGCACGGCCGCGTGACGATCGTCTACGCGGCGCGCGACGAGCAGCACAACAACGCGGTCGTGGTGGCCGAAGCGGTCCGGGGATGACCGGCGGCGAGCCCCAGGGGGTGCTGACCCCGATCACCGAGGCGGCGATCTTCCTCACGCTGACCGTGAACCCGGGCGGCGAGGCCGCGACGCGTGACCTGCTCGCGGACGTCAACGGGCTGCGGCGGTCGGTCGGGTTCCGGATCCCGGAGGCCGACCTGACGTGCGTCGCCGGCGTCGGCGCCGCCGTCTGGGGCCGGCTGTTCGGCGTCCCGCGCCCCGCCGGCCTGCACCCGTTCCGGCCGCTGGACGGCGCCGCCCACCACGCGCCGGCCACGCCCGGCGACCTGTGGTTCCACGTCCGCGCGCACCGGCTGGACCTGTGCTTCGAGCTCGCCCAGCTGCTCGTCGACCGGCTCGACGGGCACGCGCGCGTGGTCGACGAGGTGCACGGCTTCCGGTCCTTCGACCAGCGCGACCTGCTCGGGTTCGTCGACGGCACCGAGAACCCCGAGGGCCGCGAGGCGCCGGCCGCGGTGCTGGTCGGCGAGGAGGACGCGGCGTACGCCGGCGGCAGCTACGTGATCGTGCAGAAGTACCTGCACGACCTGCGGGGCTGGAACGCGCTCAGCGTCGAGGAGCAGGAGCTCGCGATGGGCCGCACGAAGCTCAACGACGTCGAGCTGCCGGACGACCGCAAGCCGCCGGACTCGCACGTCGCGCTCAACACGATCGTGGACGCCGACGGTGAGGAGCGCCAGATCATGCGCTTCAACATGCCGTTCGGCAGCATCGGCGCGGGCGAGTTCGGCACGTACTTCGTCGGCTACGCGGCCGACCCGGCCGTCACGGAGGAGATGCTCCGGAACATGTTCCTCGGCAAGCCGCCGGCCACCCACGACCGGATCCTCGACTTCTCGACCGCGGTCACCGGCGCGCTGTTCTTCATTCCCACGGTCGAGTTCCTCGACGACCCGCCGGCGCCCGCGGCGACGACGCGCGACGGCTCGCTCTCGATCGGCAGCCTCAAGCGCTGACGCCGCGCCGCGGCGCGGGCACGACCATCGGCGCGCCGGACGCCGGGCACGACACGACCAGGCAGGCGAGCCCGAAGACCGCTTCGACCAGCTCCGCGGTGACGATCGCGGCCGGCGCGCCCTCGGCCACGATCGCGCCGTCGCGCATGAAGATCAGGTGCGTCGCGTACCGGCAGGCGTGATTGAGGTCGTGCAGGACGGCCACCAGCGTCCGGCCCTGCGCGTGCAGCGACGCGCACAGGTCGAGCACCTCCACCTGGTGCGCGATGTCGAGGAACGTGATCGGCTCGTCGAGCAGCAGCAGCGGCGTCTCCTGCGCCAGCGCCATCGCGATCCAGACGCGCTGGCGCTGCCCGCCCGACAGCTCGTCGACGAGCCGGTCGGCGAGGTCGGCGATCCGCGTCCGCTCCAGCGCCGCGCGCACCGCCCGCTCGTCCTCGCGCGACCACTGCCGCAGCAGCCGCTGGTACGGGTGCCGCCCGCGCGCGACCAGGTCGACGACCGTGATCCCGTCGGGCGCGATCGACGTCTGCGGCAGCAGCCCGAGCCGGCGTGCGACCCGCTTGGTCGGCAGCGACGAGATCTCCGCGCCGTCGAGCAGCACGTGGCCGGCGCGCGGCTTGAGCATCCGCACCAGCGCGCGCAGCAGGGTCGACTTGCCGCACGCGTTCGGGCCGACGATCGCCGTGAAGCCGCCGTCCGGGATCGCGACCGTCAGGTCCTCGGCGACGACGCGCCGGTCGTAGGCCAGCGTCACCGCGTCCGCCCGCAGCGAGCTCATCCGCGTCGCCATTCCCACGTCAGCAGCCACGCCAGGTAGAGCCCGCCGAACGCGCCGGTCAGCACGCCGGCCGGGAGGCTGAGCCGCTGGCCCACGACGTCGGCGGCGAGCGTCAGCGCCGCGCCCAGCAGCGCCGCGCACACCAGCGGGAGGCCGGCCGTGCGCGCGATGCGGCGCGCGATCTGCGGCGCGGTCAGCGCGACGAACCCGATCGGCCCGACCGCGACCGTCGCGACCGACACCAGCGCGACCGCCAGGCCGACGAGCGCCAGCCGCGCCCGCTCGACGCGCACGCCGAGCGCGTGCGCCGCGTCGTCGCCCAGCTCGAGCGCGCGCAGCACACGCGCGGCCGGCACCGCCAGCGGCGCCAGCACGGCCAGCGCGAGCGCGAGCGGCAGCGCGTCCTCCCACGTGCGCCCGTTGAGCGAGCCGAGCAGCCAGCGCGTCGCCTCCTGGGCGTCCTCGATCCGCGCCCGGGCGAGCAGGTACTGGACGATCGACAGCAGCAGGAAGCTGATCGCGATCCCGATCAGCACGATCCGGTAGCTCGACGTCCCGCCGTGCCGGAACGCCAGCGCGTACACGGCCAGCGCCGTGACCGCGCCGCCCGCGAGCGCGCCCGCCGACACGACCGCGCCGGACCCGCCGAGGATCGTGATCACGATCAGCGCCCCGACCGAGGCGCCCTGGGGGAAGCCGACGATGTCCGGGGACCCGAGCGGGTTGCGCGTGAGCGACTGGAAGAGCGCGCCGGAGAGCCCGAGCGCGCCGCCCACCAGCAGCGCGCACGCGACCCGCGGCGCCCGCAGCTCGCGCACGATCAGCTCGGCGCCCGGGTCGGCGGCGCCGAGCAGCGCGCCCACCACGGTGCCGGGCGCGAGCGGGAAGTCGCCCGTGCCGATCGCGACCACCGCGAGCGCGAGCACGGCGCCCGTCAGCCCGGCGGCCGCGACCAGCGGCCGCGCGCGCACGCGCAGCGAGACCGCGTTCCCGAGCCGGACGGTCACAGCGCCGCGATCCGCTTCCGGCGTACGAGCGCGATGAACAGCGGCGTGCCGATCACGGCCATCATCACCCCGGCCTGCAGCTCGCCGGGTCGTACGAGCACGCGCCCGATCACGTCGGCGACCAGCATCAGCGCGGCGCCCAGGAGCGCGGAGTAGCTCAGCACCCAGCGCTGGTCGGGGCCGCACAGCGCGCGCGCCGCGTGCGGCACCGTCAGCCCGAGGAAGTACATCGGCCCGGCCGCCGCCGTGGCGGCGCCGCACAGCAGCGTGACCGCGACCGCGCCGCCGATCCGCGTGCGTCCGACGCGGGCGCCGAGCGCGCGGGCCGCCTCGTCGCCGAGCGCGAGCGCGTTGAGCCCGCGGGCGAGCGCCAGCGCCAGCACGATCCCGAGCGCGATGAACGGCGCGACCGCCTCCAGCTGCGTCCGGTCGCGCCCGCTGAGCGAGCCGACCGCCCAGAAGTCGTACCGCTGCAGCAGCCGCTGGTCGGTCAACGCGACGCCGTAGATGATCGCGGTCAGCGCCGCGGTGATCGCGACGCCGGCGAGCGCCAGGCGCACGGGCGTCGCGCCGCCGCGGCCCGCGCTGCCGATCGCGTACACCGCGGTTGACGCGATCGCGGCGCCGGCGAACGCGAACCAGACCGACGAGGCGGCGCCGGCGAGGCCGAGCGCGAGCGCGACCACCACCGCGGTGGACGCGCCGGCGTTGACGCCGAGCAGCCCGGGATCGGCAAGCGGGTTGCGCGTGAGCGCCTGCATCAGCGCGCCGCCGACGCCGAGCGCGGCGCCGACCGCGATCCCGAGCAGCGTGCGCGGCACGCGCAGGCCGCGGACGATCGCGTCGTCGGGCGTCGAGCCGCCGTGCAGCAGCGCGTGGACGACGTCGCCGGGCGGGATCGACCGCGCGCCGATAGCGAGGCTCGCCAGCGCCGCGCACGCGAGCACGCCGGCCGCGATCACGAGACCGGCACCGCGCGTCAAGCGCGTACCTCGTCGCCGCGTCACGGTCGGGTTCATGACCGTGTAAAGCTCCATGGCGTTCGGCGACCCTAACACGACGCGTGCCGCTGTTAGGATTGCCTAATACATGCGCCTGAGCCTGGTTCCCTTCCTGGCCGCCGCGCTGCTGTCGGCTGCGTGCGGCACCACCGAGAACACCGCTTCCCCCGGACGGAGCGCCGGAAACGCCGAGCCTGGCGCGTTCCCGGTCACGATCAAGCACGAGTTCGGATCGACGACGATCGAGCGGGCGCCCCAGCGCGTCGTCGTCGTGGGCCTGCGCGAGCAGGACGCGCTGCTGGCGCTCGGCGTCGTGCCGGTCGCCACCACCGAGTGGTACGGCAACCATCCGGGCGCGATCTTCCCGTGGGCGAAGGCCGCGCTCGGCGACGCGAAGCTCCCGGCCGTGCTCAAGAACACCGACGGCATCGAGATCGAGCGCGTCGCCGCGCAGCGGCCCGACCTGATCCTCGGCATCTACTCCGGCATGACCAAGAAGGAGTACGACGCGCTGTCGAAGCTCGCGCCGGTCGTCGCGCACCCGAAGGGCGAGGTCGACTACGGCTCGTCGTGGCAGGAGGAGACCGAGATCGCCGGCCAGGCGGTCGGCGAGCCCAAGCGGGCCCACGAGCTGGTGGCGAAGACCGAGCAGCTGATCGCCGACGCGGCCGCCGCGCACCCCGAGTTCAAGGGCCAGACCGCCGCGAACGTCTCCGACTACCAGGGCATCTTCGTCTACGGGCCCCAGGACGTCCGGACGCGCATGCTCGAGGACCTCGGCTTCACGTATCCACAGGCGCTGCGCGACGCGTTCCCGAACGAGTTCGGCGGGCAGCTGTCCGACGAGAAGGTGGACGCGATCGACGTCGGCACGCTCGTGTGGTTCGCCGACGGCGATCGGACGGTGAAGCAGCTCGGGGCCAACCCGGTGTACGCCAAGCTGCGCGTGCACAAGGAGGGGCGCGACGTGTTCATCGGCCCCAAGGACCGCGTCTACGAGGCGACGTCGTTCCCGTCGGTGCTCAGCATGCCCGGGCTGCTGAAGGAGCTCGTGCCGCGGCTGGCCGCGGCCGCCGACGGCGACCCCGGCACGCCGACGGACGAGCGTTAGTCGTTGGCGCCGTCCGGCTCGTCGCCGTCGTCGCTCAGCAGGCGGCCGATCATCCGCAGCACGCTGGCGGTGGCGCCGAAGTCGATGAACATGACCGGCGCAAGCACCCACCAGCGGTCCACCGCGCCGACCACGACGACCGCGATCACGACGAGCAGGACCGCGCCGAGGAACATCATCAGCGCGATCGAGCCCCGATCCGGCTCCATGTGGTTATTTTCAACAAACACAGTGTAAAAAACCATACTCCTCGCCTCACACGGGCGCGAGCGCAGCGTCGTTTGCCGGACGGAGGACCACGACCTCGCCGGGCGCGTGCTCGAGCAGCCACGCGACGTCCGCCGCACTGAGCCCGTCGGAGTGCGCGGTCGCCGCGGCCACGACGATGCGGTCGTAGCGCTCCTGCTCGAGCAGCTGCCGCAGCGCGTGGCGCACCGTCCGGCCCGGGCCGATGCGCTCGTCGACCGCCACGCCCGCCGCGGCCGCGCGGCGCTCGATCGCCTCCTGCAGCTCGAACGCGCGCGTGCACTGGCCCGGGATCGGCGCGTCCAGCGGCAGCGTGAGCGGGACGGGGGCGAGGTAGGCCGGGACCAGCGTCGCATGCTCCACGCGGGCGTTGCGCAGCGCGGCGTCGAGCGCCGCCGGCGACAGCTGCGTACCGACGTACGGGAACAGGATCCGCCGCTTGGAGGGCGTGACCGCGCGCCGGCGGCGCACCAGCACCAGCAGCAGCGCCGCCACGACGCCCACGAGCCCGCCCAGCAGCGCCTCGATCATCGCTCGCACCCCGAGCGGTCGGCGACGATCCGTACGTCGACGCCGGGCAGCGCGCGCAGGAGCCGGTCGGTCAGCGGCTCCCCGAGCCGGCGCAGCCCCCGCCGCGGCGCCGGCGCACCCATCAGCACGTAGGTCGAGCGCCGCTCGCGCGCCACGCGCGCCGCCACGGCGACCACGTCCTCGCCCTGCTCGACCAGCACGTGCGCGCCGAGCAGCGCCCCGAGCCGCCGGAACGCGCCGACCTGCTCGCGCTCGGCGGCCGACGGCGAAGGTCCCAGCACGATCAGCACGTCGAGCTCCGCGCCGAGCCGCTGGGCCGAGCGCCACGCGCGCCGCACGATCCGCTGCGCCTCCGGGTGCGGGCTGACGAGCGCCAGCAGCCGCTCGCCGACCGCGCGGTCCAGCCGGCGCGACGGCAGCTCGCGCTGGCGCCGCGCCTCGACGTCCTCGGCCACCTGGCGCAGCGCGATCTCGCGCAGCGCCTCCAGGTTCTCGACGCGGAAGAAGCCGTTGAGCGCCGCCGGGACGCGCTCGGCCGCGTACACCTTGCCCGCCCGCAGGCGCTCGATCAGCGCCGCCGGCGTCAGGTCCACCAGCACGACCTCGTCGGCGCCCGCCAGCACGCGGTCCGGGAACGTCTCGCGCACGCGCACGCCGGTCAGCTCCGCGACCTGGTCGTTGAGCGACTCCAGGTGCTGGACGTTGACCGTCGAGAACACGTCGATGCCGGCGGCGAGCACGTCGGCCACGTCCTCGTAGCGCTTGCCATGCTCGAGGCCCGGCGCGTTGGTGTGCGCCAGCTCGTCGATCAGGCACACCGCCGGGGCGCGTACCAGCACCGCCGGCAGGTCGAGCTCGCGCACCGCGACGTCGCGGTGGCGCACGGTCCGGGGCGGGATCTGCTCCAGCCCCGCCGCCTGCGCCTCGGTCTCGGCGCGCCCGTGCGGCTCCAGGTAGCCGATCACGACGTCGCGTCCCGCGTCCCGCTCGCCCCGCCCCTCCGCGAGCATGCGGAACGTCTTGCCGACGCCCGCGGCCATACCGAGGAAGACCTTGTGGTGACCGGTCACGCCCCCAGGAGGTTGTGGACGACGAGGTCGATCAGCTTGATCCCGGCGAACGGCGCGATCAGGCCGCCGAGCCCGTAGATCAGCAGGTTGCGCCGCAGCAGCGCGGTCGCGCCGACTGGCCGGTAGCGGACGCCGCGCAGCGCCAGCGGGACCAGCAGCGGGATGATCTGCGCGTTGAAGACGATCGCCGAGACGATCGCCGACTGCGGCGTGCCGAGGTGCATGACGTTCAGGCCGTCGAGCGCGCCGCCGTAGGTGGACGCGAAGATCGCCGGCAGGATCGCGAAGTACTTGGCGACGTCGTTGGCGAGCGAGAACGTGGTCAGCGCGCCGCGCGTGATCAGCAGCTGCTTGCCCACTTCGACGATCTCGATCAGCTTGGTCGGGTTGGAGTCGAGGTCGACCATGTTGCCGGCTTCGCGCGCCGCCTGGGTGCCGGTGTTCATCGCGACGCCGACGTCGGCCTGCGCGAGCGCGGGCGCGTCGTTGGTGCCGTCACCGGTCATCGCCACCAGCCGGCCGCCGGCCTGCTGGGCGCGGATCAGCTCCAGCTTGGCCTCCGGGGTCGCTTCGGCCAGGAAGTCGTCGACGCCCGCCTCGGCGGCGATCTTGGCCGCCGTGAGCGGGTTGTCGCCCGTGACCATGATCGTGCGGATGCCCATCCGGCGCAGGCGGTCGAAGCGCTCGCGCATGCCCTCCTTGACCACGTCGGAGAGCTCGATCACGCCCAGCACCTGGCTGTCGCGGGCCACGGCCAGCGGCGTCGACCCGGCGCGCGCGATGCGGTCGAGCGCCGCCGCCAACTCCGGCGGCGTCTCCCCGCCCTCCTCGTGCACGAACCGGATCACCGCGTCGCCCGCGCCCTTGCGCAGGCGCGAGCCGTTGAGGTCCACGCCGCTCATCCGCGTCTGCGCGCTGAACGGGACGAACCGGGCGTCGAGCGCGTCGAACGCGTGCTCGCGGATCCCGTAGCGCTTGGCCAGCACGACGATCGAGCGGCCTTCCGGCGTCTCGTCGGCCAGCGACGCGTACTGCGCGGCCTCGGCCAGCTCGGCCTCGGTGACGCCCGGCATCGGCTCCAGCGCGGCCGCCTGCCGGTTGCCGAGCGTGATCGTGCCGGTCTTGTCCAGCAGCAGCACGTCGACGTCGCCGGACGCTTCGACCGCCCGGCCGCTGAGCGCGAGCACGTTGCGGCGCACCAACCGGTCCATGCCGGCGATGCCGATCGCGCTCAGCAGCGCCCCGATCGTGGTCGGGATCAGCGCCACCAGCAGCGCGACCAGCATCGTGAGCGGCACGTTGGTGCCGGCGTAGTGCGCGAACGGGCGCAGCGTCACGACCACGGCCAGGAAGATGATCGTCATTCCGGCGAGCAGGATCGAGAGCGCGATCTCGTTCGGGGTCTTGCGCCGGTCGGCGCCCTCGACGAGCGTGATCATCCGGTCCAGGAACGACTCGCCGGGCTCCTGGGTGATCTCGATCACGATCCGGTCCGAGAGCACGCGCGTGCCGCCGGTGACCGCGCTGCGGTCGCCGCCGGACTCGCGGATCACCGGCGCCGACTCGCCGGTGATCGCCGACTCGTCGACGGACGCGATGCCTTCGATCACGGTGCCGTCGCCGGGGATCACCTCGCCGGCGGCGACGACGACCACGTCGCCGCGGTGCAGCTCGGCGGCGGGCACGTCGCCGCCGTCGCGCAGATGGGCGACGGTGTCGGCGCGCATGGCGCGCAGCGCGCGCGCCTGCGCCTGCCCGCGGCCTTCCGCCAGCGCTTCGGCGTAGTTGCCGAACAGCACCGTCAGCCACAGCCAGATCGCGATCGTCAGCGGGAACCAGCCGGGCCCGGCGATCCAGCTGACCGTGGTGATCGCGGCGCCGGTCTCGACCACGAACATCACCGGGTTGCGGATCATGTGCCGCGGGTCGAGCTTGAGCAGGGCGGCCTTCATCGCAGCGCCTGGTTGAGCTCATTGACGTTGACGAACGATCCGAACGCGGACCGGTGCGCGTCGATCAGCGCGAGCACACGCGCCAGCGGGAGGTGCCGGCGCGCGGCGACGCGGTGGGCCTGGATGCGCGCGTTGGCGACCGAGATGTCCGGGTCCACGCCCGACGCCGACGTCGTGACCGCGTCGGAGGGGATGTCCTGCGCGCGCAGGCCGGGCGTGTAGGGCCGCTCGCGCTGCAGGTACGCGCGCACGTAGCCGCGCAGCTGCGCGGCCAGCGCCTTCTGGTTCGGGCCCTGGTTGTCGAAGAACGTCGCGTCGGGCGCGTAGCCGGTGACCGACGGGCGGCTCTGGAACAGGCTCAGGTCCTTGGAGTAGTCGCGGCCGATCAGGCTCGCTTGGCCGTCGGCCCGGTGGGGGAGGACGAGCTGCGCCGCGCCGGTCAGCGCGAGCGGGTAGGCGAGCCCGAGCACGAGCGTCAGGGCGAGGGCGGCGATCACGGCACGGCGAAGCTCACGCATGGCCTAGAAGAGCTGGTGGGTCATGCCCTGGACCACCGGTCCGAGCAGCAGGGCGGGGACGAAGGTGAGCAGCGCGACGAGCACGATCACGCCGATCAGCACGACGACGAACGTCGCCGAGTCGGTCTGGAACGTGCCGGCGCCGGCCGGCGCCACGCGCTGATGCGAGAGCGAGCCGGCGATCGCGAGCACCGCCAGCAGCGGGACGAAGCGGCCGAGCAGCATCGTGAAGCCGCCGAGCAGGTTCGCGAACACGATCCCGTACGCCGGGCCGTTCGCCGGCTGCACGAAGCCGGTGTAGCCGGCGAACGCGGAGCCGTTGTTGTTGGCCTGCGACGTGTACGCGTAGAGGGCCTCGGAGAAGCCCTGCGGGCCGGAGGTGGACATCGACACCAGGCCCCATTTGGTGAGCGAGAGCGCGGTCGTGACGAGCACCAGCAGGGGGACGCCGATCGTGCCGAGCACGGTCAGCTCGATCTCGTGGGCGCCGATCTTCTTGCCCAGGAGCTCCGGCGTGCGCCCGACCATCAGGCCGCACAGGAACACGGCGAGGAGCACGAACATCAGCATCGTGGTCAGGCCCGAGCCGACGCCGCCGAAGATCACCTCGCCGGTCTGCATCTGGGCCATCGGCACCAGGCCGCCGATGCCGCTCAGCGCTTCCATCGCGCCGTTGACGGCGCCGCAGGACGCCGCGGTCGTGACCACGACGAACAGGGCGGTGCCGACGGTGCCGAAGCGCTCCTCCTTGCCCTCCAGGTTCGCGCCCGTGATGCCGGCGGCGTGCATCGCGGGCGTCGGGTGCCCCTCGGCGACGTACACGACGGCCACGGCGACGACGAACAGCGTCAGCATCGCGGCGTACAGCGCCCAGCCCTGGCGGCGGTTGCCGACCATCCGGCCGTAGGTCGACGTCAGCGCCGCCGGGATCGCCAGGATCAGCACCAGCTCGAAGAAGTTCGAGAGCGCGCTCGGGTTCTCGAACGGGTGCGCGGAGTTGACGTTGAAGAAGCCGCCGCCGTTGGTGCCGAGCAGCTTGATCGCCTCCTGCGAGCCGACCGGGAGGTCGATCGACTGCGGCACGCCCATGACGATCAGCACCGCGGCCGACACGAGCGAGAGCGGCAGCAGCACGTACACCACCGCCCGCACCAGGTCCTGGTAGAAGTTGCCGAGCGCGCCGCCCGAGCGGGCGGCGAAGCCGCGGATGACCGCGATCGCGACCGCGAGCCCGACGCCGGCCGACACGAAGTTCTGCACCGTCAGCCCGGCCATCTGCGAGAAGTTCGAGAGCGTCGTCTCGCCCGCGTAGTACTGCCAGTTCGTGTTGGTGACGAACGAGGCGGTCGTGTTGAACGCGAGGTCCCAGGGCGGCGAGCCGAACCCGCGCGGGTTGAACGGGTGCAGGCTCTGGGTCTGCAGGATCAGGTACAGCAGCGCGAAGAAGACGGCGCTGGAGACGAGCACCGAGCGCGCGTAGCGCTTCCAGTCCTGCGGCTCGCAGCCGCGCGTCAGGCGCTCGACGGCGGCGATCGCGATCTCGCCGCTGAACACGCGGGCGATGTAGCCGCCGAGCAGCGGCGTGATCGCGGTCAGCAGCGCGACGTAGAGCACGATCTCGAGCACATCGCCGACGCTAGGCGCGGCGCCGTCAAGCTCGCGTGCAGATCGCGCCGGGGCGCATCAAGATCTCGTGAAGGCGGCTCAGACGAAGCGGTAGCCGACGCCCGGGTCGGTCTGCACGTGGGCGGGCCCGATCTTGCGCCGCAGGTTCGCGACGTGCGTGCGCAGGACCGCGGTGTCGGACGCGTACTCCAGGCCCCAGACCTCGACCAGCAGCGAACGGTGCGTGAGCAGCCGGCCGCGGTGGCGGGCGAGCGTGCGCAGCAGGTCGAACTCGATCGGCGTCAGGTGCACGGGCGCGCCGTCGACCCGCACCGTGCGCGCGGCGAAGTCGATCTCCAGGCCGTCCGCGCGCACGACCGGCTCGTCCGCCTCCTTGGCGACGCGCCGCAGCGCGGCCTGCAGGCGCGCGACCAGCTCGCGCGGGCCGAACGGCTTGGTCACGTAGTCGTCGGCGCCGGCCTCCAGCGCGCGCACCTTCTCGTCCTCGTCGCCGACGGCGGAGAGCACGATGATCGGCATCTCGCTCCACTCGCGCAGCCGGCGCGTGACCTCGACGCCGTCGCCGTCGGGCAGCACCAGGTCGACGATCGCGGCGTCCGGCGGGCGGACCGCGGCGCGGTCGAGCGCCTCCTCGGCGGTGGCCGCGGGGATCGCCTCGAAGCCGGCCTCGCGCAGCACGACGCGCAGCGCGCGCAGGATCTGCGGCTCGTCGTCGCAGACCAGGATGCGCGTCATGCCGGCACCGGCGTGTGGGCCGCGAGCGGCAGCTCGATCACGAACGAGCTGCCCTGGCCGGGCAGGGACTCGACGCGCACGCGGCCGCCGTTGGCCTCGACGAAGCCGCGCACGATCGCCAGGCCGAGGCCGGAGCCCTGGCCCGGCGCCTGGGGCGCGCGGTAGAACGGCGAGAAGATCCGCTCCTGCTCGGCGGGCGGGATGCCGGGGCCCTGGTCCACGACGCGGATCATCACGCGTCCGCCGGTCACGCGCGCCCGGACCGACACGGGCGCGCCGCCGCCGTAGCGCAGCGCGTTGTCGATCAGGTTCGCGAGCGCGCGGCGCAGCTGGGCCGCGTCCGCGCGCACCAGCGGCAGGTCGCGGTCGATGCTCAACCGCACGCGGTCGGGCGCGCCGGTGTCGTCGGCGGCGGCCCGGATCACCTCGTCCAGCGAGCACCAGTCCTCGCGCGGCGCGGCGGTGCCGGCCTGCAGGCGCGAGAGGTCGATCAGCTGGTCGATCAGGCGCGAGAGCCGGCGGGTCTCGGTGGCGATCGCGTCGGCCAGCTCGACGCGCTCAGCGGGCTCCAGCGCGGGCGAGCCGAGCGCTTCGCTGGCCGCCCGGATCGCGGTCAGCGGCGAGCGCAGGTCGTGCGAGACGGAGCGCAGCACCGCGGTCTTGACCTCGTCGCTGCGGCGCAGCGCGTCGGTCTCGACCACTTCGCGGGTCAGCCGCTCGCGCTCGAGCGCGGCCGCCAGCAGCGGCTCGAGCGCGGGGGCGATCCGGTCGCGCGCGGTCGGCGCGGCCGCGGCCGGGACGAGCAGCGTCGCGTGGTCGCCGAGGGCGATCGCGGCGCGGCGGTCGTCGCCCTTGACGCGGTTGAGCACGATCGCGGCCGAGTCGGTCTCGAGCACGTCCGCGATCCGCTTGGCGGCGGGCGCGAGCGCCGCGCGCAGGTCGAGCGTACCCAGCAGCAGCCGCGCCAGCTCGGCCGCCAGGTCGGCCTCGCCGCGGCGCTTCTCGGCCTCCGCGGCGCGTGCGCGCGCGGCCTGCGAGAGGGTGGACGCGATGACGGCGACCACCAGGAAGACGCCGAGCCCGAACCAGTTCTGCGCCTCGGCGATCGTGAATTGCCCGGTGGGGGCGATGTGGAAGAAGTTGAACGCGACGGCCGCGGCGACGCTGGTGGCCAGGCCCAGCCACAGGCCCCACACGCTCGCCACGAGCAGGACCGGCAGCAGGTACAGCACGCCGAGCGAGACCGGCGGCGCGATCTCCTTGAGCGGGTACAGCGCGAGCGTCGTGAGCGCAAGCGACGCCGTGGCGACGGCGATCCCGATGGCGCGCTGGCCGGCGGACATGGGACGAGCTTAGGCTGAGCCGGCGCTTAGGCTCCGCTGTGCCGGCCGTTAGCGGTCTCTCCGGCGTCTCTTACGCGGGGACGTCTGACTGTTGGGCATGACGTTTCTCCGCCCCCGGCTGCTCGTCGCCGTCGCCGCGCTCGCGGCCGCGGCGGGCGCGGCCGCATTGCATTTCGGCTCCTCCGCGCAGGCCGGCGAGGTGTCCTCGTCCGCGCATGATCTGATCGCCCAGGACGGCTCGCAGCCGCAGACCATGGAGCAGTTCCTGACCGCGGTCACGCAGGACGTCGACTCCTACTGGACGCAGGTGTTCGCCGACCAGGGTCTCGGCGAGCCGCGCGTCGCCTACAAGTGGATCCCGGCCGGCCAGACCGCCGCCAGCGCCTGCGGCGACGACAGCGGCACGCTCGGCGACAGCGCCGCCGCGTACTGCCCCGGCGACGACACGATCTACATCTCCGAGAAGTTCGCGACCGACATCTACGACGGCGCGCTCGATCATGCGCTGCCGGGCAGCTCGCAGGGCTACGGGAAGACCATGGGCGACTTCGCGGTCGCGTACATCGTCGCGCACGAGTACGGCCACGAGATCCAGGACGAGCTCGGCGTGTTCGACCGCGGCCTGCCGACGATGGACTACGAGCTGCAGGCCGACTGCTACGCCGGCACCTGGGCGCACAGCGCGTACGAGGAGAACCGGCTCGAGGACGGCGACGTCCAGGAGGCGATCGACGCGGCGCTGGCCGTCGGCGACTTCGATTCCAGCAACCCGGCCCACCACGGCACGCCGGAGCAGCGCGCGGAGGCGTGGCAGCAGGGCTTCGACGCCGGCGATCCCTCCGCCTGCAACCGGTACCTGCAGGCATAATCGGGCGCGCCGATGGCGCCCGAGTCCGGTGACACCGCCCGCCTCTATCACCGGCTCACGTCGTACGAGGCCGAGCGGGAGTGGCCGCTGCCGGTGCCCGACCCGCGCGTGCTGCAGGACTTCGTGGCGAGCGACCCGGCGCGCGTGCCGGCGCCCTGCAAGGCGTACCCGCCGGGGCTGCCGGTCCGCCTGCTCCCGCGCGAATGGCCGGTGCCGGCGGCCCCGGCGACCGCCGTCCTCGCGGGGCGGCCGGCGCCGCCCTCCGCCGCGGGTCCGCCCGGCGCCGCGCGCGCCTCCGCGGCCCTCTCCCTCCCCGAGCTCGCGCGGATCCTTCATCTCTCCGCGGGCGTCGTCCGGGCCAGTGAGCGGCACGGCCGGCGCTGGCTGTTCCGCGCCGCGGGCTCGGCGGGCGGGCGCTTCCCGCTCGAGGTGCACGTCAGCGCGCGCGGCGTCCCCGGGCTCGACGACGGCGTGCACTGGTACGACCCGGTCGACCACGCCCTCGTCCGCATCGGCCCGCCCGCGGGCGGCGACGCGACCGCGCTCGTCGTCACCGGCGTCCCCTGGCGGACGGGCTGGAAGTACGCCGAGCGCGGCTTCCGCCACGTCTACTGGGACGCGGGCACGATGCTGGCGCAGACGCTCGCGCTGGCCGCGTCCGCGGGGCTCGCGCCGCGGCTGTGGACACGCTTCGACGACGCCGCGCTCGCGCGCCTGGTCGGCGCCGACGGCGTCGGCGAGTTCCCGGTCGCCGTGCTCGGGCTCGCTCCGGGCGCCCCCGCGCTCGTCCCCTCCGGCGACGCCGTCCCGGCGATCCACGACCCGGACGCGATCGAGTTCCCGCTCGTCACGCGCGCCCAGCGCGCGGGCGCGAGCCACGCGCTCGGCGCCCCGTGGCCGGCGGCGGCGATCGCCGGCGGCGAGCCCGGCGCGGCGGTCGCCGGCGGCGGTGCGGCCGCGGACCGTGCGCCCCTCTCGCCGCCCCCGTCCGCGGACCTCGACACGGTCATCCTGCGCCGCGGCTCGACGCGGCGGCTGGACGCGACCGCGAGCCTCCCGCGCGAAGCCTTCGACTTCCTCACCCGCACCGCGCTCGGCCCCGCTCGCGTGCCGCACTTCCTCGCCGTCCACGCCGTCGACACGCTCGCGCCCGGCCTCTACCGCTGGCCGGACCTCGACCGCCCGCGCAGAGCCGGCGACCTCCGCGAGCGGCTCTATCGCGTGTGCTGGGACCAGGAGCTCGGCCGCGACGCCAGCTTCGTGGCGATCGCCGCCGCCGACCTCGCGCGCATCGACGACGCCGGCTACCGCGACGCGCAGCTCGAGGCCGGCCTGGTCGAGGGCCGCCTGCACCTCGCGGCCTACGCGCTGGGCCTCGGCGCGTCCGGCATGACGTTCCTGGACGCCGAGATCGAGCCGTTGCTGGGCGAGCCGCTGGCCGGGCTGCTCTTCACGTGCGTGGGCGTCCCCACCTACCGCCACAAGGCCGGCGGCCGCCCGGGCGAGCCCGTGACCGTCGCACTCCCCTAGTCGAGCACCGCGCGGACGATCGACCCCGCCGCGTCCCCCGCCTGCGCGAGCACCCGCCCGGACGGCGCGTAGATCGCCGAATGCCCCGCCGTCGCCGCGTAGCCCCCGCCCGTCGGCCCCGCGAAGCTCGCGAACGCCACGTACGCGCCGCACGCGCGCGCGATCCGCTCCGCCCGCACCCCCAGCTCGTCGCGCTCGTCGACCCCGTGCACGAGCCCGGCGACGTACAGGTCGACCCCGAGCGCCGCCGTCGCCCGCACGTGCGCGTCGACCCCCGTGTCCTTGCAGATCCCCACGCCCACCCGCCAGCCGTCGACGTCCAGCACGACCGGCCCCGGCCCGGGAGCGAAGCGCACCGCCTCGGCCTCGCCCAAGAAGCACTTGCGGTACGCGACCGTGACGCCGTCGCCGGACACCCGCAGCGTCGCGATCGAGCCGTCGACCGGCGCGCCGGCGAGCGCCACGCAGCCGGCCGCCGCGCACGCGTCCACCAGCGCTCCCAACGAGTCGAGCGCGACCTCCGGCGCGTCCAGCTCGTACCCGGTCAGCGACAGCTCCGGGAACACCACCAGCCGCGCGTCCGCCTCTCGCACCGCCCGCACGTGCGCGGCGATTCCCGGCGACGGCTGCGCGACGGCGACTCTCATGCGTCCGGACGGTAGCGTGAGGGCCATGCGGATCAGCGTGCTCGGGCCGCTTGAGGTCGAGCGGGACGGATGTCCGCTCGCGGTCGGCGGCGGCCGCCTGCGCGCGCTGCTCGCCTGCCTCGCCCTCGAAGCCGGCAAGCCCGTCTCCACGGGCCGCCTCGTCGACGCCCTCTGGGAGGACGAGCTGCCCGCCGACCAGGTGCACGCGCTGCAGTCGCTCGTCTCCCGCCTGCGCCGTGCGCTCGGCGACGGCGCGCTGGTCGCCCCCGCGCCCGGCGGCTACCGGCTCGACGTCGACCCGGACGCGGTCGACGCGCTGCGCTTCGAGCGTCTCGTCGAGGACCGCGCGCTCGACGACGCGCTCGCGCTCTGGCGCGGTCCGGCGCTCGCCGACGTGCTCGACTACCGGTTCGCGCAGGCGGCCGCGGCGCGGCTCGATGACCTGCGCGTGACGGCGCAGGCGGACCGCATCGACGTCGAGCTCGCGCGCGGCCACGGCGACCGGCTGGTCGCGGAGCTGGAAGCGCTCGCCGCTGCGCACCCGCTGCACGAGCGGATCGCCGCGCAGCTGATCCGCTCGCTCTACGCCGCCGGCCGCCAGGCCGACGCGCTCGCCGCCTACGAGCGCGTGCGCACGCTGCTCAGCGAGGAGATGGGGGTGCCGCCGTCGCCCGAGCTCCAGCAGGCGCACATGGCCGTCCTCAACGCCGAGACGACGACGCCCGGCGGCCGTTCGAACCTCCCCGCGCCGGTCACCAGCTTCGTCGGCCGCGAGCGCGAGATCGCCCAGATCGGCGAGCTGCTCGAGCGCGGCCGGCTGGTGACGCTGCTCGGCCCCGGCGGCGCGGGCAAGACCCGGCTGGCGCGCGAGTCCACGGCGCGCCGGGTGGACGAGGTCGCCGACGGCGTCTGGCTGGTCGAGCTGGCGCCGGTCACGGCCGAGGTCGAGATCGTGCCCGCGGTGCTGGGCGCGCTCGGCCTGCGCGAGGCGGTGCTGGGGGACCGCGCGACGCTCGGCGTCCGCGACGGCCTCGAGCGCCTGCTCGACGTGCTCGCCGCGCGCGAGGCGATCCTCGTCCTGGACAACTGCGAGCATCTGATCGCGCCGGTCGCGGAGCTGGTCGACCGCCTGCTGCGCGCCTGCCCGCGGCTGCGGATCGTCGCCACCTCGCGCGAGGCGCTGGCGATCGACGGCGAGAGCCTGGTCGCGGTCGCCCCGCTCGCGCCCGACCCGGCGGTCGAGCTGTTCGCCGACCGCGCGAGCGCCGCCCGCGAGGGCTTCGTGGTCGACGCCGCGGCGCGCGAGATCTGCCGCCGCCTCGACGGCCTTCCGCTGGCGCTGGAGCTGGCCGCGGCGCGGCTGCGGACGATGACGGCGTCCGAGCTCGCCGAGCGGCTCGACGACCGCTTCCGCCTGCTCACCGGCGGCAGCCGCACCGCGCTCCCGCGCCACCGCACGCTGCGCGCCGTGGTCGACTGGAGCTGGGACCTGCTGGACGAGCACGAGCGCACGCTCGCGCGCCGGCTGGCCGTGTTCAGCGCCGGCGCGACCGTCGAGAGCGCCTCCGCGGTGCTCGGCGAGGACGCGCTCGACGGGCTCGCGGCACTGGCCGAGCGCTCGCTGCTGCAGGTCGTCCCCGGCTCGCGCCCGACGCGCTACCGCATGCTCGAGACGATCCGCGAGTACGGCCTGGAGAAGCTGCACGAGGCCGGCGAGCTGCAGGCCACGCGCGACGCGCACGCCGCGTACTTCGCCGGACTGGTCGCGCGCGCCGAGCCGCAGCTGCGGCGCGCCGACCAGCGCCGCTGGTTCGAGCTGCTCCAGGACGAGCGCGAGAACGTGATCGCCGCGCTGCGCCACCTCGGCGATGCCGGCGACGCGCGCCGCGCGGTCAAGCTGGCGGTCGACCTGCTCTGGTACTGGCTGCTGTCGGGCAGCCAGGAGGAGGCGCTGGCGTGGCTGACGTTCGCGCTCGCCGTGCCGGGAGAGGCGGACCCGGACGATCGCGCGATCGCGGAGTCCGTCCGCGCGCTCGACGGCTTCGACGAGATCGCCGACGAGGCCGAGGTGCGCGCGGCGTTCGCGGAGATCGACGCGCGCATCCTCCGCATCGACGACGGCGCGCGGCCGCTGGTCGCGCTGGCCAAGGTCGTGCTGGCGATCTTCGCGGAGGAGCCGGAGCGGGAGGCGGAGGCGCGCCGGTGCGCGCTGGCGCACCCGGACCCGTGGGTGCGCGCCGGCGTGCACCTGCTGCTCGCCGGCACCGCCGAGAACCAGGGCGACGTCGAGACGATGGGCGTCGAGCTCGCCCACGCGCACGGGGACTTCGAAGCGCTCGGGGACGGCTGGGGCGTCGCGATGGCGCAGTTCATCGACTCCGGCCGGCTGCAGGTGGCGGGCGACCTGGAGCGCGCCGAGACGGCGCTGGAGCGCGCGCGGGCGGCGCTCGAGCAGCTCAGCCCGGAGACCGCGGCCGGCATGCTCGACCTGCGCGTGGCGGAGATCCGGCTGCGGCGCGGCGACCTGGCGGGCGCGCGCGAGTTCGCCGACCGGGCCCGCTCACGGCGCGACCTGGGCACCGACGAGACCGCGTTCGCACTGGCGACGCTGGCGCGGATCGACTGGCTCAGCGGCGACGTCGAGTCCGCGCGGCGGGAGCTGGCGGACGCGCGCGAGCGGCTGGACCGGCGCGGCCCGATCATGCCCCGCCAGCGCCACGGCGAGGCGGTGGTGGAGGGGCTGCGGGCCGCGATCGCCGCCGAGGACGGCGACCTCGAGACCGCCGACCGGCTGCTGGCCGGCGCGTACGACGCGGCGCTCGGCACCACCGACATGCCGGTCATCGCGGCGGTCGCGGTGGCGGGGGCGTGCGTCGCCGCGCGGCGCGGCGACAGCGAGACGGCGGCCGCGCTGCTGAGCGCGGCCGCCGCGGTGCGGGGGGCGGAGGATCCGACGAATCCCGAGATCCTGCGGCTGGGCATCGCCGCCGCGCCGCCGGTCTCGCGCGAGGCGGCGCTGGCGTACTTGTCGGAGCGGCTGTCACGTCCGGCGCCCGTAAGCCCGTAGCGCCAGCGGGACGAACACCACCAGCAGGATCCCCATCCAGGCCAGCGTCCACAGCAGGTCCGACTGGACCGGGCCGCCGAGGAGCAGGCCGCGGAGCGCGCCGATCAGGTGCGTGAACGGGTTGACCGTGGTGAAGGACTGCAGCCAGCCCGGCATCGTGTCGATCGGGACGAACGTGCTGGTGCCGAACGTGAGCGGGAACATCGCCAGGAACGTGATGCCCTGCACCGCGCCCGGCGTGCGGGCGATCATGCCGATGAAGACGCTGACCCAGCTCAGGCACAGCGCGAAGGCGACGGCGAGCGCGGCGGCACCGAGCACCTCCAGCGGGCCGGTCGCGGCGCGGAAGCCGATCACGTAGCCGAACCCGAGCGTCACCACGCACAGCAGCGTGTAGCGGACGATGTCGGCCAGCACGGCGCCGACCAGCGGCGCGGAGCGCGCGATCGGCAGGCTGCGGAAGCGGTCGAAGACGCCCTTGTCGATGTCGGTGTTGAGGTTCACGCCGATCGCGACGGCGCCGAACGCGATCGTCTGGGCCAGGATGCCCGGGAGCAGGAACTGCAGGTAGTCGTGCTGGGAGCCGTGCGCGATCGCGCCGCCGAAGATGTACGTGAACAGCGCGATGAAGATGATCGGCTGCAGCGTCACGTCGATCAGCGCCTCGGGCGTGCGCAGCACGCCGATCAGGTTGCGCTTGGCGAGCGTGGCGCTGTGGCGCAGCAGCCGCAGCGGGCGGCGCCGCGGCGCCGCGGGGGTCTGGAGGGCGATGGCGCTCATGCGGGGATCTCCTCGGGGGCGGCCGGGGTGCTCACGGTCCGGCCGGTCAGGTTGAAGAAGACTTCGTCGAGGCTCGGCAGGTGCAGGGAGAGCTCCGTGACGGCGATGCCGGCCTCGGTCAGGCGGTAGACGGCGTCGGCGAGCACGTCGTCGCCGGCGACGGGGACGCTCGCGGCGCCTCGGGTGACGTCGGGGCTCGCGCCGGCCAGCTCGCCGATCAGCGTCGCGGTCTCCGCGAGCCGCTCGGGGTCCTGCGGGCGGACCATCAGCGTCTGGCCGCCGACGATCCGCTTGAGGCCGTCCGGCGTGTCGTGCGCGATCACGGTGCCGTGGTCGATCACGGTGATCTCGTCGGCCAGCGCGTCCGCCTCGTCCAGGTACTGGGTGGTGAGCAGGACGGTCGAGCCGTCGCCGACGAGGCTGCGGACGACGCCCCACATGTCCTCGCGCTTGCTCGGGTCCAGGCCGGTCGTGGGCTCGTCGAGGAAGATCACCGACGGGCGGCCGACGAGGCTGGCGGCGAGGTCGAGGCGGCGGCGCATGCCGCCCGAGTAGGTCTTGGCGGGGCGGTTGGCGGCCTCGGTCAGGTCGAACCACTCGAGCAACTCCTGCGCGCGGGTGCGCGCCTGCTTGGCGGAGAGGTCGAGCAGGCGGCCGATCAGCTCGAGGTTCTGGGTGCCGGTCAGCAGCTCGTCGACCGACGCGTACTGGCCGGTCAGCCCGATCGTCTCGCGCACGCGGGCGGCGTCCTTGACGACGTCGAACTCGCCGATCCGGGCGCTGCCCGCGTCGGGCGCGAGCAGGGTGGCGAGGATGCGCACGGCGGTGGTCTTGCCGGCGCCGTTGGGCCCGAGGACGCCGAGCACGCTGCCGGGCTTGGCCGCGAGGTCGACGCCGTCCAGGGCCTGGGTCGCTCCGAAGCGCTTCCGGAGTCCTTGGGCTTCGATCATGTACTCCATGCCGGCAGCATCGGCCGGGGCGCTCGCAGCACGTTCGCAGATCGCTCACAGGGCGCTGCCATCCTGTGGCTCGCGTGCGTATGAGCGTCCTGACCGCCGGTGCCGTGCTCGCGCTCGCGTGGGCGGGCTGTGGCGGCTCGTCCTCGCCGTCAGCCGCCACGCCCACGCCGTCGGCCGCGGCGACGCCGTGCACGGACGTGGCGAAGCCGTTCGGCTCCCCGCCGCCCGGTGGCTTCGCGTTCAAGAAGGTCGACGAGGCCACGCGCGCGAAGACCGTCGCGGCGCTGCACCTCGACGAGGCGGGCGGGAAGGTCCAGATGCGCGCGGCGCAGCGCGCCGGCCTCACGCTCGGGACCGTCGTGCGCGTGCCGAGCTCCAAGCCGGACGCCTACGCGCTGGAGCTCTTGCGCGCGGCCGAGCAGGCGGGCGCGGAGATCCAGCGCGGGTCCACCTACGCCGTGCTGCCGCTGCAGGGCGGCTCCGCGGTCGCGGTCGGCGTCCGCGGCTGCGCGACGCTGCTCGTCAACGCCCCGGACCCCACGGCCGTCCCCTTCATCGCGGACGCCGTCTTCGGCGCCTGACGCGCCGCGGCGAGACGCGAGCGTCGGCGTGGCCGCGGCGGGGGCGCGTGTCGGCGTGGCCGCGGCGAGTGGCGCGTTTCTCGCCGCATGCGCCGGAAAGTGACCACTCGTGGCGCGCGCCGAGCGCGAACGCGCCAGCTCGGCTGTGCGTCAGAACGCCGGCGCGTCGTCGCCCACGTCGCCTTCCCTAACGCTCCACCTCGACCAATTCGTTTGGCGAGGCAAGGAATCCGAAGTATTGCTGGACATCGATTCTCTCATTTGAGATAAGTCTGAGTGTCGGAGGAGATCTAACGGAGGAGAGCCGTTACTCATGCGCACCCTCAGGTCCGCACTGCTCGCGCTCGTCGTCGTCCTCATCGCCGCACCCGCGTCGGCTCTCGCCGACACGGTGGTGATCGACTCGGTCGATGCGCCGCAGCCGGCGTTCGTCCCGGCGAACGTCACGATCCACGTCGGCGACGCGGTGCGCTTCGAGTTCGACGGGGCGACCACCACCCACACGGTGACGTCCACCAGCGCGAACTGGTCGATCAACGAGACCAAGGACCCGGGCAGCGCGCCGATCACGCGCACGTTCGACAGCGCCGGGACGTTCACGTTCCTGTGCAGCGTACACACCGGCATGACCGGCTCGGTCACGGTCACCGACGGCCCCGTGAACACGCTCGAGAAGGTGCTCGTCTTCTCCAAGACCGCGGGCTTCCGCCACGACTCGATCCCGCAGGGCATCGCCGCCATCCAGGAGCTCGGCGCCCAGAACGGCTTCGCGGTGACCACCACCGAGGACGCGGCCCAGTTCACCGACGCGAACCTCGCCACCTACGACGTCGTGGTCTTCCTCTCCACCACGGGCGACGTGCTCGACGACGCCCAGCAGACCGCGTTCGAGCACTACATCCAGGCCGGCGGCGGCTACGTCGGCATCCACGCGGCCACCGATACCGAGTACACCTGGCCCTGGTACGGCCAGATGCTCGGCGCGTACTTCCGCAACCACCCGGCCGGAACCCCGACCGCGACGGTCAAGGTCGAGGACCCGAACGAGCCCTCCACGACCGGCCTCCCGGCCTCCTGGACGCGCACGGACGAGTGGTACAACTTCCAGCCGCCGACGAACCCCGTCGTCAACGGGGGCGGCAACGACTACAGCCCGCGCGACAGCGGCGTCAAGGTCCTGCTGACCGTCGACGAGTCGACCTACGGCGAGGACGACGGCAACAGCACCGACGACGACCACCCGGTCTCCTGGTGCTCGAACTTCGACGGCGGCCGCGTCTGGTACACGGCGATGGGCCACACGCAGTCGTCGTTCTCCGAGCCCGAGTTCCGCGCGCACCTGCTCGGCGGCATCAAGACCGCCGCGGGCGTCGTGAACGCCGACTGCGGACCGGCCCGCCAGGCGCCGCCCGCCGCGAGCGACTTCGAGCTGCGCACGCTCGACGACGACACCGAGAGCCCGATGGAGCTCGCCGTCGCCAAGGACGGCCGCGTGTTCTACGTCGAGCGCATCACCGGCGAGGTCAACGTCATCAAGCCCGACGGCACCGTCCTGACCGCGGGCGTGATCCCGGTCTCGAGCGTCCAGGAGAACGGCCTGCTCGGCATCGCGCTGGACCCGGACTTCGCGACCAACCACAACCTGTTCGTCACCTACACGCCGCTGCCGAACTCCTCCACGGAGACCCGCATCTCGCGCTTCACGGTCGTCGGCGACCGGCTCGACATGGCCTCCGAGCGCGTGATCTTCCAGATGCAGAACCAGCGCACGGAGTGCTGCCACTCGTCCGGCTCGCTGGCCTTCGACAAGGACGGCAACCTCTACCTGTCGACGGGCGACAACACGAACCCGTTCGCCTCCGACGGCTTCAACCCGATCGACGAGCGCCCCGGCCACGAGTTCTGGGACGCCCAGCGCACGTCGGCCAACACGAACTCCTACAGCGGCAAGATCCTCCGCATCACGCCGCTGGCGAACCCGACCGGAGCGGGCGTCGGCGCCGGGTACACGATCCCGCCGGGCAACCTGTTCGCGCCCGGCACGGAGAAGACCCGGCCCGAGATCTTCGCGATGGGCTTCCGCAACCCGTTCCGGATCACCGTCGACCCGTACTCGGGGAAGATCCTGATGGGCGACTACGGCCCGGACGCGAGCGCGACGAACCCCAACCGCGGCCCGCAGGGCAGCGTCGAGTACAACATCGTCGAGCCGGGCTTCTACGGCTGGCCCTACTGCATCCGCGACAACGTCGCGTACAACGACTACGACTTCGCCACCGGCGCGATCGGCCCGAAGTTCAACTGCAACGCCCCGGTCAACGACTCGCCCAACAACACGGGCCTGACGAACCTCCCGCCGGCCAAGCCCGCCACGATGTGGATGGGCTACTCGGAGACCGACCCGCGCTTCCCGGCGCTGGGCGGCGGCGGCGCCCCGACCGGCGGCCCGCGCTACCGCTACGACCCGGACCTGCAGTCCGACACCAAGTTCCCGCCGTTCTATGACAAGCAGTGGTTCATCGGCGAGTGGAACAACGGCTGGATCAAGACCGCGACGCTCAACGCCGACACGACCGCGGCGACCAACGTGGCGGCGACGCCGTGGATGACCACGTTCCACCGCCCGCACGAGATGGAGTTCGGGCCTGACGGCTCGCTCTACGTGATCGACTGGGGCACCGGCTTCAACGGCAACAACCTCGACTCGGGGATCTACAAGATCGACTACGTCAAGGGCGCGCGGCGGCCGATCGCGCACGCGTCCGCCGACAAGACGGACGGCCCGACGCCGCTGGCGGTGCAGTTCTCCAGCGCCGGGTCGGTCGACCCCGAGGGCACGTCGCTCACCTACGCCTGGGACTTCGACGGCGACGGCACGACCGACTCGACCGAGCCCAACCCGTCGCACACCTACACGACCGCGGGCAACTTCCGCGTGCTGCTGACCGTCACCGACCAGGACGGGATGACCGGCACGGACTCGCTCTTGGTCGTCGCCGGCAACACGCGCCCGACGGTCAAGCTCGAGCTCCCGCACGACGGCCAGTTCGCCGACTTCGGCGACAAGGTCCCGTACCGGATCACCGTCACCGACCCCGAGGACGGGACGATCGACTGCCAGAACGTCACGCTGAGCATCCAGCTCGGCCACGACGAGCACGCGCACGGCCTCGGCGCCAAGCAGGGCTGCGAGGGCACGTTCGAGACCCTCTCGGACTCGGGCCACGACGCGAGCATGAACATCTTCACGTCGATCGTCGCCACCTACACCGACAAGGGCGGCGGCTCCGCCCAGGCGCTGACGGGCCTGGACGACGCCGTCCTGCACACGCGCCGCAAGCGCGCCGAGCACTTCACCGGCACCGGCCGCGTGCCCGGCTCGACCGCGACCGGCGATCCCGGCGTGCAGAAGGAGGCCACGGCCGACGCCGGCGGCGGCAACAACGTCGGGTTCATCGAGAACGGCGACTACGTGTACTTCGACCGGATGAACTTCCAGGACATCGGCTCGATCGACTTCCGCGTCGCCTCGGCGGGCGTGGGCGGCAAGATCGAGCTGCGCCTGGACGAGCCGACCGCGCCGACGTTCGCGTCGGTCGACGTCACCCCGACCGGCGCCTGGCAGACCTGGAAGACGGTCTCCACCACGCTGGCGAACCCGCCCTCCGGCACGCACCGCCTCTACGTCGTGTTCACGAACGCGACCAGCGGCGACGGGCTGATGAACCTCAACTGGTTCCAGGTCCACGGCAAGGGCGCGGCGATCTCCGCTCCGCCCGAGGTGTCCGCGACCGCCACGCCGGAGACCGGCCAGGCGCCGCTGACCGTGAAGTTCGACGCGACCGCGACCGATCCTGAGGGCGAAGCGCTCACGTACGCGTGGGACTTCGGCGTCGCCGGCACGACGACCGACACGTCGACCGACGAGGACCCGACGTACACGTACACCAACCCGGGCACGTACACGGCCAAGGTGACCGTGACCGACGCGGCCGGCATCAAGGCGTCCGCGACGGTCGGCGTGCGCGTCACCGGCGCGCCCAGCCAGTGCCCGCACAACGCGCGCTCGGACGAGTTCGATGGCAGCGCACTCGACCTGCAGCGCTGGACGGTCCGGCGCAGCTTCGACAACTTCCAGGTCCGCAACGGGCGCCTGGAGGTGCCGATCGACAACGGCTCGCTCTACCAGGCCGGCACGAGCGCCGGGAACATCATCACCCAGCCGGTCCCGTCCGGCGAGTGGACCGTGACCGCCAAGGTCCAGGCCGAGGCGCTCGACGAGAACTACCAGCAGGCGGGCCTGCGCGTGTACTCCGACGACGACAACTGGGCGTCGGTGCACATGATCTCGGCCGGCGGCAACCGCCAGTTCGAGTTCATCTATGAGGCCGCCGGCAACCCGCGCAACGGCGCCGCCGACAACAGCGGCGCACTGCCCGCGGACGCCCCGCTGTCCTACTACGTCCGGATCCACTCGGACGGGACGAACCTGACCGCGGCCTACTCGTTCGACGGCGACACGTTCACGCCCGTCGGCCAGCCGGCGCCGCTGAGCACGTTCGTCAACCCGCAGATCGGCCCGGTCGCGCTGTCGGACACCGCGCCGAGCAAGCCGATGGCGTACTTCGACTGGATCCGGTTCGACCCGGACGAGGGCGCGGCGACCAGCGCGATCCTCGACGAGTTCAACGGCACCGACGTCGCGACGCCGCCCTGGGAGGTCGTGCGCCGCGACCAGGCGCTGACCGTCTCCGGCGGCGCGCTGCACGTCCCGGCGCAGCAGGGCGACGTATACGGCGACGTCAACACGGCCAAGAACCTCGTCCTGCGCGCGGCGCCGAACGGGGCCTGGACGGCGACCACCAAGGTCGGCTTCGAGGGCAACGCCACCTACCACCAGGCCGGGCTGATCGCGTACGCCGACGACGACAACTTCGTCAAGCTCGGGCGGCTCGCGGTCGACGAGACCGGCGGGGAGAAGTTCGAGTTCATCCTCGAGACGGCCGGGACGCCGCGCAACGACGCGGCGGACTCGACCGCGAACGTGCCGGCGGACTTCCCGCGCGACTACTACCTGCGGATCGCCTCCGACGGCACGACCATCACCGGCGCGTACTCGACCGACGGGTCCACGTGGACGCCGGTCGGCCGCCCGGCGCCGCTGCCCGCGGGCGCGCGGATCGGCATGTTCGCGTTCAGCAACGCGGCGGCCACTGCGCCGGTCGCGGACTTCGACTGGTTCCGGCTGGAAGGGCCGGCCGCGCCGTCCGGCCCGAGCTACGACGACGAGTTCGACGGCGGCTCGCTGGACAAGACGCGCTGGAACGCGATCGTGCGCGACAACCCGGCGGCCTACCAGGTCGCCGGCGGCAACCTGACCATCACCACGGAGCTCGGCGACATCTACACGGGTGACACCGACCCGCCGCCGAACAACTTCATCCTGCAGTCCGCCGACCACGCGGGTGCGGACTGGACGATCGAGACCAAGCTGTCGGGCACGCTCTCCGACGGCTACGCGCAGGGCGGCCTGATCGCGTACGTGGACGGCGACAACTACGTCAAGCTCGACGCGATCTCCGACGTCGGCAACCAGGCGGTCAACCGGATCGAGCTGCGCTCGGAGGTTGGCGGCGCGATCCAGGATCCGCAGAACAACGTCGACGTGCCCGCGGGCACGAAGGACATCTGGCTGCGGCTGACCAAGACCGGCACGTCCTACGCGGGCCAGCTGTCCTTCGACGGGACCACCTGGACCGACATGGCGGCGGTGCCGAACGCGATGAGCGCGCCGGCGTTCGGGCTGTTCGCGTTCGGGCCGCAGGCGGCGGGCGTCGGCGACGCGGTGTCGTTCGACTACTTCTGGCTCGACGGGCAGGACCCGCCGCGCTGCGACCAGTGCTCCGGCCCGGGCGACGAGTTCGACGGGGCCTCGCTGGACGCGTCGAAGTGGAACGCGATCGTGCGGCCCGACGACACCAAGGTCAAGGTGCAGGACGGCAAGCTGCAGGTCACCACCGTCCTCGGTGACATCTACACCGACAGCGACCCGGCCGGCACCCGCAACTTCCTGTTGCAGACGGCCGATCACGTGGGGTCCGAGGACTACGTGCTCGAGACCAAGGTCGACGTGACGCAGCTCAACGGCGGCTACGCCCAGGGCGGCATCCTGGTCCGCACCGACGACGACAACTACGTCAAGCTCGACGCGATCTCCGACGTCGACAACCCGAAGTTCAACCGGATCGAGCTGCGCTCCGAGCAGAACGGCGCGATCCAGGAGCCGCAGCCGCAGGTGACGTCCGGCCTGCCGGCCACGGTCACCGACGTGTGGCTGCGGCTGACCAAGACCGGCACGTCGTACGCCGGCGAGTACTCGTTCGACGGGTCGACCTGGACGGCGCTGTCGGCGCCGGTCACGAACACGCAGACCAACGCGGCGTTCGGCCTGTTCACGCTCGGCGTGCAGATCGCCGATCGGGTCGTCGGCTTCGAGTACTTCAAGGTCAACGGCTCGACCGGCTGCCCGCCGGACGAGACCAACCACGCGCCGGCGATCTCGGCGGTCGGCGCGACGCCGGCCACCGGTTTCGCGCCGCTGCCGGTGCAGTTCAGCGTCACCGCGTCCGACGCGGACGACGACGAGCTGACCTACAGCTGGGACTTCGGCGACGACGGGACCTCGAGCGCGGCGGCGCCCTCGCACACCTACACGGCCGCGGGCAGCTACACCGCCCGGGTGACGGTGTCCGACGGGAAGGACGAGGTCTCGCGCACGGTGCCGGTGAGCGTGCTCGGGGCGGACGATCCGAACGCGCGGTTCCGCGTGCTCGTCTTCTCCAAGACGACGGGCTTCCGGCACGACTCGATCCCGGCCGGCATCGCCGCGATCAAGCAGCTCGGGACGCAGCACCAGTTCCAGGTCGACGCGTCCGAGGACGCCGCGCTGTTCCGCGACGACGCGCTCGCGCACTACGACGCGGTGATCTGGCTCTCGACCACGGGCGACCCGCTCAACGACACCCAGCAGGCGGCGTTCGAGCGCTACATCCGCGGTGGCGGCGGCTACGTGGGCGTCCACGCGGCGGCCGACACCGAGTACACGTGGACGTGGTACGGCAAGCTGGTCGGGGCGTACTTCCGCAACCACCCGGCCGGGACGCCGACCGCGACGGTGCGGATCGACGACGCCCAGCACCACTCGACCGTGGGTCTGCCGAACCCGTGGGAGCGCGTGGACGAGTGGTACAACTACCAGCGCCCGGACGAGAACGCGGTCGTGGGCGGCGGCGGTGACGACTACTCGCCGCGCACGGGCGGGGTGCACGTGCTGGCCACGGTCGACGAGTCGACCTACGGCGAGGACGACGGCAACGCGACCGACGACGACCATCCGATCTCGTGGTGCCAGCGCTACGACGGCGGCCGCTCGTGGTACACGGGCATGGGGCACACGCAGGCGTCGTTCGCGGAGGCGCCGTTCCTGACGCACCTGCTGGGCGGCATCGAGGTCGCGGCCGGTGCGGCCGAGGACGCGGCGTGCGGGATCGTCGAGTCCGGCAACCACGCGCCGACCGTGACCGCGTCGCGCAACCCGTCCGGTGACGTCACGCCGGGCGACCCGGTGGCGTTCATGGCGGTGGCGGAGGACGCGGACGGCGACCCGCTGACGTACAAGTGGGACTTCGGCGACGGCGGCACCGCGACCACCAAGGACGCGCTGCACGCGTACACCGAGGTCGGCATGTACACGGCGAAGGTGACGGTGTCCGACGGGCACGGTGCCAGCGGGTCGGCGTCGCTGACCGTGCTCGTGATGCCGGCCGGCTCGGGCAGCGTCGACATCGGCGTCGGCGGGGTCGTGCCCGGCGTGCTCGGGCTCGACATCGCCGGCTCGGCGAACTTCGGCGCGTTCGCGCCGGGGGTCACGCGCGACTACACCGCGTCGCTGGCGGCGACGGTGACGTCGTCCGCGACCGCCGCCGAGCTGACCGTGCGCGATCCGAGCGCGGCCGCGACCGGCCACCTGGTCAACGGCACGGCGTCGCTGGCGTCGCCGCTGCAGGTGCGGGCGACCGACGAGGCGCATCCGGACACGACGTTCGCGCCGCTGCCGTCGAGCCCGACCGCGCGGCTGAGCCTGCTGCCGTTCCCGGCGCCGGTCAGCACGCACGCGGTGACGATCGGCTTCAAGCAGTCGATCGCGGCGACCGAGTCGCTGCTCGTGGGCGGCTACGGGAAGACGGTCGTGTTCACGCTCTCGGCGACGACGCCGTAGGCGTGGCGGCGCATTCCCGCCCGGTCGTCGTACGGCGGCCGGGCGGGTAGCGTTGTCCAGGATGCGTGTCGCGATCGCCGGTGGTGGGCTCGGCGGCCTGGCGGCCGCGCTGTTCCTGCAGCGGGCGGGCGTGCGTGACGTGCGCGTGTACGAGCGGCAGCTCGCGCTGGAGGAGATCGGCGCGGGGGTCCAGATCGCGCCGAACGCGTTCCGGCTGCTGGCCCGGCTCGGGCTGGCGCGCGAGCTGCGGCACGTCGGCGTGCCGTTCGAGGTGCCGTGGGAGTTCCGGCGCTGGGAGGACGGGCGCGTGCTGTTCTCCCAGGCGTTCGGCGCGGCGGGCGAGGCGCGCTACGGCGCGCCGTACCTGGCGATCCACCGCGCGGACCTGTTGTCCGTGCTCGCCGACGCGATCCCACCGGGCGTGATCGTGACGGGCGCCCGCGTCGTCGGCGTCGAGCCCGCCCCTGCCGCGTCCGCCGCGGCGCCGCGCCCGGCGTCCGCGCCGCCCGCCGCCCGCGACCCTCGGCGCGGCCCCGTGCGGCTCCGCTTCGCCCACGGCGGCCTCTCCGCGCCGTTCGACGCGGTCGTCGGCGCGGATGGGATCCACTCGGTCCTGCGCTCGCTCGTGCACGGCGACGAGGCGCCCGCGTTCACCGGGCTGGCCGCGTACCGCGCGCTCGTCCCCGCGGCCGAGGCGCCGGACTTCGCCCGCCGGCCGGTCTGCTCGATCTGGCTCGGGCCGCGGCGCCACTTCGTCCACTACCCGGTCTCCGGTGGGCGGCGCGTCAACCTCGTCACCGCGAACCCGGCCGGCGACTGGCGCGAGGAGTCGTGGACCGCGCCCGGCCGCGTCGAGGACTTCCGAGCCGAGTACGCGGGCTGGGACGCGCGCGTGCTCGCGCTGATCGAGGCCGCGCGCGAGACCCGCCGCTACGCGTTCTACGCCCGCGAGCCGATCACGCGCTGGGCGGCCGGCCGCGTCGCGCTGCTCGGCGACGCCGCGCACCCGATGCTCCCGTTCTTCGCCCAGGGCGCCGGGCAGGCGATCGAGGACGCGGCCGTGCTCGCACAGTGCCTCGCGGGCGCGGTGGACGTCGAGGCCGCGCTGCGCCGCTACGAGGCGATCCGCGCCCCGCGCGCGACCCGCGTGCAGCGCATGAGCGGCGAGCGCCGCGAGCACCACCACATGCCGGACGGTCCCGAGCAGGTCGCGCGCGACGCCGCGCTCGCGTCCCAGGACCCGCTCGGCCACAACGCGTGGCTGTACGGGCACGATGTTGAGACGGAATTGGAACGTTTGCGTGTAGATCTGTAACGGCGCTCCCCGCGATCCTCCGGGAGTGCGCGACGAAACGCCCCACCGAGCGAGACAAACGTCGCCCGATGCGGCGATCGCGCGGCTCGCGGCGCGGCAGCACGGGATCGTGTCGCTCGCGCAACTGGCCGCGCTCGGACTCGATCGGCGCGTGGTGGCGCGGCGCGTGCGCGCTGGGCGGTTGCACCGCGTGTACCGGGGCGTGTACGCGGTCGGGCACGCCGGGCTCTCGCGCGAGGGAACGTGGCTGGCGGCCGTGCTCGCGTCCGGCGTCGGCGCCGGGTTGAGCCGGCGCGCGGCGGGCGAGCTGTGGCGGATCACGCGCCGGCGCGTGCCGTTCCCGGAGGTCGTGGTGCCGTGCGGGCGACGGCGCCAGGGCGCGATTCGGGCGCACGCGTCAGGGTCGCTGATCCCGTCCGACGTGCTCGTTCACCGCGGCATCCCCGTGACGACCGTCGCGCGCACGATCGTCGACCTCGGGGACGTGAGCACGCCGCACCAGGTCGCGCACGCGATCCACGAGGCGGCGTTCCGCAAGCGCTTCAATCTCGCCGCGACGCGGGCGGTGCTCGCGCGGGCGACGAGCCGGCGCGGCGTCACGGTGGTCGCACGGGCGCTGGAGCTCCACCTCGCCGGCTGCCCCGGCACGCGCAGCGATCTGGAGGACGCGTTCCTGGCGCTGCTGCCCGCGCCGCTCCCGGAGCCGCGCGTGAACTCGATCGTGCTCGACCTCGAAGTCGACTTCCTCTGGCCGGACCGGCGGCTGGCGGTGGAGGTCGACGGGCCGGGCCACCGGCGCCCGGCGGCGCGGCGCGACGACGCGCGCAAGGACGCCGTGCTGCGCGCCGCGGGCTACACGGTCCTGCGGTTCACCGACCGTGACCTCCGGTACGGCGCGGACGGCGTCGCGCGGGCGGTTCAGGCCAGCCACGCCCGCAGCCGCTCGGCGACCGCGGGGTGATCGAGCAGCGCCAGATGGTGCGCGGCGCCGAGCTCGAGCCCGTCGTGGAACGCGACCCGGCCTGACGCGCTGGGGGCGAGCACGAGCAGGTCACCGACCAGCCGCCCGAGGGGATGCGTCGGCGAGCGCGTCACGGTCGCGGCGACGAAGCAGTAGGTGACGCCCGGGAGCGGCGGGACCTCGGCGAGCGCGCGGGCGCGGAGCGCGTCCGGGTCCTGGCCGTGCCAGTCGGCGTCGACCAGCGCCCCGTGGCGCAGGTCGCGGATGCCCGCGCTGCGGCGGCGCAGGAAGCGCGCGAACGGCCGCGTCTCCGGCAGTGCGTGCAGCGCGGCGCTGAGCGCGTGCACGCCCTGCTCGAGCGGCGCGCCGGCGTGCGGCGTCCCGAGCGTGACGACGTGCTTGACGCGGCGTGTCCACTCGCCGCCCGCGTGGCACGCGCTGAGCGCGACCAGGCCGCCCATCGAGTGCCCGACGAGCGAGATCCGCTCGACCGGGACCGGCCAGTCGCGCACGAGCTCGTCGAGCAGCACCGCCAGCGCCGCGCCGTTCTCGGACACGTGGCGGCCGCTGTTGTAGCGGACGAAGACGGACGTGGCGCCGGCGAGCTGCGCGGCGTAGCCCGACCGCCCCCACGCGTACTCGGTCTCCCCGAGCCCGTGCAGGAACACGACCACGTGCGGGCCGACGGGCCCGGCGACGCGCCGCACGCCCGTCTCGAGCGCGAGCGGGTTCCCCTCGGCGGCGAGCCGGTCGCCGACGAGCGCGTTGAGCGCGGCGAGGAAGACCGCGCCGCGCGGCGTGTCCGAGAGGGGAGTGGGGGCGGCGCGAGGCGTGGCCGCGGCCGGGTGAGACGCGGGGGCAGAGGGTGACGTGGCGGCGGGGCGAGGCGTGGCGGCGAGGGGTGACGTGGCGGCCGGGCGAGTCGGCGCGGCCGCGCGGCGCGCGGCGGCGACGCGCCACGCCGCGCCCGCGGCGCTCGCACCCATCCACAGGCCGACGCCGACGCTCGCGTACGCGACCCGCGTGACGCCGTCGTGCACCGCGCGCACCGGCGCCGCCGAAGCGCCGAGGGCGCCGAACACCCGTCCCGCGATCGCGGAATGGACATCGCCGATCCCCGCCGGCACCGCGGCGAGCTCGTCCGCGACGAGCCGGGTGAGGGCGCGCGCCTCGTGGCTCATCCCAGCTGTTGTACCACCGTGCCGGTCGCCACCAGCCGCCCGTCCGGCTCGGTCACCCGCACTTCGCTGAACACGAGCGAGCGCCCGCGCCGCACCACGACGGCGTGCGCGGTCAGATCCCGCCCGCGCGCCGCCGCGACGTAGCGCACGTCAAGCGTGACGGTCGAGCCGCGCAGCGACGTCGCCTCCTCATCGCTCGCCCACGTCGCCGCCATCCCCGCCGTGTCCACCAGCGACGCGATCGCGCCGCCGTGCACGACGTCCTCCAGCGTCGCCAGTGACGGCTGGAACGGCAGCTCCAGCGTCGCCTCGTCGTCGCCCAGCGACACCACGCGCATCCCGAGCAGCGCCACCAGCGGCGACGAGGGAATGAACGACGCGATGACCGAGCGCCGCGAGGCCATCAGGCGTCGCTCGACTGCGCCCAGATGTTGATGCCCGCCTCGACCGCGTACCGGTCGATCTCCGCCAGCTCCGACGCGCTGAACGACAGATTGTCCAGCGCCTGCACGTTGGTCTCCAGCTGCGTCACGCTCGACGCCCCGATCAGCGCCGACGTCACCCGCGGATCGCGCAGCACCCACGCCAGCGCCATCTGCGCCAGCGCCTGCCCGCGCCGCGCCGCGATCTCGTTGAGCGCGCGCACCCGCGCCATGTTCTCCTCGCTGATGAAGTCCTTCTTCAGGTAGAAGTCCTTCGCCGCGCGCGAGTCGGCGGGGATGCCGCCGAGGTAGCGGTCGGTGAGCATCCCCTGCGCGAGCGGCGAGAACGCGATGATCCCCACGCCCTCCTCGTCGCACGTGTCCAGCACCTCGGGCTCGATCCACCGGTTCAGGAGCGAGTAGGACGGCTGGTGGATCAGGATCGGCGTGCCCAGCGCCCGCGCGATCTCGACCGCCTCCTGCGTCCGCTCCGCGCTGTAGGAGCTGATCCCGACGTACAACGCGCGCCCCGACCGCACCGCGGTGTCCAGCGCGCCGATCGTCTCCTCCAGCGGCGTCTCGGGGTCGAACCGGTGCGAGTAGAAGATGTCGACGTAGTCGAGCCCCATCCGCTCCAGGCTCTGGTCGAGCGACGCCAGCAGGTACTTGCGCGAGCCCCACTCGCCGTACGGCCCGGGCCACATGTCGTAGCCGGCCTTGGTCGAGACGATCAGCTCGTCCCGGTACGGCCGCAGGTCCTCGCGCATGATCCGCCCGAAGTTCGACTCCGCCGACCCGTAGGGCGGGCCGTAGTTGTTGGCGAGATCGATGTGCGTGATGCCGAGGTCGAACGCGCGCCGGATGATCGCGCGCTGATTCTGGAGCGGCGTGTCGTCGCCGAAGCGGTTCCACAGCCCGAGGCTGATCGCGGGCAGCTTGATGCCGCTGCGCCCGCAGCGGCGGTAGGGCATCGATTCGTAGCGGTCCTCAGCGGCGACGTAGGTCATGCGGGGATTGTGACCACCTGCCCCCGCCGCGCCAGCCCGCCGCGACCACGTGCATCGCCGCGAGCCCCTGCCACGGCGCGAACCGCTCCAGGAACGCCTCGAACTCCGCCTCCCCGACGCTCCCCGTGCGCACCCCGATCACACGCGCGTACGCGTTGCGCATCCCGACGTCACGCCGCAGCGGCACGTCGTAGACACCGCGTCCGAACAGGTTCAGGTGCGCGAGCGTCCACTCGCCGACCCCCGGGACCGCCGCCAGCGCGCGCTGGTCGGCGGCACCCGGATCGATCCGCCCCAACGCGACCTCCCGCGCCACCCGCGCCAGCGTGCGCGCCCGCACCGGCGCCAGGCCGGCGGCCTCCAACGCCGCGGTATTCGCCAGCGCCGCGGGCGGCGGCGCGACCCACGCCCCCGACGGATGCCGTGTCCCGAACCGCCGCGTCAGCGCCCAGACGATGTTCCCGGCCTGCTGCGTGTCGATCAGCTGCTCGACGATCGCCCACGCGAGCGCCTCGAGCGCCTCCGGCTTACGCAGCACGCGCAGCGCCGGCCGCGCCCGCAGCAGCCGCCCGAGCACGGGGTCGGCCCGGTGCGCGCGGTGAAACGGCGCCAGGTCGTCGTCGAGCGCGAGCACGAACCGCATTCGCTCCAGCGCGAACCGCGCCGCCGCCTCAGTGTGCGCCTGCGCACGCAGCAGCACCTCGTCGCCCCGCCACGCCGCCTCGGCCAGCACGACCGCGTCCCCCACCCGGATCGCCCGCCGCGCCACGTTTCCGGACAGACGCAGCAGCCCGCCGGGCCCCGGGGAGCGCGGCGGCTCGCTCGGCCAGGCCGGCTCCACGGTCTCATCCAGGGTCATAAGGTTCGGGTCTATGGCCAGCATGGAAGCAGTCGGCGAGCCCCTCTCCGCGGGGGCGTTCTCGCTCGAGCTCAACCAGGACCAGCGCGACGTCCGCGAGTGGGTCCACGGCTTCGCCGCCAACGTGGTCCGCCCCGCGGCGGCGGAGTGGGACGAGCGCGAGGAGACGCCCTGGCCGCTGATCCAGGAAGCGGCGAAGATCGGGCTCTACTCGTTCGAGGCGCTCGCCCAGTTCTACGCCGATGAGAGCGGCCTGATGCTGCCGATCGTCAACGAGGAGCTGTTCTGGGGCGACGCCGGCATCGGCATGGCGATCATGGGCACGACGCTGGCCGTGGCCGCGATCTTCTCGACCGGCACCGGCGAGCAGTTCGGCGAGTGGGTGCCGCAGTGCTACGGCACGCCGGAGGACCCGCAGGTCGCCGCGTTCTGCGTCTCCGAGCCCGACGCGGGCAGCGACGTGTCGAGCCTGCGCACCCGCGCCCGCTACGACGAGGCGACCGACGAGTGGGTCATCAACGGCCAGAAGGCGTGGGCGACCAACGGCGGCATCGCGAACGTGCACGTGGTCGTCGCCTCCGTCGACCCGGAGCTCGGCGCGCGCGGCCAGGCCGGCTTCATCATCCCGCCCGGTACGAAGGGCCTCACGCCGGGGATGAAGGTCAAGAAGCACGGCCTGCGCGCGTCGCACACCGCCGACGTCTTCCTCGATGACGTGCGGATCCCGGTCCGGCTCGTGCTCGGTGGCAAGGAGAAGCTCGACGAGCGGCTCGCGCGCGCACGCGAGGGCGCGCGCGGGAAGCAGCAGGCGGCGATGCAGACGTTCGAGGCGACGCGACCGGCGGTCGGCGCGCAGGCGATCGGCATCGCCCGCGCCGCGTACGAGTACGCGCTCGACTACGCCAAGGAGCGCACCCAGTTCGGCCGCCGCATCATCGAGAACCAGGCGATCGCGTTCGCGCTGGCGGACATGCGGATGGAGATCGACGCCGCCCGCCTGCTGGTCTGGCGCGCGTCCTGGATGGGCCGCACCGGCCGCCGCTTCACCGCCGCCGAAGGCTCGATGAGCAAGCTCAAGGCCGGCGAGGTCGCGGTCTGGGCGACCGAGCGCGCGATCCAGATCCTCGGCGGCAACGGCTACGCGCGCGAGTTCCCGGTCGAGCGGATGCACCGCGACGCGAAGATCTACACGATCTTCGAGGGGACCTCGGAGATCCAGCGGCTCGTGATCAGCCGCGCGATCTCGGGCCTGCAGATTCGCTGAGCGATCAGCGGGATTCGACGTTCATAGTGGCGTGCGATTGCGGATTGCTAACGGAATGTCAGAGCAAAAACAGTGACGCGAAGATGAGTACGAGATAGGGTTCCGCGTTAACGAGGGTTCCCTGAGGGCACAGGGATGTCATATCCCTTGGGCTTTGCTCTAAAGATGATCGGCGCTGACTAGTTCTACGGAACCGCTCGGCGACGCCTATGCCGTTCATGGAAGGGAAATGGCTGTTGCGACGCGGTTCCTTCGGCGTGCCCCGATGTTGGGTGTTCTCGTCTACGCCACGGTTGTGGTTGGTCAGTGGACCTATGGCGTCAGCTGCCGACTCCACGCAACTGGCGTATCAGCCCGTTCGGACACGGCCACCTGAGCAAGCTTGGCGGCGAGCGATTCTTCGGACGCGCAAGCCCGACGCGGCCCGCAAGCCGACTGCCTCACTACCATCACCGTGGGTCTGGCGGCATCGGTCGGCACCGTCCTTGGGAGCGAAAGCGAAAGTGAGGCCTCCGATCATCACGATTGACCGTGAGGGCTGGCTCTCGGTCTTCGCGTCAGTCGGTGAGGCCGAAGCGTGGCTCGAGGCGCCAGATGTCGAGGACGATGAGTATCTGGCGTTCGATGCCGACGGGGCCGTACTCGACCTCACGGTAGAACGGCAGGTCCAGGTACCTTGGCATCGGCGGCTTCGCCACCAAGATCCGGTGCGGGTGTCGGGCTCGAAGCGGCCACCGGACCCTGGGGCGTTGACGGCGATGCTGTTCGAAGCCGTCTCGAGCGCCGAACCGAACGCGGTGCGGTCGGTCGACCGCGAACCGCTTTCCGGGTTGGTCGCGGAGGCGCAGCGGTACGCGGCACGAGGGTTCAATCTTCGCGCGCGCGGCGCACAGCGGCCGATCGTGTAACCGGTTAAACGCCGAGGGCCCCGGCACTGCCGGGGCCCTCGACTTACAGTTTCGCCCTCCGTCCTCGCAAGCTCGGACGTCGGACGACGTTACCTCTACGGCGTCGTCGTCGACAGCGTGAAGGTCAGGGTCTTGCTGTAGGTGCCGGTGCGCAGCGCGTCGCTGGCGCCGATGGCCTGGCGGAACCCGATCGTGACCGCGTCGTTGGCCGTCGGGCCGCTGTACGTGAGCAGGTTCGTGGGCGCGCCCGTCTCCGAGAGCGCCGCGTAGCTCGCGCTCGGGTTGGCGCCGTTGGTGGCGCGAGCCTCCAGAGCGGACGGCAGCGAGAACGTGCCGTTGACCAGGTGGCCGGTGGCCGTGGAGCTCGGGTCGGCGACCGTGAGGGCCGCGTCACCCGCGCTCGACGTGACCGACCCGACGACCGAGGCCTCGTAGGCGTTGGCGATGCCCGGCACGAACGCGCCGAAGCTGGCGCCCTGCGCCGGGAGGCTCAGCGACAGCGTCGCCGGCACGGTGCCGCCGACGGGACCCTCGGCGACGAACGACGAGGTGCTGGTGCCGTAGAGCGGGATCTTCTCCATCGAGTCGTCGGAGTTCGACGCGAACGACAGGACGGCGCTGGAGAACGTGTTGATCCGCGACGGCTTGTAGCCGACGGTGATCGTGCAGGTCGCGCCCGGCGCCAGCGTCTTGTTCTGGCAGTCCTGGCTGACGACGGCGAAGTCCGCCGCCGTGGTCGCCCCGCCGTTCTCGGCGATCGCCGAGATCGTCGGCGCAGCGTTGGTGATGACCAGCGGCGCGTCGCCGATGTTCTTGACCGTGATCGGCTTGGCGTTGTTCGCCGCGCTCGTGCCGGCCGGGACCGAGTCGAACGCGGTCGGCGGCGCGTACGCGACGGCCTCAGCGGCGCCACGCAGGTTGGTGAAGCTGGTGTCGGCCGACGTGAACGGGTTGAAGCCGCCGTTGTTGCCGGGCGTCACCGGGTCGTACTCGTAGAGGTACCAGCGGACCCAGTTCTTCGCGTTGGCGAAGATCGGCCCGAAGTTGATGTCGCCGTTGCCGAGCTCGCGCAGGCTGGACGTGCCCGAGCTGGGCTTCGGGTCGACGACGTCCTTGACGTGGAAGCTGATGATCCGCTGACGGTAGGTCGGGTTGCCGACCAGCGCCACGATGTCGGCCGCGTTGGCGCCGGAGACGCCGGAGACGGCCCAGCCGAGGTCGATCTGCGCCTTGACGTAACGCGGATCGGTGTGGTCCATCAGGAACTGCCAGCGCGACACCGTCACGCCGTTCTCGGTGATCTTCGTGCTGAACGACGACGCGTGGTTGTGGAAGTACGCGGGGCCGACGCCGGCCTCGACCGAGCGCTTGCCCAGACGGTTCAGCAGCGCCGCGTCGTTGAGCGCGGTCGTCAGGTTGCTGTTGCTGGCGTTCGGCGGATCGGCGGCGCCGATCACTTCCTGGCCGAGGATCTTCGCGGCCTGGATGTCGAAGCTCCAGCCGTTCTCGTTCAGGTTGCCGTGACGCGAGACGAAGCGCAGGCCGTACTGGTCGCCCAGGGCACGCAGCGCCTGCAGTTCCGCCGTCTTGAGCGTCTGCGTCGCGCTGGTCGACGGGAACGGGTTGCCCGGGTAGCCGTAGAGCTCCACGTTGCGCACGTTCTTGGACGCCAGGTACGCGAACACGCGCTCCAGGCGCGCGCCCGACGTCGACGGCGCGGGCGGCGCGACGCAGTTGGGCGTCGGGTCCCCGGTCGTCGGGCAGGTGATCTCACCTGCACCGCTCGAGATGTACTGGCTCCAGTCGTAGAGCTGGACGCCCATCTGGCCGCTGGGCGCACCGGCGCCCAGGTCCGGATGCTGAGCCTGTGCCGTCCCGGCACATGCCAGAATCGCGCCCGTAGCCGCGAGCGCGGCCCCGACGCGGACCTTCCAGAATCCCTCCAATGCCTTCCTCCTCCCCGGCTTCGAGCAGCCGGACTCGACCCTCAAAAGTCTTGCGGATTCATACCAAAATGACGTTGAACCGGCAATCTTTCGTCTACGGATTGGTCAAAACATGGCGTTGATGGATCTCGACGCAACCGAAGTCCGCGTGCTCGGTTGCTTGATCGAGAAGCAAAAGACCACGCCGGACGCCTATCCGCTGACGCTCAACGCCCTGCGCCTGGCCTGCAACCAGAGCACCAACCGCGACCCGGTCGTGGCCTACGACGAAGAGACGATCCGGGGCGCGCTGCACCATCTCGGCCGGCGCCGGCTGACCCGGCTCGCCAGCGGCCATTCCAGCCGCGTCGCCAAGTACCGGCACCTGCTCGAGGAGGAGCTCGGGCTCGACGGCGCCGAGCAGTCGGTGCTCGCGGTGCTGATGCTCCGCGGGGAGCAGACGCCCGGCGAGCTCAAGCAGCGCGCCGAGCGAATGCAGCCGTTCGCGGGCCTGGACGAGCTGCACGAGGTGCTGACGCGGCTGATCGATCGCGAGCTGGTCGCGCAGCTCGCACGCCGGCCCGGGCAGAAGGAGGACCGCTTCCGCCACCGCCTGTCCGAGGACGTCGAGGAGACGGAGGCCCCCGTCGCGCACGCGCCCGCGCCCGCGGCCGTGGTTCCGCCGCCGCCGCGGCGCGATGACCGGCTGGACCGGCTGGAGCGCGAAGTCGCCGAGCTGCGCGAGGAACTGCGCACGTTGCGGGCCGAGCTCGGAGCCTGAACCCCCGGTCAGGACGCAGCACTCAGGAAGACGGTATGGTCGCGCGGTGCTTCTCCTGGCCGTCGGCTCCTGGGTCTGGGTCGGGGCGATCTCCGCGCTCGTCGCGCTCCTGGTCGCCGCGCTCGCGCGCAGCTCCTAGTCGCGGTGTCACCCACGCTTGTGCGGGTGGCTTGAACGGCAAGCACTGAGGACGGAGGCGGTTTGCGGCGCCTGGGCCGGGTCGGGTCTGGCCATGGTGCACCCTCGCGGCCCGGTCTCGGGATACCGTCGAGGTACGGGCACCGGAGAGGGTGGGTGAGCGGTAGCGGTCGTCCGTCGTGCTGGCTGGCCCGTACCGATCAGGTTCGAGCGTTTGCGTTGGCGCGTTGGTGGGGGTGTGTCCGGAAACTCGCCTGACAGGCGACCGAGCGGCCACACCCCACCGCGGACGGTCGATCGCTCGCGTACGCCGATCACGGCGTTCTCACCGGCCGCGCGGCTCCACAACCCTCCCCCCACCTACTGGAGGACTTCGCCGTCCGCGACGGTCCGCGGGCCCTGGACTCGCACGTCGCCGCGGGCGACGACGCCCGCGCCGAAGCGCACGTCGCCCTCGACCTCGAAACGGTCGCACTCGACCAGCGACGGCGGGCCGTCCGGGAAACGCGCCTCGAAGTCGCCCAGCAGCTTGTAATGGGCCGGGTCGAGCGCCACGAACGGCGGCGTCTCGCGCCCGCCCGCGAGCACGACGCGCGCGTCGGACGTGAGCGCGTACGCGTCCGAGCGCAGGGCGAGCAGGTCGTCCGTGGTCTTGACCGGCGCGAACCGGGTACGCGGGACGCGCAGCGCGCGGGCGCCCTCGAAGACCTCGATCGCCGCACCCATCGCGGTCTCGATCTGGAACACCGCCGGCGAGGAGGGGTCGGACGGGTCGACCGTCTTGCGGTTGCGGATCAGCGGCAGCCCGAGCACGCCGTCGCGCTCGCGCAGCGCGGCGTCGAGCGCGCGCAGGTCGAGCCACAGGTTGTTGGTATTGACGAACCGGTGGCGCGTGATGTCCTGCAGCGCGGCCAGGTCCGCTTCCGGCGTCTGCGCGGTCTCGCGCAGCACGAGCCGCCCGTCCGCGCGCCGCCGCGCCAGGTGGCCGCCCTTGCGGTCGGCCTCCGTGCGGTCGGTGACCTCCATCGCGAACGGCACGCGCTCGGCGCGCAGCCAGGCGAGGATGCGCGAGTCCAGCACGGCGCCCAGGTTGTCCGAGTTGGCCATGAACGCGTACTCGTAGCCCTGCTCGAGCAGCGCCGCCAGCAGGCCCGAGGAGAGCAGTGCCGTGTAGAGGTCGCCGTGGCCGGGCGGGCACCACTCCAGGCCGGGGTCGCGCGGCCAGGACGCGGGCTCCAGGCCGTCCACCAGCAGCTTCGGCTCCTTGTTCTGGAGGAAGTCGAGCGGCAGGCCGGCGGCGAGCTCGGGGTACGCCTCGAGCGCCGCCAGCGAGTCGGCGCGCGTCGAGAACGAGTCCATCAGCACCAGCGGCAGCCGCACGTCGTGCGCGGTCCGCAGCGCCAGCACCTGGCGCACGATCACGTCGAGGAAGCTCAGCCCGTCCTTGGCCTCCAGCAGCGACTTCGCGCCGGTCAGGCCCATGCTCGTGCCGAGCCCGCCGTTGAGGCGCAGCACGATGGCGGACTCCAGCGCCGTGCGCTCGGCCGCCAGGTCCGACGGCAGCGCGTCGAGCTCGACGGGGTCGTCGACCGGCTCGATCGAATCCTCGGGCAGCAGCCCGGTCTCGCCCGCTTCGAGCTGGTGGTAGTAGTGCTCGAACGCGCGGACGGCGGCGTCCGCGACGCCCTCGGCCCGCATCTTCTCGACGCTGGCCCGCAGCCCTTCGTCGCTCACCGGGCTGATCCTAGCCGCGCGCGGAACGCGCCCGCGCCCAGGACGTCCGCGCCGCGCGCCCGCACGCGCGCGGCGAGCGCGGCGTCGGACGTCACCACGACGTCACCCGCGCCGGCCAGCCGCGCGATCTCGTCGTCGGCCGCGTCGCGCCCGCGCCGTGGCGCGCGCACGACGGTCACGCCCGCGCGCGTGCCGAGCAGGTCGTCCGGGCCCGCGTCGAGCACGACGGTCACGGCGCGCTCGCCCGCCCACGCGCGCACGTCGGCGACCAGCCGCCTCACCGCCCCCTCACGATCGCGCCACCAGCCGTCAGGTCTCGAACCAATCACGTTCATGGCATCGATGAACCAGCGTTCGGGTGGCACGATTCCGGGCGTCCGTTCGTCAGAGCGGGCAGATCGTCTCTCAGGGGAGGCACATTGATGATCTCGCGCGGACGCTTCGTCCGCTTCGCGGCCGCCGCCACGGCGGCCGGCTTCGCGCTGCCCGCCGCCGCCCAGGCGGCGGGGACGTACATCGTCCAGCTCAAGGACGACCCACTCGCGTCCTACACGGGCGGCACCAACGGCATCCCGGGCACGAGCCCCAAGGTCACGGGGCGCAAGCTCAAGCCGGACTCGGCGCCCGGCCTCGACTACCGCTCCTACCTGGCGAGCCGCCAGAAGGCGGTGCTCGACCGGGTGCCGGGCGCTGCGGCGCTCGACTCCTACCGGTTCGCGTTCGCCGGGTTCGCGGCGAAGCTGAGCGCCGCGCAGGCCGAGCGCGTGCGCAAGGACGCGCGGGTCGCGCGCGTGTTCGACGACACGCTGCTGCACCCGACCGCGGCGGCCGGTGATCCCGACGCCCGGCTCGGCGGCTTCAACGGCGACGGCGCGTCCTACCTGCGCCTGACCGACCCGGTCGCCGGCCTGTGGCAGCGGCTCGGCGGCCCGGTCAGCCGCAACGGCGCCGGCGCGGGCGTGATCGTCGGCGTCATCGACACCGGCATCCAGCCCGGGCACCCGAGCTTCGCCGACCGCGGCAAGGGCTACATCGGCCAGTCCTATCAGGCGCCCGCGGTGTGGGACGGCGCCTGCCAGTCCGGCGACGGCTTCTCGGTCTCGGACTGCAACAACAAGCTGATCGGCGCGCGCTACTACGTCGACGGGTTCGGGCGCGACAACCTCGACCCGAAGTCGCACCTGTCGCCGCGCGACGACGAGGGCCATGGGACGCACACGGCGTCGACCGCGGCCGGCAACTACGGCGTCGATCCCGTGATCGACGGCAACGACCTCGGCGTGGACGTGATCTCCGGGATCGCGCCGCGCGCGTACGTCGCGATGTACAAGGTCTGCTGGGAGGGCAACGAGGTGACGTCGCCCGCCGGCTGCTCGACCGCGGACTCGGTGAAGGCGATCGACGACGCGGTGGCGGACGGCGTGGACGTCATCAACTACTCGGTCGGGTCGGACACCTCGACGATCCTGACCGCGGACTCCTACGCGTTCCTGGGCGCGTCCGACGCGGGCGTGTTCGTGGCCAACTCGGCCGGGAACGCCGGGCCGGGCGCGGGGACGGTCGGCTCGCCGGCGTCGGTGCCGTGGCTGACCACCGTCGGCGCGAGCACGCTGGCGCGCGCGTTCATCTCCGACGTGACCATCCGGGGCGCGGGGGAGACGTTCACCCTGCACGGCGCGTCGGTGACCAACGCGCTGCCGGCGACGCCGGTGGTCGACGCGGCCGCCGCGGGCCTGCCGGGCAAGGACGCGTCGCTGTGCCGGGCGGGGGAGCTCGACCCGGCGAAGGTCGCCGGCAAGGTCGTGCTGTGCCTGCGCGGGGACAACGCGCGGATCGACAAGAGCCTGCAGGTGCGCGACGCGGGCGGGGTGGGGATGATCCTCTACAACGCGTCCGACGCGCAGGACCTCGACACCGACACGCACTGGGTGCCGAGCGCGCACGTCAGCTTCACCGACGGGTCACGCGTGAAGGCGGCGCTGGCGCGCGGGCCGGTGACCGCGGCGTTGACGCAGGGCCGCGCCGCGGCGGCGCAGCCGCGCGTGATGGCGGCGTTCTCCTCGCGCGGGCCGCAGACCGCGATGCCGGACCTGGCCAAGCCGGACGTGACCGCGCCCGGCGTGCAGATCCTGGCCGGCGCCGCGGACCAGCCGGCGCCGACGACGCTGCTGCGCCCCGGCTTGTTGTTCCAGGCGATCCAGGGCACGTCGATGGCGTCGCCGCACGTCGCGGGCGCGGCCGCGCTGCTCACGCAGGCGCACCCGACGCTGTCGCCGGCCGAGCTGAAGTCCGAGCTGATGCTCACGGCGAACCCGGACATGGTCAAGGAGGACGGCTCGACGCCCGCGGGCGTGTTCGACCGCGGGTCGGGCGAGATCGACCCGAACCGCGCCGTGGACTCCGGCCTGGTGCTCGACACCACGACCGCGGACTACGTGTCCTACATCGAGTGGGTCGACCCGACGTTCTTCGACGGGGACCTGCCGCAGACGCGGCCGAGCGACCTGAACCTGCCGTCGATCTCGTTCAGCCAGTTCGCGGGGCGCGAGCAGACGACACGGGTCTTCAGGAGCGTCGACTCGACCGCGACGCGCTGGACGGTGTCCTTCGAAGGGCTGCCGGGCGTGAGCGCCGCGGCCTCGACCGGGCAGTTCTTCACGATCAAGCCGGGGCAGACGCAGCCGATCACGGTGACGCTGCGGGAGACGACCGCGCCGGTGAACGCCTACGTGTCCGGCGCGCTGGTGCTGACGAGCGGCGCGCGGACGCTGCGCGTGCCGATCTCGGTGCGGCCGATCCCGGTCGCGGCGCCGGCGACGGTGAGCGTGAACGCGGCGGCGGCCAGCGGGTCGCAGCCGATCACGGTGACCACGGGCGCGACCGGGCCGCTGTCCGGCGTGGGCTGGGGCCTGGCGGCGGCGGACGTGCACGCGGCGCAGCGGATCTCGGCCACGACCGGCGATCCGGACCCGAGCGGCGCTGACCCCGGCACGCAGCTGTTCCCGCTGACGGTGCCGGCTGGCGCGCAGCTGGTGTCGGCGAAGCTGTCCAACGTGGACGGCGGGTCGCCGAACACCGACCTCGACCTGTACCTGTACCGCGACGACGACGGCGACGGGGACTTCTCCAACGCCACGCTGGTCGCGGTGTCGGGCAGCTCGGGGTCCGACGAGGACCTGGCGGTGGCGCTGCCGCGGGCCGGGGCCTACGCGGTGGCGGTGGTCGGGTTCACGACCGCGCCCGGCGGCTCGGTCTACGACCTCTCGACCTGGGTCGTGAACGATCCGTCGCCCGACGACGCGTCCAATCCGCCGGCGATCACCGTGACCGGGGACGGGCCGGCGACCGCGGGCGTGCCGGTGACGCTGACGCTGAACTGGTCGGGCGTCGACGCGCCGGGGCTATACCGCGGGCTGGCGACCTACCACGCGAGCGCGACGCCGACGACGGCGAACATCGCGGCGTACTCGCTCGTGCAGGTGAGCCGGGGCGGTGACGCGCCGGCGCCGGCCGCGCCGGGAGCGGCTCCGCTGAGCGAGCCGGTCGCGGCGCTCGGTGAGGTCGCACCGCCGCCGGCGGCGGACGGTGCCGCGCCGTCCTCCAGCGGCGTCGCGCCCTCGTCCGGCGGTGTCGCGCCGGCGTCCACCCGGGTCGTGACGCTGCGCTCGGCGACGCTGCGCGGGCGCGTGCTGACCCTGCGCCTGCGCGGCGCCCAGGCGGGCACGGTGCGGGTGTCGGTCAAGCGCGGCGCGCGGTTCGTCGCGCGCTCGGCGTCCCGCCGCGTCTCAACCGCGACGCGCACGGTCCGCCTGAAGCTCGACCGGCGGCTCGCGCGCGGCACCTACACGGTGAAGGTGATCGCGGGCAAGCGCACGGTCGGCGCGCTCAAGCTCAAGGCGCGCTGAACCGGCGGCGCGGGGCGGCGTTCCGGCGCCGCCCCGCGCCCCACCAGGGGTCTGACCCTGAAATGCAGGGGTCTGACCCCTGAAATGTGAAATATCAGTTGGGGCGCCGCTCAAGTCCTGTGGACGGACGGCCGATGGGGTGGACAACCCATGCGTGTCGACACGTCCCTCCTCCAAGGCATCGCGGCCTCGACGCAGGCCAACGCGACTGCGCTCAAGTCCACCGGAACCACGACCTCGTTCTCGAGCGCGCTGAAGTCGGCCGCCGCGAAGGAGACGACGAAGCCCGTGCCCGGGCAGAACTACGCCGAGATCCTGACCGGGTCGCGCGCTGGCATGTACGTCAACACCGGCGGCGGGCCGCGCGCCGGCGAGGCGTTCGTGCTGGTCAAGGGCGACAACGGCACCGAGCAGCACATCTACGGCACCGGCAAGGACCGCAAGGTCGTGACCGTGAAGTCGTCGTCGGGTACGAGCGACTCGGCGGACGCCACGTCCTCGAGCGAGGAGGAGCGCACCTCACCGGTCGCGGGGCGCCCGTACGCGGACATCCTCAACGGCCCGCGCAAGGACCTCTACCTGAACACGAGCGGCAACGCACGTGACGGGCAGACGTTCGTGCTCGTCGTGCGCGGCGAGAAGGAGTACCACGTCTACGGCACGGGCAAGGACCGCCAGGTGTTCATGGTCAAGGCCAAGCCGGCCGCCGACACCTCGACGTCGACCGACACCTCGAGCCCGGACACGACGTCCGGCACGGCGACGCCCACCGGTCCGCTCGTCACCGACGGCACGTCCTCCTAGCCGCGGCCGGGGGCGAACTCGGCGGGGATCTCCGGGCGGCGCCCGAGCAGCAGATCGGCGACCAGGCGCGCCGACGCCGGCCCGAGCGTGATGCCCCACGCGCCGTGGCCGCTCGCCACGGCCACCCGCGCCGGCTCGTCCAGCCAGCCCAGGAACGGGCGGCCGTCGTGCGACCGCGGCCGCGCGCACGCGCGCAGCCCGCGCCGGCTCGCGCCGCGGAGCGCGGGCAGGAACCGCGTGGCGTGCTCGACGATCACCGGCGCGACGGCCCCGGCGTCCGGGCGCTCGGCCGTGAACGTCGAGCCGATCGCGGAGATCCCGCGCGCGGTGACCGCGCTGAAGAGCGCCGGCGGGGCGCCGCCGGCGCTCGTGAGCGCTTCGATCCCGGCCTCCTCCATCACGTGCGTCGGCGCCCCGGGCAGCTCGAACTCCACGACCACGCCCCATTGGGCCTGGACAGGAAGATCGCCGCCGCCGTACGCGGCGGGCGTCCACGGGCCGGCGGCCAGCGCGACCGCCCCCGCGGGACGGCGCTCGCCGCCCACGATCACACCACCGGGCGCGACGTGCGCCTCGGCGCCGAGCTCGATCCGCGCGCCGGCCTCGCGGGCGCGGGCGGCGAACGCGTTCGCCGCCGCCGCGGGCGGGACCGGGCGGCCCGTCTCCAGCCGCCACGCCGCGAGGCCGTCGGCCAAAGCGGGCTCGGCGGCGCGCAGCTCGGCGCCCTCGAGCCGCGTGGGACGCAGCTCGGGGAAGCCCGCGGGCGCCGGACCGAGCCGCTCCGGCTCGGCGACCAGCAGCAGCCCGGCCGGATCCGCCGGCAGCTCGAACCCGCGCCCGAGCCCCGCGTAGTGCGACAGCGACTCCTCGTAGAGCCCGACCAGCGCGGCGTCGAGCGGATGCTGCACGACCCCGCTGTTGCGCCCGGACGCGCCGGCGGCGATCGCCTCGCGCTCGAACAGCGTCACGCTCGCGCCGCCCTCGGCGAGGAACGCGGCCAGCGCGCACCCCACGATGCCGCCGCCCACGACCGCGATGTCGGGCGCGCCGCCGCTCACGGCCGCCGCGCGGTGGTCGGCGCCGGCGAGGCCGGCGCGCGCGGCGAGGCGGCCGCGGCCGCGAGCTCTCGCTCCGCCGCCGCGAGCGCCGCGGGCGTGTTCACGCTCGCGACCAGCCGCGCCGGATCGCCGAAGGCGGACACGTCGAACGGGGCCGGCGCGAGCGCGGCGAGCGTCCGCCGCAACGACCACTCCTCCGCCAGCGCGGCCTCGAGCACCGAGAGCTGCGACGGCTCGTAGCGCCCCGGGAACGGCTCGCGCCGCCCGTCGACGACCGGCACCGCCGGCTCCGGCGCGTCGACCAGCGCCCGCAGCAGCGCCCCCGTGACGAACGGCTGATCGCACGCGACCGCGACGACCGGCGTTCCCCGCGACAGCGCACAGACCAGCCCGCACCACGGGTGAAACAGCGCGTCCGGCTCGACCCACACCGGCACGTCCACCGCCGGCAGCTCCGTCGAGCGCTTGGCCACGACCACCGCGTCCAGCCCCGCGGCCGCGTCCAGCACCCGCGTCACCAGCGGCACGCCGCCCAGGACCGCCGCCGGCTTCGCGCCGCCGAGCCGGCTCCCGCGCCCACCCGCCAAGACGGCGACGATCGTCACGTTCCGATCACGTCCGCGCCGAGCAGCTTGCGCAGCTTCACCTGCAGCTGCAGCGGCGAGAACGGCGTCGCGAGCCGCTCGTCCGCCGCCGCCGCGCGGGGATCGCTGGCCCCGCTCTCGTCGACCACGAGCAGCACTTTCGAGTCGCACGTCTCCGGGTCCGCTCGCAGCGCGGTCATGACGTCCGCGGCCCCCGCGATCACCACGTCCGGTCGCGCCGACCGCGCCGCGTCCAGCGCACCCGCTCCCGCGCTCTCGCGCACCTCGACCCGCCCGCCGAGCGCCACGTGCGCGATCGCCCGCGTGGACGCGTCCACCCCCGCCAGCAGCACCCGCGACCGGCGCAGCCCGGCGGACGGCCGCGGCGGCGACGTCTCCGCCAGCGGCCCGCCGGCGTCGACCGCCGCGCGCGCCGCGGCCATGAGGTCCGCGCACGTCTCGAACCGCCGCTCCGGGGACTTGTCCAGCGCCCGGGCGATCACGTCGTCGAGTGCCGCCGGGAGCTCGCCGAACACCCGCGACGGCTTCGGCGGCGGCTCCGACAGGTGCGCGTAGATGACCGCGACGTCGGTGTCGCGCTCGTAGGGCATCCGCCCGGTCAGGCAGTGGTAGAGCACGCACCCGAGCGAGTAGACGTCGCTGCGCCCCGTCACCTCCCGCCCCTCGATCTGCTCCGGCGCCACGTAGTGGATCGTCCCCACGACGTCCCCGACCAGCGTCACCTGCGTCCCGCCCACGCGCTTGGTCAGCCCGAAGTCGGTCAGGTACGCGTGCCGTCCGGAGATCAGCACGTTCGCGGGCTTGACGTCGCGGTGGACGAGCCCGCGCTCGTGCGCGGCGTCCAGGGCCTCGCCGAGCTGCCGGCAGACGTCGATCGCCCGGTACGGCTTCAACCGCCCCTCCGCCGCCAGCATCCGCGCCAGGTCGGACCCTTCGATGTACTGCATCGCCAGGTACAGCGTCCCGTCGACCTCGCCCGCGTCGTAGACCGTGACGATGTTCGGATGCGCGAGCTCGGCCGCGATCCGCGCCTCGCGCGCGAAGCGCTCCCGGAACCCGGACGACGCCGCGTGGTCGGGCGCGATCAGCTTCAGCGCCGCCTGACGCCCGAGGCTCAGGTGCGTCGCCCGGTAGACCACGCCCATCCCGCCGCGGCCGATCGGCGCGTCGATCCGGTAGCCGGCGACGACGGTGCCGATACGCCGATCGTCGCTCGCGTCCGCCATGATGGCGACCAGTATGGACGACGGGGATGCGCTCGCGGGCCTGCGGCTGCTCGTCGCCGGGTCCGACCTGGCGGCGGTGCAGGCCGCCCAGACACGGCTGGCGGCGCTCGGCGCCGACGCCATCGCGTTGGCCGGTGACGTCGACGCGCTCGCCCGCGCGGCGGCCGCTTCGCCGCCGACCGCGGTCGTCGCGGTCGACGGCGGCGACGCGCTGCGCGAGCGGCTGGACCCGTTCGACCTCAAGGCCGGCCCGCCCGTGCTGGACCTCCACGCCCTCACCCGGGAGGACGACGCGATCGGCGCCGTCACGGCCGCGCGGCTGCGCGCCGTCGTCGGCCAGCGCGGCCTGCGTGCGCGCCAGGCCGAGCTCGAGGCGGCGCTGGCCGCCCAGGCGCTGACGCGTCGCCGCGACGCCGAGGCCACCCACCAGGACCTGCTCCAGCGGCTCCTGCGCGCCGCGATCTACCGCGACGACAACACGTACGAGCACACCCAGCGCGTCGCCGACCTCGCCGCCCGCCTCGCCCGCGCGCTCGGCCTCCCGCCGCACACCGTCAGCCTGATCCACCGCGCCGCGCCGGTGCACGACCTGGGCAAGATCGCGATCCCGGACTCGATCCTGCTCAAGCCCGGCCGGCTGACCGAGGAGGAGTTCGAGGTCGTCAAGACGCACGCCGTGCTCGGCGCGCGCGTGCTCGCCGGCGGCGACGCGGACGTCCTGAGCGTCGCCGAGCAGATCGCCCGCCACCACCACGAGCGCTGGGACGGCGCCGGCTACCCGGCGGGGCTGCAGGGCGAGGCGATCCCGGTCGCCGCCCGGCTCGTCCACCTGGCCGACGTCTTCGACGTGCTCGTGCACGAGCGCCCGTACAAGGAGTCGTGGACCGTCGAGGCGGCGATCGCGGAGATCGAGCGCGGCGCCGGCACCGATTTCGATCCCGCGGCAGTACGTGAGTTCAGCCGGCTCGGAGTGGCCGGATTGCAGGTCTGACGACGGCTGCCGATAACCGGGGGCGTGAGCCCTCGGTTCATCGTCCCCTTCATCCTCGCCGTGCTGCTGGCGGTCCCCGCGACCGCGTCCGCCGCGCCCAGCGTCTGCGGCGTCGACCTCGGCCCGTACGCACCCGCCGCGCAGGACCAGACCGCCGTCCCGAACAGCGACTGGCAGCCGGGCGTGCCCGCCGGCACGGTCGACGTCCCGCTGGCCGGCGACGCCGACGTGGACAAGTTCGAGTACAAGGTCGACTGCGGCAGCGCGATCCCGGTCAACACCGCGCCCGGCACGGCCACGATCACCGGCCAGGGCGCGATCCGCTTCACGCACCGCGCGCACGACGCCGTCACCGACACGTGGACCGACTGGGTCGACGAGTGGGTCCGGATCGACTCCGGCGCGCCGGCGAACACGACGCCCGCGATCAGCACCGACTGGCGCAAGGGTCCGGCCACGTTCCCGCTGACCGCCACCGACACCACGTCGCCCGTGCACACCGAGTGGCGCGTCGACGGCGGGTCCTGGACGAGCTCCGCCTCCGCGCTGGTCAACGGCACCGGCGCGCACACGCTCGACACCGCCGCGGTCGACGCCGCCGGCAACCGCACCGAGCGCACCGACGTCGTCAGCATCGACAACGACCCGCCGCTGGACAGCACCGACACGGCGCCGGTCGGCTGGCAGAACCAGCCGGTCAGCCTGACCGTCGACGGCACCGACGCGCATTCGGGCGTCGCCCGTATCGAGTGGCAGATCGACGCGCAGACGCCCGGCTCCGGGCCGGACGGCACCGTCGTCCAGATCGCGACGCAGGGCATGCACGTCTTCCGCACGCGCGCCGTCGACCGTGTCGGCAACGCGTCCGCCTGGCGCGCGCAGGACGTGTGGGTCGACATCGCCGGCCCGGTCGACACCACCGTCGTCCCCACCACCTGGTTCACCACGCCGACCGTCCCGATCGACATCACCGCCGAAGAGGACGAGTACGGCATCAAGAGCATCGAGTGGCGCCTCGACGGCCAGCCCGGCGGGACCGTCATGTTCCCGCTCAACGACACGGTGCCGGTCACGGTCGCCGGCGACGGCATCCACCAGCTCGAGGTGCGCGTCACCGACAACGACAACCGCGTGCTGGACTGGCACACGCACCTGGTCAAGATCGACACCGTCCACCCGACGGACCTGACCACGGTCTCCTCCGGCTGGCTCCCGTACTCCTCCCTGAACGTCAACGTCCGCGGCACCGACGCGAACGCCGGCATCGAGCGCGTCGAGTGGCGCATCGACGGCGCCGACGCCGAGAGCGCTCCCGGCGCCGCGCACGACGTCACGGTCTCCGGCGACGGCGTGCACACGCTCGAGACGCGCGTGGTCGACAACGCCGGCCTGGTCAGCGCCTGGACCGCGCGCACGATCAAGCTCGACGCCACCGCGCCGACCAACACCACGCCGCTGGCCGATCCCGGCTGGCGCAACACGCCCTACGCGGTCGTGCTCGACGGCGCCGACGCCGGCTCCGGCGTGGCGTCCGTCGGCTGGAAGGTCAAGCTCGACGGCCAGCCCGAGGGCGCCGAGCACGTCGGCACCGCGGGCACGGAGAAGGCGACGATCAATGTGGACGGCTCGCACGTCCTCAACACCCGCGTGCGCGACATCGGCGGCACGGCGTCCGCCTGGCGCACGGAGCTGATCCAGATCGACCGCGTCGCGCCGGCCGACGGCACCGTCTATCCGACCGCGCCGGTCGCCAACCGGCACGTGATCACGTTCGCGCCGACCGACGACCGCTCGGGCGTCGCGGCGGTCGAGTACAAGCTCGACGGCGGCGCTCCCACGTCCGCCTCGTCGGTCAAGATCACCGGCGCGGGCGACCACACGCTCGCCGTCCGCGTGCGCGACAACGCCGGCAACTGGAGCGCCTGGGGCTCGCACACGGTCACGGTCGTGCTCGGGCCGGACACCACGGCGCCGACCGACAACACCACGGTCCCGGCGCAGTGGGTCACGTCCGCCTGGACGGTGACGGTCGCGGCCGAGGACGACATCGACGGCGTCGGCATCGACTACGTCGAGTGGCGCGTGGACGACGAGCCGATCAGGACCGGCCCCGCCGGCAGCACGTTCACGGTCTCCACCGACGGCGTGCACGACATCGCCACGCGCGTCTGGGACAAGGCCGGCAACCTGTCCGACTGGAAGGTCCAGACGCTGCGCGTGGACACGACCAAGCCGGTCGACGCGACCGCGCTGCCGTCCGGCTGGGCGGCCTCGCGCGCCGTCACGCTCGCGGCCAGCGACGCCGCGTCCGGGATCGACCGGATCGTCTACACCGTGACCGGCGCGGGGACGCTCAGCGGCCAGTTCGGCGCCGGCGGCGGCACGCTCACGCTGCCCGCGGACGGCACCTACACGCTCACCTACAACGTCTACGACGTCGCCGGCCAGCGGCTCACGCGCTCGGTCACCTACAAGGTCGACACGGTCGCGCCGGTCAACACGTCCGCCGCCGCGCCGACCGCGTGGCAGACCGCCGCGCTCTCGCTGCCCTTGACCGGCACCGACGCGCTGTCCGGCGTCGACCACGCCGAATGGCGCGTGGCCGGCGGCGACGTCCACACGGGCACGCCCGCGGTGGTCTCGACGCAGGGCTCCCAGACGCTCGAGACGCGCGTCGTCGACAAGGCCGGCAACGCGTCGAGCTGGCGCGCGGAGACGGTCAAGGTCGACACGACCAAGCCGGTCAACACGACCGCGGCGGTGACGGTGCCCTGGCGCAAGTCCACGTTCACCACCACGGTCAGCGGCAGCGACGCGCAGTCCGGCGTGGCGCGCACCGAGTACCGGGTGGACGGCGGGAGCGTCGTCAGCGGCAGCGCGGTGTCGATCGCGGCCGAGGGCGCGCACACGCTCGAGACGCGCGTGGTCGACGTCGCCGGCAACGCGTCCGACTGGCGCGCGGACGCGGTCGGGATCGACAAGACCGTTCCCGTGCTCGCGGTCGACTGCGGGCCGAGCACGTGGCGCAACACGGTGCCGGTGTGCGCGGTGACGGCGTCCGGCGGCCCGTCCGGGCTGCCGACGCTGACCGCCGCGATCGGCGGCGGCACCCCGGTCGCGGTGACCGGCGGCCGCTTCGCGGTCGACGCGGACGGCGCGTCGACGATCACCTTCCAGGCCGTGGACGGCGCCGGCAACCAGGCGTCCGCGCGGGCGGACGTCAAGGTCGACCGGGCGCCGCCGAGCGTGTCGGTCAAGTGCGCCGCGGGCGCCGGGGTGCTGTGGGTCTGCACCGTGACGGGCGCGGACGGGCTCTCCGGCATCGGCGGCCTGTCCTGGTCGCTCAACGGCTCCGCGCCGGCCGCGGTCGGCCCGGGTGGGTCGTTCTCGGTCCCGAAGGGCACGGTCGTCGCCTACGCGAGCGACGCGGCCGGGAACGCGGCGGCCTCGCCGCCGGTCAAGCTCGCCGAGCGCTCGGCCGCGCCGTCCGGTGGCGGCGCGGATGCGTCGACGCCGCGCTCGACCAGCGAGGCGGTGCTGCTGCGCAAGAGCGCGAAGGCCTCGCGGCTGGTCGGCCAGCTGTCGATCGCGGCGCTGCCGACCAAGACGACGCTCGACCTGCGGCCGCTGGCGCTCGGCAAGGGCAAGTTCCGGTTCACCTTCAAGGTCACCCTGGACGGCAAGCGCAAGACCGTCACCAAGACGCAGACCACCCGGTCCGGCTACTCGAAGCGGATCCGGGTCACCGTCGGCGCGGGCGCGAAGGCGTCGGTGGCGCTGACGATCGCCAGGCGCTCGGGCAAGCGCTGGGTGACGTACGCGGGCGCGACGGCGAAGTTGTGAGCGGCGCTTGACGATTCCGGCTCGCTTGCAACAATCGTGGCAAGCGAGCTAGGGAGCGTGTTGCGCATGTCCGCAGAGGCCAGGGTCCTCGTCGTCGCCAACAAGACCGCCGCCACCCCCGCCCTGATCGAGGCCGTGCGCGCACGCGCCGCGCGCGGGCCCGCGACGTTCACGCTGCTGGTGCCGAACGCCGCCCACGGGCTGCACCGGCTGATCGACCCGGAGGACCAGGAGCAGGCCGAGGCCGCGCAGACCCTGGAGCTCGCGCTCCCGCTGCTCGAGCAGGCGGCCGGCGGGCCGGTCGAGGGCATGATCGGCGTGCCGGAGCCACTCGCGGCGATCCAGGACGCGGTCAACCTGTACGGGTTCGACGAGCTGATCATCTCGACGCTGCCGCAGCGCGTGTCGCGCTGGCTCAAGCTCGATCTGCCGTCGAAGGCGTCCGGGCTGGGGCTGCCGGTGACGACCGTGACCGCCACCGAGCGCATCACGGTTTGACTAGCCTGGGGGCTGTGTCCCCTTTCTGGATCTGGATGCAGGTGCTGATCGTCGTGTGCGTGATCGCCAGCCTCGTCATCGCGCTGATCAAGCTCTGAGCGCGCCGTGTTCCGTTCGATCGTGGTGGGAACCGACGGATCCGACACGGCGGGCAAGGCCGTCGAGGAGGCGACCGACCTGGCCAAGGCGGTCGGCGCGGGGCTGTGCCTCGTCTCGGCCTACGAGCCGGTCCCGCAGGCGCGCCTGCGCGAGGAGGCGCGGCAGATCCCGGCCGACCTGCAGTGGATGATCAACCCGCGCGAGGAGGTCGACGCGACGCTCGCCGCCGCCGCCGACCGGGTGCGCGCGGCCGGCGTCGAGGTGGAGACGTTCGCCCGCGAGGGGGACCCGGCGGACGCGATCCTGGACGTCGCCGAGGAGCGCGACGCGGACCTGATCGTGGTCGGCAACAAGGGGATGACCGGCGCGCGCCGGTTCCTGCTCGGGTCGGTCCCGAACAAGGTCTCCCACCACGCGCCCTGCTCCGTCCTGATCATCCGGACGACCTAAAGCCCGCCTAAAGGGGCCAGGCCCCTTTAGGTTTGCTTAAGTCACTGGGATCGCCGGGTCGGTCGCCCGGCCGGCGTCGACCAGGCCCGCCCCGTAGTGCGGGTCGGGGCCGGGCACGCCGAGGTCGCGCGCGGTCTGCTCGAGGCGGCGCGTGATCTGGTCCGGCGTCGGCTTCGGGCCGAGGACACCGGACGCGATCACCAGCGCCGCGGTGGCGCTGACGTGCGGCGCCGCCATCGACGTGCCGACGTAGCCGCTGGGGAAGCCGAACAGGCGCCGGCTCGAGCCGCGGTAGGTCATCTGGTAGATGTCGGCGCCCTTCGCCTGGCCGGGACGGCAGTTGGGGTCGCCCGGGATCCGGGCGTCGGGGCCGCCGCCGGGCGCGACCAGGTCCAGACCGGCGCCCTCGTTGGAGAAGTTCGACCGGCAGCCGTGCTCGGTCGTCGCGCCGACCGCCAGCACCATGCTCGCGCGCGCCGGGTACGCGACCGTCTCCTCCTCCTCGTTGCCGGCCGCGCCGACCACCAGCACGCCCTTGTGGCGCGCGTAGCGCAGCGCGCTCATGACGTTCGGGATATCCGCCCCGAGCACGCCCGCGCCGAACTCGAAGGACAGATTGATGACGTTCGCGCCGCGGTCGACCGCGAAGCGGATGCCCTTGGCGATCGCGGTCGTGCGGCCCTCACCCTCGGCGTCCAGGACGCGCACGGGCAGGATCGTCGCCCCGTACGCGACGCCGGTCAGCCCGATGCCGTTGTTGGCGGTCTCGGCGATCGTGCTCGCGACGTGCGTGCCGTGCCCGTTCTCGTCGACCGGGTACGGGTCGTCGTCGACGAAGTCGTAGCCGCGCCGGAAGCGCTTCGGGTTGAGGTCCGGGGAGCGCTTGTAGCGGCCGAGGTCGCGGTAGGCGACGCCGGTGTCGAGCACGGCGACCACCACGCGCGCGCCGCCGGGGCGGCCGACCGCGTTCAGGTGGTCCCACGCCGTCGGGGCGTCGATCCCCGCGATCGGCGACGTGAGGTTCCACTGCATCGCCGCCCAGCCGGAGCCGCGCCCCGGGTCGTTCGGGATGAAGCTGGCGTGCGCAAGCCACTGGGGGCGGGCGCTGGTGACGTCGCCGCGCCGCTCGAGCGTGGCGATCGTCTGGGTGACGGTCCGGTCCGGCGGGACCTTGACCGACCGCTCGCGACCGTCCGCGTAGTGGACGAGCACGCTGTGCGGGTCGTAGTCGCGACCGGGAACCGGCGCGGCATGGGCAGGCGCCGCCGTGGCGGCGCCGGCGAGCAGGGCGATCAGTATGGGAAGCAGGCGGGCGCGGGCCACGAACGTACGAACATAATCGGCACGACTAAGTTGCACCACAACGACGATGAACAACTGATGCGGGCCGCGCTCGCGGAAGCGACGCTCGCGCTCGAGCACGCCGACGTGCCGGTCGGCGCCGTGATCGTGGACGCCGACGGCGCCGTGATCGCGACCGGCCACAACGAGCGCCAGCTGCTGCAGGACCCGAGCGCGCACGCCGAGATGCTCGCGATCCGGGCGGCCGCGGAGCGGATCGGCTCCTGGCGGCTGCTGGACACGACCCTCTACGTGACGCTCGAGCCGTGCGCGATGTGCGCGGGCGCGATCGTCCTGGCCCGCATCCCGCGCGTCGTCTACGGCACCGCGGACCCGAAGGCGGGCGCCGCCGGCTCGGTCCTCGACATCCTCGCCGAGCCGCGCCTGAACCACCGCCCGGCGGTCACCGGCGGCGTGCTCGCGAGCGAGTGCGCGGCGCTGCTCGTCGACTTCTTCGCCGCCCGGCGGCGCTGACTCGCTACCCTGGCGAGTCGCACGCCCCGGAGGGGTGCGAGAGTGGTTGAATCGGGCGGTCTCGAAAACCGTTGTGTGGGTAACCCCTGCACCGAGGGTTCGAATCCCTCCCCCTCCGCTATTTGGCTCTACCGCTTGCGCGGCGTGCAGGTGCGGTAGACCCGCGTGTCCTTGATCGTCTGCCCGGTCGAGGTCCGTGCGCTGATGAAGACCTTGAAGCGTCCCTTCGGGAGACCGGTCAGGTCGACGGGCGCCGTGATGCGGGAGCGCTTGAGCGTCTTGACGCGCTTGCCGTTGACCTTCACCACGGCGCTGACGAACGTCACGTGCGCGACGCGGCGGATGCGGATCCTGAAGTTGCGGCGGCTCACGCAGCGCTTCGTGGACGGCAGCGAGAACACCTGCGACGCGGTCAGCTTGGGCGCCGCGGTCACCGGGTGCGTCTGTGCCGGCGGCGAGATCGGCGCCGCGGTGGCGGTCGGCGTCGGCGCCGGTGTCACGGTCGGGGCCGGCGTGCGGCTCGCGGTCGGCGTCGGTGTCGGCGTCGGGTCCACGGGACCCTGCGGGACGCTCGTGCCCCAGCAGGTCACGCGCGCGTCGGTGCCGACGGCGCAGGCGAAGAACGTGCCGACGCTCAGGTCGACGAACTCGCCCGCCGGCGCCGCGTTGAAGGTCGTGGCTCCGACGCCCCAGCAGACGAGCGTCGCGTCGGTCCGCAGCCCGCAGCCGAACCCGCTGTCGCCGGTCCCCACCTCCGCGTAGGACCCCGCGGGCGGCTTGGTCTGCCCGTGGGCGCTCAGCCCGGCGTCCAGGCCCCAGCAGATCGCGTCGTGGCCGGTGTCGACGCCGCAGCCGAAGCTGAAGTTCGCGGCGAGCTGCGCGTAGTCGCCGGCGGGCGGCGAGCCCTCGCCCCAGGTGTTGTGACCCCAGCACGTGACGGTGTGATCGGTGCGGATCGCGCAGTCGTTGCCGTTGACCGCGCTGACGGCCAGGAACGTGCCGGTGGGCGTCAGCGCCACGCGCGCGGCGGGCTCTCCCCAGCACGCGAGCGTCTGGTCGGTCCGGATCGCGCAGTTGTGATCGAACCCCGCGCTCACGGACGTGAAGGTGCCGCCGGGCGGGGCCGTCAGGTGATCGACCCCGTCATAGCCCCAGCAGGCGAGCGTGCCGTCGGTGCGGATCGCGCACGCGTCGGAGTCGCCCGAGCTGACCTGCCGGAACGTGCCGTCCGGCGGCGTCGCCTGGCCGTAGGCGTTCGAGCCCCAGCAGAACAGCGTCGAGTCGGTGCGCAGCGCGCACACCGTCGCGCGGCCGACCGAGACCTGCGTGAACGTGCCCGCCGACACCGGCGTCGTGTACTGCTGCGCCTCGGCCGCGCCCACCAGGACGACCGTCGCCAGCAGCGCCACACCGATCACTCCCAGACCCCGGAGCATGTCTGGGTCAGTATCCGTCTCCGCCCGGGCGCCGTCACGGACGAACGTCGAGGTTCTATGAGAGCTTGCGAACGCAGCGGACGTCGGCCAGCGCGGTGACGCCGCCGGACTCGCTCATCCGCACGACCACGTGCCCGCGGCACCTGCGCCCGGGACGCTTGGCCCGGCAGGAGCCGCGCAGGCGGCTCAGCAGCTTGCAGCCGAACGGCCGGGTGCTGCGGCCCGTCTGGGCGCGCAGGGCGCGGCGGGCCTCGGTGCGCAGCACGGTGCGCGTGAGCCGCGGCGGGCGCTGGGGGACGAGCGGCAGCGGCGCCGCCACGGGCGCGCTGGGCGGAAACGCGGCGACGCACTCTGGGATCGGCGGGACGTGGTCGAGCGTCCCCGCGTCCATCACCGGGTTGCCGGTGCCGCCGTCCTGGAACCCGATCAGGTGCCCGAGCTCGTGCGTGATCAGCGGGCACAGCGGCGCGGGCGCGGTCAGCGTGGCGATCCAGGCGCGGTCGAGCCAGATCTCGCAGCCGCCGACGGTCGCGCTGCCGCCGGCGTGCAGCCCGCCCGGTCCCGCCGGGAGGTCCGCGAGGTAGGTGACGATGCCGCTCGGGCAGCGCGGCGCGCGCCCGAGCCCGGCCCAGTAGCCGAGGCCGGCGTTGAGGCTCGCGACCAGCTGCGGGCCGGTCACGCGCTCCTGGTTCGGGAACGTGACGGCCGCCGCCGGGCTCGCGGCCGCCAGCGCGGCGACGACGAGGCCGAGGACGAGCCGCGCGCGCACTCAGGCCGCCAGGTCGGGCCCGTCGTCGCCGCGCGGGCGGTGGACCACGATCACCGGCACGCGCGCCTGGTGCATCACGTGGTTGGAGACCGAGCCGAGCATCGCCGAGGTGATCCGCCCGCGGCCGCGCGACCCGAGCACGATCACGTCGTGGGGTCCGTCCTCGGCGGCGCGCAGGATCTCGCGCGCCGGGTCGCCGTCCAGCAGGCGCGTGGTCAGCGGCAGGTCGTCCGGAACGCCGTCGGCCGCGGCGCGCAACGTCTTCTCGACCTCGGCCTGCTCGGACTCGTGCAGCCCCCGCGTCCCGCCCGGCGCCTGCCAGGCCATCAGGGGCGCCGGCGGGACGACGGCGAGCAGCGTGAGCCGCGCGTGCGAGGTCTGCGCGAGCGCGATCGCGTGCTCGAGCGCGAGCGCGGCGTCCGGGGAGCCGTCGTATGCGACGAGCACGTGGCGGTAATGAGGTGGCACGTGTGCATCCTCGCACCAGCTACGCTCGCCGTGCCATGGACGATGTGACCCTCGCACGCTTTGCCGAGCTCGCCGTCGACTTCGGAGCGAACGTCCAGCCGGGGCAGATCGTCTCGCTGAGCGGTGCGCCCGGGAAGGAGCGGCTCGTGCGCGCGATTGCCGAGCGCGCGTACCAGCGCGGCGCGAAGTTCGTCGACCTGTCGTGGTTCGACCCCTGGATCAAGCGCGCCCGCGTCGCCTACGCGCCGGACGACACGCTCGAGTACGTCCCGCCGTGGTACGGCGAGCGCATCCTCGCGATCGGCCGCGAGCGCGGCGCCGCGATCACGCTCTCCGGCCCGGCCGCTCCCGGTCTGCTCGACGACCTCGACCCGGTCCGCGCCGGCCGCGACCGCCTGCCCGCGATCCGCGAGACGGGCGAGGTGGTGAGCCGGCGCGAGCTCAACTGGTCGATCCTGCCCGGCCCGACCCCGGCGTGGGCGGAGCTCGTGCACCCGGACCTCGAGCCCGCCGACGCGCTGGCGAAGCTCGAAGCGCAGCTGCTGCACGTGCTGCGGTTGGACCTCGACGACCCGGTGGCCGCGTGGCGCTCGCGCGCCGACCGGCTGGTGGAGATCGCCTCGACGCTGACCGCGCGCCGCTTCGACGCGCTCCACTACACCGGGCCCGGCACCGACTTCACGGTCGGTCTGCTGTCCGGGGCGGACTGGCAGGCCGCGCGCTTCGAGACCGCCGGCGGCATCCCGCACATGCCGAACCTCCCGACCGAGGAGGTCTTCACGTCGCCGGACCCGACCCGCGTGGACGGCGTCGTGGCCGCCAGCAAGCCGCTGGTGCTGATCGACGGCACCGTCGTGCGCGACCTGGTCGTGCGCTTCGAGGGCGGGCGGGTCGTGCAGCTCGACGCGTCGACGGCGGCCGAGACGATGCGCACGATCATCGCCCGCGACGAGGGCGCGGCGCGGCTCGGCGAGGTCGCGCTGGTCGACCGCGAGGGGCGCATCGGCGCGCTCGACACCGTCTTCTACGACACGCTGATCGACGAGAACGCCGCGTCGCACATCGCGCTCGGCCGGGCGTTCCCGTTCCTCGCGTCCGACGAGGCGACGGCGGAGCGGATGAACGAGTCCGACATCCACATCGACTTCATGATCGGGCGGCCCGAGCTGCACGTCAGCGGCCTCACCGCGGACGGCGACGAGGTGCCGGTTCTGGTCGACGGGACGTGGCGCATCTGACGGCGCGCTAGCCTGTCGCCGGTTCTCAGGAGAGGTGCCGGAGCGGCTGAACGGGCACGACTGGAAATCGTGTGACGGGGGTCAACCTCGTCCGAGGGTTCGAATCCCTCCCTCTCCGTCAGATCAGGAGGACGCCGTGGCGGACGACGATCGGATCATCGGCCAGCGGGACGAGGCGGACACGCCGCGCTACGCGGGCATCGCGACGTTCGCGCTGCTGCCCCGGATCGAGGACGTCGCGCGCCACGTGGACGTGGCGGTCGTGGGCGTCCCGTTCGACTCCGGCACCAGCTTCCGGCCCGGCGCCCGGTTCGGCCCGGCGCACATCCGCGAGCACTCCCGTCAGCTCCATCCGTACCACCAGATCCACGACGCGTACCCGTTCCGCGATCAGCAGGTGGCTGACGCCGGCGACCTCGCGGTGGGGCCGTACGGGATCGAGCGCGCGGTCGAAGCCGTCCACGTCCAGGCCGAGCGCTTCACGCGGCGGGGCACCAGGGTCCTCGCCCTCGGCGGGGACCACACGATCGCGCTTCCGTTGCTGCGCGCGGCCGCGGCGGTGCACGGACCGCTGGCGGTGCTCCACTTCGACGCGCACCTCGACACGTGGGACGTGCTGCACGGCGCGTCGATCTGGCACGGCTCGCCGTTCCGCCGGGCCGCCGAGGAGGGGCTGCTCGACCTCGACCACTGCCAGCACGTCGGCATCCGCGGCGGGGTCTATGACCCCAGCGAGCTCGAGGACGATCGGCGGGCCGGCTTCGAGCTCATCCGCACCGAGGCGTTCCAGACCCGCTCGATCGCGGACATCACGGAGCAGATCCGCCGGCGGCTCGGCGCGGGACCGGCGTACGTGTCGATCGACATCGACGTGCTCGACCCGGCCCACGCGCCCGGCACGGGGACACCGGAGCCCGCCGGGATCACCACGCGCGAGCTGTTCGCGGTGCTCCGCGGCCTGCGCGGGCTGGACATCGTCGGCGGCGACGTCGTCGAGGTCGCGCCCGCGTACGATCACGCCGGCGTGACGGGGCTCGCGGCGGCGCACACGGCGTGGGAGCTGCTCACGCTGATGGGTGGGTGAAGCGGCGCACCGAACGGTGGGAATGTGCGCGCCGACCGGGGCGCGGAACCGTTGTAGAGGGTGCGATGCTCAAGCACGTCGCACTCGCCGCCTCCGCCCTCGCGCTGCTCGCCGCCGGCGCTGCGTCCGCGCAGGCGGCCTGGCAGCCGGAGGCGATCCCCGGCACGACCGGCGCGCTGGCGCTCAATAGCTTCGGCTTCGACCGCCAGGGGACCGCGTCGCTGGTCTTCGAGGCGTTCGACCAGCCGCAGCGGTTCACGGGCACCGCGACCAGGGCGGCCGGGGACGGGACGTGGACGCGCGGCGCGAACATCCCCGGCATCGGCTGGGCGGGCGCGGAGGTGCAGCTGTACGCGAGCACGCGCGCGCTGCTGGTCACGCGCCAGGTCAGGTCCTTCGGTCGCTTCAACCGCGCCAACTTCCGGCTCGTCTACGCGTTGGGGCGGACGAGCGGCGGCTTCGGCACCTACCGCCAGATCGCGTCCAGCGCCAACGTTCCGGCGTCGGCCGTGAACCCCGCCGGGGACGCGCTCGTCGCCTACACGCCCCAGAACGGCACCGCGGTGCGCGTGAGCGAGCGCCGGGCGGGCGGGCGCTTCGGCACGCCGCGCATCCTCAGCTCCGGGGGCGCGCTCTCGCCGGCCGTCGCGGTCGACGCGCGCGGCGACCGCGTGGTGGCCTGGTTCCGCGGCAACCGGGTCGAGGCGCGCGTGAAGCTGGCCGGCCACAACTGGGGGTCGGTGCTGACCGCGGCGCGGCTCACGCGCACCCCGAACGCGTCGCTGCGGGCGCTGATGACGTCCGACGGCCGCGCCGTGCTCGCCTGGCAGACGCTGGACATCCGCGAGGGCCATCCGAGCCAGGTCGCGGCGGGCGTCGCGCTGCGTCCCCGCAACGCCGGCTGGCGCGGCGCGCTGCTCGAGCAGTCGACGCTGGGCGCGCAGGCGCAGCCCGGCGACGCGGACGCGATCCCGCTGGTCGACACGCGCGGCGACGTCCACGTCGTCTGGACGGGGCGCTGGCAGGAGGGCACCGGCGTGCGGATCGCGCAGGTCACCAACGCGGCCCGCATCCACGGTCCCGACCTGCTCTCCGCCGAAGACCAGTCCGCGACGCTCGACGACGCCGCGGCCGGTCCGCAGAACCAGATCGCCGTGACCTACTTCGCCGCCAACGGCACCTGGGTGAACACGGGCGCCGGCGCGCCGGTGCCGCTCACGCCCGCGGGGGAGACCGCGATCGCCGGCAGCCGCGTCGCGTTCTCGCCCCAGACCGCCCAACCCCTCGTCGTGCGCCCGTTCGTCAGCGGCTCCCAAGGCGCCCTCGTCGCCTCCGCCCCCATCCCCTAAACCCCACTTAAAGGGGCCAGACCCCTTTAGGTTTGGAGTCCCGCTCGTGGGCCGGTTCGCGCGTGGCCTGGATCTAAAGTTGCCCTAAAGGGGCCAGGCCCCTTTAAGTGGGGTTTAGGTGTCGACGGGGTGCCAGGCGGTCTTGAGCTCAAGGACCGCTTCGAGGCGGGTGAGGGGGTCGGTGTCCGGGCGGGGGCGGGAGACGCGCTTGACGGTCTCGGCGGCCAGCTCGTCGATCGTGGCGGCGATCGACGGGTCGCCGGACGCGTCCACGATCGCGTTCACGTCCCGGTGCCCGCACAGCGGCGCCAGCAGCTCGTCGAGCCGCCCGCTCAGGAGGTTGAGCGCGCCGCCCGGGATGTCCGAGACGCCCGCGATCTCGCCGAGATCGAGCGGGCGCAGCGGCGATGTGCGCGAGACGAGCGCCACGACCGTGTTGCCCGCGGCCAGGCACGGCGCGACCTCCCGCACCAGCCCGAGCACGTCCGGCGCGTCCGGCGCCAGCACGGCGACGACCCCGGTCGGCTCCGGCAGCGAGAACGAGAGATGCGGCCCCGCGACCGGGTTCACGCCGCCCAGCACCGCTCCCAGCTTGTCCGTCCAGCCCGCGTAGTGGACGAGCAGGTCGACCGCCGCGCCGAGCTCGTCCGCGGCGGCGTCGGCCCGCGCGCCGCCGGCGCCCGTGTGCTCGCCGCGCGCGCCGCCCGCCCGGGCGCCGCCGGCGTCCGCGTGCTCACCGCCGCCGGCGTCCGCGTGCTCGCCGCGCGCGCCGTCCGCCCGCGCGAGCTCGCCCGCACGCGACTCGAGCGCCTCCGCGAACCGGTACAGCACCTGCCCGCGGTTGTAGGCGGTCCGCGCCGACCACCCCGCGAACGCGCCCCGCGCCGCCTTGACCGCATCACGGACGTCCTTGCGCGACCCCCGCGGCACGTTCACGCCCCCGACCGCGTCGCTGCGTCCCGACTCCGAGCGCACGAACGCGCCTCCCACGTAGAGCTTGTACGTCTTGGCGACCGCCCGGCGCGGCCGCATCACACCGTCAGCCTCACGTACGGCAGCAGCCCGGCCGGCCCGCCCTCGCGCCCGAACCCGCTCTCCTTGTAGCCCCCGAACGCGGCCGTCGGATCGAACCGGTTGTACGTGTTCTGCCAGACCACGCCGGCCCGCAGCTCCCGCGCCACCGAGAACGCCTGCGCGCCGTTGTTCGTCCAGACGCCCGCGGCCAGCCCGTACGCCGAGTTGTTCGCCCGCTCGATCGCCTCGCGCGGCGTGCGGAACGTCATCACCGACACGACCGGGCCGAAGATCTCCTCGACCGCGATCCGGTGCGCCGGCGCGACATCGAGGAACAGCGTCGGCGGGAACCAGTACCCGGCGTCCGGCAGCGCGCACGAGATCGACCGCCGCTCCGCCCCCTCGCGCGAGCCCGCCGCCACCAGCGATGTGATCCGCTCCAGCTGCGCCGCCGAGTTGATCGCCCCGACGTCGGTGTTCTTGTCCAGCGGATCGCCCACCCGCAGGCGCTCCATCCGCGCCCACAGCTTGCGCACGACCTCCTCGGCGACGCTCTCCTGCACCAGCAGCCGCGACCCCGCGCAGCAGACGTGCCCCTGGTTGAAGAAGATCCCGTCCACGATCCCTTCGACCGCCTGGTCGATCGCCGCGTCCTCGAAGACGATGTTGGCCGACTTGCCCCCGAGCTCGAGCGTCAACGCCACGTCGGTCCCGGCCAACGCGCACGCGATCTCCTTGCCGACCGCGGTCGACCCGGTGAACGCGACCTTGTCGACCTCCGCGCGCACCAGCGCGGCTCCCGCCGCCCCGTCGCCGGTCACCACGTTGACCACGCCCGGCGGCAGCTCGGCCTCCTCGCAGATCGACGCCAGCAGCAGCGCGGTCAGCGGCGTCGTCTCCGCCGGCTTCAACACCGCCGTGTTCCCGCACGCGAGCGCCGGCGCGAGCTTCCACGCCGCCATCAGCAGCGGGAAGTTCCACGGGATGATCTGCCCGACCACGCCGCGCGGCGCAAAGGAACGGCCCCCGAGCGCGTAGGACAGCTTGTCCGCCCACCCGGCGTAGGAGAAGAAGTGCGCGGCCGCCAGCGGCACGTCCACGTCGCGCGACTCCCGGATCGGCTTGCCGCCGTCCAAGGACTCGACCACGGCCAGATCGCGCGACTGATCCAGGAGCGGGCGCGCGATCCGGAAGACGTACTTCCCGCGCTCCAGCGGCGCCAGCGCCGCCCACCCGGGCGCGGCCGCGCGCGCCGCCGCCACCGCCGCCGCGACCTCCGAAGCCGAGGCGGACCCGACTTCGGCCAGCGGCTCCTCGGTCGCCGGGTTGATCGTCGCGACCCGCCGCGCCGGCGCGACCCACTCGCCGCCGATGAACAGGTCGTAGGACGACCGCAGCGACGCCGCGTCGCGCGCCTCCGGCGCCGGCGCGTAGTCCCACTGCAGCGCTGCCCGCGTCACGGTGGCCATCGTCACTCCTTCGAGAAGTCCTCGGCGCGGCCGTAGTGGCCGCCGTCCAGCTTGGCGTACTGCAGCAGCAGGTCGTTGAGCAGCGACGAAGCGCCGATCCGGAACCGCGAAGGCGTCAGCCACTCGTCGCCCAGCGTCTCCTTGACCAGCACCAGCAGCCCCAGCGCCGCCTTGGTGGTCGAGACGCCGCCCGCCGCCTTCACTCCGACCACGCGGCCGGTCCGCCAGAGGTGGTCGCGCACGACCTCGAGCATCACCAGCACGACGCCCGGCGTCGCCCCCGAGGCCGCCTTGCCGGTCGACGTCTTGATCACGTCCGCGCCGGCCGCGATCGCCAGCTCGGCCGCGTGCCGGACGTGCGCGTAGGTCGGCAGCTCCGCGGTCTCCAGGATCACCTTCAGGTGCGCGTCCCCGCAGGCCTCCTTGACCGCCGAGATCTCGCGCGCCACGCGCGCGTCGTCACCCGCGAGATACGCGTCGCGGGAGATCACCATGTCGATCTCCGCCGCCCCCGCCGCGACCGCCTCGCGCGTCTCCAGCACCTTGACGTCCAGCGAGGTCTGCCCGCTCGGGAACCCGGTCGCGACCGAGGCGACCGCCACGCCCGTGCCCGTGACCGCCTCGACCGCGACCCCCACCAGCGCGGGATACACGCACACGGCCGCGACCGGCGCAAGCCCGAGCCCCGGCGCCACCGCCTTCGCGCACAGATTGCGCACCTTCCCGGGCGTGTCCGCGCCCTCCAGCGTCGTGAGGTCGATCATCGACGCCGCCAGCCGGATGCCCTGCCGCTTGGCCGTCGTCTTGATCGAGCGCCGCCCCAGGGCCGCGGCGCGCTCGTCGACCCCGACCCGGTTGACGGGTGTCAGGACACGACTCATGCAGGCAGTGTCGCACGGGTCGCTTACCCTCAGCTGCGGATGCCCAAGAGCGAGTACACGATGCTCGAGGTCGCGGGCCGAGAGGTCCGGCTCTCGAACCCCGGCAAGGTCTACTTCCCCAAGCCCGGCTGGACCAAGCTCGACCTGGTCGAGTACTACCTGGCCGCGGCGGACGCCGTCCTCGTCCACCTGCGCGAGCGCCCGACCGTCATGAAGCGCTTCGTGAACGGGATCACCGAGGACCCGATCTGGCAGAAGCGGGTGCCGAAGAACATCCCGGACTGGCTGCAGACCGCGACGGTCGCGTTCCCCTCCGGGCGCACCGCCGAGGAGCTGGTCGCCAACGACGAGGCGCACCTGGCGTGGGCGGTCAACCTCGGCGTGATCGACTTCAACCCGCACCCGGTCCGGCGGGACGACCTCGACCATCCGGACGAGCTGCGCGTCGACCTCGACCCGACGCCGGACGTCGGCTGGGACGAGGTCCGCAGGACCGCGCTGGTGGTGAACGAGGTCCTGCGCGACCACGGCCTGCGCGGCTACCCGAAGACCAGCGGCTCCAAGGGCATCCACGTCAACGTGCGCATCGAGCCGATCCACGACTACATCGAGGTCCGCCGCGCGGCGCTCGCGCTGGCCCGCGAGGTGGAGCGCCGCGCGCCCGACCTGGCGACCAGCAAGTGGTGGAAGGAAGAGCGCCACGGCGTCTTCGTCGACTACAACCAGAACGCGCGCGACCGCACCGTCGCGTCCTGCTACTCGGTCCGCCCGACGCCGGACGCGCGCGTGTCCTGCGCGCTTGCCTGGGACGAGGTCGCGGACGCCGAACCGGGCGACTTCCGGATCGACACCGTGCCCGCCCGCCTGCAACAGACCGACCCCGCCGCGGACATCGACCTCGAGCCCGGCTCCCTCGACGGGCTGCTGGACCTCGCCCGCCGCGACGAGGAGGGCGGGCTCGGCGACGCGCCCTGGCCGCCGCACTTCCCCAAGCAGCGCGGGGAGCCGCCGCGCGTGCAGCCGTCGCGGGCCAAGCAGCGCGGCCGCGCCGGCGACCCGCAGCCGGGCGGCCCGCCGCCCGGCGTCTCACTCGGCGACTCCCAGCGCGGGTTCGGCTCCAAGCCGCGCACCGGCCAGGGGTACGATGCCGACTGGGAGCAATGACCGCACCCGAGCCGCGCCGCCGCCGTCCCGCGATCGTCGCCGTCGACGACGAGCCGGCGGTGCTGGCCGCGGTCGCGCGTGACCTGCGGCGGCGGTTCGGGGAGCACTATCGGATCGTGCGCGCCACCTCCGGCGACGAGGCGCTCGGCGCGCTACGCGAGCTCGTCGCCCGCGGCGAGCAGGTCGCGCTGCTGGTCGCCGACCAGCGCATGCCGGGCCTGTCCGGCACCGAGTACCTCGTCCAGGCGCGCCAGCTGGTGCCGGACGCCAAGCGCGTGCTGCTGACCGCCTACGCCGACACCGAGGCGGCGATCCAGGCGATCAACGAGGTCGACCTCGACTACTACCTGCTCAAGCCCTGGGACCCGCCGGAGGAGCAGCTGTACCCGGTCGTCGAGGACCTCCTGACCACGTGGGAGGCGGGCGCCGCGCTGGAGGCGGGCGGCGTGCGCGTCGTCGGCCACCGCTTCAGCCGCGACTCGCACGACCTGCGCGACTTCCTGGCCCGCAACCGCGTGCCGATGCGCTGGCTGGACGTCGAGCGCGACGCCGAGGCGCGCGAGCTGCTGACCGTCGCCGACGTCGGCGCCGAGCGCCTGCCGGTCGCGCTGCTGGAGGACGGGACGGTGCTCGAGCGGCCGTCGATCCTGGAGCTCGCCGAGCGGCTCGGCGTGAGCGCCGCGCCCGCGTCCGAGCACTACGACCTGGCGATCGTCGGCGGCGGGCCGGCCGGGCTGGCGGCCGCCGTCTACGGCGCGTCGGAGGGCCTGAAGACCGTGATGGTCGAACGCGAGGCGCCCGGCGGCCAGGCCGGCACGTCCTCGCGGATCGAGAACTACCTGGGGTTCCCGAACGGGCTGTCGGGCTCCGACCTCGCGCGCCGCGCGACCGACCAGGCGCGCCGGCTCGGCGCGGAGCTGCTCGCGGTGCAGGACGCGACCGCGCTGCGCGTCGAGGGCGCGGGCCGGATCGTCGAGCTGTCCGGCGGCGGCCAGCTGAGCGCCAACTGCGTGCTGGTCGCGTCCGGCGTCTCCTACAACCAGCTGACCGCCCCCGGCTTCGACAGCTTCACCGGCCGCGGCGTCTACTACGGCGCCGCGCTGACCGAGGCCCGCTCCTGCTCGGATCAGCACGTCGTGATCATCGGCGGCGCGAACTCGGCCGGGCAGGCCGCGGTCTACTTCGCCGGCTACGCGCGCCGGGTCACGATGCTGGTGCGCGGGGACTCGCTGGCGAGGTCGATGTCGCACTACCTGATCGAGCAGATCGCGCAGCTCGGCAACGTCGACGTGCGCACCCGGGCGCAAGCGGTCGCGGCCGCCGGCAACACGCACCTGGAGACGCTGCGGATCCGCGAGCCCGACGGCGAGCGCGAGGAGGCGGTCGACGCCGCGTTCGTGTTCATCGGCGCCGCGCCGCGGACGGGCTGGCTCGAAGGCGTCGTCGCCCGCGACGAGCGCGGGTTCATCCTCGCCGGCGCGGACGCGAAGGCCGCGGGCTTCCCGCTCAGGCGCGACCCGTACCTGCTGGAGACCACGGTCCCGGGCGTGTTCGTCGCCGGCGACGTGCGCGCGCGCTCGATCAAGCGCGTGGCGAGTGCGGTGGGCGAGGGCTCGATGGCCGTCTCGCTGATCCACGAGTACCTGGCCGAATGAGGGACGAGCTCCGCCGCATCGACCTCTTCGCGGACCTCGACGACGCCGCGCTCGACGATTTCGCGGCGATCACCGAGATCCGCGACGTGCCGGACGGCGAGCGGCTGCTCACGCAGGGCGTCGAGTCGCCCGGTCCGCTGCTGCTCTTCGAGGGCACGACGCGCGCGTTCCAGGAGGTCGAGGGCCGCAGCGACCCCGCGAACCCGAACCACGCGCCGACCTGGATCGGCGCGATCGCGGCGATCACCGAGAGCGCGCTGCCGATCACGATAGAGGCCGACGGCCCGTGCCGGGTGGCGATCCTCCCGCGCGAGCGGTTCATCGACCTGGCCCTGACGCACCGCGGCGTGCACCGCAAGGTCATGCACGTGATCGGGCCGGTGATGCGCGGCATCAACGCGCGCGAGTCCAGCCGCGAGCGGCTGACGTCGCTGGGCACGATGGCCGCCGGGCTCGCGCACGAGCTCAACAACCCGGCGGCGGCCGCGCGCCGCGCCGCCTCGGACCTGGTCGACGCGGTCGACGTCATCAACCACGCGCTCGAGGGGTTCGTCGAGTACGTCGAGCGCGACCAGGCGCTGGCGCTGCTGGCGCTGCAGCGCGAGGCGATCGACCGCGTGAGCGGCCGTGCGGCGCTGGACGCGATCGACGCGTCCGACGCCGAGGACGCGATGCTCGACGTGCTCGAGGACCGCGGGGTGCAGGACGCGTGGCGCTACGCCGAGCCGCTCGCGGGGCTCGATGCCGGCTGGGTCGACCGCGTGCTGGCGACCGCCGGGCCGGCGAGCGCGAAGGTGCTGGCGTGGGTGGCGGCGTCGCTGAACGCGCGGGCGCTCGCGACCGAGCTGGTCGAGTCCACCGACCGCATGAGCCGGCTGGTGAAAGCGGTCAAGGCGTACGCGTACATGGACCGCGGCGACGTCGTGCGCGCGGACGTGCACGAGGGGCTCGAGAGCACGCTGGTGATGCTCGGCCACAAGCTCAAGCATGGCCAGATCAAGGTCAAGCGCGACTACGACAAGACGCTGCCGCAGCTGACCGTCCACGGCTCCGAGCTCAACCAGGTCTGGACGAACCTGCTCGACAACGCGATCGGCGCGCTCGCGCCCGGCGGTCGGATCACCGTCACCACGCGCCCGGACAACGGCTGCGTGAAGGTCGACATCGCCGACGACGGCCCTGGCATCCCCGCCGACGTGCGCGCGCACGTCTTCGACCCGTTCTTCACCACCAAGGCCCCCGGCGCCGGCACCGGCATGGGGCTGGACACCGCGCGGCGCATCGTCGAGCAGCGCCACCGCGGCTCGATCACGTTCGACACCGGCGACGGCGGCACGGTCTTCCACGTCTGGCTGCCATTGGGGGACGACACATGACCCGCTGCACGCACCTGGACACGATCACGATCACCGAGCTGCCCGAGGAGGTCGCGGGCTGCGAGGACTGTCTGAAGACCGGCGGCGTCTGGCTGCACCTGCGCATCTGCCTGGCGTGCGGGCACGTCGGCTGCTGCGACGACTCGCCCAACAAGCACGCGACCGCGCACGCGTCGGCGGAGCACCCGATCATCCGCTCGCTGGAGCCGGGGGAGGAGTGGTGCTGGTGCTTCGTGGACGAGATCGGGATGCTGATCCCGCAGGTCACGGGGTCGACGCGGATCCCGCCCTCGCCGATGCTGTCGCGCTGAACAGCGCTTCGGCGGCGGCGAGCACGAGCCCCTCCCCGTAGGGCGGGCCGGTGATCTGCACGCCGACCGGCAGGCCGAGGTCGTCGAAGCCGACCGGCACCGCGCACGCGGGCAGCCCCGCGAGATTCTGCGGGACCGTGTAGGGCAGCACACCGGCGCGGAACTCGGCGCTCGGCTCGTCGATCCTCTCGGGCGGGACCGCCGCGACCGGCGTCAGCAGCACGTCGGCGGCGGCGAAGATGCGGCCGAAGCTCGCACGCATGCGCTCGCGCGTCGCGGTCGCCTCCGCGTACTCGGGCAGGCCGAAGCCCTGCGCGTACTCGATGCGCGCCGCCACGTCCTCGCCGTACTGGTCCCGGTGCTCGGCGTAGAGCCCGGCGTGGACGAGCCCGGCCTCGACGCACTGGATCGCCACGAACGCGGGGTGGATGCGCTCGGCGTCCTCGAACGGGACCTCGATCGCGTCCAGTGCGCGGACGGCGGCGTCGAACGCGCGCTGGATGCCGGGCGCCAGCGGCGTCACGTGCAGGTCGGGGCAGATCGCGACGCGGCGCGGCTCGCGCGTGTCGCGGTGCGCGGTCAGCGCTTCGTAGAACAGCCGCACGTCCTGCGGCGTGCGCCCCAGCGGCCCGGCGTGGTCGAGCGAGCGCGCGAGCGGGAAGACGCCGGTCGCCGGGATCCGGTTGTACGTCGGCTTGAGGCCGGACACGCCGCAGAACGCGGCCGGGATGCGGATCGACCCGCCGGTGTCGGTCCCGAGCGCGAGCGCCACCTGGCCGGCCGCGAGCGCGACCGCCGAGCCGCCGCTGGACCCGCCCGGCACGCGCTCGGCGTCCCACGGGTTGCGGCAGGACGCGTAGTGCGGGTTGTTGGACGTGATGCCCCACGCGAACTCGTGGGTGAGCGTCTTGCCGACCACGATCGCGCCCGCGTCCTTGGCCCGCGCGACGGCCGCGGCGTCGGCCTTCGGGACGTGGCCGGCGAAGATCGAGGAGCCGTAGGCGGTCGGGACGCCCTCGGTGTCGAACAGGTCCTTGACCGCGAGCGTCAGACCCTCCAGCGGGCGGGCCTCGTCCCGCCGGTAGGCGAGCTCCGCCTGCTTGGCCTGCTCGCGCGCGGCGTCGAGCGTGAGGGTCACGAACGCGCCCAGCTCGGCGTGCTCGGCGGCGGCGTCGATCAGCTCGACGGGGGACAACTCGCGGGCCGCGAACGCGGCGCGCAGCTCGACGGCGGTCAGCACGTTCAGAAGTCAAGCAGCAGCGCCGTGTAGGGTCATCAACAGGCAGCGCATTGAAACCGTCCGACCGCATAGGCATAAGTCAGGGTGTGAAGGCCACAGAGACGCGCGAACGGGTCGTCGTGCGGATGGCGGGGGACTCCGGCGACGGGATGCAGCTGGCGGGCAGCCGGTTCACGGACGCCACCGCCGTGTTCGGCAACGACCTGGCCACGCTGCCGGACTTCCCGGCCGAGATCCGCGCGCCGGCCGGCACGGTCGCGGGCGTGTCCGCGTTCCAGATCCACTTCGCGTCGCGCGACATCCACACGCCGGGCGACGCGCCGGACGTGCTGGTGGCGATGAACCCGGCGGCGCTGCGGGCCAACCTGGGGCTGATGCGCCGCGGCGCGACGATCCTCGTCAACGAGGACGCGTTCAGCGTGCGCGCGGTACAGAAGGCGGGCTACAGCGAGTCCCCGCTGGAGGACGGCTCGCTGGACGGCTTCACGGTCAAGCGCGTGCCGATGAGCTCGCTGACCTCGGCGGCGGTCAAGGAGCTCGACGGCGTGTCCTCGCGCGACGCGCAGAAGGCCAAGAACCTGTTCGCGCTCGGCGTCCTGTCCTGGCTCTACGACCGGCCGACGGACGTGACGGAGAAGTGGATCCGGGGCAAGTTCCGCGGGCCCGTACTGGACGCGAACCTGGCCGCGTTCCGCGCCGGGTGGAGCTTCGGCGAGACGTCGGAGCTGATCGACGTGCAGGTCAAGGTCGGGCGCAACCCGGAGGTCGAGCCGGGGACGTACCGCAACATCAACGGGACCGAGGCGACCGCGCTCGGGCTGGTCGCGGCGTCGCTGAAGTCCGGGCTGCCGCTGGTGTTCGGCGCGTACCCGATCACGCCCGCGTCGGACCTGCTGCACTCGCTGTCGCGGCGCCAGGACCTGGGCGTGCGGACGATCCAGGCCGAGGACGAGATCGCGGCCGCGTCGATGGCGCTCGGCGCGTCGTTCGGCGGGGCGCTGGGCGTGACGTGCACGTCCGGTCCCGGCCTGGACTTGAAGACCGAGACGATCGGGCTGGCGGTGATGCTCGAGCTGCCGCTGGTGGTCATCGACGTGCAGCGTGCCGGGCCGTCGACCGGGATGCCGACCAAGACCGAGCAGTCCGACCTGCTGCAGGCGCTCTACGGGCGCCACGGCGAGTCGCCGCTGCCGGTGCTCGCCGCGTCCTCGCCCGGGCAGTGCTTCGACGCGGTCTACGAGGCGGCGCGGATCGCGATCACGTACCGGACCCCGGTCATCCTGCTGTCCGACCTGTTTCTGGCGAACTCCAGCGAGCCGTGGCGGATCCCGTCCGCCGGCGGCCTGGCGGCGATCGATCCGCGCCTGCGCACCACGTGCGACGGGACGTTCCTGCCGTACGCGCGCGACGACCGGCTCGCGCGGCCGTGGGCGGTGCCGGGGACGCCGGGGCTCGCGCACCGGGTCGGTGGGCTCGAGAAGGCCGACGGGACCGGCGCGATCTCCTACGACGGCGCCAACCACGCGCGGATGACCGAGCTGCGCGCCGCCAAGGTCGACGGGATCGAGGTGCCGGACGTCGAGGTCGAGGGCGACGGCGATCTGCTGGTGCTCGGCTGGGGCTCCTCGTTCGGGACGATCCGGGCGGGCGCGCGGCGGGTCCGCGATCGCGGCGGGCGCGTGGCGACCGCGCACCTGACGCACCTGCGGCCGCTGCCGGCGAACCTCGGCGAGGTGCTGCGCTCGTTCGAGCGCGTGCTGGTGCCGGAGATGAACTCGGGCCAGCTCGCGCACGAGCTGCGCGCGCAGTACCTGGTCGACGTCGAGTCGTTCTGCAAGGTGCAGGGGCAGCCGTTGCTGCCGTCGGAGCTGGAGCGGGAGATATGGCAGCGGGTCAGCTGACGAAGGCGGACTTCCAGTCCGACCAGGAGACGCGCTGGTGCCCGGGGTGCGGGGACTACGCGATCCTGGCCGCGGTCCAGGGCTTCTTCCCGGAGCTCGGGATCCCACCGGAGCGGATCGTGTTCGTGTCCGGCATCGGGTGCGCGGGGCGCTTCGCGTACTACATGGACACGTACGGGATGCACGGCATCCACGGGCGCGGCCCGGCGTTGGCGACGGGGCTCGCGGCGGCGCGCGACGACCTCTCGATCTGGGTCGTGACGGGGGACGGGGACGCGCTGTCGATCGGCGGCAACCACCTGATCCACGCGCTGCGGCGCAACGTGCCGGTGAAGATCCTGCTGTTCAACAACCAGATCTACGGGTTGACCAAGGGGCAGGCGTCGCCGACGTCGGAGCTCGGGAAGGTGACGAAGTCGACGCCGTTCGGGTCGATCGACGGGCCGTTCAACCCGGTGTCCCTGGCGTTGGGCGCCGAGGCGACGTTCGTGGCGCGGACGATCGACACCGACAAGCAGCACCTGCCGGCGGTGCTGCGCGCGGCCGCGGAGCACGACGGCGCGGCGCTGATCGAGATCTACCAGAACTGCCCGGTGTTCAACGACGGGGCGTTCGACGCGCTGCGCGACAAGACGCGCGGCGCCGTCAACCGGATCTACCTGGAGCACGGGCAGCCGATCCAGGGCGTCGTCCGGGGCGCGGACGGCGCGCTGCGTCTGGGTTCCGACGGTGCGCCGGTCGTGCACGACGCGCACCGCGACGACCCGTCGTTCGCGTTCGAGCTCTCGCGGCTGTCCGCCTCGCCGGACGGGCCGACGCCGATCGGGATCTTCCGCGACGTCGCGCGGCCGGTCTCCGGGCTCGAGCTGGGCCGTCAGCTCGCGGACGCGCGCGCGGCGGCCGACGACGCCGCGCTGGACGCGGCGCTGTCGGCCGGTGACACCTGGACCGTCAGCTAGGCGGCGGCGCCGACAGGCTGAACGTGGGCTGGGCGGGCGCGTCGTCGTTGTCGACCGTGCCCAGCTCCACGACCAGGAGGGCGTGGCGGGCGGCCAGCGCCAGGTAGTCGTGATGCTCGGGCGAGCGCGTGCCGTCCAGATAGGTCACCTGCGCGTCCGTCAGCGGCAGGAAGTCGTCGCCCTGCGTGTTCAGGAAGTCGGTCAGGCGCGAGCGGAAGCCCTCGTGCGGCAGCTGCAGCGTGCCCTCGATCTCGTGGCGCGCCGTCTCGATCCGGACGCGCTCCCTTCGGAATGGCATCGTGGAAGTATCGCGCGACGGCGATAGGGTCCACGCCCCATATGCTCGATATCGACGCCCTCCTGCGTCCGTTCTGGGACAGCATCCAGGCCAGCCACGGTCCTTTCGAGCTGTTCGACGCGCACACCCACATCGGCGCCAACGACCCGGACGGGATGAAGCAGTCGCCCGCCGAGCTGATGGCCGTGATGGAGGCCGCTGCCGCGCGCGCGGTGGTGTTCCCCATGCACGAGCCGTCCGGCTACCCGGCGTACAACGACGTCGCGGTGCAGGCGGCGCTGGCGTCCGGCGGGCGGCTGGTGTCGTTCTGCCGGCTCGATCCGCGGGACTCGCCGGTGGCCGAGGCGCGGCGGTGCCTGGACGCGGGCGCGGTGGGGATCAAGCTGCACCCGCGGGCGGAGCGGTTCACGCTGCACGAGCCGGGCGTGCGGGAGATCGTCGCGGTCGCGCACGAGCGGCGCGTGCCGGTGCTGATCCACGCGGGGCGCGGGATCCCGGCGCTGGGCCAGAACACGGTCGAGCTGGCGTCGGAGTTCCCGGACGCGCGGCTGATCCTGGCGCACGCCGCGATCTCCGACCTGGCGTGGCTGTGGCGGGTGCTGCCGGACCATCCGAACGTCTTCATCGACACGGCGTGGTGGAACCCGGCCGACCACATCGCGCTGTTCTCGCTGGTCGATCCGTCGCACATCGTCTGGGCGTCGGATTCCCCGTACGGGCTGCCGGTGACGGCGGCGTGGACGCACGCGCGCTGCGCGCTGGAGGCCGGGCTCGGCGTGGACGCGCTGCGGTCGATCATGGGCGGGCAGATCGCGCGGCTGGTCGCGGGCGAGGACCCCCTGTGGGTGGGGCCGGCGCCGGGGCCGGGGGCGGTCGACGCGCTGCATCCGCTCCTGGAGCGCGTCTTCACGCATCTCGTGTCCGCGATCGGACGGGCGTTCGGCGGCGGTGACCCGGAGGAGCCGCTCGCGCTGGCGCGGCTGGCGTGCGCGGTCGGGGAGGACGGGCCGCACGCAGACACGTGCGCGGTCGTGCTCGAGCTGCTCGACCTGTTCCAGGAGCACCTCGCTCCCCCGCCCCCGGGGCGGCCGTTCCCGCTGGCGGGGCGGTTCGTGATGGCGGCGCTGGCCGTCGCCCGCACCCCGTCCGTGCCGCTGCCGGCGGGCCTTCATGCTCCCGCGCCGACGCGCGAGGAGGCTGACGCGTAGGAGCACCGCCCGCGGCTCGCCGCCGGCGCGCCCGCGGCTCGCCGCCGCCCCGGCCCTCGCCGCGTGCGGCTCGCCATCACCCCACTGCGTCGGCCGCGGGCGCGGTGGTCTAGCCTGGCGGCGGCGGTGTCGGAGTCGTTCGCTGTCTTCGTCGCGCGGCGGATGGTCGCGGTGATCGGTGTGTCGGTCGGTCTCACCGCGCTGACGTACGTGATGCTGCACGTGCTCACGCCGGAGGACTTCGACGATCCGCGGCCGCTGCCGGCCGAGTTGCTCGACTATCTCAACCGCGTCTTCCTGCACGCGGACTTCGGGGTCTCGCGCCAGCGGCCGTTCCTGCCGGTGCGGACGCTGCTGGCGGACGCGCTGCCGGCGGACCTCTCGCTGATTGTCGGGGCTTTGGTCATGGGCGCGCTGCTGGGCATCGGTGGCGGGGTGCTGTGCGCGCGGCGGCCACGCGGCCTCGTCGCGCGGGCGCTCGAGACGCTCGCCGCCGTCTTCCTGTGCGCGCCGGTGTACTTCGTCGGCTTCCTGGTCGTGCTGCTGTTCGCGCCGAGCGTCGGCGCGCCGATCCCGATCGCGCTGGTCACCACGAACACGTACCGCGCGCTCGGCGACGACCCGTGGCAGTGGTTGCACGCGCTGCTCGCGCCCTGGCTCGTCGCGGGGCTGCCGCTGGCGGCGATGTGCCTGCGGATGGTGCGGGCGTCGCTGCCCGAGGTGATCGAGCAGGACTTCGTCCGCACGGCGACGGCCAAGGGGCTGGTGCCGCGGCGGATCGCGCTGCTGCACACGCTGCCGGTCGCGCTGCCGGCGACGCTGGCGCTGATCGGCGCGTACATGCCGATGTTGATCGCCAACGTGATCCTGGTCGAGCGCGTGTTCGGCATCCCCGGCGTCTACGCGCTGATCCCGGACGCGGTCGACGGGCGCAACTTCCCGGTGCTGATGGCGATCGTGATCGTCGCGTCCGTGCTGGTCGTGGTCGCGAACGCGCTCGTCGACCTCACGCTCGCGCTGCTCGACCCGCGCGTCCGCGCCTAAGACGCGTTCCCCGCCGCGCCGCGTCTCCCGGCCGCGCGCCGCGTTTCCCCGCCGCACCGCGTCTTCCCGCTGCGCCCCGCCTCTCCCCGCGGCTCAGCGCTCGGCGAGCGCGGTCACGCGCGCGCCGGTCTTCTCCGCCAGCACGGCGGGCGCGACGCCGAACACCGCGTGCGGGTGCCCCGCGGCCGCCCACACGGTCTCGAAGCGCAGCAGGTCCTCGTCCATCACGGTCGTGATCGGCCGCGGGTGGCCGACGGGCGGGATGCCGCCGATGGCGTACCCGGTCACCTCGCGCACGTACGCGGCGTCCGGCCGTTCGACGGCCTCGCCGAGCGCGGCTTCCACCAGCGCCATGTCCGCGCGGTTGTCGCCGGAGACGAGCGCGAGCAGCGGCTCGTGCGACTCGACGCCGCGCAGCACCAGCGACTTCACGATCGCGCCCAGCTCGCAGCCGACCGCCGCGGCCGCTTCTGGCGCGGTCCGCGTGGAGTCCGTGAGGCGGAGGATGTCGGCGGGGAGTCCGAGCTCGATCAGTGCGGCTCGAACTCGGCGGGCGCTTCGGGGCAGTGCGGCGTCGTCGGCGTGCGTGCTCATCGGACCGCACCGTAGCCTGCTGTGGTGCATGTGGACCGTTGACGAGGAGCCCGTCGACAGCCCGGACGCCGTCCAGCTCCTGCGCGGCTACTTCACCGAGCTCACTGAGCGGTATTTCCGCCGCGCCGCCACGGGGGAGGAGATCGACCTCACGCTGGAGGAGTGCCCGACCACGGGTCTGGCGGCCCTTCTCGTCCTGCGCTGGAGCGAGGAGCATGCGCCGGACGACCGCGCGCGCCCGCGCCCCGCCGGCTGCCTCGGCCTGTACCCGACGGGGGAGCTCACCCGCGTCTACGTCGCCCCCGCGCACCGCCGCCGCGGCGGCGCCCGCGCGCTGCTGGCCGCCGCAGAGAGCCGCGCCCGCGCCCGCGGCCTCACCCAGCTCTTCCTCGACACCCGCACCGACCTCGTCGAGGCCCGCGCGCTCTACGTCGCCTGCGGCTTCTCCGAAGTCCCACCGCTCACCGCCCCGGGCCCCTACAAGGACCACTGGTACGCCAAGCCGCTCACCTAAGAGGGGTCTGACCCTCCCTACACGCGAGAGATACGCGGGCGCCAGGCGAAACTGCGGAAACGCAGGGATTCAGCCGACCGCCGGCGCGACGCCATGTAAAGGGGGTCTGACCCCCTGTGGGGGCGAGGAGGTGCGGGTGGGCCCTAAGGAGGGCATGCCACGGAAACTGAGGGAAGAGCTCGCGGGCGGCGTGCACCACGTGTGGGCACGGGGGAACGATCGGATGCTGATCTATCGCGACGACCGGGACCGCGAGCTGTATCTGACGATGCTCGCGCTGACGGTCACGGGGGTGGGCTGGAAGTGCCTGGCGTACTGCCTGATGGACAACCACGTGCACCTGCTGATCGAGACGCCGGAGCCCAACCTCGGCCGCGGCATGCAGCGACTGCACGGCAAGTACGGCCGCGAGTTCAATGATCGCTACGACCGCAGCGGCCACGTGTTCCAGGGCCGGTTCGGCTCGAAGCCCATGCGAAGCGAGCTCCAGTTCTGGACCACGCTCCGCTACATCGTCCAGAACCCCGTCGAAGCCGGCCTCTGCCGTGCCGCCCGCGCCTGGCGCTGGAGCAGCCACCGCGCGCTCCTCGACGGGACGACCCCGCCGTGGCTCGACGCGCACGGCCTGCTCGCCCGCCTACGCGCTGCGGCCGGCGGCGACCCGAAGCGCGTCTACCGCGACCTCATAGACGGATGACCGAGCGCACCCCCCGCCCCAGCGGTCGATTACCAACAACGTGGAGGCTCCGCGTTACGTGATCTTCGACCTCGACGACACGCTCGTCCACTCCGACGCCGTTCGCACCACGTTCACCCGCGTCGCCGCCGCCCACGACATCCCGGCGAGCACCCTGACCGAGACGCTCGACGCGCTCCCGGGCCGCCCCGCCCGCGAGATCTTCGAAGCGCTCGGGCTCGAGGAGACCACCGCGCTGGAAGCCACCGAGCGCTTCCTCGCCACCCTCGACGAGCACAACGCGACCACCCCGCCCGAGCCCTACCCGGACGCGACCGCGACGCTCCACCAGCTCCAGCAGACCGGCGCCACCCTCGTCCTCTCTACCGGCTCAAGCCGCGAGCGCGCCGAGAACGTCCTCGAGAGCCAGGGCTGGCGCGCCGGCTTCAGCGTGATCCTCGGCTCCGACGCCCACTCCCTCAAGGGCGCCGAGCACTACGTCAGCATGCAGCGCGCCACCGGCGAGCAGTGGACCGAACGCGCCGTCACCGTCGGCGACAGCCCGCAGGACATGCGCCTCGGCGCCGAGCACGGCATCCCGGTCCGCATCGGCGTCGACCGCCGCCGCAACCCCAGCGCGCTCAAGGCCGCCGGAGCGACGCACGTCGTCCGCACACTGGCCGAGATCATCCCGATTGTCACCCGAGCGACAGCCCCGGCCCTCGGATGAGCGTCCAGAAGCACGCGCATCCCATTGCGTTCTCAGGTTGTTGCTGCTACGAAACACTCAACTAGATGGCGGGAGCACGGATGCACAAAGTGATAGTGACCGGGGGCCTCGGCTTCATTGGCTCCCACGTCGTCGACGCACTGCTGGCGGACGGGCGCAACGTGACGATCATCGACTCGATGGTCGCCGCCGTGACGGACGGCCGTGAGTACGAGGACCGGGCGGAGGTCCACCGCGTCTCGATCCACGACTACCTGGCCGACGGCGGCAGCTTCGCGGGCCAGGACCTCGTCGTCCACGCGGCCAGCCACGTCGGCCCGGCGGGCATCCTCAGCCGCCAGGGCTGGCTCGGCGCCGAGATCGTCGCGACCACCCAGGACGTGATCGAGGCCTGCGTCGAGCACGACGTCGCCCTGATCGACTTCTCCAGCGCCGAGGTCTACGGCCGCTCCGGGATGCTCGCCGAGCAGGACGACATCATCGTCCCCACGCACTACAACGCCCGGCTCGAGTACGCGATCGCCAAGACGCTGACCGAGGCGGCGACGATCAACAGCCGCCACCGCGGCCTGAACGCGTTCGTCATCCGCCCGTTCAACGTCGGCGGCCCGCGCCAGTCGCGCGCCGGCGGCTTCGTGATGCCGACGTTCGTGCAGCAGGCGCTGGCCGGCCGCCCGCTGACGGTGTTCGCCGGCGGCGGCCAGGAGCGCGCGTTCCTGAGCGCGACCGACCTCGCCCGCTTCATCACCGAGCACGCGGAGCAGGCGTTCGCGAGCGGCCGCCCGATCTTCAACCTCGGCAACCCCGCGAACACGACCACGGTCTGGAACCTGGCGGAGCGGATCGTGCAGCGGCTGGACTCCAGCAGCCCGATCGAGCACGCCGACGCGCGCCTGATCCACGGCCCGCTCTACGCCGAGGCGGAGTCGATCCAGAAGCTCCCGGTGCTGGACGCGGCGAAGGCGGTCGGCTGGACGCCGAACGTCACGCTCGACGAGCTGATCGACGAGACCGCGCTCTACTACCGCGTCCGGGACGACGCGCGCGAGGACGCCGCCGCGCCGCTCGACGCGGGTGCTCGGGTCTAGCCTCCCGAAGTCCGCCGTCGTCCTCGCTCCGCACGCGGACGACGAGGCGATGGGCTGCAGCGGCCTGATGGCCAAGCTGGCGCAGGCCGGCGCGCGGATCCACGTCGTCTACCTCGCGGTCGACGGCTTCCACCACTACGGCATCGACGGCGAGACCACGTACGCCCAACGCATCGACGAGATCGAGGACGTCCTGGCGCTGTTCGGCGGCAACACGACCTACGAGATCGTCTACGGCGACCAGGACCTGATCGAGCAGCTCGACACGCGGCCCCGCCGCGAGCTGGTCGACCGCTTCGAACGCACGCTGATCGAGCACCGGCCGGAGCTGCTGCTGCTCCCCGCGCTGCCGGACTACGACCAGGACCACCAGGCCGTCTTCTACGCCGCGCACGCCGCCGCCCGCCCGATCGCGCAGCAGTTCGGCAACCATCTGACGCCGAACGTCCTCGCGTACGAGATGACCAAGCTGCAGTGGGCGGCCGAGCCGCTCCCGCGCTTCGCCGCCTTCACGGACATCACCGACCACATCGAGACCAAGCTCGAAGCGGTCCGCCGCTACAAGACGATGCTGCGCCCGAGCCCGCACATCCGCAGCCTCGAGTCCGTCAAGGCGCTGGCGACGATCCGCGGCGCCGAGATCGGCGTCACGTACGCCGAGGCGTTCCAGGTCCTACGCGCGACCCTTTAGCCGGTCGACCGTCCGCGGCCCGACGGCGCTGCCGGCCAGCAGCGCCCACGCGGTCGGCTCCAGCCACACCGACGGCTGCCGCCGGGCGACGTCCACGAGCGCCCGCGCGGTCTCCCCGAACGGCCGCTCCGGCAGCGTCCGCTCGCGCACCCGGTAGACGAGGTCGCGCCGGAAGGCCTTGCGCGCGAGCCGCGGGTTGGAGCCGTAGCGCAGCTTCACCGCGAGCACCTCGTGCAGCGACCGCTCGTCGTGCGAGTAGCCCACCTCGGTGACGTTGCTGATGCCGGACGTGAAGCTGCGCGCGTGCACGCGGTACGCGCACAGGACGGCGTCGACGAACGCGATGTCCCAGGAGCGCGCCATCCGCAGCCAGAACGCGAAGTCGAACGGCGGGTGGTCCTGCTGCAGGAACGCGCCCTCGGGGACGGCGGAGCGCCGGATCAGCGCCGTCGAGGAGCAGACGCGGCAGCCGTAGGCCATCGACTTCTCGAGGAACACCGAGCCGGCTTCCAGCGCGGGCGCCGGCGCGGCGCCGAGCCAGTGCTCGTCGGCGACGAGCACGCCGCCCGCGTCGTCGATCAGCGAGAACCGCGCGTGCGCCATGCCCGCCGTCGGGTAGGTGTCCAGCGCCGCGACCGTGCGCGCCACGAGGTCCGGCGCGGCGATGTCGTCGTCGCCGAGCTGCAGGACGTAGTCGGTCGTCGCGCCCAGCAGCGAGCGCGTGAAGTTGCCGACGATCCCCGCGTTGGACTCGTGCCGGATCAGCCGCAGGCGCGGGTCGTCGAACTGGGCCACGACGTCCGCGACCGCGTCCGACGGCGTCGCGTCGTCGTGGATCTCCACGACCAGGTCCTCGAACGTCTGCCCGAGCGCGCTGGCGATCGCCTCCGCCAGCCACTGCGTGCGGTCGTACGTGGGGATGCAGACCGTGACGCGCGGCATCACAGCGCGACCGTCCCGGCCACGCGAGTGACGGTCGCGCCGCCGACCCAGATCTCGCCGTCGGCCACGCTCACGTGCACGCGCCCGGACGTCTGCCGCGCCACGTACGGCGCGCTGATGCGCCCGGTCTCCAGCAGCCACTGGGCGAGCGACGCGTTCAGGCTCCCCGTGACCGGGTCCTCGTTCGCCGGCGGGAAGAACGCGCGCACCTCGAGCGTCCCGTCGGCGGCAAAGCCCGCGACCCCGATGTCGAGGTCGACGACGCCCGGCCGCAGCGCCAGCACGGCGTCCGCGTCACGCAGCAGGACGGCGACCCAGCCGGGCCCGTTGTCCGCCCACGCCGCGTCCACCATCGCGTCGCGCGCGATGCCGAGCAGGGCGGCGACGTGGGCGAGCACCGGCTCCTCGACCGGGCCGGACCGGATCAGCGGCGGCGCGGCGAACGCGAGTCCGCCGTCGGTCCGGCGCACGTCGATCCGGCCCGCCTCGCACTCCTGCACGATCGCGTCGCCCCCGCGGCCGCCGGCCTCCAGCCACGCGTGGCAGGTGCCGAGCGTCGGGTGGCCGGCGAACGGCAGCTCGCGCGTGGGCGTGAAGATGCGGACGCGGTAGTCGGCGACGTCCGACGGGAGGACGAACGTGGTCTCCGAGAGGTTCGTCCAGCGTGCGAACCGCTGCATCTGCTCGGTCGACAGCCCTTCGGCGTCGAGCACGACCGCGACCGGGTTGCCGCCGTAGGGCTCGGCGGTGAAGACGTCGACCTGCGCGAACGGGCGGGACATGGCGTCCACTGTAGATCCCGTCAGGCGGGGAGGGTCACGCGCACGCGCGTGCCCTGCCCCGGCGCGCTGGTCAGCTCCAGGGTGCCGCCCGCGGCCTCGACGCGCTCGGTCGCCGAGGCGAGGCCGATGTGCCCCGCGGCCAGCGCGGCCGAGCGGGCGCCGACGTCCATGCCGCGGCCGTCGTCGGCGACTTCGAGCGTGATCGCGCCGGCGGCGCTCGTGACGCTGACCTCGGCCGCGCTCGCGTGCGCGTGCTTGATCACGTTCAGCAGGAGCTCGCGCGCGAGCGAGAGCAGCAGCTGGTCGTGCCGGCTGTCGGCGCCGGCGTCGACCCGGACCGTGACGCGGAAGCCGCCGCGGCGCGCCTGCGCTTCGGCCAGCGCGTGCATGGCGTCCGTGAGCCCGGTGGTGGTGAGCAGGCCGGGGTGCAGGTCGACCAGGACCGATCGGAGCTCGGGGACGGTGTCGCGCACGATCGCGCGGGCGCGCGCGATCGCGTCGAGGTCCCCGCGCTCCGCCTCCGCCAGGTCCTGGGAGACGACCAGCAGGTCCTGCACGGCGCCGTCGTGCAGCCAGTCGGCGAGGCGCCGGCGCTCGCGCTCGCCGGCCTCGAGCACCTCGAGGGCCAGGACCCCGCGGGCGCGCGCCAGCTCGGCGATCGTGTCCGCCCGGCGCGTGAGCACCGTCGACAGCAGCACGGCGGCGACGCCGGTCCAGACGAGGTAGACGAGCTCGACCGCGACCAGCAGGCGCTCGCCGCCGGCCGGGTGCGTGAGCGCGAGCGTCGAGTAGACGGCGACGACCGCCACCGACGCGAGCGCGGTCGGGTACGGCCGCAGCAGCAGGGCGGCGAGCACCGGGAGCGCGAAGAACGCGAAGCGGACCTCGGACGCGGCGCCGCCGGAGGCGTGCGCGAGCAGCGCCAGCAGGACCAGGTCGGCGGCGGCGTACAGCCAGCCCGGGGCGAGGCGGCCGACGGCGAGCGCGAGCGCGGCGTACACGGCGGCGACGGCGAAGCCGACGATGAACGTCGTGCTGTAGAGGCCGGGCCGGTCGTCGATCAGCGCGGCCGCGCCGATCGCCACCACGAGCACGGCGCGGACGACGGCGACCGCCCGGCTCTCGACGTCCTCGCGCGGTAGCCGCATGAGCCGGTTCTAGCACCGCTCATCCGATCGGATGAGGGCCGGCCACCCGGCCGATGCGCCCGCCGCGCGATGCCGGGGGCCGCGCGGCGGACCGATGCTGGGTACATGTTCGCCCACCATCTTCCCCGCGTGTCCGGCCCGGGTCTCGCGCTGACGGCCCTGTTCGCGCTCGCGATCGCCGCGCCGGCGAACGCGATCCGATGGGCGCAACCCAGTCGCGTGACGACGCCGCAGGCGACCGTGCGCAGCTTCCTCATGGCGGCGGTCGTCGACCAGGACGGCATCTCGGCCTGCAAGTACCTGACGCCGAACGCCCGCGTGAGCTTCGAGGGGCACGACCTGTCCGGCCCGACCTGCCAGGTGTTCTTCAGCGGGGCGGGGCTCCAGCTCGGCGGGCTCGACGTCTCCTCGATCCGCGATCTCAAGCAGCTCAAGTACACCGTCGCGCCGGATCGGGTGGTGACGGTGTCGCACGGCGGGCAGTCGATGGCGTTCCGGCTCGTCAAGGCGACCCCTGTCGAGGCCAACAGCTTCGAGCCGCCGCGCTCCCCGTGGCGGATCGACTCGAGCGTGGCGGCCCTCGGAACCCCGACGGTGAGCTCGAACGTCTAGGCGGAACGACGATGTCCGCCCCCACCCAGTTCCCGCCCTCCCGGTCGCGCCGCGAGTGGGCGCTGGGCGGGCTCGCGCTGCTCGCCGTCGCGGCGCTCGCCGTGGTGCTGCTGGCCACCGGCGCGTTCGCGCGGCGCACGCGCACGACGGTCGTCACCCGGACGGTCAGCGCCCCCGCGGCCACGGCGCTCAACGCCGCCGCGATCTACGCGGCCGCGAACCCCGGCGTCGTCGACATCACGGCGCACTCGACGGTCTCGACGCCGTTCGGCCCGTTCGGACTCCCGCGCCAGGCCCAGAGCACGGACACCGGCACCGGGATGGTGGTCGACGGCAAGGGGGACGTCCTGACGGCCGACCACGTCGTCGCCGGCGCGAACTCGATCACGGTCACGTTCCCCAACGGCGCGACGCGCAAGGCGAAGGTGCTCGGCGGGGACGCCGCGACCGACGTCGCGGTGCTGCACGTCAACCCGAGCGGCCTGACGCTGCACCCGCTGACGCTGGGCAGCCTCAACGGCCATCGCGTCGGCGATCCGGTGGCGGTGATCGGCGACCCGTTCGACGTCCAGCGCAGCCTCAGCACCGGCGTCATCTCCGGGCTCGACCGCACGATCTCGGCGCTCAACGGCTACGAGATCCCGCACGCGCTGCAGACCGACGCGGCCATGAATCCCGGCAACTCGGGCGGGCCGGTGCTCGACGCGAGCGGCCAGGTGATCGGCATCGCCGACCAGATCGCGACGGGCGAGAGCGGGTCCGAGAGCTCGACCGGCGTCGGCTTCGCGGTGCCCGTCGACATCGTCCGCAGCGAGCTCTCCCAGCTCGAGGCCGGCGTCACGCCCGCGCACGCCGATCTCGGCGTCGCCGCCACCGACGCGACCGACGCCAACGGCTCCACCGGCGCGCTCGTCGGCGCCGTCAGCCCGGGCGGCGCGGCGGCGAAGGCCGGCGTGCGGGTCGGGGACACGGTCGTCGCGCTCGGGAGCACCCGGATCGACAGCACCAACGCGCTGGTCGCCGCGCTGTCCGCGGGCCGGCCGGGCGAGCACACGACGGTCACGGTCGTGCGCGGCGGCCGGCGGCTCACGCTGAACGTGACGCTCGCCAAGGAGCCGACGGCCGCGACGAGCTGATCACTCGAGCAGGCCGCGGCGCATCGCTTCGGCCACCGCGGCCGCGCGGTCGCTCACCTCGAGCTTGGCGTAGAGGTGCGCGAGGTGCGTCTTGACCGTCGCGGTGCTCAGGAACAGCTCCTTGGCGATCGCGGGGGAGGACTTGCCCGCCGCGATCAGGCGCAGGATCTGCTGCTCGCGGTCGGTCAGTACAGGACGGTGCTGGTCGACCTCGCGCGCGTGGATCTCGCTGAACACGCCGGACTGCAGCGTCGGGTCCAGGACGCGCTCGCCGCGCGCGACGGCCGCGATCGCGTCGCAGATCGCGTCGCGGGCGGCGTCCTTGGACCAGTAGCCGGCCGCGCCTGCCGCCACCGCGGCGTAGACGAGGCGGCTCTCCGTGGCCGCCGACAGCACGAGCACGCGGGTCGGCGACCCGTCACGGGCGAGCGCCTCGACCACGCCCAGGCCGTCGAGGTTCGGCATGCGTACGTCGAGCACCGCGACGTCCGGGCGGTGCTCCTGGATGGCGTCGAGCGCGGCGCGGCCGTCGTGGGCCTCGCCGACCAGCTCGAGGTCGGCGCGGGCGCCGATCGCGCGCGCCAGGCCCTCCCGGTAGAGCGGATGATCGTCGGCGATCACGACGGTGGCGCGCGCAGCCATGTCCTCCTTCTACCAGGCCGGATCATCCACGTGACCATCCGGTCGGCCGATGGCCGGCCGATCGGTGCGTTCGGAGCATGAGGACATGGCCACCTACTCCGTCCTCGTCGCCGATGATCACCCGCTCACGCGTGAAGGGCTCGTGCGAGCGTTGCGCGACGACGGGCGGTTCACCGTCGTCGCGGAGGCCGCCGACGGGCGCGACGCGGTCGCCCTCGCCCAGGAGCTGACGCCCGACCTCGCGGTGCTCGACGCGCGCATGCCGCAGCTCGACGGGATCCAGGCGATGCAGGCGATCACGCGGACCGCTCCGGGCACGCGCGTCGTCATGCTGAGCGCGTTCGACGATCGCATCGTCGTGCGGGCCGCGCTGGCGTCCGGGGCCTCGGGGTATCTGACCAAGGACGCGGACCGGGCGACGATCTGCGACGCGCTCGCGCGGGTCGCGGCGGGCGAGATCGTCACGCCGCGGCCCTCCTAGGGCGCTAGCATCGACGGCGCTTCGTGCCGTCTGACGTTCACGCCGAGCGGGGTCGCCGAGACCTGCTTCGCACCGTCGCCGAAGGGACCGCGGGTGCGGTCGGCGACGAGTTCCTGCGCGGCCTGGTCCGGCACGTCGCGCTCGCGTTCGACGCCAAGTTCGCGTTCGTGGCCGAGGCTGAGGACCCGAGCGGGCGGCACGTCAAGGTGCTCAACGGGTTCTACGACGGCGACTGGATCGACGAGCCGTTCGAGTACGACACGCAGGGCAAGCCGTGCGCGCTGGTCGTGCGCGAGTCCGTGGTGGCGTTCCCGGAGGCGCTGACCGCGCGGTTCCCCGACGCGCAGCCGGCGATCGAGATGGGGCTCGAGAGCTACCTGGCGGTCTGCCTGCGAGCGGCCGACGGGACCCATCTGGGGCACATGGCGGTGATGGACGCGGGGCGGCTGGAGGGCGGCGAGGACGACGTGGCGGCGATGCGGATCTTCGCGTCGCGCGCGGCCGCAGAGCTCGAGCGCCGCCGGCAGGAGGACGCGCTGCAGCGCTCGCGCGCGCGGGTGATCGAGGCCGCCGACGCCGAGCGCCGGCGGGTCGGGCGGGACCTGCACGACGGGGCGCAGCAGCGGCTCGCGGCCGTGGCGAACCTGCTGCGCGCGGCGTCGCTGCGGGCCGACCGCGGGGAGGCGTTCGAGGACGTGCTGGGCCTGGCCGCCGAGGAGCTCGACGCCGCCCAGACCGAGCTGCGCGACCTCGCGCGCGGGCTCTATCCGGTGGCGCTGTCCGAGCGCGGGCTGCGCGGCGCGCTGGAGGCGCTGGCGGTCGGGCCGGAGGTGCGGTTCGACGTGCGCGCGGACGGCGTCGGCGACGACGTGACGCTCGCCGCCTACTTCGTGGTCTGCGAGGCGCTCACGAACGCGGGCAAGTACGCGGAGGCGGAGGCGATCGCGGTGCGGGTCGCGCCCGAGCGCGACGTGTTGCTGGTCGAAGTCGTCGACGACGGGCGCGGCGGTGCGAACTCCGGCGGCGGGACCGGGCTGCGCGGGCTGGCGGACCGGGTCGAGGCGCTCGGCGGCCGGTTCTCCGTCGCCAGCCCGCCGGGCGCCGGCACGCGCGTGATCGCGCACCTGCCGCTCGAGCGGTGACGGGTCAGTCGTCCTGGCTGACGTCCAGAACCTTGCCGCTGCGCGCGTCGATCTTGACCTCGACCTCGCGGTCGCCGGAGCGCTTGAACGTCGCCTCCCAGACGAGCTTGCCTCGCCAGCGGTCGATCTCGGCCTCGTCGAAGCGGCCGCCCGCGGCGCGCGCTCCGGCGGTCTTGAGGGCACGGTTCAGTGACACCTTGGCGCCGGCGGCCTTGCGCACGTCGTCGCTCACCTTGGTCCGGCGCTGCCGGACGACCCGGCGGCCGTCGGCGCGGACGTCGAGCACGGAGGCGTGCGTCGTGCCGCGCGCGACCTTGACCTCCCACACGCGCTGGCCGCGAAGCCGGTCGCTCTCGATGTCGTAGGCGCGCCCGTGCCGGAGCTTGCGCTCGGCGGTCCGTACGGCGCGGCGGGCGTCGGCGAGCCGGGCGACCGAAGCGCTCGAGGACGCTTGCGGTGCCGCGGTGGCCGCGGGCGTGTCGCGCTCGCCGTCCGCTGTGCCGCAGCCTGCGGCCAGCGCGGCGCACGCGACGACGATGGCGCTGGGACGAAGCAGCATGTGGATCCGCTGCCCGTTCCACCGCGCCCGCGAACCCGAACGGGTCAGGGAACGAGCAACGTGACGTGCAGCCGTCCGGTGGGGAAGCGCCCGACGGTGTACCGGACGACGTGAGCCGCGCCGTGCGTCGTCGTGCTGCCCGGGACCACCGTGTTGCCGCTGCGGAGCACGATCCCGGCGCCGGTGAAGCGGCGCACCAGCTTCATGTAGCCGGTGTCGTCCTGGATCGAGAGCGTGACCTTCCCGACGGTCCGGCCGTGCAGCTCGACCGGCGCGGAGGCGGGGGCGAGGACGTACGGTCCGCCGACGTCGTTGACCAGCCGGCCGCCGCGGGTGACCGCGCGGATGCGGACGACGTGCAGCGCCGGATCCTGGAAGAAGCGGACGATCTGGGCGCGCAGGGCGGCGGGGTCGTCGGTCGCGACGGCGCGGGCGAAGGTGGGGTTGTGCGCGACGGTCCGCAGCACGGCCTGCGTCGCGCCGCCGCTCTGCTCGCCGCGGTAGACGCGGCGGGCGACGGCTGCGATCGTGTTCGTGGCGGCGTCGGGACCGCAGAGCGCGCGGTTCGCGGCGGGCGTCCGCAGCTCGATCGTGAGCGGGCCGGCGGGGAACGCGGTGCCGGGGAGCGTCGTGGTGACGGCCGTCGGGCGCGTGGACGGGTCGTTCGCGAGCACCCGGTCGCCGGCGCGCACGACGACGCCGTCGTTCGTGAGTGCGTGCAGCAGCTTGGCGAAGCCGGTGGCGGTCGAGTCCGCGAGGGTGAACGTGCCGCCTCGGGCGAGCGTCCCGGAGATCGGCGCGATGGCGGTCTGATCGCCGACGTCCGCGAGCACGTGCCCGCCGTCGGTGATGACGATCCGCTTGATCGCGGCGCGCAGCAGCGGGGCGAGCGCGGCGCGGACGGCGGCCGGGTCCTGCGCCGCGACCGCGGCGGCGAGCTGCGGGGAGCGCTCGACGCGGGCCGCGGCGCCGGTCGCGTCCCGCCCGGCGGCGGCCTGGGTGTAGGTGCGCTGCGCGATGTCGCGCAGCGTGTCGGCGACGGTGACGTCGCAGCGGGTGGGCTTGGCGGTCGAAGCGGCGTGCGCGGTGACCTGCGCCGCCGTGCTGCCGCAGCCCGCGAGAGCCAGGCCGACGACGGCGACCAGGCGCGCGTTCCTCGTCATGTGCCAAGCCTCCACCCGCGAAGTTGGGGTCTGGGCGGCGAACGGTTAGCGCCGCGTTAGGGCTCGGCCGCGGACCGCGGCGGTCAGGACGACGGCGAGGAGTCCGGCGAGGAGCAGCTCGCCGACGTAGGGATCGGTGGACTCGATCTGGTTCTCGCGCACCGGGTCGGCGGCGTTGGCGGGCACGACGTCGGGCGCGAGCCGCGGCAGCGCGGTGTAGATGCCGACCGAGAGGACGAAGACCAGCAGGCAGGCGACGAAGGCCGTGTCGAGGGCGCGCCTGGCGCCGCCGGCCGCGGCGGCGGCGATGAGGACGAACGCGAGCTGCGGGTGGGTGCGCACGGTGCCGGACGCGAGCAGGGCCGCGGCCCAGAGCAGCCCGGCGCCGCCCGCCAGCCGTGCGACGCGCGTGGAATCGCCGATGTGGGCCAGCGCGATCAGGGACGCCGCGACCACGGCCGTCACGATGCCGATCCCGAACGCGTCGCTCGAGCCGCCTGGGCTGGCGAACAGCAGGGCGGGGACCGCGCCGACCAGCGCGATCGCGCCGAGCCGAAGCCAGGCCGCCGGACGGGTCACGACCGCGCGCACGCACCCGAGCGCGAAGCGGCGGCGTGCGCGGCGGTCGTCGATCGCCGCGAGCTCGGCCAGCATCGCGCGGCCCCAGTCGCGGTCGGGCAGCAGCCGGACGACCAGGGCCAGCACGGACGTCATGCCGGCCTCAGGCGCGCCTGCGGGACGAGCTTGGCCGGCGCCTCACGCGCGCCGTCGGCGGTGAGCCGGTAGAGGTGCCGCGCGGGCCGGCCGGGCTGCGGCTCGGCCTCCCAGGTCGCTTCCAGCAGGCCGCGGTCGGTCAGCCGCATCAGGATCGGGTACAGCGTGCCCGCCTGCAGGCCGACGTCCTTGCCGAGCTCGTAGCCGTAGCGCCACTCGCCGGGGCGGTCGGCCAGCGCGGTGAGAACGGCGACGGTCTGGGGCGAATGGCGGCGGGCCACGAGCGCAAATCTACCTATATAGAGTTCTGCGGGAACTGGCCGGATGGCCAGGTCAGCCGGTGACGATGCCGGCGACCAGATTGATGGTCGCGGCCAGGACGACCGTGCCGAAGACGTACGAGAGCAGGCAGTGCCGCAGGACGATCGCGCGCAGCGCGGTGCTGGACACGTTGGTGTCCGACACCTGGTAGGTCATCCCGAGGTTGTAGCTGAAGTAGAAGAAGTCGCGGTAGGGCGGCGGGTCGTCGCAGTTGAAGTCGATCCCGCCCACGGGCTCGTCGTAGTACGCGTGCGCGTAACGCGCCGCGTACATCAGGTGCAGCATCGCCCACGTCATGAACACGCCCGCGAGCCCGACCGCCGCGGCGACCTGACGCGAGCCGCTGTGCCCGAGCACGAGCAGCATCACGATGCCGACCAGGCCGCTCACGGCGGCGCCGACCACCACCAGCTCCTCGACGTGCGGCCGGAAGTCCTCACGGCGCGCGTAGACCCGGGTGCGGTCGGCCGTCATCGGCCACAGCTCGATCACGCCGCTGGCGACGAACGTCCCAGCGGACACGGTGATTCCCGCCATGACCCCGAGCGGAGCGTTGGCGAGCAGCCCGACCACGGCGCCCACCGGCAGGCCGGCGACCAGCGATCCGACCAGCCGCACCGTCGCGCTCGTCGACACCTCGCCCACCCGCGGAATGTAACGTGTCTGGTGTGCACGATCCGCAGCTGGACGCGTTGCTGCTCGGCGCGGTGGCCGGCGAGCCGGCCCGCGGACGCGGCCCGGTCAGCGACCAGCCTCCCGCGCGCGCCGAGTACCACCATCCCGCGGCCGGCTGGGGTGCGGCGAAGAGCGTGACGAAGGTGCTCGCGGAGACCCGCGAGCCGGTCGCCGGGCCCCGCGCGATCGTGAAGATGAACCACGAGAACGGCGGCTTCGACTGTCCCGGATGCGCGTGGGCGGACGACACGAAGGGCCTGCGGCTCGACATCTGCGAGAACGGGATCAAGCACGTCACGTGGGAGCTGACGCGCAAGCACGTCGGCCGGGACCTGTTCGCGCAGCACACGGTCAGCGAGCTGGCCACGTGGACCGACTACGAGCTGGAGGTGCAGGGGCGGCTGTCCGAGCCGCTGGTCTACGACGAGGCGACCGACCGCTACGTGCCGATCGCCTGGGAGGACGCGTTCGCGCTCGTCGGCTCGACCCTGCGCGGGCTCGCCAGCCCGCACGAGGCGGCGTTCTACACGTCGGGCCGGCTCGGCAACGAGGCCACGTTCCTCTACCAGCTGTGGGTCCGGGAGTTCGGGACCAACAACCTCCCGGACTGCTCGAACATGTGCCACGAGGCCAGCGGCCGGGCGCTGCAGGCGGCGATCGGCACGGGCAAGGGGACGGTGACGCTCGGCGACTGGCAGGAAGCCGACGCGTTGTTCGTGATCGGCGTCAACGCGGCGACCAACACGCCGCGGATGCTCACGACGCTCGCCGAGGCGTACCGGCGCGGCGCGCAGATCGTCCACGTCAACCCGCTGCGGGAGGCCGGCGCGACGCGGACGATCATCCCGCACGAGATCGCGGCGATGGCCACCTTCCGGTCGACGCCGACGAGCACGGTCGACGTGCAGCCGCGGATCGGTGGCGACATGGCGCTGATGCGCGGGGTCGCCAAGGCCGTGCTGGAGACGGCCGAGGCCGACCCGAGCGCGCTCGACCACGCGTTCCTGCGCCGGCACACGAGCGGCTTCGAGGCGTACCGCGAGGTGGTCCGCGCGACGCCGTGGAGCCTGATCGAGACGCAGTCCGGCGTCGCCGAGCGCACGATCCGCGAGCTGGCCGCGATCTACGTTCGCGCGCGCGGCACGGTGGTCGGCTGGTGCCTGGGCGTCACGCAGCAGGACCACGGGGTGGACTCGATCCGCGAGATCGTCAACCTGCTGCTGCTGCGCGGCAACATCGGCCGTCCCGGCGCCGGCCCCTCGCCGATCCGCGGGCACAGCAACGTGCAGGGCAACCGGACCTGCGGCATCGACCATCGCCCCGAGGACGCGTTCCTGGACCGGCTGGGGGCGGTGTGCGGCATCGACCCGCCGCGCGAGCACGGCCTCGACACCGTCGCCACCCTGCAGGCGATGCTCCGCGGGGAGGTCAAGGCGTTCGTCGGCATGGGCGGCAACTTCGCGCTGGCGACGCCCGACACCGCGGTGGCGTTCGAGGCGCTGCGCAGCTGCTCGCTGACCGTGCAGGTGAGCACGAAGCTCAACCGCAGCCATCTCGTGCACGGCCGGCGGGCGCTGATCCTCCCCTGCCTGGCGCGTACGGACAAGGACGTGCAGCGCAGCGGGCTGCAGGCGACGACCGTCGAGGACGGCAT
>Ga0182736_1000224_pt1 | contig 108617 bp, 107 predicted proteins | sample eDN5th30CKraftBY_FD_128882 | JGI IMG/M metagenome (GOLD analysis project Ga0182736, IMG submission 128882) | Enriched backyard soil microbial communities from Emeryville, California, USA - eDNA 5th pass 30_C Kraft BY (version 2) (version 2) | ecosystem: Environmental > Terrestrial > Soil >... | reverse complement strand
GAGACCGCCCGCCGACTCGGTCACCGATCGGAGCGTCTTCAGCTCCTCGGTGATCTCGGTGTCGAGGGCGATCGCCTCGTCGTAGATGGCCACGATGTCGTCGGTCTGCTCGACGTAGAACGCCTGGATCTTCGGCCAGTCGCCGGTGGCCACCAGCGCGTTCGCCTCGGCGTCGCTCTTGCTGAGGGCCTTCATCGGGGCGCAGATCGCGTCGTCCGCGGCCGTCGCCGCCGTGGTGGTGGAGGCCTCCGCCTCGGTCGTGGTCGGGTCCTCGGCTTCCGTGGTGGTGCTGTCGTCGACCGCCGCCGTGGTGGTGGCGGCCTTGCCCGCGGTGGTGGTCGGATCGTCCGCCGCATCGCTCTCGCCCGATGTGCCGCACCCGGCGACGAGGAACGCGAAGGCCGCGATGGCGACCACGAGGGAGCGAGGCGAGATGGGGCGCATCGGACGATCGTACAAACGCACGGGGACGGCGGCCCGGACTCATCGCTCCCCGATCCGGGCATCCTGGGTCCATGGACATCGAGATCAACGACGAGCGCCACGGCTCGCTCGGGCAGTACCACCTGATCGTCGACGGCACCGAGGTCGGCGAGCTGGACTACCGGGACGGCGACGGCCGCCGGGTGTTCACCCACACCGGGGTCCGCCCCTCCCACGAGGGCCGGGGGCTCGCCGCCCAGCTCGTGCAGCGCGGCCTCGACGACGCCCGCGCCGAACAGCTCTCGGTCATCCCGCAGTGCTCCTACGTCGCTGCGTACATCGCTCAGAACCCCGAGTACGTCGACCTGCTCGCCACGGCCGACTGATCCACCAGGCATCCTGGGCGCATGACCATCGAGATCACCCACGAGCCCAAGGGCGACCGCGGCCGCTACCACCTCCTCGTCGACGGCACCGACGCCGGCGAGATCGACTACCGGATGGACGGCGACGTGCGGATCTTCGTCCACACCGGCGTCCGCGACGAGTACGAGGGCCAGGGCCTCGCCGGCAAGCTCGCCAAGCACGTCCTCGACGACGCCCGGGCCAACGGCGTGAAGATCGGCGCCACCTGCCCCTACGTCCGCGGCTACCTCGAGCGCCACCCCGAGGAGCAGGACCTCCTCGCCCGACCCCTCTGACCCCACCCGGAACCGCGGAAACTCGCTGCGGGGGTGGGCGGGCAGGTCCCTACGGTGTCCCGCCGGTTCGGGCAACGGCGCCCGGCCGAGGACCAAGGAGGTCCGTCATGGCACCGCAGAAGATCACCCCCAAGCTCTGGTCGTGGGCATCGGACCTCGAGGCGACCACGCGCCAGCAGGCCGAGCGAACCTCGCGGCTCCCGATCGTGTCGGGCCACGTCGCACTGATGCCCGACGCCCACCTGGGCCTCGGTGCCACCGTCGGCTCCGTCGTCCCCACCGAGGGGGCGATCATCCCGGCCTGTGTCGGCGTCGACATCGGCTGCGGCATGGCCGCGGTCCGCACCGACCTCATCGAGTCCGACCTGCCTGACGACCTCGACCCCATGCTCGACGGCATCGCCAAGGCGATCCCGGCCGGCATGGGCCGCGGCCACACCGGCCGCAAGGCCGACGCCCGGGCGGAGCGCCGCTCCAAGGCGGCCGCCGCGTGGATGCGGGACCACGAGCCGCGCACGCAGCTCGACCCCAAGCAGCACCGCTCGGCACTGGACCAGCTCGGCACCCTCGGGTCGGGCAACCACTTCGTCGAGGTCTGCGTCGATGACGCCGACCAGGCGGTGTGGGTCGTCCTGCACTCGGGCTCGCGGGGCATCGGCAACAAGCTGGCCCAGGGCCACATCGCCCGGGCCCGCAAGGTCGCCAAGCGCCTCGAGATCGGCCTGGAGGACCCGGACCTCGCCTACTTCCTCGAGGACTCGGAGGAGTTCGACCACTACGTGGCCGACCTCCTCTGGGCCCAGGACTACGCCGCCCGCAACCGCGAGCTGATGCTCGACGCGCTGCTGTCGGTGGTGTTCGCCGAGGTGGGCAAGGGCCGCAAGCGGGAGCTGGTGAACTGCCACCACAACTACTCGGCGCTCGAGGTCCACGAGGGCCGCGAGCTCTGGGTGACCCGCAAGGGCGCGATCCGTGCGGGCGTCGGTGAGCTGGGCATCATCCCCGGGTCCATGGGCACCTCGTCGTACATCGTCGAGGGCCTCGGCAACCCGGCGTCCTACGAGTCGTGCTCGCACGGCGCGGGCCGCCGGATGTCTCGGACGCAGGCCCGCAAGCGCCTGTCGCCCGAGTCGCTGGCCGAGGCCATGGGCGACCGCACCTGGCTGGCCGACCGGGCCGGTTCGCTGGTGGACGAGCACCCCGACGCCTACAAGGACATCGGCCAGGTCATGCGGGACCAGGCCGACCTCGTGACCGTCCGGGCCGAGCTCCGACAGGTCGTCAACTACAAGGGCTGACGGCCACGAGTAGGGCGGACCCCACTGCGCACCGGTGGAGGGGTCCGCCATACTTGGTCGATGGCCGCCGCCGATGACGACCTCCGCACCGACGACCCGATCGCTTCGAGCGAACCGGATCCGGCGGGCTCCGGGCCCGCTGCCCAGCCCAGCGGGAAGCGCGGGGACCTCGATGGCGACGGGCGGCTCGACGCACGCGAGCGGTTCGGCGTGCTCAAGGAAGCGGCGATCCAAGCCGAGTACGACACCGGCCGCCGAGAGGACACCGAGGAGGAGGCCAGGCGCCACGTCCTCATCCGCCTCGGCACGATCATCGTCGGGTTCGTCGTGCTGTTCGGCGGGTTGGCGATGATGATCCTGCCGGGCCCGGGCATCCTCGGGATCATCGCCGGGCTGGGCATCCTCTCCCGGGAGCTGACCTGGGCGGAGCGGATGCTCGAGTACGCCAAGGAGAAGGCACGGGTCGACGAGCTCAAGGAGCAGCCCCGGTGGGTGAAGGTCGGCGCCTGGGCGATCACGATCGGGGCGATCGCCGCGTCGCTCTGGTACATGCTCCTCGCCGACCCCAAGCCCGAGTTGACCGCGGCGCTGCCGTGGAACTGGGACGACTGACCCTCCTGCGCCGAGCCCGACCCGGCTCTACGGTCGGCCCATGGACCTCCCTGGCCGCGACGGCATCCCCCACCTCGCACCCGGCACCGAGCCCGTCGGCCTGCTCGAGGGCCTGTGCACGACCCGGGCGATCCGCCGGTTCCGGCCCGATCCGATCCCGGACGAGCACCTGGCGGCCATGTGCTTCGCCGCCACGCGGGCACCCACGGGGTCCAACCGCCAGCCCTTCCGCCTGCTCGTGCTGCGCGACGGCCCGGAGGCCGATCAGGCCAAGGCCCTGCTCGGCCGCTCGTTCCGGGAGCTCTGGGGCGACAAGCGAGCAGCCGACGGCTACGACGCCGGTTCCGGTGCTGCCGCCGACACACCCAAGGCCCGGATGGCGGCGACGATGCAGCGGTTCGTCGACCGGTTCGAGGAGACCCCGGTCGTGGTCCTCGCCTGCCTGCAGCCGTGGCGGGGCACCGACCCCACGATCGGCGCATCCGTGTACCCGGCCTGCCAGAACCTGCTGCTGGCCGCCCGTTCGCTCGGCTACGGCGGTGTGATCACGATGTGGCACACCTCGGTCGAGCCCGAGCTGCGCCAGCTGCTGGGCATCCCCGACGACGTGCTCATCATGGCGACGATCGCCCTCGGCAAGCCCGAGGGCCACCACGGCACGGTCCGGCGCCGCCCGGTCGACGAGCTGGTCTACGACGGCTCTTGGGAGCGCACCCCGACCTGGTCGGCCGAGCCGCCGGGCACGCGCCACACCGGCCGCCCGCCCCGCTGAACCGCAACGGGAGCGGTCAGAGCGCCTGGATGTGAGCCAGGATCGCCCGGGCGGCGTCGGCCGGCGCCAGATCGGTGGTGTCGAGCTCGAGCTGGTTCGGCCCGCCCGGCGTCGCCAGCTCCCATTGCTCGACGTAGGCGGCCACGCCGTCGGGATCGGTCCACTTGTGGCGCTCGACCCGATCGGCGCCCACCACCCGACGCCGCTGCTCCGCCGGATCGCACCGCAGCACGACCGGGACGTACGGCACGCCCAACGACTCGGCCAGTCCGCGCGTGGCGCGGTCGGTCTGCCCGAGGAGCGGGTCGCCCTTGCGGAGCACGTTGGTGAACACGAACGACCAGCCCGGTGGGCTGAGCTCGACGATCGCGGTGTGCACCCGCTCGCGGATCTCGGCGACGAGCTCCCACGCCCGCTGCGGCACCCGGCCGTCGGCATCGAGGGCGGTGACCCGCAGCACCGGGTCGCCGGTCAGGTGGTTGTCGACCACGACCACGCGGTCCGCCGCACCCTCCGGCGTGGTGGCGGCGAGCGCGTGGGCCACCGTGAGCTTCCCGACCCCGGGGTACCCGATGAGGTGGATGATCGCCGCCATGGGCGCCAGCCTCCCACGACGCCCGGGGGCGAGCCGCGGGAGATCGGGTCAGCGGTCGGCGAGGTTCTTGCGGATCAGCTCGACCTTGGCCTCGGAGGCGTTGGCGTCGGCACCCTGCTCGTCGAGGAGCGCGGCCCGGTCGGCGTCGGCCTCGGCCTGGGCGTTGGCATCGGCGTGGGTGAGGGCGCCTTCGATGCCCTCCTCGCCGATGGTGCCGGCCCAGTGGACCAGCGCGTCGACCATCTCGTCCTCGGGGACGACGGCGACGACCTGGCCCTTCACGAACAGGTGGCCCTTCTTGCGGCCGGCGGCGATGCCGAGGTCGGCGTCGCGCGCCTCGCCCGGGCCGTTGACGACGCAGCCCATGACCGCGACCTGGATCGGGAAGTCCATGCCGTCGAGCGCCGCTTGGGCGTCGTTGGCGACCTTGATGACGTCGACCTCGGCGCGCCCGCAGGACGGGCAGGCGATGAGGTCCAGGCCCTTGCGCTCGCGCAGGCCCATGGCCTCGAGCAGCACCCGGCCGGCGCGGGCTTCCTCGACCGGGTCGGCGGTGAGCGAGTAGCGGATCGTGTCGCCGATGCCCTCGGCGAGCAGGGCGGCGATGCCGGCGGTGGCCTTCACGGTGCCGGCGGGCGGCGGCCCGGCCTCGGTGACGCCCAGGTGCAGCGGGTGGTCGGTGGCCTCAGACAGCTGCCGGTACGCCTCGACCATGAGCGGCACGCTCGATGCCTTGACCGAGATCTTCACCTGGTCGAAGCCGACCTCGTCGAAGTAGGCGAGCTCCATCTGGGCGCTCTCGACCATGGCCTCGGGGGTGACCCGGCCGCCGTACTTCTGGTACAGCCGCTCATCGAGCGAGCCGCCGTTGACGCCGATGCGGATCGGCACGCCCCGGTCCTTCGCCTCCTGGGCGATGAGCTTGATGTGCTCGGGGCGCTTGATGTTGCCCGGGTTGAGCCGCAGGCAGTGGACGCCGGCCTCGAGGGCGGCGAGCGCCATCCGGTAGTTGTTGTGCACGTCAGCCACGATCGGGACCGGCGACCGGGGCACGATGTGGGCCAGTCCGGCGGCCGCATCGGCGTCGTTGCAGGTGCAGCGGACGATGTCGGCACCGGCGCCGTAGAGGGCGTACACCTGCTGGAGGGTGCCCTCGACGTCGGCCGTCTTGGTGGTGGTCATGGACTGGACCGACACCGGCGCATCGCCGCCGACGGCGATGGGGTGGGTGGGGTGGGCCAGGACGATCTGGCGGGTCTTCCGCCGGGTGGCGAGCGAGATGGAGCCGTCGTCCACGGTCAGCCGATCGGGTTGACGACGTCGAGGTACAGGCTCGACACGAAGATCAGGCCGAGCACGAGCACCACGCCGTACGTGAGCGGGAGCAGGCGGGTGACGTCGGCGAAGTACCGCCGCCGGTGGAGGCGCTTCTCCTGGATGTTCTCGTAGACCGCGATGGCCACGTGGCCGCCGTCGAACGGCAGCAGCGGGATCAGGTTGAAGATCCCGATGAAGATGTTGATCAGCGCGAAGAGCGTGAAGAGGGCGCCGGGGTCGACCCCGCCGACCGAGGAGCCGAGGCGCACGAGGCCGTAGATCGACAGGATCCGGTTCTCGCCGGCGGGGGCGGCCGTGGCGGAGCCACTGGACTCCTTGGCGATGGCGGCCGCCTTCTCGGCGCAGCTCTGCTGGGCTGCCGACGCGTTGGTCTCCTTGGCCTCCTTGCGGTCCTCTCGGGCGCTGCCGACCTGGGAGCCGAACGAGCTGATGCCCGACGGGCTGAAGAAGCTGCCGAGGCCCTTCACCGAGATCTGGAAGATCTGGGCGAACTGCTGCGGGGCCTTCACCAGGCCCTGGATCGGCCCGACCGTCTCGTCGGGCGCCTCGGCCATCGAGATGCCGAGGCCGCACGAGCTGCCGATCGAGCCGTCGCTGGCCGTGTACCGGTAGGCCCCGAGCGTGACGTCGGCGGTCTGCACCTGGCCGTCGCGCACGAAGGTCACGGGGACGGTCTCGCCGTAGTGCGGCACGGCGGCCTCGCGCAGGGCGTCGCCGGTGGGCGTGGGGGTCCCGTCGACGCTGCGGATGCGGTCGCCGGGCTGGAGGCCGGCGTCGTCGGCACCGGATCCGGTGTAGATCCGCTCGACGACGGGCGGCGGGCTCTTGGCCTCGGTGCTGAAGGCATCGGCGGGTTGGCCGACGAACACGGCGCTCACGTACAGCAGCACGAGCGCGAGCAGGAAGTGCATCGCCGAGCCGGCGACGGCGACGGACACCCGGGCGCCGAAGCTCTTCTGCCTGTAGGTGCGGGCCTCGTCCTCCGGCGGCACCTCGTCGATGTTCACCATGCCCGGGATCTTCACGTACGCCCCGGCGGGGATGACCTTGATGCCGTACTCCGTCTCGCCCCGGCGGATCGACCAGATCTTCGGACCGAACCCGAGGAAGAACTCGGTGACCTTCATGCCCGCCCGCTTGGCCGTGAGGTAGTGGCCGAGCTCGTGCAGGGTGATCATCACCAGCACGGCGACGATCATGACCAGCAGCCAGGGGCTGGTGACCCCGATGAAGGCCAGCACGGCGAGCAGCGCACCCAGGCGCAGCCACCCGTACTTCACGCCGGGCGAGTCCGGGTCGACGCCGAAGCCCTCCGAGGAGACGGACGACGCGAGGCGGGCGGCGCTGCCCGGCTCGGACGGGCGCGGCGGCGCCTCGACGGTGTCGGATGGGGGCAGGTCGGGCATCAGGCAGGGTCCTGGGGCGTGGGGGCGAGCCCCATCACGCTACGGGCTGCGAGCCTCGCTCGGCGGTCGGCTTCGATCACCTCGTCCACATCGGCCGGAACGCCCGGCTCGTGACGGTCGAGGACCGATGCGCACACGGACGCGATGTCGGTCCAGGCGATGCGCCCGTCGAGGAACGCAGCGACGGCCTCCTCGTTGGCGGCGTTGAGCCAGGCCGGCGCCACACCCCCGGCTCGGCCGGCGGCGTAGGCGAGGCCGAGGCAGGGGAAGGCGTCCAGGTCCGGTGGCTCGAAGTCCAGCCGCGACAGCGTGGTCCAGTCGATGGCCCCGAAGGGTGCCGCCGACCGGTCGGGCCAGGCGAGCGCGTACCCGATGGGCAGGCACATCGTGGGCATCGACAGCTGGGCGATCGTGGAGCCGTCGGTGTAGGTGACCATCGAGTGGACGACCGACTGCGGGTGGACGACCACGTCGATCTCGTCGAACCCGATGCCGACGCCGTGCTCCCCCGCCGGCTCGCCGAACAGCTCGTTGGCCTCGATGACCTCGAGACCCTTGTTCATGAGGGTCGAGGAGTCGACCGTGATCTTCGGTCCCATGCTCCACGTGGGGTGGGCGAGCGCGTCGTCGATGGTGACGCCGGCCAGGTCGGCGGCGGTGCGGCCCCGGAATGGCCCGCCGCTGGCGGTGAGGACCAGGGCCGCGACGCGTGCCGGGCCGGTCTCGTCGCGCGACCGCAGGCACTGGTGCAGGGCGCCGTGCTCGCTGTCGACCGGGACCAGTTCGGCCCCCGGCGTGCGCCGGGCCCGCTGGACGACGGGGCCGCCAGCGATGAGCGACTCCTTGTTGGCCAGGGCGAGCCGCTTGCCGGCCAGCAGCGTGGCGAGGGTGACCTCGAGGCCGGCGAAGCCGACCACGCCGTTCACGCACACGTCGGCCTCGGCGCCCAGGCTGGCCAGCCCGTCGGTGCCGACCCGGATCTCGACGCCGCGCAGCCGGTCGCGGGCCGCATCGGCCTGGGACTCGTCGGCGATGGCCACGACCCGCGGCCGCACCGCCTCGACCTGCTCGGCGAGCTGGTCGAGGTTGCGACCGGTGGCCCCGAGGGCGACGATCTCGTAGCGGTCGGGCTCGGCCGCCACGACCTCGATGGTCTGGGTGCCGATGGAGCCGGTGGATCCGGCGAGAGCGATGGTGGTGGTCACACCACGTTGAACGGACCGAGGGCCAGCGTCAGCCACAGGACCGCCGGCAGGACGAACAGCATGGCGTCGAACCGGTCGAGCACGCCGCCGTGCCCGGGCAGGAGCGAGCCCATGTCCTTGACGCCCAGGTCCCGCTTGAGCACCGACTGGCAGAGGTCGCCCAGCGGGGCGGCCACCGCAGCACCGATGCCGAGGAGCAGGCCGGCACCGAGGCCGGACCACGGACCCATGTCGAGCATGCCGACGAGGATCACGGGCACCAGGAACGCGCCGGCCATGCCGCCGAGGAGGCCCTCGACCGTCTTGTTGGGACTGGCCGATGCGAGCGGGCGGTGACCCATGGCCTTGCCGATGAACAGGCCGCCGACGTCGTAGGCGACCGTGGCGATGATGGCGACGAGCAGCAGGGAGATGCCCTTGCTCATCGAGGCCATGAAGGTGGCCGAGGAACCGAGGCCGCCGATCCAGATCACGCCGAGCAAGGTGGCCCCGGTGCCCTCGAGCACGCGCGGGTCCTTGCCCCCAGCACCGACCACGTACCACGTGAGGATGGTGGCGACGGTGAGGAAGGCGATGAGGGCGTAGGCGGGGAGGCCGCGCCAGTGCACGGCCAGCGGGAGGGCCACGACGGCGGCGAGGCCGACCACCCGGGCCGACTCCCAACCGACCTTGCGCAGGACCTCGAAGTACTCGACGGCGCAGGCCGCGAGGACCAGCGTCACCAGGATCGTGGTGGTCGCCGAGCCGACTGCGAGGGCGATCGCGCCCACGGCGGCCAGGCCGACGCCGACACCGATGGCCACGGGCATGTTGCGGTCGCCGCCGCCACCGGCCGGGGCGTACGCCGGCTCGTCGGCGTACTCGTCCTCGTAGCCCTCATCGGCCCACTGCTCGTCCTCGCCCCAGGCCTCTTCGTCGGCTTCGGGCTGGTCGTCGGCCGCGTTCCAGTCGTCGTCGCCGACCTCCCAGCGGGGGCCGGGGTCGGTGGGCGCAGCGGCGTCGCCGGTTCGCTCCTCGACCCGCTCCTCCATGTCGTCGAAGCCGAAGTACTCCTCGTGGCTGGGCTCGGCGTCGACGTCGCCGAGGGCACCCACGCGCACCTCGCCGCTCTCGTTGGCCAGCTTCTCGACGAAGCCGTCGTCACCCCAGTCGTCGTCGGCGTCGCGCCAGCGCGGGGTGGACGTGGCGAACGACGACCACACGTCGAGGTCGTCCTCGTCTTCGCCCAGGAGCGGGGCGTCGTCGCCGATCAGCACCGCCGGGACCTCGCCGGTGGGCGGCTCGGTCCAGTGCGGGAGCGACACGGGACCCGTGACCGGGTCCGGGGCCGGCTCGACCGGCGGGCGCTCGATGCGGGTGGGGTCTGCGCTCGCGTCCAGCGGGAACCGCAGGGCGGGGCGAGGCCCCGCCGGCGGGGCCGGGGGCCGGTCGCCGTAGCGCAGCTCGTCGTCGGTCCGGCGGGGGGCGACGTCGTCGCGCTCCATCGCTTCGGCAGCCTCGTCAGCGCCGATGATCCGTACACCTTCAGCCGCGTCGGTCGGCTGGGGCTCGTCTTTTCGAGATCCTCGTTGATCGTCCATGGCACCTCCTCGGGTTGCGCCTGGTCCGGGCGCGGCGTCCACCACCGGCTCGGGGATGTGGTGCGGGGGAACCGCACCCTGGTCAGTCTTCGAGCAGCTCCTGCTCCTTGTGCGCGAGCGCAGCATCGATCTCGGCCTCGGCGGCCTGGGTGACCTTGTCGAGCTCCTTCTCGGCCCGGGTGAGCTCGTCTTCGGAGAGGTCGCCGTCCTTCTCGAACGACTCCAGCTCCTGGCGACCGGAGCGGCGCAGGTTGCGCACGGCGATCCGGCCCTCCTCGGCCATGCCCTTGACGATCCGCACGTACTCCTTGCGGCGCTCGGCCGTGAGGGGCGGGAACGTCAGGCGGATGTTGTTGCCGTCGTTGCTCGGGTTGAGGCCCAGGTCCGACTGGCGGATGGCCTTCTCGATGGCGCCCATCGAGCCCTTGTCGAACGGCGAGATCACGAGCATGCGGGCCTCGGGCACCGAGAAGCCGGCCAGCTGCTGGAGGGGCACGTCGGAGCCGTAGTACTCGACGGGGATCTTCTCGACCAGCGCCGGCGCCGCCCGCCCGGTGCGGATCGTGCCGAACTCGGTGCGGGCGCGGGTCACGGCGCGAGCCATCCGCTCCTTGGTGTCGTCGATCACCATCGACGCCATGTCATCGCTCATCAGGTGTTCCGTCGGGTGCAGGTCACCGGACCAGGGTACCGACTCCCTGCTCGCCGGTGAGGACACGCCCGAGGTTTCCCTCGGTCAGCGCGTCGTACACGACGATCGGGAGGCCGTTGTCCATGCAGAACGTGATGGAGGTGGGGTCCATCACCCCGAGGCCCTGGTTGAGCACGTCCATGTACGTGATCTCGTCGAGCTTCGTGGCGTTGGGATCGAGCTTGGGGTCGGCGGTGTAGACGCCGTCGACGCCGCCGTGGGTGCCCTTGACCACGGCACCGGCCGACAGCTCGGCGGCGCGGAGCGCGGCGGGCGTGTCGGTGGTGAAGAACGGGGCCCCGAGTCCGCCGGCCAGGATGACCACGCGGCCCTTCTCGAGGTGCCGCAGGGCCCGGCGGCGGATGTAGGGCTCCGCGATCTGCTCCATGTGGAGTGCGGTCATCACCCGGGTGGGCTGCTCGAGCTGCTCGAGCGTGTCCTGGAGCGCCAGGCCGTTGATGACGGTGGCGAGCATGCCCATGTAGTCGGCCTGGGCGCGGTCCATGCCTGCGCCGGCGCCGTGCATGCCCCGCCAGATGTTGCCGCCACCGATGACGACGGCGACGTCGACGCCCATGCGTCGGGCGCTGACGATCTCCTCCGCCAGCTGGCGGACGACCTCGCCGGCGATGCCGTACGAGCCGCCGCCGAACGCCTCCCCGGAGAGCTTGAGGACGATCCGCGACCACCGGGTGGCGGGCGCGGCGGTTCCGGGCTCCGAGGAGGCGTCGGCCACGATCAGCTGCCGATCGAGACCAGGGCGAACCGGGCGATGGACGCCCCGCCCAGGAGCTGGGCGATGGTCTGCTTGTCGTCCTTGACGTAGGGCTGGTCGATCAGGACCTGGTCCTTGAACCACGCACCGATGCGGCCCTCGACGATCTTGGCGATCGCCTGCTCGGGCTTGCCCTCGGCCCGAGTGATGGCCTCGAGCGTCTCGCGCTCGGCGGCCACCTCGGCCTCGGGGACCTCGTCGTTGGCGAGGTACTTCGGCTTGCTGAAGGCGATGTGCACGGCGATGTCGTGCGCCAGCTCCGTGGAGCCGCCACCGGCGAGCTCGACGATGACGCCGAGCACGCCCCGGCCGTCCTGGCGGTGGACGTAGGTGTCGATGACGTTGCCCTCGGCGGCCTCGAACCGGACGATCTCGCCCAGCTCGATGTTCTCCTTGAGGACGACCTTCAGGTCATCGATGGCCTCGTTCTTCTTCGAGGCGGCCTCGGTGCCCTGGGTGGCCACGATGGTGGCGATCTCCTGGACGAGATCCGAGAACTGGTCGGACTTGGCGACGAAGTCGGTCTCGCACTTGAGCTGGGCGATGGCGGCGACGCCGTCGACCAGGGACACGGCGACGGTGCCCTGGCTGTTGTCGCGGTCCTCGCGGGTGGCCGACTTGGCCAGGCCCTTCTCGCGGAGCCACTTGGCCGCGGCCTCGGCATCGCCACCGTTCTCCTGGAGCGCCTTCTTGGCGTCCATCATCCCGGCGCCCGTCGACTGACGGAGCGCTTGGACGTCCTTGGCGGTGAAATCAGGCATCGGTGGGGGTCTCCTCGACCGGATCGGTGTTCTCGGGGGCGGGGGTGGCCTCGGGGGTCTCGACGACCTCGGCGGCCGGCTGCGGGGCAGCCTGCTGGGCGGCGATGCGGGCCTCGCGCTCGGCGGCAGCGGCGGCCGCCTGGCGACGGGCCTCGGCCTGCTGGGCGGCGACGGCGGCCTCTTCCTCGCTGGTGCGGGCCTTGGGCGGCTGGGCCGCACCGGGGCGCTTGGAGGCGATGAGGCGGCCTTCCTCGACGGCGTCGGCGATCACGCGGCACATGAGGGCGCCGGAGCGGATCGCATCGTCGTTGCCGGGGATGACGTACTGGATGATGTCGGGGTCGCAGTTGGTGTCGACGACGGCGACGATCGGCAGCTTGAGCTTGTTGGCCTCGGTGACGGCGATGTGCTCTTCCTTCGTGTCGAGGATGAACACGGCCGACGGGAGCTTCTCCATCTGGGCGATGCCGCCCAGGTTGCGCTCGAGCTTGGCCAGCTCGCGGCTGATGAGGAGGGCTTCCTTCTTGGGCATGGCGTCGAACTCGCCCGAGTCGCGCATGCGGCGGTACTCGGCCATCTTGGCGACGCGCTTCGACATGGTCTCGAAGTTGGTGAGCATGCCGCCGAGCCAGCGCTCGTTGATGTAGGGCATGCCGCACTTCTCGGCGTACGACTGGATCGGGTCCTGGGCCTGCTTCTTGGTGCCCACGAAGAGGATCGAGCCGCCGTCGGCGACGGTGTCGCGGACGAAGGTGTAGGCGGTCTCGAGGCGCTGCAGCGTCTGCTCGAGATCGATGATGTAGATGCCGTTGCGCTCGCCGAAGATGAACCGCTTCATCTTCGGGTTCCAGCGGCGGGTCTGGTGGCCGAAGTGGACTCGGGCCTCGAGCAGCTGCTTCATGGTCACGACGGGTTCCGTCACGGACCGCTCCTTCCCAACGGTTTCGGGGACCTGGCCCCAAGCGCCACCGGAGTTCGGAGGCGACCGTTGGAAGGGGCCGGGCAATCGGGTTGCGATCGGCCCACCGGGTGATGGGCCGGTTGACGAGTGTAGCGATGACCAGCCGACCTGCTCAAAGGGGGCGGCCGAGGAATCCGCCAGCGGGGTCACCCGGCACCGCCGACCGCCGCAGCATCCGCTCGGTCCGGGATCAGGAACACCCGTCCCCCACCGACGGTCCGGCCCCACAGGGATGCCGGGTCCAGGTACGCCTCGCCCCGACGGACGCCCAGGTGGAACGGGCCGCCGGCCCGGCCGACCTGCTGACCGCCCGCCACCTCGTCGCCGCGCCGGACGGCCACCTCGCCGAGCCCGGTGTACGACGAACGCAGGCCACCGGGGTGGTCGATGCTCACGACGAGCCGCCCCGCCACCGGCCCGGCGAACGCCACGCGGCCGCGCCCGATGGCCGTGACCACGTCGCCCGCCTGGGTCCCGTACTCGATGCCGCGGTTGCCGGGCAGCCACGGCTGCGGCGGCGGCCGGAACGGGTCGCGCACCGGTGCACCGGTGGGCGGGGCGTACACCTCACGACCGGCGGGGACGCTGGGCTCGACGAGCCGTTCGGTTCCCGGCAGCCGCCAGGCTCCGGCCGGCGGCGGGCCCGCGGTCGCACCGAACGCCGCGCCCAGGGCGGCGACGGCCAGGGCGAAGGCTGCTAGGCGGGCTCGCGCTGCGCGGCCTGGAGGCGGCTGCGCAGCTGGAGGACCGACTTGGTGTGGATCTGGCTGACCCGGCTCTCGGTCACGCCGAGCACCTCGCCGATCTGCGAGAGGGTCAGGTTCTCGAAGTAGTAGAGGGTCAGGACCGTCTTCTCGCGCTCGGGCATCCGCTCGATCGCCTCGGCCAGCTGGCCCCGGAGCTCGCTGCGCTCGAGGAGGGCGCCCGGGCTGTCGCCGCTGTCGGGGATGGTGTCGCCCAGCGTGGTGGCGTCGCCCCGGTCCCCCAGCATCTCGTCCAGCGCCGCGACGCCGGTGAGCGACAGCTGGCCGAGCACCGACTGGAGCTGGCTGTCGGTCATGTCCAGCTCGGCGGCGAGCTCCGCCTCGGTGGGCGACCGCTTCAGCCGGGCCTCGAGCTTGGAGAAGGCCCGCTCGACGGCCCGGCCCTTGGCTCGCACCGAGCGCGGCACCCAGTCGATGGAGCGCAGCTCGTCGAGGATGGCGCCCTTGATGCGGGCGATGGCGTAGGTCTCGAACTTGAACCCGCGCCCCTGGTCGAACTTCTCGATGGCATCGATGAGACCGAAGATCCCGTAGCTCACGAGATCGGACTGCTCGACGTTCTGCGGCAGACCGACGGCGACGCGACCGGCCACGTACTTCACCAGCGGCGAGTAGTGGATGATCAGCCGGTCCCGGGCCGTGCGCGTGGGGTCGGCGCGGTACGTGTCCCAGAGCTCGTTCACGCTGTCGACCGTCATCGAGCCTCCTCGAGGCCGCGGCTACGCACGGGGGTGCGTCCGGTCGAACACGTCTCGCAGACGCTCCTTGCTGATGTGCGTGTAGATCTGCGTGGTGGCCAGATCCTCGTGGCCCAGCAGTTCCTGCACGCTCCGTAGATCGGCACCGCCGTCGAGGAGGTGAGTGGCGAAGGTGTGCCGCAGGGCGTGCGGATGGGTGGGCTCGACGGAGCGGCGGTCCAGCAGCCGCCGGACGTCGCGGGGCGAGAGCTGGCTCCCGGCCCGGTTGAAGAAGACGACGTCGCCCAGGTCGGCGTCGGCCATGAGCGGACGCCCGTCGTCGAGCCAGGCGGCGAGAGCGGCGACCGACGGCTCGCTCAGCGGCACCATCCGCTGCTTCGAGCCCTTGCCCCACACGGTGGCCCGACGGCCGAGGAGGTCGAGGTCCCGCTGGCGAAGGCCGCACAGCTCGGACACCCGCAGCCCGCTCCCGTAGAGCACCTCGAGCACGGCCTGGTCCCGCAGGTGGATCGCCCGCTGGAGCGGATCGGCGAGCTGGTCGTCGGTGAGGCCCGCCCGTGCCGGCGGGGCGTCGAGGATCTGGTGGAGCTGCTCCTCGTGGACGACCTTCGGCAGTCGGCCGGTGCCCCGCGGCGCTCGCAGGCCGAGCGTCGGGTCCGCCGGGATGCGGCCGGTCCGGGTCTGCCAGCCGAAGTAGCGGCGCAGCGCAGAGGCCCGGCGAGCGAGGGTGCGGGCGGCGAGCGAGCGGTCGCTGAGGTCGGCGAGGTAGCGCCGGAGGGTGCGGCGCGTGACCTGCGACGGGTCGGTCACGTCCACCGTCGCGGCCCAGCGGGTGAAGTCGACGAGGTCGGCTCGGTACGCGCTGATCGTGGCCGGTGCCGCCGCCGTCATGGACGACAAGAACCCCTCGACTTCCCAGGCCACGGGGCCAGGGTACCTGCCCCGCGACGACCGCGAACGGTGATGCCGCGACTACGCCCCTGGTCAACGGTCCCGCCCCGTGCGCGCCGAGCCGGCCTCAGCCGTCCGTTCGAACCAACCACCCGATCGGGCGATGTGGCCGGCCACCTCGAGCTCGACGAGTGCGGTGGAGGTCGCCTCGATGCCGGCTGCGCAGGCCACGACGAGCTCGCCCAGCGTCGACGGACCCGGCTCGAGCACCTCGAGGACCCGCGCCGCGAGGTGCGAGATCGGTGCGGGCGCGGCGGCCTCGTCCCGGTGGCCCACGGGCTCGCATCCGCCCATCCCGATGGCCACGAGCACGTCGGTCACGTCGCGTACGGGGACCGCGCCATCGGCGATGAGGTCGAGCGCGCCCGCCGATGCCGGCGACGTGGGGTGGCCCGGGACCGCGAGCACCGTGCGGTCCCGGGCCACGGCTTCCGACGCGGTGAGCATCGAGCCGCCGGCAGACCGCGACTCGACCACCACCACCGCATCGGACAAGCCGGCGATGATGCGGTTGCGCGCGGGGAACCGCCACCGGGCCGGGTCCGAACCGATGGGCGACTCGCTCAGGAGGAGGCCGGTGGACGCCACCTGCCGGTGCAGCAGCTCGTGGCGACGCGGGTACGCCCGCTCGAGCCCGGTGGCCACCACCCCGATCGCGACCCCGGCTCCTCGGCGGTCGACCACCGCCCGGTGGGCGGCTCCATCGATCCCGAGGGCGAGACCGGACACGACCGAGACGCCGCGCTCGACCAGCTCGACGGCGAGGCGGGCGGCGGTGTCGCAGCCGAGCCGAGTGGCGTTCCGGGTGCCGACGATGGCGACCGTGGGCCGGTCCAGCCCGACGAGGGATCCCTGCCAGAACACCACCGCGGGAGGCGAGGGATCGTTGCGCAGGCGCTCGGGGTAGCCCGGCGTGCCGTACGCGGCCACCCGTTGCCCGGCTGCCTCGTGGCGCTCGAGGAACACAACCGGGTCGATCGCCGCCGCCTGCCGAGCGAGGCGCTGCGCCATCTCCGGCTCCTTCGCGGCTCGCCGGCGCACGAGCTCGGCGATCGGAGGGATGCGCTGCGGGCGGCCGGCGCGCACCGCATCCCAAGCAGCCCCGGTGCCGGTGCCCCGGACGCAGGCGAGGACCGTGGCCGGCCCGATGCCCTCGAGCGCACTGAGGGCGACCGCACAGGCGAGGCCGCGCCGGTCGCCAGCGGGTTCCGCCGCCGCGAACGCACTCATGCCAGCACCCCAGCGCCGAGGCGGACGTCGGCTCGCAGGTGCAGCGCCGTGCCGATGTGCGCACCGGTGAGGGCGCCGTCGTGGCCGGCGAGGTCGGCGATGGTGCGGGCCACGCGCCGCACCCGGTCCAGGCCCCGGGCGCTCAGGCGCCCGGACCGGAGGGTGGAAGCCAGGAGCTCGTGCGCCTCCGCGGTGACCGGAGCCCACCGCTCGAGCTCGCTCCCCCGCAGGTGGGCGTTGGCGAGCACGCCTCGGGCCAGCGCCAACTGGCGAGCGCCCGCCACCCGCTGGGCGACCACGGAGGAGGACTCCCCCGCCTCGCCCCCGAGCAACTGCTCCACGTCGGGCCGCAGGACGTCGACCCGCAGGTCGAAGCGGTCCAGCAGCGGACCCGACAGGCGCCGGTGGTACCGGGCGAGGGCGCCGTCTGGGCAGCGGCACGCCCCCGGGCGACCGGCCTCGCCGCACGGACAGGGGTTCATGGCAGCCACGAGGAGGAAGCGGGCGGGGAGCTTGGCGGCGAAGCGGGCCCGGTTGACGCGGATGACGCCCTCCTCCAGCGGTTGGCGCAGCGCGTCGAGCACGGTCGGCGGGAACTCGGCGAGCTCGTCGAGGAACAGCACGCCGGCATGCGCCATCGACACCTCTCCCGGCCGCATGGCGTCGGTGCCGCCTCCGATGAGCGAGACCATCGTGGCGCTGTGGTGCGGCGCCCGAAGGGGTGGCCGGCGGATGAGCCCGCCGTGCAGCGAGTGGCCAGCGGCGGAGTGGATGCGGGACACCTCCATCGCTGACGCTCGATCGAGCGGGGGCAGCAGACCGGGGAGGCGGCTGGCGAGCATGGTCTTGCCGGCCCCGGGCGGCCCGATCATGAGCAGGTGGTGACCACCAGCTGCGGCGATCTCCAGCGCCCGGCGCACCACGGCCTGCCCACGGACCTCGCTCAGGTCGAGCGTGGACGGCTCGCTCAGGTCGCGAGGCGGCCGGTCGTGGTCGGGCCACGGCTCCTCGCCCCGCAACGCCGCGAGCAGTTCGCGCAACGTGGCCACCGAGCGCACGCGCGGCCCTTCGACGAGCTCGGCGTCGGTGGCCGACGCGACGGGGACCACGACCTCCTCGGCACCCAGCGCATCGACGATCGGCACGATGCCGGGGACCGCCCGGACCGTGCCGTCGAGCCCCAGTTCGCCCACGAACGCCACGTCCCGCACGTGCTCGGCCTCCAGCTCGCCCGACGCCACCAGCACGGCCATGGCGATGGCGAGGTCGAGCGCGCTCCCCACCTTGCGGGTGGAGGATGGGGCGAGGTTCACCGTGACCCGCTGGTCGGTCCACTTGGCGCCGCTTGCGAGCACGGCGGCCCGCACGCGGTCTCGGGCCTCTCGGCACGACGCATCGGGCAAGCCGACGATGGTGAGGCCCGGGATGCCCCGGGCGGCGTGCACCTCGACGGCGACGCGGTGCCCGTCGACGCCCACGACGATGGCGGAAGGGATGGATGCGAAGCCCACGACGGCTCCTCCTCGCACCGCCCAGCGGCGGACCAGGGATCAGGGAGGGACGTCGTTGCCGCCGACCGTCGAGCGAGGCGGCGCCGAGCCGCAAGGCCATCCGCAGACGGCGACCGGCACCCTACCGACGCCCGGTGACGACGAACCCCACCTGCGCCCCATCAGGAGCAGCGGAGGCCGCGCCCGCCTACCGCCCCGTGTAGGTGGGTGGGCGCTTCTGCAGGAAGGCGGCGATGGCCTCGCGAGTGTCGTCGGTGCCGAAGTTGACGGTCTGGGCCGCGGCCTCGGCGGCCAGGGACTCGGCGAGGGTCGACGTCGACGAGCGGTCGAGCAGCGCCTTGGTCTGGGCCAGCGCCACCGGCGGTCCGGCGGCGAGCTGGGCGGCCCACTCCCCCACGAACGCATCGAGGTCAGCCGCCGGCACGACCCGGTTGACCAGCCCGATGCGGTCGGCCTCGGCGGCATCGATGATCGGCGCCAGGAGGGCGAGCTCCTTCGCCTTGTGGAGGCCGACCCGGCGGGGCAGGAACCACGAGCCGCCGTAGTCGATGGACAGGCCGCGCCTGGCGAAGATCTCGGAGAAGCGGGACCGGTCCGAGGCCACGACCAGATCACACGCCAGCGCGAGGTTGAGGCCGGCGCCGGCGGCGATCCCGTCGACGCGGGCGATGGTCGGCTGCGGGATGTCGTGGAGCGCCTGGCAGCCGGTGTTGATGTGGCGCATCTGGGCCAGCCAGTGGGCCTCCGGTGCGTCGCTCAGGTCGGCGCCCGAGCAGAACTCGTCGCCCTCGCCGGTGATGACGAGCACGCGCACGTCGTCGTCGTGGGCCACCCAGCGGAACGCCTCCGCCAGCTCGCCCCACATGGGCCCGGTGACGGCGTTCTTCCTCCGGGGGTTGGACATCGTGAGCGTCGCGATGCCGTCGGCGAGGGCGAGGCGCACACCCTCCGTGTCGGCGGGCCTGGGATGGGGACCGGTCATGGCCGGACCCTAGGGGCTTCGCCGGCCCCTGACCCGGGGCCGTAGCCTTGGCGGCATGGGCTTCAACCCGCACCGCAAGATGGCGAAGACGCCGGCCGACTACGCCATGGTCATCGCCGCCGTCGTGGTGTGCGTGCTGCTGCTCGCCTGGGCCTTCTTCGGCTGATGTGGCCCTACGCCGACGACGAGGTCGAGGTCCGGCGCATCCAGCCCTACCAGGCGTCGAAGCCGTACATCTGCCCGGGCTGCCAGCAGGACATCCCGAAGGGCATGGGCCACGTCGTCACCGTGCCGACGAGCGCCCCCGACGATCGCCGCCACTGGCACCACGCCTGCTGGGAGCACCGCCACCGCCGCCGTCCGGGCGGCCGAGCCCGAGCGCCCCGCCGCTAGAAAGCGGTTCTGAGTCGTCCACCCTTGGCATAGGCGTTCGAGGCACCTTCGGTGCGCCCCGTCACATCGGAAGTGGGTTCCAGCGGCGGAACATCTGAGGGGCATGTGCGGCGGCGGAGCCTGCAACAAGCAGGAGACGTTCCTTGTCCAAGAATCCCCCTCAAGTTCCGCTTTGGCGGAGCCGCGTCGGGCTCGCCGCAATCGCCCTCGGCGCAATCGGGCTGGTGTCGTGCAAGTCGAGTGCGCCAGTCCAGTACACCTACACGACCTCAGATGGTGTCCGTCGATGCGCGTCGGGCCAGTCGGTCGTCGTCGAGACCGCTGATCAAACCGATGCCGGGTCTGTCATCTCCCTCGCCGCCGGCGTACAACGCCTGAGGAGCGACATGAACCACACACGTCCAACAACGGCCCGACTCGCATTGATCCTCGGTGTGACAGCCGGCCTGTCACTTGCTGGCTGTGGCTCTACGCCCGACCGTCGTGCCACCCAAGTGCAGTCCGTCGCCCATCAGAGTGACGGTGCGGCCTCCAAGAGCGAACTGCCCGACGGGCCGACAGCAATTGCTGGCCCTGACGGGAAGGAACTGCCCGGTGCCACGATCGACCTCGGCGACCGCCGCAACTCGCCACGTTGGCGGACCGCATGATTGACCTTGGACGCGAACCCAGCGATGACGAGGCTCGCGCCTTCATGATCGTCTACGGAGCCTCCGAAGTACGGAACGAGCACCACGAGTTGATCGGGTACTGGGTGGGCACCTACGCGACGCCATCTGAGTACGAGGTTCTCCTCGATGACGCACTGCCGGTCGTGACCGCGGCCGAAGCTCAGCGGTAACAATCGAGGGCCCGGGGGCGACGTGCCCCGAGCTGGCGGGCGCTAGAACGCGGCTTCGAGCACGTCGATCGACTGCGGGAGCACGGCGGCGACGTCGAAGCGCAGGGCGTCGGCCCGGACCGGCCGCTCCTGAGCGGCCAGCCACAGCAGCGCGAGCCGGTGCAGCCGCTGCTGCTTGACCGGCGTGACCGCCTCGGCGGGGTGGCCGTAGGCCAGCGACGAGCGGGTCTTCACCTCGCAGATCACGAGCGTGCGGCCCTTGGCGCAGACCAGGTCGATCTCGCCCTCCCGGCACCGCCAGTTGCGGGCCAGCACGGCGTACCCCTGCGCGACGTACCAGGCGGCGGCGCGCTCCTCCCCTACCGCCCCCAACCGGAGGCGGGCCGCGGTCACAGCTCGAGGTCGGGCTTGGGGAGCTCCTCGATGTTCACGTCCTTGAACGTGACGACCCGGACCGACGGCACGAAGCGCATCTTGGTCTGGCGGTACATGTCCCACACCCACGCGTCCGTCATCAGCAGCTCGACGCGGGTGCGACCGCCATCGGTGTGGACGGTGTGCTCGACGGCGTTGGCGAGGTAGAAGCGGCGCTCGGTCTCGACCACGTACTGGAACGTGGGCGAGACGTCTCGGTACTCCTGGAAGAGCTGGTGCTCGATCTCCGCCTCGTACTGCTCCAGGTCGTCGGCGCTCATCGAGCGGCGCTCCGGAGTCGGCACGGAGGTGCGGATGCAGGCGTGGGGATCACGAGGGCAAGCGTACGCCCAGCCGGTGACAACGAGGGCGGACGATCAGGCGGGATGGACCCGCCTGGGCACGACTCAGAAGTCGCGCTTCTCCTTGACCTTGGCGGCCTTACCGACGCGGTCCCGCAGGTAGTAGAGCTTCGCCCGGCGGACGTCGCCGCGGGTGAAGACCTCGATCTTCTCGATGATCGGCGAGTGGACCGGGAAGGTGCGCTCGACGCCGACGCCGTAGGAGAGCTTGCGGACGGTGAAGGTCTCGTGGACGCCACCGTTCTGGCGGCGGATCACGACGCCCTGGAAGACCTGCACGCGCTGCTTGTTGCCCTCGACCACGCGGACGTGGACCTTCAGCGTGTCGCCCGGCTGGAAGTCCGGCACGTCGGTGCGGAGGCTGGCTTGGTCGATGACATCGGTGGTCTTCATGGGACTCTGATCCTGAGACGAAGAATTGGGGGGAGCACCGGAGGGCGCTCACAGCAGAGGGCAACGTTAGAGGTCGCGGCGGGTTCGAGGCCAACCGAGGCGGCTGTGCCACGCTGACGACGTGCGCATCGACGTCTTCACCATCTTCCCGGACCTGGTCGAGGGCTTCACGTCGCAGGCCCTGCTCGGCAAGGCGCAGGACAGGGGGCTCCTCGACATCCGGGCCCACGACCTGCGCTCGGAGACCACCGATCCGCACCGCACCGTCGACGACTCGCCCTTCGGCGGCGGCGCCGGCATGGTGCTCATGCCCGAGCCGCTGTTCGCCGCCGTCGAGGCCGCCGATCCGCCCCGTCCTCTGTTCCTGATGGGCCCGGGCGGACGGACGCTCGACCAGGCCTTCGCCCGGGAGCTGGCCGCCGGCGACGGGTTCAGCCTCTTGTGCGGCCGCTACGAGGGCGTCGACGCCCGCGTCGTGGACCACCTGGTCGACGGCGAGATCTCCATCGGCGACTACGTGCTGGCGGGCGGCGAGGTCGCGGCGCTGACGGTGATCGAGGCGGTCGGCCGGCTCGTCCCCGGTGTGATGGGCAACACCACCTCGGGCGACGACGAGTCGTTCAGCGAGGGACTCCTCGAGTACCCCCACTACACCCGCCCGGCCGAGTTCCGGGGCTGGGAGGTGCCCGACGTCCTCCGTTCGGGCGACCACGGCAAGGTGGCTCGCTGGCGCCATGCCCAAGCCCTGGCCCGCACGATCCGCGACCGTCCGGACCTGATCGAGGCGCGGGGCGGTCTCACTCCCGCCGAAGAAAAGGCGCTCGCCGAGTTCGACTTGCACTGACGGAGGGCGGCAGAACGGCCACGCCGACGGGAGCCCGCTCCCTGTGAGCCCCGCCGAGCGGCTCCAACCTGGGCCTTGAAGGCCCGGAGAGGCGGAACAGCTCAGGCTTCTTCGGGCTCGCCTTGGAGCAGACCCTCGGGCGGGTCGACGACGACGCGGTCCGGGAGGCCGGACTGGTCGGTGACGAAGACCGTGGGGATGAGCGTGCCGTCGGCCAGCTCGATCAGGTCGCTGGCCGGGTTCGGGTAGATGGCGGCGACGCTCCCCCACTCCTGGCCGTCGGGCGTCACGACGGTGGCGCCCAGCAGCTCGTGGGCCCAGAGGGCGTCGTCGTCGTCGATCGGCTCGCCCGAGATGACCGAGCCGGTGAGGGCCTCGGCGGCCTCCCGCGTCTCGACGCCGTCGAGGGCGGCGATCCACTTCGCCTGGAACGGCCGGATGGCCCGCACGGTGTACGAGCCCGAGTCCAGGATCCACACCGCCCCGGGCGCGGTGCGCTCGGGGCGGTCCGAAGAGATGACGGCGGTGACCTCGCCGCGCAGGCCGTGGGCCTTGCCGATGCGGCCGATCTCCAGCTGGGTCATCGTGAACGTGGTCGGTGCGTCGGCGCCGAGGCGCCAGGAGGACCGAAGATCAGTCGACGAACTCGATGTCGACCTGGGCGCCGTCCTTGACGGCGGCGGCCCGGACAACCGTGCGGATCGACTGGGCGATGCGCCCGCGCTTGCCGATGACCCGGCCCATGTCCCCGTCGCCGACGCGGACGTCGAGCTGGAGGCCGCCGCGGCGGCCCTCGCTCGTGGACACGGAGACGGCGTCGGGGTTGTCGACGACCTGCTTGACCACGTAGGTCAGCACGGAGACGGCGTTGGGCGCCTCGGTGGGCGCTGCCGACTCCTCCACCTCGGGGGTGGCGTCAGCGTCGCTCACGACTCGGCCCCGGCAGCGGCCGGCGCCTTGTTGCCCTTGAACTCGTCCCAGGCACCGGAGATCTTCAGGAGGCGCTCGACGGTGTCGGTGGGCTGGGCACCGTTGCGCAGCCACTTCACGGCCTTCTCGTTGTCGATCAGCACGACCGAGGGCTCCTGGCGGGGCTGGTAGGTGCCGACGATCTCGATGAACCGCCCGTTCCGGGGCGACCGCGAGTCGGCGGCGACGACGCGGTAGGTGGGCTGCTTCTTCTTGCCCATCCGCATGAGGCGGAGCTTGACGGCCACGAGGGTCTTCTTTCGGTAACTGGTACTTGTGAGAACGGGGGCCGAGCGAAGTCAGGCCGAGGGTCAATGGTGGTCGCTGGAGACGGGTCCACGCAAGCGCAGGCCCGGCGGCGACCGGGGTGGCTAGAGGCCGGGGAGCTTGAACTCGGGCTTGGCGTCGCCCACGGCCGACGGCGGCAGCGTGAACTTCGGTGCGCCGCCCTTGGGGGTGGTGCGGCCGCCCTTCTTGCCCTTCTTGCCCTTCTTGCCACGGCCGCCGAGCATCCCGGCGCCCATGCCCTTCATCATCTTCTGCATCTCGGTGAACTGCTTCAGCAGCGCGTTCACCGTGGTGACGTCGACGCCGGCACCGCGGGAGATGCGGAGCTTGCGGGAGCCGTCGATGATCTTCGGGTCCCGCCGCTCCTCGACGGTCATCGAGTGGATGATGCCCTCGATCTTGGCCAGCTCCCGGTCGTCGATCTCCTGGTTGCGGAGCTCCTTGGGCATGCCCGGCATCATCTTCATGAGGTTGCCGAGGTTGCCCATCTTCTTGACCTGGGCCATCTGCTCGAGGAAGTCCTCGAGGGTGAACTGGCCCTCGAGCATGCGGGCGGCGGCGGCCTCGGCTTCCTGCTCGTCGAAGGCGACCTTGGCCTTGTCGATGAGGGTGAGGATGTCGCCCATGCCCAGGATCCGGCCGGCGAGGCGGTCCGGGTGGAACAGGTCGAAGTCGTCGAGCTTCTCGCCGGTGCTGGCGAAGGCGATGGGCTTGCCCACGACCTCCTTGACCGACAGGGCGGCACCGCCGCGGGCATCGCCGTCGAGCTTGGTGAGGATGACGCCGTCGAGCTCGAGGGCCTCGTGGAAGTTCTCGGCGACGGTGACGGCGTCCTGGCCGGTCATGGCGTCGACGACGAGGAACGTGTACTTGGGGCTGGTGGCCTCGGAGATCTGGCGGACCTGCTCCATCAGCTCCGCGTCGATGGCCAGGCGGCCGGCGGTGTCGACGATGACCACGTCCTTGCCGAGGCGCTTGGCCTCGGCGATGCAGCCCTGGGCGACGGCGACCGGGTCGCCCTGACCGGAGGCGACGACGTCGTCCTCGGCCGAGTACACCGGCACGTCGACCTGCTTGGCGAGCGTGCGGAGCTGCTGGACGGCGGCGGGGCGCTGGAGGTCGGCGCCGACCAGCATCGGGTTGCGGCCCTGGGCCTTGAACCACCGGGCGAGCTTGGCCGAGGTGGTGGTCTTGCCGGAGCCCTGGAGGCCGGCCATGAGCACCACGGTGGGCGGCTTGGACTCGTAGGTGATCCGGATGGTCTCGCCGCCGAGCGTGGCGATGAGCTCCTGGTGGACGATGTCGATGACCTGCGCAGCCGGGTCGAGCGCGGCATGGAGGTCGGCGCCGACGGCGCGCTCGCGGATGCGGGCGACGAGCCCCTTCACCACGGTGAAGTTGACGTCGGCCTCGAGGAGGGCGAGGCGGATCTCGCGCAAGACCTCGTCGACGTCCGCCTCGCTCAGGCGGCCCTTGCCACGGAGGTTCTTGAAGATGCCGTCGAAGCGATCGGAAAGTGACTCGAACATGGGGTGGCGACTCTACCGGACGGGTTCGCCCGCCCCCTCCACCCGGCGGCGCTCCCGGTCGGGCGCGACCGACGACGGCGTCGTCGCCAGCACGAGGAGGTCGACGTAGTCGCCGTCGACGTACTCGTGGCCGCGGAGGCGGCCCTCGATGGCGAAGCGGCGGTCGAGCCCGCTGCCGAACGCGGCGAGGTTCGGCTCCAGCACCTCGGCGTAGAGCTTGCGGAGGTCGAACGTGGCGAACAGCTCGTCGACGAACCGCAGCAGCGCCCACGGGACCAGTCCGGTCGAGCGGTGGGCCGGCGCGGCGATCGCGGCGACGTGGGCGTGGCGGTTGCGGTGGTCGGCCTCGAAGGCCGTGACCATCCCGATGACCTCGGTGCCGGCGACGACCAGGTGCTGGACCAGCACCTGGTCCCAGAGGAAGCGGTGGAACTGCTCCGGGCTGGGCGTGGTGCCCCGCAGCCGGTACCGGGTGAGCGCTCCGCCCTCGGTGTGGAGGCGCAGGGCCGCCGGCTCGTCGGCCGCGGTCATCGGGACCAGGCGGGGCGGTTCGATCCCGGAGCCGTCGACGCGGGTGCCCGGCGCTGCCAGGTAGTGGGCCACGTCGCCCAACGTCGAGAGGGAGGCGACCGCCTCGGGCGCGAGCCAGCGGCCGCGCTCCTCGAAGAGCTCGAGCGCCTCGGCCACCGCCAGCGAGTCCCACACGAGGACGTCGTCGAGCCGGTCCTCGGGGCGCCATCCGGTGGCGTCGGCGCCCTGGGTGGCCGCGAGCAGGGCCGCAACCTCGTCGAAGCCGGCCTCGTCGAAGCCGGGCTCGTCGAGCGCCTCGGCAGCGGTCACGCGCCGTAGCCCATCGACGACGTGCGGTTGCGCAGCGTCGTGAGGTTCGTGGTGACCGAGCCGGACACGACTTCGTTCTCGCCGGTGAGGCCCGTGCCGACGAAGTGCTTGATGTTCCCGCACGCCCGCGGCCGGGTGGACTCGATGGTGTCGTTCCAGGGGTCCGCCGCGCCGAACACCACGACGTCGGAGCAGTCGGCGGGGCCGTAGATCGACAGCGTGGAGCCCGTGCCGCCGAGGCCGCTGTAGTGCACCGCCATCAGCACGTCGCCGGCCACCGAGGCCCGCGAGAGCGACGGCCGCTCGGCGCAGGTGATCTCGACGGTGGCCCCCTCCTCGGCCTCCTCGAGCGTGAGCGCCTCGGTGGTGCAGCTCAGCGGCTCGGTGTCGACGTCGGCGGAGCGGGCCGCAGCGGCGGGCGCCGCTCCGACCGGCGAGGGCGCGAGCGCCGGGCCGAGGCCCACCAGCACGGCACCGGAGAGCGGGACGATGGTCCTGAGCTTCATGGATCCTCCTCGAGGATGGGGTTCACTCCGGCAGCGGCTGCTGGCCGGGTGCGAACGTTCGGCTGGTGGGCCCGTCGGTGGCGGCGAAGCTGCGCACCTGGGTGCTCGACGGGTCGACGACGATGCGGATCTGGCCTTCGGCCCCGGGGCCGACCAGCACGATGCGGTCGGGGGTCGCCTCCTCGACGGTGAAACCCGCCCGATCGAGGAGCTCGAAGCCGGCTGCTCGCACCGTCGGATCGACGTCGCCCCAGGCGAGGAGCGTGGCGATGAGCTCGGCTCGCACCCCCGGGGTGTTGAGGGCGTCGTTGGCGATCAGCGCGTCCTCGATGGCGGCCGCCGGGTCCGGGGCGGACGCGACCGCCTCGAGCTGGGGCAGCGTCAACCCGCCGATCCGCACCATGTCCTCGCCGCACTGGGGTCCGCCTCCGGGGTCGGCGACGGGTTCGAGCTGCCTCGCCTGGAAGCAGCCCCGGCCCGACGCGTCGATCCAGTTCTCCTCCCGTTCAACGGCATCGGGGTGCCGGACCTTGACCTCCAGGTAGCGCGGATCGCGTGGTTCGGCCCCGCCGCCGTCGCCCGCCTGGCGGGCCAGGTCGGCCACGGTGAGGGTCTGGGTCACCTCGCGGTGGTCGGTGCGAGACCGCAGACCGAGGCCGATGGCGACGGCCAGTCCAGCGAGGACGACGACGATGGCCGCCCGCATCCAGCGCACGTCACCGCGTCCCGATGTCGGTGCCGCCGGAGCCGCGGGGACCGAAGCCAGCGGCGGCGCCTCATCGTCGATGCGGGCCGCGGCGAGGTCGTCGGCGATGAAGGCCTCGACGCGCGCCCACACCCGTTCGGCCTGGTCCGGGGTCAGTTCGTGGTCATCGTGCATCCGATCCACCTCCTCGGGACCGGCGCAGGCGGGTCCGCAGCCTGCTCATCCGGGACTTCACGGTGCCCACCGGCAGCGCGAGGTCCTGGGCGACGCGCTCGTAGGAGCCGTCGCCCAGGACGTAGCTCTCGACGAGCCGCTGCTCGTCGTCGGACAGGGTCGGCACGATGGACCGCACCGCCTCGGCGGCGGCCATCCGTTCGACCACGCCCTCGTCGACCGAGGCGCCTGGCACCTCCGGGCGGGCGGCCGCGACCCGCCGGTGGTGGCGCTGCTGGTCTCGGTGGTGGTGTTGGACGGCGTGGCGCGACACGGCGAGCAGCCAGGCGATCTCGCGGTCGGAGGGGACCTCCGCGAGCCGGTCCCGGCTGGTCCACGCGGTGGTGAAGACCGTGGCCAGGAGGTCCTCGGCGGTGGTGGGCCCGACGCGGTGGGCCAGGTAGCGGTAGACCGCCGGCGAATGGCGGTCGTAGAGGGTGCGGAACCCGTCCGCCGACACCACCTCCATCGGTTCCACACCCCCTCCAACCTCCGCCGCCTGGTTCGCATGGCGGCATCCCGCTGATCTCGTGCGCCGGCCCGTCTCCGCCAGCGGCGCGATCATCCCGTGTAGGCGGCGCTCCCGCTCACCGGAACGGCTCCGGGTGCGGTCGAACCGGTGCCACCGCTGCCGGTGCCACCACCCGGCGTCGAGGTCGACGTGGACGACGGCGCCGTGGTGGCCACGGCCGTGGTGGACGTGCTGGTGGTGGCCGCGGCCGTCACCTCGACCACCCCGATCGGGCCGGGGCTCGTGGTGACGGGGCAGTCGATCTCGAAGTCCGAGCCCGGCGCCGCCAGCCGGACCGAGGTCGGCGCCACCTCGAAGCTGCCCCCGGTGCCCGGGGCGGTGATGGTGGCGTCGACGGGCGTGGTGGACTTGGTGCCCCCGTCAGGTCCGGCGGTCGTCCCGAGGTCGATGACGGTGCCGCCGACGGTGACCCAGATGTGGTAGCCCTCGCCGTACTGGTCGCTGTAGGTGAGCCCGGAGATGGCGACCGGTCCCCCGGCCTCCACCGGCCCGGCCTCGACGTCGCCGGACAGGACGAAGTCCTGCGGTGCGGAGAGCCCGCCGAGCGAGCAGGTGGCCTGGTAGGTGACCTCGTCGGCTTGGGCCGGCGATGCCGCGAACGACAAGGCGATGAGGGCGGCGGCCGCGGCGCTGGCGCCGAGGCGGCGGACGACGGGACGGTGGGCACGGGTGGACGTCATGCGGGAAGGGCTCCTTGGATCGGGTTGGCGATGGCTTCGGGGTTCACGCGGGAGCTCGGTGCCCGGGCCACGAAGGCCCAGGCACCGAGCGCCCTGTTGCTGGGGGGAGGTTCCAGGTCAGAGCTGCTGGAAGATGGCGCCTGCGTCGGCAGGCGTCGCCGGGTTCTTGCCGATGGTCAACGACGCCCCGGGCGAGACGACGAGGCCCCACGGGAAGCCGCAGCCCGACGTGGTGGAGATGCTGCCGGTGCCGTTCACGTAGACCTGCTCCCCGGTGGAGAGCGGCACGGTCGAACCGGTCACGAGCCCGCCCGACGCCGTGAGCGACGCGGTGCCCGAGCACACCGTGGAGCCCACGGCGCACGTGCTGGTGTTGATCGACTTGATCGTGAAGGTGATCGTCGAGAACGACAGCCCGCTGAACGTTCCGGTCCCGGCGTTGTAGGTGCCGGTGCCCGACGTGCCGGTGGCGGTGAGCCGGTACCGGCCGGAGGTGAACGGCGCCGCGAAGTCCGACGACGAGATGTTGATGCTGCCGTTGATCGTGCCCGTCGTGTCGTCGATGGTGCCCGCGATCGCGGTCGAGCCGATGCACGTCGCGGGGGTGGACCCGGGCGTGTCGAAGTTGGTCGAGCCCACCGAGATCCGCATCCGCTGGGCCTCGACGTTGAACGGGCTCGAGGCGGCCGAGGCGGGGGCTGCCGCCACCGCCACCAGCGCCATGAAGCCGAAGACGAGCACCGCCGCCTTCGAGGTTCGCTTGACGTTCATCGTTTCCCCTGTCAGTCGTCGCCGTGGATGAAGGGGCGGAGGTGCTCCTTCACCCACGTCGTTCCCACCGACCGGGGTCTGGTTCCGGATTCCTCGTGCGGCCCCCGTCGACGGGCGACGGCGGCGGCACGAGCCGGAGGTCAGAGGCGGTTGTACTCCTGCTCGGCGGGGAGGCCGCCGGAGCGCTCGGCGAGCTTGGCCTGGATCCGGGCCCGCAGCTCGGGACCGGTCTGCGGCGCGATGAGCAGGCCGACGGCGATGCCCATCAGGAACAGCAGGCCTCCCTTCACCCCGGAGAGCTTGAAGAACAGGATCAGCGCTCGGAACGGGAACAGCAGGACCTTGAACACGGGAACCTCCGGTGGGGCGAGCGGGTGGGGCTCGAGATGGCGATGGGTGGTGCGGTCAGGCGGTGAACAGGGCGTCGACGAACTCGTCGGGATCGAAGTCGACCAGGTCGTCGGCGGTCTCGCCGAGGCCGACCAGCTTGACCGGGATGCCGAGCTCGGACTGGATGGCGAACACGATGCCGCCCTTGGCCGAGCCGTCGAGCTTGGTGAGCACCACGCCGGTGACCTCGGTCGCCTCGGTGAACTGCCGGGCCTGGACCAGGCCGTTCTGGCCGGTGGTGGCGTCGATGACGAGCAGGACCTCGGTGACGTGGCCCGGCTCCTTGCTCGCGACCCGCCGCACCTTCTTGAGCTCCTCCATCAGGTTGCTCTTGGTGTGGAGGCGGCCGGCGGTGTCGGCCAGCACGAGGTCGGCGCCCTTGGCCGCGGCCGACTCGATGGCGTCGAAGATGATCGCCGACGGGTCGCCGCCCTCGGCGCCGCGCACGAGCTGGGCACCCGAGCGATCGGCCCACGTGCCGAGCTGCTCCGCTGCGGCGGCACGGAAGGTGTCGCCCGCGGCCATGACCACGGAGTGCCCCTCCCCCGTCATGCGCTTGCCCAGCTTGCCGATGGTGGTGGTCTTGCCGACGCCGTTGACGCCGACGAACAGCCACACGTTGGTCTGGCCCTCGTCGATGGTCAGGGAGCGGTCCTTGCCGGCGAGGCGGGCCTTCATCTCGGCCTTCAGGACCGCGACCAGCTCGTCGCCGGACTCGAGGCCCTCCTCCTTGACCCGCTCCTTGAGGTGCTCGATCAGCGCGGAGGCCGGGCCGACGCCGAGGTCGGCGCGGATCAGCGCCTCCTCGAGCTCGTCCCACGTCTCGGCGTCGATCTTGGACCGGCCGAGGAAGCCGGCGAAGGTGGCCCGGGCCTTGGACAGGCGGTCCCGGAAGCTCGGACGCTTGGGCGGGGCCTCCACCGGAGGCACGATCGTGGGCGCCTCCTCGACCGGTTCCTCGACCTCGACGGGTGCGGCGGGACCACGGGGCGCCTCGGCGTCCTGCTTGCCGATCCGGTCCTTGACCTCGGGCGGGACGGTGGGCGCGCCGGGGGCCAGCGTGGACTGGCGGACGGCTTCGAGCTCGACCTTCTCGCGGCGCTTGCGCGTGCTGACGAGGAGGCTGGCAGCCCCGATCACGATGATCAGGGCGAGGAGGATGAGGATGACCGGTTCCATGACGGCACGGAGCCTACCGGTGGACCCCGGCCCCTCTCGGAGCCGGGGTCGTCACCCCTCCAGGAGGCGTCCGGATCAGTTGGCGGGGGCGGTCCCCAGGGTGACGTCGACCACCCGCTGCGCACCGTTGGTCGACACCGTCAGCTCCACGGTCTCGCCGGGCTGGTGGGTGCGGACCTTGGCCGCCAGGTCGATCATCGACGACACCGGCTTCCCGTCGACGGCGACGACGACGTCGTTCTCCGTGAGCCCCGCGTCGGCGGCCGGCGAGCCAGCGGAGACGGAGGTGATGGCGGCGCCGGTGTGGCTTCCGGTGGCATCGGCGCCCTCGACGCCGAGGAACCCGGCCTCGGTGGACTGCCCGGCCACGAGCCGGTCGGCCACGGACTTGGCGATGTCGATCGGGATGGCGAAGCCGATGCCGAGGTTGCCGGTGGCGTTGCTGCCGCCGGTGGCGATCGAGTCGTTGATCCCGATGACCCGGCCGGTGCGGTCGGCGAGGGCGCCGCCCGAGTTGCCCGAGTTGATCGGCGCATCGGTCTGGATGGCGGGGATCACGCCGCCGGGCGTCTCGGCGGAGCGGCCGACGGCGCTGACGATGCCGGCGGTGACGCTCTGGTCGAGGCCGAACGGGCTGCCGATCGCGATGGCCGTCTGGCCGACCTTCACCGTGACGCCGGTGCCGAGGGTGGCGACGGCCATGTCCTTGGTCGGCTCGATCTTCACGACCGCCACGTCGGTCGACGGGTCCTCGCCCACGACCGTGCCCGTGGCGCGGGTGCCGTCGGCCATGCGCACCTCGACGGACGACTCGCCGTCGGTCACGTGGGAGGCGGTCATGATCAGGCCGCTCTCGTCGTAGATGAACCCGGAGCCGAGGCCCTTCGACGTCTCGATCTGCACGACCGCCGGGCCGAGGGCGGTGGCGACGGCGGCCGCCGGCTCGGACGAATCGCCCTTCACCGGGGGCACCTCGGTGGAGACCGGCGAGGTCTGGGCGGCGGCGGTGGTGTCGGGCTTGTCGTCGTGCTCCGCGGCGAGGACGCCGGCAGCGCCGCCGGCGGCCCCGGCGAGCAGGGCGGAGATGGCGGCGACGGCGACGAGGCTGCGACCGCGGCCCTTGCGCTCGCGCCGGGCCTTGCGGTTCGGGGTGGGCTCGGCGGGCGGCGGACCGTAGGAGGACGGCCCGGTGGGCGGCCAGGTCGGGGGTTGCCCGCCACCAGCGACCGGCGGCGCGCCGGTGCTCGGGTACAGCGGGCGGGGCGGCGCGGTGGGAGGGACGTACGCGGCGACCGGCTGGGTCGCGGCGTGCGGCGGGTACGACGCGCCCGATGCGGGGGCGGTGGGCGAGGTGGGGGCCCAGGGGCTCTGCGGGCGAGGGGTGGGTTCAGGAGACATCGGACCTGCCTTTCGCCGCCGAACCTACGGAGGCGACCCGAAAGGACCGGTAAGCGTCAGCTGGCAGGTTCCTGAGAGTCCTCCGGGCGGGCGTCGACGCTGGTCACGGCGGCCGCGTCGATGGTCACCGCCGTGCCGGCGAGGGGCAGCCACAGGGTGAAGATCGACCCGCCGGTGGGCGCGGCGGCCACCGTCGCGGTGCCGCCGTGGTCGGCGACGATCTGGGCGACGATGGCCAGCCCGAGGCCGCTGCGGCCCTCGGCGCGCGCCGCCTTCTGGTCGCCTCGCCAGAAGCGCTGGAAGACCTTGGGCCGGTCCTCCTCGGCGATGCCCGGGCCCTCGTCGGTCACGGTCACCCACGCGGCCGGGCCGTCGGTGCCGGTGGCGAGCCAGATGCGGCTGCCCTCCGGTGCGAGGCGGACCGCGTTGTGGAGCAGGTTGGCGACCGCCTGGCGCAGGGCGAGGGCATCGCCCTCCACCACGCACGACGGCGCCAGCTCCATCACCAGCTCGATGGTCCGGGAGGCGGCGACCGCCTGGAACTCGTCGACGGCGTCGACGACCAGGTCGCCCAGTTCGACGGGGAGGTGCTCGCGGGCCGGCGCGCCGAGGCGGGCGTAGACGAGCAGGTCGTCGACGAGGCGCGACATGCGCATCGCCGACGCACCGACCAGTTCGGCGACGCGCCGGAGCTCGGCGGGGTCGGCGTCGGGGTCCGAGAGGGCGACGTCGAGGTTGGTGCGGATGACCGCGAGGGGGTTCCGCAGCTCGTGCGACGCCTCCTGGATGAAGCGCTGCTGGCCGGCGAACGCGTCGTCGAGGCGGGTGAGCATGGCGTCGAAGGTGTCGGCCAGCTCCTTGAGCTCGTCGGGCGGCCCGCGCAGCGCGATGCGACGGGACAGGTCGGTGGCCTGGATCTCCCGTGCGACCCCGGTGATGCGCCCGATCGGGGCGAGGACGCGGCCGGCCACGAACCAGCCGACCACGAGGCTGACGAAGAGCATGACCACCAGGGCGCACAGCGAGTAGCCCCGCAGGAGCGACAGCGCCCGCTCGTTGGCCAGCGCCTCCACCGACCGGTAGCTGGCCTGCACCTCGCGGGGCGTGACGATGACCCCGCCCGGGACCTGCTCGACGGTGGTGACGCGGTACGTCCGGTACACGTTCTCCTCGTGCAGGCGGCTCGCGAGGAACCCGTACATCCCGGCGAGCATGAACGCCGCCACGCCGAAGAGCAGCAGCGAGTAGATCGCGGTGAGGCGGAACCGGATGGAGCCGGCCCAGTCCGGCATCCGCTCGGCCGCCTTCAGGGCGCCACGGGCCGGTCGCGACAGGGGCATCTCGTCAGCCGGGTCGACGTCCGGTTCGACCTCCACAGGGCGCGAGCCCGGTCGATCGGCGGCCGGGTTCGGCACGGCGCCGGGCGGCGGGGGTGGCGGCGGCGGGAGGGGGTCAGGCATCGTCGACCGGGCCGGGTGCCAGGAGGTCGGGCCGGAGGCGGTAGCCGGCCCCGATGACCGTCTCGATGGGTGCCTCGGCGTCGTCGTCGCGGGTGAGCTTGCGCCGGAGGGTGCCGACGGTGACCCGCACCGTGTTGGTGAGCGGATCGGCGTTCTCGTCCCACACGTGCTCGAGCAGGCGCTCCTGGCTGAGAACCTCGCCGCTGTGGGCCATGAAGTAGCGCAGCAGCGCGAACTCCTTGGCCGTGAGGTCGAGGAGGCGGCCGCGACGGCTCGCCTCGAAGCGCGCCGTGTCGAGCTGGAGCTCGCCGACGGTCAGGGTGGCGCCGCTGCGCCCGGCGTCGCGCCGCATCAGACTGCGCACGCGGGCGGACAGCTCGGCGAACGCGAACGGCTTGACCAGGTAGTCGTCGGCGCCCTGGTCGAGGCCGACCACGCGCTCCCCCACGCCGTCGCGTGCGGTGAGCATCAGGATCCGGGGCGCGGTCTCCCCGTCGAGCGGCGCGAAGGCCGGGTCCTCGCGCACGCGCCGGGCGAGGTCGAGCCCGTCGCCGTCGGGGAGGTTGAGGTCGAGGGTGACGAGGTCGTAGGGCGACACGACCAACCGGTCGACCGCCCCGGCCACGTCGTTGGCCACGTCGACGGCGTAGCCCTCCCGCCGGAGGCCGGTCGCGATCGCCTCGGCCAGCTCGTTCTCGTCTTCCACCACCAGGATGCGCACGGGTGGGAAACGTACCGGTCCGACGAGAAACCTCGCCGAAACGGCGCCACCTCGCCCGGATGGGTTGCCGCGGGGTCTGCTGCGGCCGACAGGGCTTTACGCTGTCCTTCATCGCGGCCTGGTTCCCTGGGCCTCCGAGCCGTCCTGCAGAGGAGCACATCCATGTCCGATCAGCCGATGGGCGCCCAGAACCCGGCGCTGGCTGCCGAGCGCCTCGAGCAGACCCTGTTCGAGGTGAAGAAGGTCATCGTCGGCCAGGACCGCACCGTGGAGCGCCTGCTGATCTGCCTGCTCGCCCGGGGCCACGCGCTCCTCGAGGGCGTGCCCGGCCTGGCCAAGACCCTCGCCGCCGAGACCATCGCCCGGGTCGTGGGCGGCTCGTTCACCCGCATCCAGTTCACCCCCGACCTGCTCCCGGCCGACGTCATGGGCACCCGGATCTACCGGAGCGGGTCGCAGACCTTCGACGTCGAGCTCGGTCCGGTGTTCGCCAACTTCGTCCTCGCCGACGAGATCAACCGTGCCCCCGCGAAGGTGCAGTCGGCGCTGCTCGAGGTCATGGCCGAGCACCAGGTGTCGATCGGCGGCAACACCTACCCCGTGCCCGAGCCGTTCATCGTGCTGGCCACGCAGAACCCCATCGAGCAGGAGGGCGTGTACCCGCTGCCCGAAGCGCAGCGCGACCGCTTCCTCATGAAGATCGTCGTGGACTACCCGACTCCCTCCGAGGAGGTCGAGATCGTCCAGCGCATGGGCGTGGCCCCGCCCGAGCCCAAGGAGTCGCTGTCGATCGAGGCGCTGGGCGTGCTCCAGGGCGAGGCCGACAAGATCTTCGTGGCCCGCGAGGTCGTCGACTACGCCGTGAACCTGGTGTTCGCCACCCGCGAGCCCGAGCGGTTCGGCATGGCCGACCTGCGCGAGTTCCTCCAGTACGGCGCCAGCCCGCGGGCCAGCCTCGGCCTCGTGGCCGCCGGCCGGGCCCTCGCCCTGCTGCGCGGCCGGGCGTACGTGCTGCCCCAGGACATCTACGACGTCGCCCCGGACATCTTCCGGCACCGCTTCGTGCTCTCGTACGAGGCGCTCGCCCGCGACATCACGGTCAACGACGTGCTGGCCCGGATCCTCGCCACGGTCCCCGCTCCGCGGGTCGCCCCGTCGCAGGACCACACGGCCCACGCCGCGCCGAGCTCGCCCTCCGGATGGGGCCAGTCCGCCCCCATCGCCACCCCCGCGCCCAGCGCCGCCAACCCCACCGCGGCGCATGCCCCGATGCCGCCGGCCAACCCGGCGCCCACCGCGTGGGACGAGGCGTCGGCCGCGTCGCCCGCCCCCTGGGCTGCGCCGCCGGCCACCCCGGCCCCGTCGATCGACCCGCCCACCGAGGCCACCGGCACCGACAACCCGAGCACCGGGTGGGGCGCCCCGGGAGAGGCGCGCTGACCCGTGGCGTCGCCCGCGAACGTCCCACCCCGCACCACCCAGACCGGGCCCGACGAGGTCCTGCGCCGGCTCGACCTCGCCGTGAGCCACAAGCTCGACGGCCTGCTCCACGGCGAGTACCAGGGCCTCGTGCCCGGGCACGGGTCGGAGCTGGGCGAGACCCGGCTGTACCAGGCCGGTGACGACGTCCGCCGCATCGACTGGAACGTGACCGCCCGACTCCAGGACCCCCACGTCCGCGACACCATCGCCGACCGCGAGCTCGAGACGTGGGTCGTGGCCGACCTGGGCGCTTCGATGGACTTCGGCACCGCGTGGTGCGAGAAGCGGGACCTGGCGGTGTCGGCGGCGGCCGCGGTCGGGTTCCTCACGAACCGCACCGGGAACCGCTTCGGGCTGATCACCCTCCAGCCCTCGGGCATCGACGTCGTGCCGGCCAAGGGCGGGCGCACCCACCTCATGAGCACGCTGCACCGGCTGACCACCACCCCTCGGGCCCAGGAGGGCGAGGTCGACCTCAGCGAGGCGCTCGCCCGCACCGCCGCCATCGCCCGCCGCCGGGGCCTGTGCGTGGTCGTGTCCGACTTCCTCGGCGACCCGCAGCGCTGGGTCCCCGCCCTGCGCCGGGTCACCACCCGGCACGAGACCATCGCCGTCGAGGTGCTCGATCCCCGCGAGCTCGAGCTGCCCGACGTCGGCGTGCTCGCCCTCGTCGATCCGGCCACCGGCCGCACCAGCGACGTCCGCACCTCGAAGAAGCTGCGCGACCGGTACGCCAGCGCGGCCGCGCAGCAGCGCGCCACCATCGAACAGGGCATCCGCCAAGCGGGTGCCGACCACCTGATCCTCCGCACCGACCAGGACTGGCTCCTCGACATCGTCCGCTTCGTGGCCTCGCGCCGCGAGCGGGTGCATGCCCGGCGCGCCGGTTGGGAGTCCCGATGAGCACCCCCGTCCTCGCCCTCACCTTCGTCGAGTCCACGCGCCTGTGGCTGCTGCTCGGCGTCGCCGCGCTGGGCATCTCCTACGTGATCCTCCAGAGCCGGCGGAAGACCTACGCCGTGCGCTTCACGAACCTCGCCCTGCTCGACTCGGTGGCGCCCAAGCAGCCCGGCTGGCGACGCCACATCCCCGCCGCGCTGATGCTGCTCGCCCTCGCCGGCATGGTCGGCGCCTTCGCCAAGCCCGCCCGCGACGTCCGGGTGCCGCGCGAGCGGGCCACGATCATGATGGCCATCGACACCTCGCTGTCGATGGAGGCCACCGACGTGGCGCCCAACCGGCTCAAGGCCGCGCAGAACGCGGCCAAGGAGTTCGTGAAGCTCCTCCCGCCGCGCCTCAACGTCGGGCTCGTCACCTTCAACGGCACCGCCCTCGTCAAGGTGGCGCCCACCCAGGACCGCGAGGAGCTCCTCGCCGCCATCGACCAGCTGCGGCTGGGCGAGCGCACCGCCATCGGCGAAGCCATCTACGCCTCGCTCGACGCCATCAACTCGGCGCCGAAGTCCGAGGACGGCAAGAAGGTCCCGGCCCGCATCGTGTTGATGAGCGACGGCGAGACCACCAGCGGCCGCCCCGACGCCCAGGCCGCCGCGGCGGCCAAGAAGGCCAACGTCCCGGTCTCGACGATCGCCTTCGGCACCTCCGACGGCGTCATCGACCTGCCCGGACAGGACGGGCCGATCCCCGTCCCCGTGAACCCCGCCGCCCTCGCCAAGGTCGCCAACGCCACCAACGGCACCGCGTTCACCGCCGCCACCGGCGGCGAGCTGAAGAAGGTCTACGAGGACATCGGCTCGTCGGTCGGCTACACCACCGAGCTCAAGGACATCACCGGCACCTTCGTCGGCGTCTCCCTGCTCGTGCTGTTCGTCTGCGCCGCGCTCTCGCAGCTCTGGTTCAGCAGGCTGCCCTAGCCGCCCGGGAGGCCTCGTCAGCGCCGTCGCGGGCGTTAACGTTCGGTCCTCCGAGGACGAAGGGCCGATCGGTTGCAGGGGAAGGCGACACACGACCGCAGGCCCACCAGCCTCCTCATCGTCGGGGACACGCCCTATGCCGTGGTCGACGGCCGGCTCCAGACCTTCGCCGCGCTGTCGAAGCAGCTCGACCTGTGGTGCGCCGAGTTCGACGAGGTCCGCATCGCGGCCCACCGGATCGATGCTCCCCAGCCGGGGTTCCGGTCGCTCGCCCGCGACGACATCGAGCTGGTGGACCTGCCCGCCGGCGGCGGCTCCGGCCTCACCGCGAAGCTCGGGGTCGTCGCCCTCCTGTTCCGGTGGGTGGCCGTCCTGGCGCCGCTCATGCGCCGGTCGACGGCCGTGCACCTGCGGACCCCGTGCAACGTCACGCTGGTGGCCATCCCGCTCGCCCGGGTGCTGTGCCCCCGCCGGTACGCGATCTTCGCCGGGACCTGGGAGCGCACCGACAGCGAGCCCCGCAGCTACCGGTTGCAGCGGGGGATGCTGCGCCACGTGGGCGGGGTCGTCCACGCCTACGTCCCACCCGACGACGACGTGCCTGCCCACATCCGGCCCAACGTGAGCCCGTCGTTCTCCGACCAGGAGCTCGACGCCCTCGCGCCGCTCGCCCAGCAGCGGCTCGATCGCATCGCGAGCGACCCCGTCGCCCAGCGAGCGCTGCGCATCTGCTGCGTCGGCGCCTTCTCCGAGCGGAAGAACCAGGCCGGCCTGCTGCGGGCGGTGGCGCTCCTCGCCGAGCGCGGCGTCCCCGTCGAGCTGCGGTTCGCCGGCACGGGCCGGACGTTCGAGGCGGACCAGGCCCTGGCCCGCGAGCTCGGCATCGCCGATCGCACCCGCTTCTTGGGGCAGCTCGGCGCCGCCGACCTCGAGGACCTGTTCGCGTGGGCCGACGTCCACGCGCTCGTCACCTTCGGCGAGGGCTTCGGCAAGGTGTTCATCGAGGCCATGGCCGTCGGCTGCCCGTCGGTGGTCGGCAGCGGCCGGATGCAGCTCGCCATCATCGGCTCGGGCGCCCGCGGCCGGCAGGCGGACCCGGCTTCGCCGGCATCGATCGCCCGCTGCCTCGAGGAGCTCCGCGCCCTCGGGCCCGACGAGCAGGCCGCGATGGTCGGCTCCTGCACCGACCACGCCCGCACGTGCACCATCGACGCCTTCGCCCACGAGGTCCGCCACATCACGCGCGACCTGTGGTCGCTGCCCGCCCCGTCCTCGCCCGCCACGGCCAACCAGGAGGTGCCGACGTGTTGAACCTCGGTCCCGGAGAGCTCGTCATCGTCGCCCTGCTGTTCGGGCTGCCGATCCTCATCGTCGTGGTGGTGGTCGTGCTGGTCGTGGGGAAGCGGCGCGAGGCCCGACAAGACGAGGCCTACCCGTCGAACTGGGCGCCGCCGCCGTCGTCGCCCCCGCCTCCGCCGGCCCGGCCCGGCCCGCTGACGTGGTCCGACGAGACCGAGCCCCCTCCCCCGCCCGGGACGCCACCAGGCGCCTGATCCGGCCGCGCCGGGTCCACCGCGCGATGCCCTAGGTTCGAACAGCCGATGTTCGGCAGTGGCAGACCTGGAGGTTGCAAGCGATGTGGGTGATCCGTGGGGGCGAGCAGAACCGCCTCGTCGACCGGTTCGTCGACGAGGGCGTGGTGGCCGTCGAGTTCCCCGAGGTTCCCGATGCGGAGATCCTCACCCACTCCGAGATCCGCCGGTTCCTGGCCGGTGACCTGTCGACTGCGGCGCTCGACGCCGAGGTCGGCGTGATGACGGCCTTCGTCCGCGAGCTGGGCGAGGGCAACTCGATCCTGGTACCCGATCCGGCCCGGGGCGAGGTCGTCGTCGGCACCGTCACCAGCCGCTACGAGTTCCACGACGACGTGCCCGGCGAGCTCGGCAAGCACCGCCGGACGGTCGACTGGATCGCCCGCCACCCGATCTCGCAGCTCCCGAGCGCGGTGCAGGGCGTGACCAAGCAGAAGCTCACGCTCCAGCAGCACCGCGACGCCGAGTGGTCCGGCTACCTCCGCCAGGTGCGCGACGGCGAGATCGGGCGCGACCCCAAGGACCGGCCCGCCGGCACGACCTCGACGACCACCAAGTCGTCGGCCCGCTCCACCACGCCCCGCGCGCCCCGCGTCCCGAAGAAGCCGGCGCCGGTCACCCAGAAGACCTGTCCGGGCTGCTTCCTGCAGAGCCACCCGGACCGCTTCGTCGGCGAGTACTGCGCCGACTGCGCCGGCTGAGCGGCCCTCGGGTCCTTCTGGTTGGATGGGTCGCACCGACCACGCCGGCGAGGGAGGAACGATGGACCGTGACGAGCTCCGTGCCGTGCAGGGACCGCTCAAGCAGCGCTACCGGGACGAGCCCGAGTCGGCGGTGATCACCCTGCACGCCGACGGCGCGCTCGGCGAGGGCCAGACGTGCTCGGTCCAGACCGGCCGGGCCCTGGTCGAGGCGGGCCTCCACGAGGCCACGGGCGGCTCCGGCCTCGCCGCCTGCTCGGGCGACATGCTGCTCCAGGCGCTCGTGGCCTGCGCCGGGGTCACGATGATGTCGGTCGCCACCTCGCTCGACCTCGAGGTCACCGGCACCGTCCGCGCCGAGGGCGACCTCGACTTCCGGGGCACCCTCGGCGTCGACAAGGAGGCGCCGGTCGGCTTCCGCGAGATCCGCCTCACGTTCGACGTGCAGTCGGATGCACCATCCGACTCGCTCGACACGCTGCTGCGCCTCACCGAGCGCTACTGCGTCGTGCTCCAGACCCTCGCCTCCGCACCCCGCCTCACCGCCGCCTACGCCTGATCGGCGGTGCGACCCCCGGCGGCCGGCCATCGGGTCGCCGGCAGGCACCTACCATCGGCCGGGTGTTCGACGGTGACACCTGGGGCCTCACCCTCGGCGCCGACCACGTCGGCAACATGACCCTCCTCGCGTCGAGGGTCGACCCCACCTGTCCCCGCGACTTCTCCTGACCCCCGCGGAGCGCCCACGATGACCGAACCAACCGTGCCGTCGACCCCGCGAGCGTGGCTGGTGCGAGCGGGCAAGCACGGCGAGGGCGAGCGGGAGGCGCGGCTCGGCAGCTTCGTCGGCATCGGCTGGCCCCAGATCGGCGACTACGGCGACGCCCACTCGATCGAGGAGATCGGGCTCCGCTGGTCGGTGGTGGAGCCCGACGCGCCGCCGTCACGGGTGCGCCGGTTCGCGGGCGAGCTGCTCCGGTTCAAGGACGAGATCGCCGCGGGCGACGTGGCCGTCCTCCCCAGCAAGGCCGATGGGACGATCGCGATCGGCCGGATCACCGGCCCCTACGTCCACGTGCCGACGAACGGCCACCAGGTCCGACACATCCGGTCGGTCGACTGGCTCGACTCGCACGCCAGCTGGGATGCCTTCGGCGACGACCTCCGGAGGACCTTGCGCGCGAGGTGGACCGTGCTCGAGATCCAGGCGCCGGACGCGGCCGCTCGCCTCATCGGGATCGCTGACCGCGGGGTCGACCCCGGCCCGACCAGGAGGTCCGACCTGAACCCGCCGGAGGAGCTCGTCGGGCCGGCGACCTACCTCGAGGGCCAGGCCACGCAGGTCCTCGTGAACCGGTACGAACGCGACCCGCGGGCACGCACCGCGTGCATCGCCCACCACGGCGCCGTCTGCGCGGCCTGTGGGTTCGACTTCGGCCGGGTCTACGGCTCCCACGGCGAGGGCTTCATCCACGTGCACCACACGGTGCCGCTGGCGACGCTGGCCGACGCGTACGAGGTCGACCCGATCGCGGACCTGGTCCCCCTCTGCCCCAACTGCCACGCGATCGCCCACCGAGGCCCCCGGACCCTCACCGTCGCGGAGCTGCGAGGGTTGCTCGACCCCCGCTGACCGTCCCGGGAACTAGCCCTTGACCTTTTCGCTGACGACTCGGCTGGAGCCACCAGGTTGCATGGTGACGCCGTAGAGGCAGTCGGCGGCTTCCATGGTGCGCTTCTGGTGGCTCACGATGATGAGCTGGGCCTCGGCGCGGAACTCCTGGATGAGGTCGAGGAAGCGGTGGAGGTTGACGTCGTCGAGGGCGGCCTCGACCTCGTCCATCACGTAGAAGGGGCTGGGGCGGGCCCGGAACACGGCGAACAGGTACGCCAGGGCGGTGAGGGACCGCTCGCCGCCCGAGAGCAGCGAGAGCTTCCGCACGTTCTTGCCGGAAGGCCGGGCCTCGACCTCGATGCCGGTGGTGAGCAGGTTCTCCGGGTCCGTGAGCTTGAGCCGGCCCCGGCCCCCGGGGAACAGCGTCTCGAACAGGTCCTGGAAGTTCTGGGAGACGTCGGCGAACGCCGAGGCGAAGACGCTGACGATCTCGGCGTCGATGGCCTTGATGACCTTCGACAGGTCCCGGCGGGCGCTCTTCACGTCCTCGAGCTGGTTCTGGAGGAACTCGTGGCGCTCCTGGAGGGCCTGGAACTCCTCGAGGGCCAGCGGGTTGATCGGGCCCATGATCCGCAGGTCGCGCTCGAGCTCTCGGACCCGGGCCGCGGCCGAGACGTTCTCCGGCAGCTCGGGGGCGGGGGCGGCGATGGCGGCGTCGGGCTCGCAGTCGAGGTCTCGGCGCAGCGCCTCCACCGCGGTCTCGAGGCGGAGGCGGATCTCGGCGTCCTCGAGCTCGACGCGCTGCTGGCGCTCCCGCAGCTCGGCGAGCGAGCGCTCGGCGGTCTGGCGCTCCTTGCGCAGCCCGTCGAGGCGGGTGGACACCTCACGGGTGGCCTCGGACTGGCGGCGGCGACGGTCGCGCAGCTCCTGCAGCTCGCCCTCGACGACCTCGAGGCGGGCGGCCACGAACGTGCGCAGCCGGGACGTGGCCACGGCCCGGCGGTCCAGCTCGACGCGGCGGCCGGCGGCCTGCTCGCGCTCGACGGCGTGGCGCGACAGGCGCTCGTCGAGCTCGGCGGCCCGGGTCTTCAGGAACTGGCGGCGCTCCTCGATGCCGGCGGTGCGGACCCCGAGGTCGCTGCGCAGCTCGGCGACGGCGGTGGAGCGCTCGTCGAGGCGGGCCCGGGCCTCGGCCATCGCCCGGCCCTGCTCGGCGAGGTGGGCCTCCTCGGCCTCGAGCGTGGGCAGCCGGGCCTCGAGCTCGGCCTGGCGGTCGGCGTCGCGGCGGGCCCGGTCGGTGAGCTCGCCGGACTGGGTGCGGATCTTCTCGGCCTCGGCGAGGGCGTCGGCGTGGTCGCGCTGGGTGCGGGCCAGCGACTCGGTGGTGGCCTTGAGGCGCGAGGCGTTGCGGTCGACGGCGCGGTTGGCCTCGGTCTCCGCGGTCCGGGCCTCGTCGTGGGCCTGCTTGGTGGCGAGCGCGTGGCGTGCCGCCGACGCGGCCTCGGCGGTGGCCGCCTCGGCGTTGGCCTCGGCCTCGGTGAGCGCGGCACCGGTGGCACCCGCGCCTGCCGCGCCGACCCGCCAGCCGCTGGGACCGAAGCGGTCGCCGGCGGGCGTGACGACGACCGCCGCCGGGTTGGCCAGCGCGAGGTCGACGGCCTCGGTCCAGGAGTCGACGACCACGGCGTTGCCCACGAGGGCGTCGAGCAGCTCGTCGACGCCGGGACGGGTGCCCCGGACGTGTCCGCGGAGCGACTGGCCGCCGGACGCCGGCGCCGGCGCCTCGCGGGTGGCACCCAGGGCGAGGACCGCTCCGGACGCGTCGCCCGCTCGCAGCTCGGTGAGCGCGGCCCGGCCGGCGTCGACCGACTCGACGACCACCGCAGCCACGGCGTCGGCCACCGCTGCCTCGAACGCCGACTCCCACCCGGCGTCGACGTGCACGACGTCGAGCAGGGTGCCGACCACGCCGTCGATCCCGGCCAGGCGCTCGGCGCCGGCCTTGGCCCGAGCCTGGTCGAGGGCGAGCGACAGGGCGTCGGCGCGGGCCTTCCAGGTGTGGACGGCACCGTCGGCGACGCGGCGGCCCTCCTCGGCGGCCTCCATCTCCTGCGACGCCGTGGCCCGCTGCTCCGATGCGGCGGTGCGGGCGGCGTCGAGCGGTTCGACGGCGGCGGTGGCCTCGGCCAGCTCGGCCTCGAGCCGCTCGGCCTCGCCGGCGAGTCGGGCGATGCGGGCGTCGATGGCCTCGATGCGCTCGGTGGCCCGGCGGGCCTCGGTGGCGCTGCGCTCGACCGATGCCCGGACCGCCTGGAGCTCGCCGCGGACCTCGGCGGCGGCGCCGGTGGGCGTGGCGACGCCCTCGGCCCACTCGCGGGTGAAGTCCTGCTGCGCCAGCTCGAGGTCGGCCTCGGCGCGCTCCAGCTCGCTGGTGGCCGGACCCAGCTCGGCGGCCAGCTCCTCGACGTCGGCCAGCTCGCGCTGCAGGCGGGCGGCGTCGGCCTCGAGGCTGGCGGTCACGTCCTGGTCGACGGAGGCACCGCGGTCGCGCTCGATGCCGCGCTCGCGCTCGGTCAGCACCGCGACCAGGCCGCGGGCCCGCTCGCGGAGCGACTCGAAGCGGACGAGCGCGTCGCCGAGGTCGTCGCCGCCCATGGCGGACAGCGTCGCTTCGGTGCTGATCACGTCGGTGTCGAGCTGGCGCAGCGTGGCGCGCAGCTCCTTCTCGGCTGCCTCCAGCTCGGCGCGCTGGCGGGCCCCGCCCTCCATGCGGCTGCGCAGACGGGCGATCTCGGAACCGGCGAGGTGGATGCGCAGCGCGGTGAGCTCGGCGACGACGGCGCCGTGGCGGCGGGCAGCGTCGGCCTGCTTCTCCAACGGCCGCAGCTGCCGACGGACCTCGCGCAGGAGGTCCTGGAGCCGGGTGAGGTTGCCCTCGGTGGAGGTGAGCCGGCGCTCGGCCTTCTCCTTGCGGCGCCGGTACTTCAGGACGCCGGCGGCCTCCTCGATGATGAGGCGCCGGTCCTCGGCCCGGGCGTTCAGCACCGCGTCGATCTGGCCCTGGCTGATGATCACGTGCTGCTGGCGGCCGACGCCCGAGTCCGACAGGAGCTCCTGGATGTCGAGCATGCGGCAGGGCACGCCGTTGATCGAGTACTCGCTGTCGCCGTTGCGGAACAGGATCCGGGTGATGGTCACCTCGGAGAACTCGATCGGGAGCAGCCCCGCGCTGTTGTCGATGGTGAGCGACACCTCGGCACGACCCAGCGCCTGGCGCTTCTGCGTGCCCGCGAAGATGACGTCGTCCATCTTCTGCGAGCGGACGGCACTGGGCGCCTGGGCGCCCAGCACCCAGCTGATGGCGTCGACGACGTTGGACTTGCCGCTCCCGTTGGGACCGACCACCACGGTCACGCCTGGTTCCATCACCAGGTTCGTGGCGTCCGCGAAGGACTTGAACCCCTTGATGGTCAACGACTTCAGGAACACCGGCTACTCCATGCTGTCGGGCCGGTCGGTCACCCTACTTGGCCCCCGCCGGGGGCTTTCCACCGAGGGTCGTGCCACCGACCGGCCGACCGCTACGGTGGGCGGAGCAGTGGAAAGGGGTGGACGGTGGCAGGTCCGAAGGTCGTCAAGGGGTATCGGCTGGAGCCGTTCGCGCAGTGCTCGGGCGCGTTGCTCGACCACGTCCGGCTCAACGCCGCCAACCTCTACTCGATCGACTTCCGGGGTGCCTCGCTGCGGGAGGCGCACCTGGCCGGGGCCCACATCGCCGAGGCCCGCCTCGCGGGCGCCGACCTGGCGGGCGCCGACCTCACCGGCGCGAACCTGAGCGGCGCCGACCTGCAGCGAGCCAACCTCACGGGTGCCGACCTCACCGGGGCGAACCTCAGCCGAGCCAACCTCACCGGTGCCCGCACCGCGGCCGCCACCTTCGTGGGCGCCCGGTTCTGCAAGACGATGATGCCGGACCTGCGGGTCAACGACTCCAACTGCTGAGCGCCCGGGCGGACGCCGCCCGCCTCAGGCCGAGGTGACCTCGGCCAGCTCGCACGAGCCCTGCACGCCGGCCTCGGCCCGCACCAGCACGTCGACCGAACCCGTCGACCCCGGCTCGATCACCCCGGTCCGGGCCGTGCCCCGAGCGAACTCCACGCCGGTGGGGTCGACGAGACGGGCGGACACGCCGAAGGTGCTGGCCGGCCCCGACCGGTGGGTCACCAGCACGGTGGCGACGACGCCGCCCTCGGCCCGGCGGCATCCCTGCAGCTCGCCCGTGCCGGTGGCACCGGTGGCGGCCGGGGGGCGCGAGGTCGCGACCGCCGTGGTCGTCGGCGCATCGGTGGTGGTGGGGGCCTCCGTCGTGGTTGGCGCCTCCGACGTGGTGGGCGCGTCGGTGGTGGACGGCGCCGGCTCGGTGGTGATCGGCATCGTCGTGAGCGGGCCGGCCACCTCGTCGGTGTCGTCGCCCCGGTCGCTGAACACCCACACCCCGGCGACGAGCAGGCCGATCAGCGCGAGCACGGCGACCAGCTCGGGGATCCAGCCCAGGCGGGCCGGTCGGGCGTCGTCGTCGTGGTACGGCAGCGGCTCGGGCGCCGCAGGCGGCTCCGGCGGCCGCTCGTCGAAGTCGGCGAGGACCGGCGCGGCGGCGCTGCGAGCGGCGAAGGGCTCGGCCGCGCCCACCGAGGCGAGCTCGGGGACCTCGGCCTCCTCCAGCTCCTCGGCTGCGGTCAGGTCGATGACGTCGGGCTCGGCGATCTCGGCTCCGGACGTGCGGTCCATCACCACGAGCGTCCGACCGTCGCTCGACACGGCCGCGCTCTGGTCCGGTCCGAGCAGCACCGGCTCGCGCAGGCCGGCGACGACGCGCGTGCGGCCCGCGAGGCACGCGATCGTGGCGCCGCCGTCGGGCTCGGCGACGGCCTGGAAGCGCCCACGAGGCGTGGACACGACGGCGGGGCCGACGTGGACCTCGTGGCGCCACGGGCTGCGTCGGCGGCCCGCCGAGAACCACAGCTGGCCCTGGTCGAGCCGGGTGACGAGCGCGGGCTCGCCGCCAGGCGCCCGCACCTGCTCGCGCGTCCACGACGACCACGGGGCGACGCGGGTCACCGCGCCGTCGGGGTCGGTCAAGGTGATGGGCTCGGTCGCCCCACCGGTACCCGGGTCCTCGGGGCCGCTGCCCTGCCTGCTGTTTGCCACGGTCCGTGACCTTAGCTCATCTTTCGACTCGGAGCGTGAGTTCTGGGCTGACCTGGGGCGACGGTGCGTTGTCGACGCCGCCGCAGGTCACGCAGCGTGAGGTGGGCCGAACGGCCCACCTCCGCCATCGCCCCTGGTCATGGGCCGTTCGGCCTAGTCGACGGGGCGCGCCGGAGCTGCGCCGACCGGCGGCTTCGAAGCGGGAAAAGAAAATCCTGCGGGACCCTCCCGACGGGCCCGAACCACCAGGTCAGACCTGGCACTCCTCGCACAGGTAGACGGTCTTGCCGCTCATGCGGGTCTTCGACACGACGCCGCGGCACCGGCGGCAGGCCTTGCCGTCGCGCTCGTAGACCTGGAGCTCGTCGGTCCAGCCGCCCGGCTTGCCGGTCAGGTCGGCGTACTGCCCGTCGGAGGTGGTGACGCCGCGGTGCTTGGCCGCCTCGTGCAGGGTCTCCACGACCGCCCGGTAGAAGCGGCGGATCTCCTGGGTGGAGAGCGACGAGACCTCGCGGTCGGGGCGCAGCCCGGACGCGTGCAGGATCTCGTCGGCGTACACCGGGCCGATGCCGGCGATGACGCTGCGGTTGAGCAGCAGCGTGCGCAGCTTCACGTCGCGGTGGCGCAGCATGCGCTCGCCGAACGACGTCCAGGAGACCGGCTCGTCGAGGATGTCGAAGCCGAGGTCGGCCAGCTCGGGGACCGCCTCGGTCAGCTGGTCGAAGGGCACCACGAACAGCTCGAGGTTGCCGGTGTCGTCGAGCGCTCGCAGCTGGCCGCCCTGCGTGAAGGTGATGGACACCTTGGTGCGCTTGTCGACCTCCTCCTTGGCGGCCTGGCGCCGGAGCTGCCCGCCGTTCTGGATGTCGATGACCAGCGCATCGCCGGAGTCGAGCTTGGCGACCAGGTAGAGGTCCCGGCGGACCACGCCGGTGACCTTCACGCCCTCGAGCAGCGAGGTGAACTGCTTCTTGTTGGTGTGGCGCGGGATCACCCCGGAGCCCGGCACCTCGACGGTCTTGATCCGCTTGCCACCGATGTCGCGGTCGAGATCCCGGCGAAGGGTCTCGAGTTCCGGCTGCTCAGCCATGCGTTGCTTCCTCTCGTGCGGGGAGTTCCCCGAGTTCGCGGTCGAGCCGCACCCAGGTGTCCTGGGCTGCGGCCTGCTCCGCCTGCTTCTTCGATCGTCCGACGCCCACGCCCAGCGGTCTCCCGTCGAGGATCACGCGTGCCTGGAACGTCTTGTCGTGCTCCGGACCCTGCTCGGTGATCTCGAAGACCACCGTGCGTTGCGGGTCGCTGGCCGCCAGCTCGTGGAGCCGGCTCTTGTGGTCGGGTGCGCCGGCGCTCAGGAGCCGGGGCGCCACGAGGCGGCTCACCAGCTCGGCGGCCGGCGTGAGGCCCCCATCGAGGTAGACGGCCCCGATGACCGCCTCCATCGCGTCGGCCAGGATCGACGGGCGCTCCCGGCCACCGGACGCCCGCTCGCCCTTGCCGAGCAGCAGCACCTCGCCGAGCTCCAGCTCGGTGGCCATCTCGGCCAGCGCGGGCGAGCAGACCACCGCGGCGCGCATGCGCGACAGCTGGCCCTCGCCCGCATCGGGCAGCAGGGCGTAGAGGTCGTCGGTCACCACGAGTCCGAGGACCGAGTCCCCCAGGAACTCGAGCCGCTCGTTGGACCGGTAGCCGGCGTTCTCGGCGCACCAGGACCGGTGCGTGAGGGCCTGCCCCAGCAGCTCCGGCGCGGCGAACCCGTAGCCGAGCCGGTCGCAGAACGCGGCGAGCCCGGCGGGCGAGATCGGGTGGAACGTCGGCGGCGGCACGGACCGCTCGCCGGGCGCGCCCGACGGAGGCGATGCCGGCGCGTGGAGCTGCTCGGCGTCGCCGGCGTCGCCCACGCCCGACTCGGGGGTCACGCCTAGCTTCCGCCGAGCTTGTCGAACACGTAGTCCACGGCGTCGCGCACGGTCTTGAGGTCCTCGAGGTCCTCGTCCTCGATGCGGAACCCGACCGAGCGCTCGCCCAGCTCCTCCTCGAGCTCCTCCACGAGCTCGATGAGCGCGAGGGAGTCGGCGCCCAGGTCATCGGCGAAGGAGTCGCCCTCCTTGATCCCGGCCGGATCGGTCTCGAGGATGTCGGCGAGCCGGTCGCGGACGAGCTCGAAGACGTCCTGGCGGCTCATCGGGTCCTGTCCGACGTGGGTTTCAGCGGGCACGGTGCACTCCTGATCGGTGAAAGGGGCGACGGCGACTGTAGCGGGTGGAAAACTTTGTGCGCTCGTGAACGGCCACGGGTGCGCGAATTCGGGCGGGTGACGCATGATGGGGCCCCAGATCACGCGCGAGGACCGCCCGACGGTCCCGGAAAGCAAGCATGGACGAGCCGGTCGAGGACAACAGCCAAGGGACGGAAGCACCCCGAAAGGGGTGGAGGATCGGCCGCAAGAGCAGCGAACCGCCGACCGAGCCGGCCGCCGACGAGGCCGACGCCCCCGCCGACGGCCCGGCGGAGGCCGCGGCCGAGGGAGATCAGGCCGACGAGGCCGAACCGCCCGAGGACGTCCGCACGCCCCGTGAGCTGGCCATCGAGGCCGCCGAGCGCCACCTCGCCGGCCCGGCGCTCACCGTGCCGGCCGACGCCCCCTCCCCTGCCGACCTCGAGGCGACGTGGGACGACCACGCCCTCGACGCCCTCGAGCGACTCCGCGCCGACCTCGGCGGGCGCCGCACCGGCCTCGCCATCAGCGGGGGCGGCTCGCTGGGCAGCTTCGAGGCCGGCGTGCTGCGCTTCCTCTACGACCACGCCGCGGTCGCACCCGTCGCCGTCGCCGGGAACTCGGCCGGCGGCCTCAACGCCGCGAAGCTGGCCGAGGGCGACCACGCCGACGGCACCCGCGCCATCGACGAGGTCGAGCGCCTCTGGCGCTCGCTGCGCATCACCGATGACATGTGGGAGCCCGAGCCGTGGCTCACCCGCCTCCAGGCCTCGGCCTCGTGGGCCTCCACGTGGCGGAGCTACCTCGGCGACGGCAGCAACAACACCAACGCGGTGCGCATGGCGGTCAAGGTCGTGGGCAGCCTCGTACGTCGGCCGCCCGAGACCGACGGCGCCCTCGATGCCGTCCGCGAGGCGCTCACCGCCCAGTCCCTGCTCTCGCTCACCCCGGTGGCCGACCTGCTGCTCCGCGAGCTCGACCCCGAGCGGGTCCGGTCGTCGGGGATCGACCTGCGCGTCGGTGCCGTGAGCCTGGAGTCCGGCGAGCTGCGCTACATCACCGAGACCGGGGCCATCCACGACCGCCACGACCGGCCCACCGGGTTGCCCGACGTGGCGCTGGGCGCCGGGGTCCTGGCCTCGGCCTCGATCCCGCTCGCCTTCCCACCGGTGCTGCTCGGCGACGAGCACTACGTCGACGGCGGCGCCCGGGAGATCCTCCCGATCGAGGTGCTGGTGCACCACCTGGAGGTCGAGCGGGTCATCGCCATCTCGGCCAGCTCGGTGGGTGTCGAGCCCATGGCCTCGTTCGCCGACCGGAACCTCATCGACATCCTCCGCCGGGTCAGCGCCGAGATCGGCCCCGACGAGACCCTCCGCAAGGAGCTCAACCCGCCCGGCGGCTGGAACGAGACCGTCCGGCTCGTGGTCCCCGAGTTCGACGTCCACGACTCGATGACCATCGATCCGGCGCTCATCGCCATCTCGATCGACCACGGGTGGCTGCGAACCGCCGACCTGCTCCTCGAGCTGTCCGCCGAGGCGCAGCACCTGACCCGGGAGCTCACGGAGGTGCGCATCGAGCTGCGCCGCCTCGACGGCGCGCTCACCACCCTCTTCGGTGGCGACGCCCTCGGCCGCCCGAGCCCGGTCCTCGTCACCGGCGGCACCGCCAAGACCCCCGACGAGCCCGTCGATGCGGTGCCCGACATCGGCGACGAGGAGGAGCCGCTCGAGCCCGTCGACCCGGAGGTCGAGGCCGAGGCGAAGCGCCGGGCCCTCACCGCGCGCTTGCGCCACCTCGTGCAGGCCCGCCGAGACCTCGGCGCGCCGCTGCCCCCGTCGCTCGCCGCCTGGCTGGCCAGCCCGGTCGACCCCGACCCCGAGCCCGTCCACGAGACGCCCACCGCGGTGGACTGAACGTCGAATCAGGTCACCTGAGCCGCCGTGCGCGGCACGGACGACCTGATTCGGCCAGGTGCTGGCGGGGCCGAGGCCGTCGCCTCGGCTTCAGTCGTCGGCGGGGCGGATGGTCTGGGCGATGGCGCCCACGAGGTCGGCGTCGACCATCTCGGTGGCGACCTTCACCGCGTTGACGATGGCGGTGTCGTTCGACGAGCCGTGGCTGATGATGCACACGCCGTTGAGGCCGAGGAGCATGGCCCCGCCCGTGTTGTTCGGGTCGAGCTGGGCGTAGAGCGGGAGCAGGGCCGGGAACAGGACGTCGCCGGCGGCCTTGGTCTCGTCGCTGGTGTTGAACGTGCCGAGGATGGCGTTGACCAGCGAGCGCATGCTGCCCTCGAGCGTCTTGAGCACGACGTTGCCGGTGAAGCCGTCGGTCACGATCACGTCGACGTCGGGCGACATGATGTCGCGGCCCTCGACGTTGCCGACGAACGTGCCGCCACAGGCGGCCTCCCACTCGCGGGTGGCGAGCAGTGCATGGGTCTCCTTCACCAGCGGGCTGCCCTTGGTGGGCTCCTCGCCGATGGACAGGAGGCCGACCTTGGGGGTCTCGATGCCGTAGCGGGTGCGGGCGAAGGTGGCGCCCATCTGGGCGAACTGCACCAGCCACTCGGGCGAGCACTCGGCGTTGGCACCGGCATCGAGCAAGACGGTGGGGTTGCCGCCCGCGGGGTTCGGGATCGGCGTGGCGATGGCCGGCCGGAACACGCCGGGCAGGCGCTTCATGCGCAGCAGCGCCGAGGCCATGGTGGCGCCGGTGTTGCCGGCTGAGACCATGGCGCAGGCCTTGCCGTCGCGGACGGCCTCGGCGGCGCGCACCAGCGACGAGTCCTTCATGGTCCGGACGCTCTTGCCCGGATCGGCGTCCATGGCGATGACCTCGGACGCGGGCAGGACCTCGAGGCCGCCGGTCTCGGTCAGGTCCTCGGGCCGGCCGACGAGGACGACGGACACGCCGAGCTCGTCACGGGCGCGGATCGACCCGGCGATGATCTCCGCCGGGGCCTTGTCTCCGCCCATCGCATCGACGGCGACGGGGAGGCGTTCGGTTGACGTCATGGCAGGTCAGCCGGACGTGGGTCAGTCGACCTCGATGGCCTGGCGGCCGTGGTACCAGCCGCAGTTGCCGCACACGACGTGGGGCAGCTTGGCGGAACCGCAGCGCGGGCAGACGCTGCGCGAGGGAGCGTCGAGCTTCCAGGCCGAAGCCCGGCGGCTGCGGCTCTTGGACTTGGAGGTCTTCTTCTTGGGGACAGCCATCGTCGTGGTCCTGAGGTCGTGGTCGGGGGCGCTGCGGTGCGCCGCACGCGAGGGGTAGATGGTAGCGACCGAGCCCCATCCCGGTCGAAAGCGCCCCGCCACCAGGCCGTCTCGCCGCACCCCGCGGGTGCCGCCGCCTCGGATCATCCGGTCACCGGCCGGGCGTCGGTCACCGCGAGCGGGGCGCCGTTCACCGGCCCGGCGTCCAGCCCGGCCATCAGCGCCGACGGCCGTTGGGTGGCCTACATCTCGAAGGGCCCCGGTCCCATCGCCGGCTTCGCGCCGAGCCACCTGAACGTGCACCGCTTCGACCGGGCGACCGGAACCGCGGTCCTGGTCACCGTCCCGGCTGGCGGGGCGGGGGCGGAGATCGACGGCGATGCCGCCGAGCCGCAGATCAGCGACGACGGGCGCTGCGTCTCGTTCCACCAGGTTCGCCGCCTCGTCGGAGTTCCAGAACACCTACGGGAAGCTGTCGAACACCGCCTTCGTGCACCTCGTGTACGGCAACGTCCTCCACCGCAAGGCCGACGCCGCCGGTGTGTCCCACTGGGTCGAGAAGCTGGAGGCGGGCCTGTCCCGAGGCGGGATGATGACCCAGTTCTCCGAGTCGTCGGAGGGGAGGCGGGTCATGTCGCCGTACGTGGACGTCCTCCTGCTCCACCTCGGCCTGCTCCGGTCGCTCCCCACGACCGGCGCGTTCGGGTCCGGGACCCTCGCCGTCATCGACGGCACCGCACCGATCAGCCAGATCGCTCACGACCTGCGCCCCAGCGCCGCCTACGCCGCCCGCACCGCGAACTGGCGCGCCCGCGCCCGACGCGCCGGGTCAGAGGTCGAGGTCGTCGAGGGCGGCCCAGCGGGGGTCCTTGGCCGGTCCGTCGTCGGGCTCGTCGTCGGGGGCCGCGTCGCCCTCGACCGTGGCCGGGAAGGCGTCCGGCGCGGGGCCGAGGCAGTCGTCGGTGCACAGGGGCGCCAGCGGGAGCGCCAGCAGGGCGATGTCGTGGAGGAGCGGGCCGAGGTCGACCTGGTCGTGTTCGAGGGGCCAGGTCTCGCCGTCGGTGGGCTTGGTCTCGTAGACCTCGCGGATGTCGATGGCGGCGACGCCGTGCAGCTCCTTCAGGCAGCGGCGGCACTCTCCCGTCCACGGCACCTCGGCCGCCCCGGTGAGCACCACGCCCTCGTGGATCGACTCCAGCTCGCCGGTGAACGTGATCTCGGCACCGTCGGGGATGGCGACGTCGGTGAGACCCAGGCCGTCGGCCACGAGCGTGCGCTCCACCGGCATCCGGGAGCCGGGGCGGCGCCGGATCTCCGTGACCGACACGATGACGGCCGGCGGGTGGCCCTCGCCCGCTGCCTCCGGCCGGGCGGGGGTCACGACCGGTCCTGGTCGAAGAACGCCTCGTCCTCGGGGTCGGGGGCCGCCTCGGGCTCGGGGCGGGCCAGGTTGGTGGCCTGGAGCTTCTCGCGGCCCGATCCGACCAGCTTGAGGGTGCGCTCGAGCACGATCTCGAAGCTGGCCAGCTTCTGGTCGCAGAAGTCCTCGCACTCGAGGCGGAGGCGCCGGGCCTCGGCCTCGGCGGCGTCGATGATGCGGCGGGCCCGGTGCTCGGCGGCCTTGACCACCTCGGTGCGCTGGACCATCTGCTCGGCGCGCGCCCGGGCGGCATCGGTGATCTCGTCGCCGTCGGCGCGCATCTTGGCGAGGTACTCCTCGCGCTCCTTGCGCAGCCAGCGGGCCTCGCGAAGCTCGTCGGGGAGCCGGCCGATGGCCTCGTCGAGGAGCTCGAGGACCTCTTCCTTGTTGATCATCGCCGAGGCGGACAGCGGCATGGGGCGGGCCGCGGCGATGAGGTCCGAGACCCGGCGCAGCAGCTCCTCGGCGTCGACCTGGGTGCGGCCGCGGGTGAGGGTGCGGCGGGGCTGGGGCTCCTCGATCGGCTCGGGCTCGGCTTCGGCGTCGAACGGCTGGTCGCGGTAGCCGCGCTCGTCGTAGGCCCGCTCGTCGAAGTCACGGGGGTCGTGGGGCTGGCGTTCGTCGTACGGTCGGTCGTCGTAGCTCATGCGGGGGGCTCCTGGAACGATTCGGCGAGACGGGCGGCGACCGGCGCCGGCACCATCGAGGACACGTCACCGCCGAACCGGGCGATCTCCCGGATCCACTTCGAGGCGACGAAGGAGTGCTCGGTGGCGGACGGGATGAAGACCGTGTGCACCCCCGAGATGGCGAGGTTCATCTGCGACTGCTGCAGCTCGGACTCGAAGTCCGACACCGCCCGGAGGCCCTTCACGAGGAAGTCGGCATCGACCTCCTTGGCCAGGTTGACCACGAGGTTCGAGTACACGGTGACCTCGACGTTGGGCAGGTGGGCCACCGACTCGGCGATCATCTCCCGCCGCTCGTCGAGCGAGTAGAGGCCGGTCGTCTTCTGCGGGTTGCCGATGGCCGCCACCACGACGGAGTCGAACAGGCGCGACGCGACCTCGATCAGCTCGAGGTGTCCGTTGTGGATGGGGTCGAACGACCCCGGGTAGAGGACTCGCGTCACGTAGGGGCTCCGGAGGCAGCGGCGAACTGAACCACCGTACCGCCGTACGTCTTGGACTTGATGCCAACGAGGCCCTCCGGCAGGGCCACCTCGCGGTCCGATTCGATCACCACCACGCCGTCCGGGGCGAGGGCCGCCAGCACCGCGACCAGGAGGTCGTCCCACCCGTCGTGGGCGTAGGGCGGGTCCAGGAGCACCAGGTCGAAGGAGCCGCCCGCGACCAGGGCGCGCTCGGCGGTGCCGGCCAGCACCCGGGCCCGGTCGGCCAGGCCCAGGGACCGGAGGTTGGTCGTGACCACCTCGACGGCCTGGGGGTCGAGGTCGGCGAACGTCGCGTGGGCCGCTCCTCGCGAGAGCGCCTCGATGCCGAGCGCGCCGCTCCCGGCGAACGCGTCCAGCACCCGGGCTCCGTCGACCGCGTCGAGGCTGTCGAGGGCGTTGAACAGCGCCTCGCGCACCCGGTCCGAGGTGGGTCGGGTCCCCTGGCCGGGCGGGACGTCGATGCGGCGCCCGCCCACGCTCCCGGCGACGATCCTCAACGCCCCCTTGGTCGGGGTCTGACGCGACGACGCCGAGCTCCGGCGCGGCCGGGGCGACGGCTTGCGGCCGCTCACGGCACCTCGGCGACCAGCCGGGCGCTCTCCTCCCACAGCCAGCGGGCGTCCTCGGGGTTGCGGGCGTGGCGCGAGGCGGGCCAGCGCCGGCCGTGGGACCAGTAGGCGCCGGAGCGGGCGGTGACCCGTGGCTTGGTGGAGCTGGCGAGCATCACCTGGGTCTTGGCGCCGCTCTTGGGCGAGCGCAGCACGTAGCGGCCGAACGTGTCGATCCACCAGCTGAGCGCACCCGTGTCGCCGTCGACCCCGAACCCGCTGTAGATGCTGCCGGGGTGCACCGCGAAGACGGTGACCCCCGTGCCCTCCAGTTGGCGGGCGAGCTCCAGTGCGAACTGGGCGTTGGCCAGCTTCGACAGGCCGTAGTTGCGGCCGCCTCCGAAGCGGACCCGGCCCTGGAGGTCGTCGCGGTCCAGCCCCTTGAGCGCCCACCGGTGGGCGACCGACGACAGCACGATCACCCGTGATGGCGCGGAGTCGACGAGGCGCTGGCGCAGGAGGTCGGTGAGCAGGAAGTGGCCGAGGTGGTTGGTGCCGAACATCAGCTCGAACCCGTCGGCGGTCTCCTGCCGGGTGTCCACCATCAGGCCGGCGTTGTTGACCAGGACGTCGAGGCGGTCGAACTCGCCGAGGAACCAGGCCGCGAAGTCCCGGATCGACGAGAACGAGGCGAGATCCAGGCTGCCGAGCACGACGCGGTCGCTCCCGGAGCGCTCGACGACCTCGGTCCGGGCCGCCTCCCCCTTCGTGGCGCTGCGGGCCGTCATCACGACGGTGGCGCCCATCGCCGCGAGGGCGACGGCGGTCTCCTTGCCGATGCCGGAGTTGGCCCCGGTGACGATGACGACCTGGCCGGTGAGGTCCTCGCGCTGCTTCGCACCCATGGCGGCCGAGTCTCGCACCCCGGTCCCCCACCCTCCCCAACCCGGTGGTGCGGGCGGTACCGTCGGCCGGGTGAGCGAGCCCACCGTCCCGTCCGCCAGCGACGCCGTGCGCATCGTGCGCATCGGCCGACCGGAACGGCGCAACGCCGTGAACTCCGAGACCGCCGAGCGCCTCTACCGGGAGTTCCTCGCCTTCGACTCGGACCCGGACGCCAAGGTGGCCATCCTCACCGGCGACGAGGCCGCGTTCTGCGCCGGCGCCGATCTGACCGACCTCCCCCGCCTCCGCGACAGCGGGCCGATGGGCCCGACCCGCATGGCGCTGTCGAAGCCGGTCATCGCCGCGATCGACGGCTGGTGCGTCGCCGGTGGCGTCGAGCTCGCCGCGTGGTGCGACATCCGCATCGCCGGGGCCGGGGCCAAGTTCGGCTGCCTCGAGCGGCGCTGGGGCGTCCCGCTCATCGACGGCGGCACGATCCGCCTCCCCCGCATCGTCGGCCTCGGCCGGGCGATGGACCTCATGCTCACCGGCCGGGGGTTCGACGCCGAGGAGGCGGAGCGCATCGGGTTCGTCAGCCGCCTCGTGCCCGAGGGCACCGCGCTCGCCGCGGCCATCGAGGCGGCCGAGGTCATCGCCTCGTCGCCGTGGCCGGCCGTGGTCCACGACCGCCTGTCCGCCTACGAGAGCTACGGCCTGTCGATCGAGGACGCCCTCGCCAACGAGGACCGCCACGGCCGGGCCGTCATCTTCGACCCGGGGTTCGCCGACGGCGTCGCCCAGTTCCAGGCCGACCAGGCCCGGCGGCGAGCCGAGGGCGACCGGTGAGCGACCACCGCGCCGACGACGACCACGACGACGGACCCACCGATGCCTCGGGCGCACCCCTGGTGCCCCAGACCATCGTGTGCATCGACTGCGGCAGCACCGCCCACCTGATGACCCGCCCCGACGACACCGGGCGCTTCTGGCCCGGCGACCTCGTGTCCTACCGGTGCGAGGACTGCCTCGACCGCTGGGACCTCATCGTCCCCGGGGACGACCCCGAGGACGACCACGGTCCGGACTGGTAGCGGTCGGCCTAGGAGGCTCGGCGCGGGCGGGCCCGGAGCTCGCCACCGCAGTTGGGGCAGGCACCCGCGAGCGGGCCGTCGACGCAGTCGGCGCAGAACGTGCACTCGTAGGAGCAGATCCGCGCCTGGTCGCTGTCGGGCGGCAGCGCCGCCTGGCACCGCTCGCAGGTGTCCCGCATCTCCAGCACGGGGAGATCAGTAGCCGTTCTTGTGGACCTTGTCGACCGCGATCTTGAGGATGATCCGCTCGCTCTGGATCGGGTTCGGGTAGTCGTCGACGCCCATGTACTTCTTGGCGAGGGTGTCGATGTTGGACCGGGCCTCGTCGCCACCGACCGTCTCGACGACCGTCCCCCGAGCCTCGACGTACTGGTAGGCGTTCTCCGAGTTGAACACGGTGACGGTGACCCGAGGGTCGCGCACGGCGTTCTTGTACTTCTGGCGGTGGATCTCCGTGTTGATCAGGAGGTGCTCGCCGTCGTCGTCGATCCACATGATCTGCGTCTGGGGCTGGCCATCGGCCATGAGCGTGGTGAACGCGGCGAAGTTCTTGCCGGCGAGGAGGTTGGCGAGGTCTGCATCGAGGGTCATGCCCGCGACGCTATCGGCGCCCTTCCAGGATGCGAACCCGCAGGTCAGGCCCCCGCCGCGGCCAGGCGGGCGGTGCCGCCGGAGGCCCGTGCGAACTCCGGCGCCGGCCGTGCGCCCGGCTCCGTAGCCTGCGGCCATGCGCTTCAGCTTCTGGATCTCGACGCAGCTCACCTGGACCGACACGCTCGACCTCGCGAGCCACGCCGAGGCCACCGGCTGGGACGGCCTGTGGGTCGCCGACCACTTCATGCCGAACGACGACTCGGCGCTCGACCAGCCGATGCACGAGGCGCTCGGGCTGCTCGGCGCCCTGGCGGCCGCCGTGCCGCGGGTCCGGCTCGGTTCGCTCGTGCTCGGCAACACGTACCGGCACCCGGCCGTCGTCGCCAAGACCGCGGCCACCATCGACCACATCTCCGGCGGCCGGCTCGTGCTCGGCGTCGGCGCGGGGTGGCAGGAGAACGAGCACGCCCGCTACGGCATCCCGCTGGGCACCGTCCGGGAGCGGCTCGACTGGTTCGAGGAGGCGTGCCAGGTGCTCGTCGGCCTGCGCGACGAGCACCGCACGACCGTGGCCGGCTCCCGCTACCAGCTCGACGACGCCCCGGCCGAGCCCAAGCCCGTCGGCCCGATGCCGCTGCTCATCGGCGCCAGCGGCCAGCAGCGGATGGCCGCCATCGTCGCCCGGTATGCCGACGAGTGGAACACCTGGAGCACGCCGTCGCTCTGGCAGGAGAAGCGGGTCGGGTTCGATCGGGCGCTCGACGAGGCCGGCCGCGATCGGGCCGACCTCCACCGGTCGACCCAGGCGCTGGTGTTCCTCGGTCCCGACGGCTTCAAGACGGCCGAGGACTTCGCCGCCATCCGCCCGGCCATCGGCGGCACCAGCGAGCAGCTCATCGAGACGATCGGCCAGTGGGCCGATGCCGGCCTCGACGAGCTGATCATCCCGAGCTTCACGCTCGGCGACGGCGATCAGGCCAAGGAGGCGATCGACCAGCTCATCGAAGAGGTCGCCCCCGCCTTCCGCTGACCGCCGGTGCCCGCTCGGGCGTGCCACCTCCAGACCACGGTGGTCACGGCCGGGAGGACGACCACGGTGGCGAGGACAGCCACCGCGAGGGAGCGGCCCACCTGGTGGCGCCAGGTACGCGCCGGCCCGACTCCCCTGCTCAGGACTTGAGGAGGAAGTCGGCGTCGGCGTCGCCGAGGAAGAGGCGGACCTCCTCCTCGATCACCGAGCTGTGCGAGAGGTCGGGGTCGGCGTCGATCAGCTCGAATGCGACCTCGCGGGCCTTCTCGACCCACTCGCGGTCCCGGCGCAGCGACGCCAGCTTCAGGTCGTTCTTGCCCTTCTGGCGCTCGCCCATGAGCGTGCCCTCGCCGCGCAGGTCGAGGTCGATCTCGGCCAGCTCGAACCCGTCGGTGGTGCGGACCATGGCGTCGAGCCGGGCCTCGCCGTCGGACGTGGTGCCGGCACCGACGAGCCAGCACGTCGACGCGTGCGCACCTCGGCCGACGCGGCCGCGGAGCTGGTGGAGCTGCGCGATGCCGAAGCGGTCGGCGTCGAGGATGACCATGACCGTGGCGTTCGGCACGTCGACGCCGACCTCGATGACCGTCGTGGCCACCAGCACCTGCGTGGCACCGGAGCGGAAGCGGCCCATCACCTGCTCCTTGTCGGCGCTGGCCATGCGGCCGTGGAGCAGGCCGAGCGAGAGGCCGTGGAGCTCGCCGCCCTCCAGCCGCTCGAGGGTCTCCTCGGCGGAGGCGACCTCGAGCTTGTCGGAGCCCTCGACCAGCGGGCACACCACGTAGGCCTGGCGGCCGGCGGCCACCTCGGCGCGCACGTGGTCCCACACGGGTGCCTCGGCCTCGGGGTCGTCGCCCTCCCCGTCGACGCGGACCCACGTGGTCTCGATGGGGGTGCGGCCCGGCGGCAGCTCGTCGAGGATCGACACGTCGAGGTCGCCGTAGACCGTCATGGCCGCGGTGCGCGGGATGGGCGTGGCCGTCATCACCAGCACGTCGGGCGTCAGGCCGTCGGCGCCCTTCTGCCGCAGGGCGGCGCGCTGCTCGACGCCGAAGCGGTGCTGCTCGTCGATCACCACGACGCCGAGGGAGCGGAACGCGACCTTGTCCTCGATGAGCGCGTGGGTGCCGATCAGGATGTCGACCTCGCCGTCGGCGAGGCCCTCGGCCAGCTTGCGCCGAGCGGCGGCGGGCACCTTGTTGGTGAGCAGCTCGACCCGCAGCGGCCGGTCCTCGGCCATGCCCGCGAACAGCGAGTCCGGGTCGGGATCGCCCGGCACGCGGAGGTCGGCGAGCAGCGCCTTGATGCCGGCGAAGTGCTGCTCGGCGAGGACCTCGGTGGGCGCCATGAGCGCACCCTGGTGGCCGCCCTGGACCGCGGTGAGCAGCGCGGTGACGGCGACGACCGTCTTGCCGGCGCCGACGTCGCCCTGGAGGAGCCGGTGCATCGGGTGCGGCCCGGTGAGGTCCACGTCGATCTCGGCGATGACCCGCTGCTGGGCACCGGTGAGCGGGTACGGCAGGGCGTCGTGGAACCGGCGGACCAGCTCGCCCGAGCCGTCGTGGACCATGCCCTTCGCCGTGCGCTCCAGCGCCCGCTTCCGCAAGACGAGCGCCAGCTGCACGCGCAGTAGCTCGTCGAACACGAGCCGCTTGCGGGAGGTCGCGATGTCGGTCCACGCCTCGGGCTGGTGGTACCCCCACAGCGCCCGTTCCCGCTCGACCAGCCCGAGCCGCTTGCGGACGGCGGCCGGCAGCGGCTCGGCGAGGCCGCGGGCCCGGGTCTTGCCGAGTGCCACCCCGACCCAGCGGGCGAAGTCATCGGACTCGAGCTTGGTCTTGGGCTTCGACCCGGAGATCGAGACCTGGTGCTGGGGGTAGATCGAGATGATCTTCCCGGTCTGCTCGCCGCCGATGACGTCGACCACCGGGTTCGTGAGCTGCGGACGGCCGTTGAAGGAGTCGACCTTCCCGAAGAACACGGCCTCGGTCCCGACGGCGAGCTTCTGCTCGATGCCCCACGTGTTGAAGAAGGTGACCTTGAGCCGGCCGCCCGAGCCGTCGGTGACGTCGAACTCGTCGCGGTTCAGCGGCCGGCCGCGCCCGCGCCGAGGGGGCCGGTGGGCCTTGTGGTTGCGGACCGTGCCCACGACCATCGCCTCCTCGCCGGGCCGGAGGTCCCGGATCGAGACCTGGCGGGACCGGTCGACGTGGCGCCGCGGGTAGTAGGTGACCAGGTCCAAGATGTCCTCGACGCCGATCTTGCCGAGGGCGTCGACCTTCTTCGGGCTGGCGTGCAGCGCGCTGATGGCCGTGAGCGGGAAGGTCGCCAGGTCGGCGTAGGTCAGGGGCCCGTCGGTCATCGCCCGTGGAGGCTACGAGGTGGCTGCCGCCGCTTGGACGACCCGGTGCCGGTGGGCTCGCACCTCGTCCTCGACCAGCACCGCCAGCTGGAGGTACAGGCCGATCCGCAGCGCCACCGCTCCGAGGAGGGCGAGGCGGCCGAGCTCCGGCGTGGCGCCGTGCCACCCGATGTAGAGGGACGCGAGGGCGAGCGCGACGACCGCGAGCGGGATCGGCCAACGCGCGGTTCGGCGTCGGACCCGGGCCACGGACCACCCGAGCACGACCACGAGCAGGCTGATCACCATGCCCGTGTCGCCCGCGCCGAACAGGACGTCCTCGGCGACCGCGGGGAGGACCGGGCGGGTGGTGGCGTACCGGTCCCCCGGCGAGAGCATGGCGGCCTGGGGCTGCTCGTCCTCGGCCGACGACGGCCGCACGCCCGCGAAGTCGTCGAGCGGGGCGGTGAGCGCGTATCCAGGGTGGGTCACCAGGTAGCGCAGGTACGTGCTGCGGCCCTCGTGCGCCACCCAGTCGGAGAAGGCCGGGTCCTCCCGCAGCGAGTCGGGGTCGAGCTGCCCGGACTTCGGCACCGGCATGCCGTGGTCGGTGAACCACGCGAGCTGGGCGGGGTCGTCTGCCACCCGGTTGGCCACGATGACGAGCAGGTTCTCGCGGACGATCTCCTGGTTGCGGCCGTAGGTCGCGGTGGCCAGCGCCGCCTCCACGGCGAGCACGATGCACAGCAGCGCGAGGAGGCGCACGCCGAGGTCCCGGACCGACCGCCGCCGGGCGAGCACCGCCGTGGCGACGGCCGCGAGCAGCACCACCAGCCAGGCCGTCGGCACCAGGCTCTGACGGACGAACAGCCACGGCAGCGTGGCCACCGCAACCAGCACGGCGGTCACCGGCTCGGTGCGGCGGGCGAAGTTGAGCCACGCCGCGATCACGAGCACGGTGAGCGACAGGCCCAGCGACTCGGACAGCTTGGCGGCGTCCCAGTTGGTGACGATGGTCGTGCACCCCAGCGCGGCGAGGACGCCGGCGACGACCATCCGGGACGTGCGGTACCGGAACCACGCCGCTGCGCTCAGCGCGAGCGTCGCCCAGCAGGCGGCCCCGACGAGCGCCTGGCCGACCACCAGCCCGCGGGCGTTGCCGGGGATGAGCCAGTACAGGAGCGGCGTCGCCCACGGCCGCCGCCAGTCGCCGGTGAAGTCGATGCGGTCGTACTCGCCGGAGTCGACGTAGAGGTACAGCCGCATGCCGGCAACGGCGACGACCCGCAGCAGGACGACGGCGCCGACGAGCCAGCCGGCCCACCGCCACCGGCGCACCAGCTGGTGCAGGGGTTGCGGGTCGTCGAACCCGGCGAGCGACGTCACCGGCCGGGGCCGGCGGGCGAGCGGTCCACCGCCGGCGTCGGCGTCATCGGAGGCGCCGGCGCCGTCGGGTCCGTCGAGCTCGACCGCGTCGCCGTCCGCCGCGACCACGGGCTACTCGATGCCGAGGAAGTAGGGGTAGAGGGGCTGCCCGCCGTGGTGGGTCTCGGCCTCCACCCCCTCGTGGTGCTCCTCGAGCCAGAGCATCACCTTGCGGGTCTCCCCGTCGGTGGAGCCCTCGCCCGTGATGAGCGTGACGATCTCGTGGTCCTCGGTCAGGAGGTGGTCGAGCAGCCCGATGGTGGCGTCGCTGACGGTGGGTGCCACCGCACGGATGCCGTCGCGGGCGATGCCGAGGTAGTCGCCCTCGACGATGGGCCCGACGTCGCACGACGAGTCCCGGACCGCCTGGGTGACCTCGCCGGCCAGCACGTTGGCGGCCGCCTCGGCCATGCCCGACGCGTTGTCGTCGATCTCGGCGTCGGGGTCGTAGGCGAGCAGCGCGGCGAAGCCCTCGGGGATGCCCTTGGTGGGGACGACGACCACGGTCTTGTCGGTGGTGGCGTCGACCTGCTGGGCCACGGCGATGATGTTCTTGTTGTTCGGCAGGATGACGACGTGGTCGGCCGGCGCAGCCTCGACGGCCTCGAGGATCTGCGCGGTGGACGGGTTCATCGACTGGCCGCCGGTGAGGACCCGGGCGCCGAGCGAGTGGAAGATGCGCTTGATGCCGTCGCCCGTGGCGATGGCGACGACCGCGGTGGTGACCGGTGTGGCGTCGGGCTCGGGCTCGGGGTGCTCCTCGGCCTCGCGGACCCAGCGCTCCTCCTCGACCTCCTCGAGCAGGTCGGTGACCCGGATCTTCGACGGCTTGCCGATCTCGATGGCGGCCTCGATCGCGGGGCCGATGTCGTCGGTGTGGATGTGGCAGTTGAAGAGGCCGTCGCCGCCGACGACCACGATCGAGTCGCCGATGCCGGCCCACACGTCCTTGAACGCCGAGATGGCCTCGTCGGGCGCCTCGAGGATGTACATCACCTCGTAGCGCAGGTCGGCCAGGCCCCGCTCGTGGCCCTCGTCGCCGTGGGCGAGGATCTGCAGCTCCTCGACGTGGCCGGCGTCGGCCACGGCCTCGGTGACCGAAGCGGCCGGCAGCTCGCGGTCGTCGACCACGTGCAGGAAGCCGTCGATGAGGAGCATGAGCCCGGTACCGCCGGCATCGACGACGCCGGCCGCCTTCAGGACCTCGAGCTGCTCGGGGGTGTTGGCCAGCGCCTCGTGCCCGGAGGTGCGGGCGGCATCGAGCACCTCGACGAGCGACCCGCCGGAGCCGGCCGCCGCGGAGGCGCCCTCGGAGGCCACCCGGATCACGGTGAGGATCGTGCCCTCGACCGGGTTGCCCACCGCCTCGTACGCACCCTTGGCCGCGACCTCGAGGCCCTGGGCGAGCAGCACGCCGTCGATCTCGCCGTCGGCGGCGGTGGCGAGCGTCTGGGTCAAGCCGCGCAGGATCTGCGACAGGATCACGCCGCTGTTGCCCCGGGCGCCCATGAGGGCGCCGTGGCCGATGGCCTTGCAGACCGCAGCGAGGTCGCCGTCGACGCCCTCCAGCTCCGCCGCCACCGAGGTGATGGTCAGGGCCATGTTGCTGCCGGTGTCGCCATCGGGCACGGGGTACACGTTGAGGCGGTTGATGCCGTCCTTGTGCGCCTGCAGGGCGTCTCGGAATGCGGCCACGACGAGCCGGAGGTCGTCGGCACCGAGGCGCGCGAGGGTGGTCATGGCGGCGCAGCCTACTGACTGCGCGGAGGGCGGTCAGACGACGTGCGCGTCACCTGCGACGGCGCTCGGCTTGTGAGCAACGGCCGGCACCGCGTACATTTGTCCCTCGGCCCAACCCGGGTCGATCGGTAGCGAACCCTGGAGTGCAGTGATGGCCTCGACGTGTGAAGTGTGCGGCAAGAAGCCGTCGTTCGGCATGAGCGTGAGCCACTCGCACCGTCGCACCAAGCGGCGTTGGAGCCCGAACATCCAGAACGTGCGGGCCGTCGTGGCGCCCGGCACCGTTCGCCGGGTCAACGTGTGCACCGGCTGCCTGAAGGCCGGCAAGGTCACCAAGGCCACCCGGGCCAAGACCTCCGCCTGACCCTTCCGGTCTCCCAGATCGAGCACGAAGGCGCCGGGTCCCCCGGCGCCTTCGTCGCGTCCCATCGCCCCTGCCGATGTGCCCACGGGGCCGCATCGCCAGCACCGATGTGCCGCATCCCAAGTTCGTATGGCCGCGAGGGCCGCTCCAGCGTGCGCCGCGCCGAGGCGCGGCACTAGGGTCGCGACACCGCATCCACAGGTGGAGGTCGTTGTTGTGCAAGGTGTGATCAAGTCGTACGACCCAGGGACGGGCGACGGGATCATCATGTGCGACACCGACCTGGCCGACTACGACCTGGCTCCCGGGTCGATCCACGGCTCACCGTTTCGCATGCTCCGCCAGGGGCAGCGAGTGATCTTCGACCTCGATGAGAGCGGTCGGGCCACGGGGCTGCGCCTCGGGTCCGAGGTCGACATGGGCACGCCGGGCTTCGGCCCGCCGCCCGAAGTCTGAAGCAACCAAAACTCGCGGCCTTCCCGCCCCGGTCACCGGAGAGATCATGACTGCCACCACCAGCAACGAGAAGCTCAAGGCGTGGGTCGCCGAGTGGGCCGAGGTCTTCGGGCCCACCGACATCCACTGGTGCGATGGGTCCGCCGAGGAGTACGAGTCGCTCTGCCAGCTGCTCGTCGACGGCGGCACCTTCGAGAAGCTGTCCGACGCCAAGCGCCCCAACAGCTACCTCGCCCTCTCCGACCCGGGCGACGTCGCCCGCGTCGAGGACCGCACCTACATCTGTTCGCTCGATGAGGTCGATGCCGGCCCCACGAACAACTGGCGCGATCCGGCCGAGATGAAGGAGACCCTCCTCGGCCACTACCGCGGCGCCATGGCGGGCCGCACCATGTACGTGGTGCCGTTCTCCATGGGCCCGCTCGGCTCGCCCATCGCCCACATCGGCGTCCAGCTCACCGACTCGCCCTACGTGGCCGTGAGCATGCGCATCATGACCCGCATGGGCCAGGGCGCCCTCGACGTCCTCGGCGACGGCGACTGGGTCAAGTGCCTGCACTCCGTGGGCTACCCGCTCACCGACGGCAAGGCCGACGTGCCGTGGCCGTGCGACGCGGACAACAAGTACATCTCCCACTTCCCCGAGAGCAACGAGATCTGGAGCTACGGCTCGGGCTACGGCGGCAACGCCCTGCTCGGCAAGAAGTGCTTCGCCCTCCGCATCGCCTCGACCATGGCCCGTGACCAGGGCTGGATGGCCGAGCACATGCTCATCGTTGGCATCACCAACCCGGCCGGCGAGAAGAAGTACGTCGCCGGCGCCTTCCCGTCCGCCTGCGGCAAGACCAACATGGCCATGCTCATCCCGACCCTCCCGGGCTGGAAGTGCGAGACCATCGGCGACGACATCGCCTGGATGAAGTTCGGCGAGGACGGCCGGCTCTACGCCATCAACCCGGAGGCCGGCTTCTTCGGCGTGGCGCCCGGCACCGGCGACGACACCAACCCCAACGCCATCGCCTCGCTGCACGCCAACTCGATCTTCACCAACGTCGCCAAGACCGACGACGGCGACGTCTGGTGGGAGGGCATGACCGACGAGACCCCGGCGCACCTCGTCGACTGGAAGGGCAACGACTGGACCCCCGAGTCCGGCACCCCCGCCGCCCACCCGAACGCCCGCTTCACCGCTCCCGCCGAGCAGTGCCCGTCGATCGACCCCAAGTGGGAGGACCCCGCCGGCGTCCCGATCTCGGCCATCCTCTTCGGCGGCCGCCGCGCCACCAACGTCCCGCTGGTGACCGAGGCCTTCGACTGGCAGCACGGCACGTTCCTCGGCTCGATCATGAGCTCGGAGAAGACCGCCGCCGCCGCCGGCACCATCGGCGAGGTCCGCTTCGATCCCTTCGCCATGCTGCCGTTCATGGGCTACAACGCCGGTGACTACATGCAGCACTGGCTCGACATCGGCAAGGCCACCGACGCCGACAAGCTCCCGAAGCTGTTCTGGGTCAACTGGTTCCGCAAGGGCGACGACGGCTCGTTCCTCTGGCCGGGCTTCGGCGAGAACAGCCGGGTCCTCAAGTGGGTCCTCGAGCGCGTCAGCGGCGAGGCCGAGGCCGTCGACACCGCCATCGGCCGGGTCCCGCTGCCCGACGGCATCGACGTCACCGGCCTCGACAGCGTGTCGCCCGACACCCTGGCCGAGCTGCTCAAGGTCGACAACGAGGCCTGGCGGGGCGAGATCCCGCTGATCGAGGAGCACTTCGCCTTCATCGGCGAGCACCTCCCCGGCGAGCTCCGCGACGAGCTCAACGACCTCCAGAAGCGCCTCGCCAACTAGCTCGACGCTTCCTGATCGGACCGAAGGCCGCCCTCCGGGGCGGCCTTCGCCGTTTTCACCCCACCCCCCCTGCGCCGAACCTCGCGTACCTCACCCCACCTCCCTGCGCCGAACTTCGTATGGCTCAGGCCCCGTTCCGGCGTCCTCGCATACGAAGTTCAAAGTGGGGAGCAGGACCCCAGGCGAACTTCGTATGGCTCAGGCCCCGTTCGGGCGTCCTCGCATACGAAGTTCGGGTGGGGGGGGGGTGGGGGTCACCAGCGGGTCGGGTGGGGTCACCAGCGGGGTCGGGTGGGGTCGTAGACGGCGGACGCGACGGGCGGCCACCCTCGGAACGTCGTGGCCGTGGGCCCGATCGTGGCACGGGCCACCCGCCGGCGCGGCCGTTGTAGGTTGCTGGCCACGAGCGCGAGCGCCCCGGGAGGCAGCCATGGCCGTGACGGCGTACATCCTGATCCAGACCGAGGTCGCCAAGGCGGCGTCCGTCGCCACCGAGGTCCGTCAGATCCCGGGCGTGGTGGCCGCCGACGACGTGACCGGGCCCTACGACGTGGTGGTCCGGGTCGAGGCGGCATCGATGGACGAGCTCGGCCGCCTGGTGGTGAGCCGGGTCCAGATGCTCGAGGGCATCACCAAGACCACCACCATGCCGGTGGTCAACCTCTAGCCCTCGCCCCGGCCCGCCCGCCGACCGGCCGCCACGACGGGTCGGCTCCAGCGCGCCTCGAGCGCGCCTCGAGCGGGCCTCGACGGCCTTCGCGGCCGCCGGATCGAGCCGCGCGTGGCGCGGTGCCCGCACCTGCGTCGGCGGCTCCCGATGGGGTGCGGCCGCTCGCCAATCGGGTGAGGTGCTCACCCGACTGGACTCGATATTGCGGTTTCGTTACGGTTTTCCGATCGCAGCGTCATGTTGCCGTTACTGATCTGACGCAATCGCTTCTGTCGTCCCACCAGGAACCCGCTTTCGTGAAGACCCGCCTCGCCTCGCTCGCCCTCGTCGCCCTCGTCCTCGTGGGCGCCGGCAGCCTGTCCGCCTGCACCCCGCAGATCACCGCCGTCCAGGCCGCTCGGGAGCAGATCGGCCAGCCGTACCGGAGCGGTGGCGAGTCCCGGGCCGAAGGCGGCTTCGACTGCTCCGGGCTCACCTACTACGCCTGGAAGCAGGCTGGCGTGACCCTCCCCCGCTCGTCGGCCGCGCAGTACGCCTGGGCCACGAAGATCAAGCGGGCCGACCTCCAGCCCGGCGACTTCGTCTTCTACAGCAGCTCGAAGTCGGCATCGAACATCACCCACGTCGCGCTCTACGCCGGCAACGGCAAGCTCATCCAGGCCCACAAGCCCGGCGTGCCCGCCAGCGAGGACGACCTCGCCACGTGGTGGACCGGCAACCTCGTCGGCTACGGCCGGGTGCCCGCCAGCGCCCTCTGACCCACGGTCAGATCGCGCCCTGCCCGATCGTGAGCAGGCGCAGGCCCAGGCCCATGATGAACAGGCCGCCGCAGCCGTAGAGCAGGTACTTCTTCTCCTTCAGCTGTGCCCGGTAGCTGTAGATGATCCCGACCGCGAACGCGGCCGAGAACCCGTACAGCACGTGGAAGCCGTAGTCGTCACCCTTGTGGGACTGCAGGATCACGACGCCGAGCGCCACCTGGACGAAGACGGCGATCTCGGCGAACGCGGTGAACCACCAGAGCTGCTTGACCCGGAACCGCGGGTCGCGGTGCGCGGCGAGGGCCCAGCAGCCGGCGAGGCCGTTGCCGATGATGACGACCCACGCCAGCGCCTCGTGGAGGTCGACCAGCGCCTGGGAGGCGGCGAGGATCAGCACGCCGTCACGCTCGCACAGCGGAGGGGCCCGAGCGAAACGGGCCTCAGCCGGTGTAGTTGGCGGCGCCCGAGACCGGCACCGCGCCGGTGGCCTGCGGATCGGTGGCCACCACCGTGGTCGACGTGGTGGCCGGCGCCGTGGTGGTCGTCGTCGGCGGCGCGAGCGGGGTGTAGATCGTGTCGAGCAGCGCCGAGTCGCAGCCGGGCACGTCGAGCACCGGGTTGCACCGGGCCACGGTGCCGCCGGGGATCTCCACCACGTACGGCGTCGTGAACCCGACCGCCAGGCCGGGGCCCTCGTAGTCCGTGCTCACCCACTGCGCACCGCTCGCCAGGGCGGCGTCGCGGGGGCCGGTGTTGTTCTCGCGGGCCTCGACCGTGTCGGCGTCGGACCGGGTGCGCACGACGTAGCCCTGCTGCACCAGGCCGGTGATGCTGGCGTCGAACGGGTCGTTGCGCTTGATGAACGCGGCGTCGGGGTCGCCCGGATCCGCGTTCGTGAAGAGCACCCGGCCCTCGAGGTTGGGGTGCCCGCTCAGGTAGTTGCTGCGGTAGCCGCCGCCGTTGTCCATGAGGAACATCGTCTTGCCGCGGCTCGCGCCGAGCGTGGGCCAGCCGTCGGTGGTGACGGCCTCGTTCAGGGTGGCGTGGGAGCCCCGGACGTCGTCGGGCGTCAGCAGATCGCTGTCGTCCATGACGGAGCGGATCTCGTCGTCGACGGAGCCGATGTTCGCCGCCGTCCACTTCTCGGGCGCCGTGAAGGTGAAGCCCGGGAAGTCGAGCGGGTCGTCCTTGAGCTCGACCAGCACGGCGAGCGGCACGTGGCTCGGGTTGGCGTCGCTCCAGGTCTTGATGGCCTGCAGGCAGTCGACGAAGGTCAGGCAGGTGCTGGCGTAGTCGACGTCTTGGATGTGCAGGACCTTGATGCCGGGCTCGTTCATCTTCGGGTCGTACGGGCCGACGCCGGCCGCGCCCCGGAGCAGCGGGTCGGCGTAGAGCCCACCGGACTGGTCGAGGTACACGTCGAGCTCGATCTGGCGCACCTTGCGGCTCTGGAACTGCGTGCCCAGCGGCTCGTGCTGGTACTGCATGAGGTCGGCGGCACCGTTGATGAACTGCCGGCGGAGCGCCTCCTCCTTGTCCGACACCATCTTCTTGTACGAGTTGTGGCTGCCGACCACCTGGATCTCGTTCAGGTGCACGTCGTCGTCGACGCCCGCCACCGCGACCGGGGCCGCCGGCGCGCTCGGGCGGCTGCTCACCGGTGAGCCGATGACGACCGCGGTCGCAGCGAGTGCGGCTGCAGCCGAGGCCAGTGCGATGAACCGACGGTGACCCATGTGGTGAACGCTCCCCAACATCCAGATGAACTGGGGACGACGGTAGCGCGCGGGTCACCCCAACTCGGGGGTCGACTCCCGTCCGCGGCGCACCACGGTGGCCGCACCCGTGGACGGATCGACGTCGACGACCGTGATCGACCCGTTGGCCGGGGCGAACACCATCACCTCGGACCGGTCCTCCGCCGCGGCCACGACGGCGTTGATGGCGACGAAGTGGGTGAACACGACGGCGTCGGCGTCAGCGGTCCGCACGGCGTCGAGCAGGCGCTCGCGCCACGCGGCCACAGCGGCGCCGAGGTCGGCCCAGTGCGAGACCATCGCTGCCGCCAGCCAGGCGCCCCGCTCCCCCGGGTCCGTGGTGGGCGACGGGACCTCGCCGAAGGCCGGCGCGATGCCGATGGCCGTCGACCAAGCCTCGGCCAGCGGCGCCGCGGTCTGCTGGGTCCGCAGCAGCGGCGAGGACCAGATCGGCTGCGGTGCCAGCGCCGAGAGCTCCCGGGCGACGGCATCGGCCTGAGCGCGGCCCGCGTCATCGAGGCCGGGGTCGAGGTGGTCGGTCCAGCTCGCGGCGGCGTGGCCGTGGCGGACGAGGTGCAGGCGCGCCACGCCAGCTCCCCGCTACGCCGGCTCGGGCTCGGCGACCGGCTTGGGCTGGAACAGCTCGCTCACGATCGGCGGCAGGTCGCCCTCGTGGCGGTGCTCGAGGATGAACCACTCCGGCCCGAACACGAAGGCGAAGATCTCGTCGGGCATCGCCGCCATGAAGTGGTCCGGGCCGATCTGGCTGGCGTGGGCGAGCATCGAGGCCCGCTTCCGGGTGATGACCGACGTGGTGTCGACCACGTGGGTGAGCTCGGCCTCGGACTTGCCGAAGGTGACCGCCGCGGTGACGCCCTCCTCGGCCGTGAGCCCCTCGGGCGGCTGCTCCTCGTCGGTGATGGCCGCATCGGGCACATCGAGCCCGGCGTCCTTGGCCATCGCCATGGCCTCCTGGATGCGGTCGCGGTTCATGGTGCCCTGCGCCACCACCGGCACGTCGACCAGCTCGGCCGCCCGCTGGCCCACCCGGTGGACCTGGATGTGGTCCGGGTGGCCGTAGCCGCCGTTCTCGTCGTAGATCGTGAGAACGTCGGGCGACTCCTCCTCGAGGATGACCGCCAGCCGCCGAGCGGCGTGCTCCACGTCGGCCTGCCAGAACGTGCCGGGCACGTCGTTCGTGGCCTCGCCGATCATCCCGGAGTCCATCCAGCCCAGGAACTCCACCCGGTCGACGCCGAGCACCTCAGCGGACCGGAACACCTCGGCGGTGCGCCGCAGCGCCAGCTGCTCGCCCTCGTCGAGCACGCCGGGCACGGGCTCGCCGAGCTCGCCGCGAGTGCCGAACACGAGGACGACCCGGTGGCCCGCGTCGGCCGCGAGGGCGAGCGTGCCCCCGGTCCCGATCGACTCGTCATCGGGGTGGGCGTGGAAGCTGACGATGGTTCCCATAGGCCCCGCACGCTACCGGCGATGTCTCGTCACTCGTTCGGCTGCGCCTCACTCCGGGCCGGCGAGGTGCGACGCCGTCGTGCCGAGCTGCGAAGGGGCTGGCCGTCAGGTCTTCCTCCCGTTCGCGGAACGGAGCGAGCACCAGCGGACGAGTGACGAGCAAACCCTCAGACGATGGCCTTGTTCTCGCGCAGTTCGGCGATGCGGTCCTCGCTGATGCCCCAGGCGGCGAGCGCCTCGTCGGTGTGCTGGCCGGCGTGGGGCGGGGGACGCTCGATGCTGCCGGGCGTGCGGCTGAAGCGTGGGACCGGCGCAGGCTGCACCAGGCCGGCGACCGTGGTGAACGTCTCGCGCTGGGCGATGTGCGGGTGCTCGGGCGCCTCGTCCATCGCGAGCACCGGGGCGAAGCACACGTCGGTGTGCTCCATCAGCTCGGACCAGTCGTCGCGGGTCTTGGTCTTGAACACCTCGGCGAAGCGCTCCTTGAGCGCCGGCCACTGGCTCTTGTCCATCTGCTTCGGGAGGGACTCGGGGTCGATGCCGGTCAGGCGGAGGAGCTCGGCGTAGAACTGCGGCTCGATGGAGCCGATCGAGACGTACTTCCCGTCGGCGGTCTCGTAGGTGTCGTAGAAGTGGGCGCCGGTGTCGAGCATGTTCGTGCCCCGCTCGTCGGCCCAGATGCCCATGTGCTTGAACGACCAGGTCATGGTCATGAGGCTGGCGGCGCCGTCGATCATGGCGGCGTCGATCACCTGGCCCTCGCCGGAGCGGGCGACCTCGACCAGCGCGGCGCACACACCGAAGGCGAGCATCATCCCGCCGCCGCCGAAGTCGCCGACCAGGTTGAGCGGCGGCGTCGGCTGCTCGCCGGCCCGGCCGAGCGGCTCGAGCGCACCGGCGAGGGCGATGTAGTTGATGTCGTGGCCGGCGGCGGAGGCGTAGGGCCCCTCCTGCCCCCAGCCGGTCATGCGGCCGTAGACGAGCTTCGGGTTCCGCTCGAGGCAGACGTCCGGGCCGAGCCCGAGGCGCTCCATGACGCCGGGACGGAAGCCCTCGAGCAGCACGTCGGCCTCGGCCACCAGGTCGAGGACCGTGGCGACGCCGTCGGGGTGCTTCAGGTCCACGGCGACCGAGCGACGGCCCCGGGCGAGGATGTCGGCTGGCGGCTCGGCGTCGGGGCCCTGGCCGAACGCGTTGACGCCCGACGAGCGGTCGATGCGGATGACGTCGGCGCCGAGGTCGGCGAGGAGCATGGCGCCGTAGGGACCGGGGCCGATGCCCGCGATCTCGACGATCTTGATGCCGGAGAGGGGTCCGCTCATGATCAGTTCGCCCGGTTCGCGAGGGCGGCGATGGCGTCGGCCATGCGGGGCCAGTGGGCCCGGGGCAGGTCGTGGGCCATGTCGTCGATGGCGAGGAAGTCTGCGCCGGCGATGAGCTCGGCGGTGCGCTGGCCGCCGCTGAACCCGACGAGCTTGTCCTGGCGGCCGTGGATCACGAGCGCCGGGAGGTCGAGGCGGGCGAGGCCCTCGGCCCGGGACCCCGAACCGAGGATGGCCAGCAGCTGGTGGCCGACGGCATCGGGGTTGAAGCCGTTCTCGTAGGCCAGCTCGGCGATGCGGCGGGCCCGGTCCTCGTCGAAGTGCTCGGCGCAGCTGATGGCCCGGTGCGTCTCGATGCCGCCGGCGATGATGCCGTCGCGGTCGGTGGGCATGGGCTTGAGCAGGACCGAGGTGAGCTCCGGCGATGCCTCGCCGACGCCCGGCTCGCCGGTGGTCGACATGATCGAGGTGAGGGTGAGGACCCGGCTCGGGTGCTCGATGGCGAGGGCCTGGGCGATCATCCCGCCCATCGACGCCCCGACGATGTGGGCGGACTCGATGCCCAGCTCCTTGAGGAGGCCGGCGGCGTCGGCCGCCATGTCGGAGATGAAGTAGGGCACGTTGGCGGTCTCGCCGCCGAAGACCTCGAGGACGGTGGCGCCGACGTCGAGGCCGGGGGTGTCGATCCAGGTCGAGCCGCCGACGTCGCGGTTGTCGAACCGCACGACGTGGAAGCCGCGTGCGACGAGGAGGGCGCAGAAGCCCTCGTCCCACATCACGCGCTGGGCGCCGAGGCCCATGATGAGCAGCAGGATGGGGTTCGACGGGTCGCCGAAGGTCTCGTAGGCGAGGTCGATCCCGTTGGAGGCAGCGGTAGGCACGGCGGTCATGGTGCCACACTTGACCGTGCGGTCAAGGCTTCTCCGCCGAGCCGTCGGTCACCCGCGGAGCCAGGCGGCGGTGGCCGCATCGAGGCGCCGGGCCCGGTCCCCCGCCACCGCGTCGGCGAGCGCCTGCTCGACGGCGGCGACCGTTGCGTCGAGCCCGTCGGGGATGACGGCGTCGGCGATGCCGAACCCGGCCAGGTCGTGCGACGTGAGGCGCAAGAGCGGTGCCACCTCGGGCGCCTTGGCCGCGTCGCGCTCGAGGATCGCCGCGGCGCCCTCGGGTCCGATCACCGAGAAGATGGCCCCCTCCTGGATGAGGAGGCGGTCCGCGGCGGACAGCGCCTGCGCACCGCCGCTGCCCCCTTCGCCGACGCACACCGAGACGGTGGGCACCGCCGCGGCGGCCATGGCCGCGTGCGTGCTGGCGATGGCCCGGGCGATCCCCTGGTTCTCGGCCTCCGGGGACAACGCCGCACCCGGCGTGTCGACGAACGTCACGATCGGGATGCCGAGCCGTCCGGCGAGCGCGATGCCCCGGCAGGCGAGCTCGTAGCCGGCGGGCTCCGGCTGGCCGCCGCCGGCGTAGCGGTCCATGGCCACCACGACCGCCCGCCGCCCGCACACCGTGGCGAGGGCGACCCGCATCGAGGGATCGGTCCCCTCCCCCAGCTCGGTCCAGCTGGTGGAGGCGGCGGCCGCGACCTGGATGCCGCTGGGCCGCCCCAGGCGCCGCGAGGTCAGGACCGCAGCCCACGACGGATCGGTGCCGGGCGCAGGCGGGGCCGGCTGCTTCGTGGGGACCGGGGCACGGGTGGGGCGCAGCGGGCGATCGTCGAGGCCGAGGGCGACCCGCACCCACGCGAGCACGGCATCGGGCTCGACGACGGCGTCGATGATGTGGTGCTCGAACGCGGTGTCGGCCGAGTGGGACGTGCCCTCGACCGTGCGGCCCGAGGTCTGCTCGACCACCCGCGGCCCGGCGAAGCCCATCATCGTGCCGGTCTCGGCCACCCGGAGGTCCGTGAGCGAGCCGTACGACGCGAACACCCCGCCGGTGGTGGGCGTGCGGTGGACGGCGATCGACAGGAGGCCGGCGGCGTGGTGCCGGTTGACGGCGGCCGCGGTCCGGGAGAGCTGGATCAGCGAGAGCATGCCCTCCTGCATCCGCGCCCCGCCCGAGCGGGTCACGACCACGACCGGCAGCCGCCGCTCGACGGCCCGGTCGAACGCCCGCACGACCTTCTCGCCGTGCACGAGCCCCATCGACCCGCCGATCACCGAGAAGTCGCACTCGACGAGGACGAAGCCGTCGGCCAGGCCGGTCCGGATCGACTCCCCCTCCATCGCCGCGACCTTCTCCGCGTAGCCGGGAAAGCCCAACGGGTCGCCGCTCCGGAGCTCCTGGTCCCATTCCTCGATCAGCTCCGTCAGCATCGATCCAGCCTGGCAGACGCCTGGTCACGGGCCTGCAACCGGATCCGTCGTCGTCGGCCGGGTGAACCGCGGATTGCACGTCGGCAACGTGTTCACAGCGCCGAAACGGACAGATGCGTACGATGCCCAGGTTCCGGTCGCCCGGCGGCCACGATCCAGGAGTTGCCATGCCCTCCCCACGCAAGCACCACCTCGTCGCCTTCGGCCTCGCCGGGGCGCTCCTCTTCAGCGCCGCTGCGTGCGGGAGCAGCGACTCCGGTTCCGACGGCGGGTCCAAGGGATCCGAGGGTGGGTCCGGCGAGTCCGCCGCCACCTGGAAGGTCTGTTCGGACATGCCGTACGAGCCCTTCGAGTTCGAGGGCGAGGGTCCCCGCGGCCTGGCCTACACCGGCTTCGACATCGAGCTGCTCGATGCCATCGCCGAGGACCAGGGCGCCACGCTCGACATCACCGACTCGGACTTCGACACGATCTTCGCCTCGGTCAACGCCGGCAACTGCGACATCGTGGCCTCGGCGGTGACCATCACCCCCGAGCGCGAGAAGAACACCCTCTTCTCCGAGCCGTACTTCGACGCCGACCAGTCGCTGCTCGTCCCGGCCGACTCCGACGTGAAGTCGCTCGACGACCTCGCCGGCGAGACCATCGGCGTCCAGACCGGCACCACCGGCGAGTCCTACGCCAACGAGAACAAGCCCGAGGGCGCCACCATCAAGGCGTACCCCGATGCCGCCGCCCTGTTCGCGGCCCTGAACTCCGGTGAGATCGCCGGCATCCTCCAGGACCTCCCGGTCAACAGCGACCGCGCCACCAAGGACGAGAACGTCACGGTGGTCGAGACCTTCAAGACCGGCGAGCAGTACGGCTTCGCCTTCGCCAAGGACAACACCGAGCTCCAGGGCGAGGTCGACAAGGGCCTCGCTGCGGTGAAGGACGACGGCACCTACGACGAGATCTACCAGAAGTACTTCCCCAACGCGGGGAACTGATCGGGTCGACCGGGGCGAACGGCCGATCCAGATGACCGACATCCCGGTCACGAACGAGGCACGGCTCGGGGAGGAGGACCTCCCCGAGCTGTACCGATCCGGGCGCGCCAAGCAGGCCCGGGCCCGGCGCAACCGCATCCTCAGCTACGCCGCCGGCGTCCTGGTCCTCGCCTACGTCATCTACGTGGGCGACTGGGAGAAGATCCAGCGCCTCTACTTCGACCCCGAGAAGGCCAAGACCCTCTTCCCCGACATCATCACGATCGCGGCGAAGAACACCGTGATCTACACGGTGGGCGCCTTCATCGGCGGCGTGGCGATCGGCCTGCTCATGGCCGTGATGAAGATGAGCTCGCTGCGGCCGTACCGCTGGTTCGCGGTGACCTACATCGAGATCTTCCGGGGCCTCCCCGCCCTGCTGACGATCTTCCTGGTCGGCTTCGCGACGCCGACGGTCCTCGGGATCCAGTTCCCCGAGATCCTCGGGGTCCCGACCGCCGGCATCATCTCCCTCGCGCTGGTCGCGGGCGCCTACCTCGCGGAGACGATCCGCGCCGGCATCCAGGGCGTCCCGAAGGGCCAGGTCGAAGCGGCGAGGTCCCTCGGCATGACCCCGAACCAGACGCTGCGCATCGTCGTGGTCCCCCAGGCGTTCCGGCTGGTCATCCCGCCGCTCACCAACGAGATGGTGCTGCTGCTGAAGGACACCGCCCTGCTCGCGTCGCTCGGCACCACCACCGCCACCGTCGAGCTCACCAAGTACGGCAAGGACGCCTTCAGCAAGGACTTCAACGGCACGCCGTTCATCGTCGCCGGCGTCATCTACCTCATGCTCACCATCCCGCTCACCTACCTCGTCGGCCGGCTGGAGAAGCGAAACGAGCTGACCCGATGACCGCCGACCACATCCCCGCCATCGAGCTGCGCGGCCTGCGCAAGTCGTTCGGTCCGAACGAGGTGCTGAAGGGCATCGACCTCGCCATCGCGCCGAAGCAGGTGGTCTGCATCATCGGCGCGTCCGGCTCCGGCAAGTCCACGCTGCTGCGGTGCGTGAACCGGCTCGAGGACCCCACCGACGGCGCCGTGCTCATCGACGGCATCGACATCACCCACCCCGACTGCGACCTCGACCTGGTGCGCCAGCGCATCGGCATGGTGTTCCAGCAGTTCAACCTGTTCCCCCACCTCACCGCCCTCGGCAACGTCACGCTCGCCCAGCGCAAGGTGCTGAAGCGCACCGACGAGGAGGCCGAACAGGTGGCCCGGGCCGTGCTCGACCGGGTGGGCCTGGCCGAGAAGGCCGACTCCTACCCGGCGCAGCTCTCCGGCGGCCAGCAGCAGCGGGTGGCCATCGCCCGGGCGCTCGCCATGAACCCCGAGATGATGCTGTTCGACGAGGCCACCAGCGCCCTCGACCCCGAGCTCGTCGGCGACGTCCTCGACGTGATGCGCACCCTCGCCTCCGAAGGCATGACGATGCTCGTCGTCACCCACGAGATGGGCTTCGCCCGGCGCGTCGCCGACCACGTCGTGTTCATGGACCAGGGCGTCGTGTGCGAGCAGGGCCCGCCCGACCAGGTCCTGGGCAGCCCGCAGACCCCCCGCCTCCAGCAGTTCCTCGAGAAGGTCCTCGAGCACTGACGAGCGGGCGCTCACCTAGCGCACCTCGAAGCTGCTGGTCAGCTCCGCCTCGCCGGGATCTGCACCTGGTAACGGCCCGCACGGAGCGGCGTGACACCGAAGCGCACCGTCAGGCCTCGGGGCGCGGACGTCACATCGAACCGCCAGAACGGCAGGTCCCTCCCCACAGCATCGGTCACCACCGCATCGATGGGCGCCGAGACGTCCACGCGCGCCGTTGGCGGCAGCGTCCACTCGAGCACGTCGATCCAGCCGCAGCCGACGGCGCGGATCGTGGTGCCGACGAGGGTCGGACACGTGTCGCCATCGGAGCGCGCGGCGGGCCGACGGACCGGATCGAGCCGATGGCCGTTGCGCACGACGGTGACCCGCTCCGAGTCGGGCAGCGCGTCGAACCATGCAACCTGCACGACATCGCCGGCCCGCGCCTGCATCTCCTGGCCCCCTGCGGTCATGTGCCCGTCATCGACCTGCAGCTGGAACGATCGACGTTCCGGGGTCGCCATCGGAGCACACTCGACCACCGCTGTGGCCTCGCGATCCCGCGCGATCCACACCGTGACATCGCCACCCGTGCCCGGGACCCGCTCCATGGCGTCGACCAGTCCAGGGTGCCGGTGGTCGATCAGCATCCGACACGCTGCGGAGAGCGCTGGCGGCTCCGACGACGTGCACCCGCCCGTGACGGTCGCCATCGCGACCACGCAGAGCGCTCCGAGCAAGCGATGCCGAGCGATCCCCCCGCAGGCCAGGCCTAGAGGACCTCGCACGCGTCGCCACCGTTGTCGCGCCAGAGCTGCTGCACGCAGACGAGGCCCTTCTTCGACGAGCCCCGGTAGACGTCCCCTGCAACCCACGCGCCGCTGGCCTCCTGGTCGACCCTGCTGCTGTGGTAGGCGAAGCTCGACGTGGCGTTGATCTGGTACCACTGGCCTGCCGCCGGAGCTGCTCGGCTGAACGCACGCACCTGGTTGACGCCCAGCCGTCCGTCGCATCCGACGAGGCTGAGGTAACCAAGCTTCCCTCGAACGTTGCGCACGGTGAACTGCGGATCGAGCTGCCGCCACCGGTACGCGAGGCGCGTCTCCTTGACGAACTCCCGCCCGCTGCACTGCTGAGTGTTCCAGAACACGTCGAGGTCGAGGCACGCCGTCGCGCTGCCATAGCAGTGGTTCGTGCCCTTGCGGACCTCGTCGCCCTGCGGGTCGCAGGCGACGACGCCCACCACCATGACGATCGTCACCACAGCCGTCAACATCGATCGCTTCATCAGACGCTCCCTTCCTTCGACACCGGGAAGGCATCTATACGTTTCGTCTCTCCAAAGTCGCTCGGTGCGCGATCCATGGCGGGCCAGTTCGAGAACCTGCGGCTCCGGCCGGTCGAACGCGACCTCACAACGGCCGTCACCCACCCGCTCGAAGGCGTCGATACGACCTGCTCGGCGGCTCCGGGTCGGGCGGCTCACCAGGCGGGAACCTCGGAGCGGCGGCGAGCGTCCCACGGTGACCACCCCACCCCGGAGGTCGTCCCGTGCCCACGCCACCCCACACCCACGTCCGCCGCGCCGCGCTCGCCACCGTCGCGCTCCTGCTGCTCGCCGGCTGCTCCAAGGCCGCCGACGCTGAGACGAAACCGGCAGCGAAGAACGAGCGGACCGTCACCGTCACGGCGACCGGCACCTCCAAGGGCGTGCCCGATGCCCTGCTCGTGAACCTGTCGGTCACCACCGGCGGGCCGAGCGCCGACGAGACCCTCGCCGACAACAACCGGCGGACCCAGAAGGTGCTCGACCAGCTCAAGCTCACGGCCGTCGACGACGAGGACGTGGCCACCACCTCCGTCGACCTCGGCCCCACCTACGACGAGGACGGCACCATCACCGGCTACGCCGCAACCAACTCGCTGCGCATCACGTTCCGGAGCCTCGAGTCCGCCGGCGCCAAGCTCGACGTCCTCGTGAAGGGCGGAGACGACCACGTGCGCATCAACGGCGTGCAGCTCGGGTTCACCGACGACGACGAGCTCATCAGCACCGCCCGGATCGACGCCGTGAAGCGGGCGAAGACCCAGGCGAAGGATATGGCCGGGGCCGCCGACGCCAAGGTCGGCAAGGTCCGCACCATCACCGACGTCGTCCCGCGGGACGCGTACCCCGAGGCCTACGCCAGCAGCGGCCGGGCCATGAGCGCGGACTCGAGCGTCCCCATCGCCGCCGGCTCCGAGGAGCTCGAGGTCCAGGTCAAGGTCGTCTTCGAGCTCGCCTGACCCACCGACCCACCCCCCCCCACGTCGCGAAGTTGGTGTGGAAGTGCGCTGATATCGCGCACTTCCACACCAACTTCGGTCGGCTGGGCGGGGTCGGGACGGGTCCGAGCGGATCAGTCGATCGAGAGGAAGAAGCCGAACCGGGCGGGGCCTTCGTTCCACATCGGGAAGTTCGTGCCCCAGCAGTTGTCGTGGAGCAGGACGTGCCAGCCGCCGGCGAGGTCCGGGACGGGCGGGTCGGCGTCGAGCAGGTCGGGCCGGCCGGGTGCGACGAGCGGGGCATCCCAGGTCGCCAGGCGCAGCCGCCCGTCCGGGCCGTCGTGGAACATCCCCGACTCGACGCCGTGCAGCGCGCGGCCACCGCGGCGGACGACGTCGAGCGGCGAGATCCGCTGGTCGAGCTTGTCGACCTCCCACCGCTCCGGCTCGGCGACGAGCGGCACGAACGAGCACCACGTCGCCTCCGGCAACCGGGTCGCGGGCTTGTCCGCCCACACCACCTCTGCCTCGACGGCGGCGACGTCGATGCAATCCGTCCAGCGGATCCAGGCCGTGGGGGGCGCGCCCAGCGCGACGGCCTCGGAGGCGAAGGCCAGCTCGACCAGGACCGACGGCCCGAGCACGTCCGGCGTGTCGACCCTCAGCGCGCGGACCGGCGTCGCCGGGGACCACGCGGACCGGGCGCCGCAGGCATCGATGCCGGGCTTCGTGTTGTCCCACCGTGCCCACCACTCGTCCTCCGCCGTGGCCTGCAACCCGGCGTAGAAGCGCTCGTAGTCGGCCTCGTCGAACGACTGGTGGGCCAAGACGCCGAGCTGCCGGTCGGCATCGGCCAGGTCCCGGCCCGACGGGCCGTGGCGCAGCCCGGAGACCCCGCCGGTCACCCCGTCGACGGTGATCGTCCAGTCGACGAGCTGCACCGGCTCGCCGAAGGCCACCTCCCGCACACCGGCCTGGCCGGCGAGCGCCGACCACGCATCGACCCGGGCTCGCACGTCGTGGGCCTCCGCCTCGGGCCAGTCGTCGATCTGGTCGGGTCGCTCGGCTGGGCCCCGATCGCCCCACCACAGCTGCGCCGACGCGTCGGCGATGAGGCGGCGCTGCTCCGCCCACGACGCCTCGAAGCGACGGCCGGCCGCACTGGCGCGCACGGCGGGCAGGTCGGCGTTGCCCCACGTCCGGTCCTCGGGCAGCGCCACCTTCTGGTCGAGGCCCCAGGTGTGCTCGGCCACGAGGAGCAGCGCCTCGTCGAGCGCCCGGCCCGCCGCCCCGCTCGGCGGGGCCACCTCGGGGCGATCCGCAGCCCACGCCGAGCGGATGCGGCGCTCCGCCAGGAGGTGGCGGAAGCGACTGACCTTCTGCGGATCGCTGCCGGCGCCGAAGATCCACGGGTCGCCGATCTCGCTCGTCACCACGGGCAGATCGTCGACCGCGCCGCTCGACGCGAGGGCTCGGGCGAAGGCGTCGAGCGTGCTCGCCCGCACGTCGGCCCCGGGGTGGCGGGCCCGCAGGTCGGCGTGGGCCGCGAGGACGTCGTCGACGCTCGGCGGGCCGAGGTTGTCGCCCGAGTGCAGGAACGCCAGCGCCGCGTCGCACCCCGGCACCACCAGCTCCCCGCCGTACCCGCCCGTCGCATAGGCCACGACGACCTCCGAGCCGCCCGACGAGGTCGGGGCGCGCCAGCGGAAGACCTCGGGGACGTCCGGGACGGGCCACGCAGGGTTGACGCCGAGGTGGAGGAAGGTGACGCCGGCTCCGGCGAGGTGCGGGACCATGGCCCGGGTGTGGCCGGGGACGTCGGTCATCTTGGCGGCGGTGGTCGTGCGGCCGAAGCGCTCGTCGAGGTCCTGGCTGATCCCGAGCCCGGCCCGGAACAGCGCGGCATCCATCAGCTCGGTGTGGGTGGTCACCGGGAGGGCGTGCCACGCCAGGTCCCCGGCGCGCACCGCGGCGTCGACCGCAGCCGCCCGGGCCGGGTCCGGTTGGTCGAGGGCGCGGCGCAGGATCCACGAGCCCGTGGTCCAGACCAGCCGCTCCGAGCCGCCGCGGGCGCGCAGCTCGGCCGCCACCGCGGCGGCCCGGGGGAAGAAGTCGTCGAGGTACTGCTGCTCGACCTCGGCGGCCAGCGCCGTGAAGCCGAGGTCCAGATGGGTCTTGGCCACCAGGTGGACCACGCGGACGGGCACGGCGGCCACGGTATCGAAGGCCGGTCCACCGGGCATCGGCCCGATCGGCACGACACCTCCCGTTCACCTGCGCGGTAAGGTCGCCCGCCCCTTCCTGGACACATTCTGGAGCTCCCATGCGCACGTTCTGGTCGAAACTCGCCGTCCAGCTCGGCAAGCGGGCCGGCCTCGTGTCGGTCATCGGCCTGCTGGTCACCGGCCTGCTCGGCTTCGGCATCACGAAGCTCCAGTTCGCCACCGGCCAGGACAGCTACCTGAACAAGAGCGACCAGGTGGCCAAGGACAACGTGGCGTACCAGAAGCTGTTCGGCGGCCAGATCATGATCGTGCTCTTCACGATGGACGAGGGCGCCGCCGGAGGCGACAAGGTGCCCGTCACCGGGCTGGCCACGCCCGAGAACCAGTTCGTGATCCAGCAGGCCAAGGCCGAGATCGAGAAGAACCCGCACGTCGAGGCGGTCCTGACCCCGCTCGACACCCTCGAGTACAGCGCCAACCTCTTGTCGCGCACCCCCGACGACCCCACCGACGCCAAGGCCTTCAACCCGCTCCAGTCGATCGCCAACACCGCGCTCACCGACGCGCAGAACGCCGAGGAGCCCGGCTCGGCCGGGGCCAAGGCCCGCGAGGAGGACTTCGGCAAGACCGCGGAGCGCCTGCTCCCGTTCCTCGACTCCACGGCCGACCAGCGCACGCTCGACAACCCCGACTGGGTCGACATCTTGCTCCTCGACAACGAGGGCAACATCCGCAAGCCGCTGCGGTCCTCGTTCTTCGACAAGGACCACGCCCAGATGATCGTGCGCCTCACGGGCAACGCCGACATCGAGGACGAGGGCGCCGGCGCCATCGCGGTCAAGGACGCCTGGACCCCGCACACGGTGAAGCAGGGCGACAAGCTCCCCGACGGCACCACCTGCGAGACCGACAGCGGCTGCAAGCTGGGCGAGATCACCGGCGGCGAGACGCTCGTCACGGGCGCACCGCTGCTGCTGAAGGACATCAACGACTACCTGCGGGGCGGGATCTTGTCGCTGGGCGCCATCGCGGTGGCGATCATGATGGTGATCCTCCTCGTGTTCTTCCAGGTGCGCTGGCGCCTGCTGCCCCTCGCCGTCGTGCTCATCGGCGTGATCTGGGCGTTCGGCACCGCCGGCTGGGTGGGCATACCCCTGTCCATCGTCACGATCGCCGGGCTCCCGGTGATGCTCGGCGTGGGCATCGACTACGCGATCCAGATGCACGCGCGCATCGAGGAGGAGGTGATCATCGACCGGGCGGAGCACCCCATCCAGGAGACCGCGAGACAACTGGGTCCAGCGCTGCTCGTGGTCACCTTCGACGCCATCTTCGCCTTCGCCGCGCTGCGCTTCGCCAAGGTCCCGATGATCCGCGAGTTCGCCCTCCTGCTGTGCATCGGCGTCGCCCTGATCTGCTTCTGCTCGATCATCTGGCCCCTCGCCATCCTCGGCATCCGCGAGTACAAGTCCCCCACCAAGGGCCGCGACTTCCGCGAGGGCTACCTCGGCCGGCTCACCGTCTGGCTGGGCGACCTGCCCACCTGGTCGGCGATCCCGATCATGCTGCTCAGCCTGCTGATCTTCGTGGGCGGCATCGCGGTCGAGGGCAAGCTGACCCTCCAGACCGACCCGATCCAATGGGTCAACCAGCAGAGCCAGAACCGCCTCGACGTGGCCAAGCTCGAGGAGGAGACCGGCGCCTCGTCCGAGCTCGGCATCTTCGTCACCGGCGACTCGCAGGAGGACCTGTTCTCCGACGAGACCATGGACTGGCTCGACGGCTTCACCGACGACGCCCTCGAGCGCTACCAGGACAAGCTGCTCGTCGCGTCCTCGGTGGCCACGCCGCTGTCGGACCTCGTGTACCTCGACGGCGCCTCGAACAGCACGCCCACCGGCGCGCTGGTGAAGGCGTCCTACGAGGCCGCCCCGGACTCGGTGAAGGCGTTCACCGTGGCCAGCGGCGACGGCCCGGCGTTCAACATCCTCTTCATCACCAAGCCCGGCGACCTCAACGAGCGCGCCGAGATGGTGAACGACATGCGGGACCGCTTCGCCGAGGCCGGCAAGGGCGGCGCCAAGCCGCCGGCGGGCATCTCGGCCACGCCGTCGGGCCTCGCCGTGGTCGGCGTCGGCCTCCTCGAGAACCTGGAGTCGAACCGGGTCCAGCTCACCTACCTGTCGATCTTCTTCGTGTTCGCCTTCCTCACGATCCGGCTCCGCAGCGTCGTCCGATCGCTGCTGTCGCTCGTGCCGGTGCTCATCGCCGTCGGCCTGGCCTCGCTGGTGGCCTTCGTGTTCAGCCTCAAGCTGAGCCCGATGACCGCGGTGGGCGGCCCGCTCGTGATCGCGGTCTGCACCGAGTTCACGTCGCTGATCATCCTGCGCTTCCTGGAGGAGCGCGAACGCGGGTTCAGCCCGCGCGCCGCAGCGGAGATCACCGCGGCCCGCACCGGCCGAGCGTTCATCGTGTCGGGCATGACGGCCGTCGTCGGCGTCGCCGTCATCGCCACGTCGTCGCTCCCGCTGCTGCGGGACTTCGGCATCATCGTCGCCATGAACGTGGTGGTGGCGCTGCTGTCGGCTCTGGTCCTGCTGCCGCCCATCATCATCTGGGCCGAGGAGCGCGGCTGGGTGTCCCGCGGGATGATCGACCCGGACAAGCTCGGCAACAAGAGCCGCGACGAGGCGACGGCCACCCCGAACCTCACCGACGCCTTCCCCGACGAAGACGCCCCCGAGATCGCCCCGGCCTGAGGCCGAACCGGTCACCGCACCGGAACTCGTCGGCGCAGGGCGCCCCATGCGGTGCCCTGCCCTACGAGCTCCCGTCGGGGGTCCAGGTGGTCAGCCGGTGTTGCGGAGGCCGGCGGCGATGCCGTTGACCGTCAGCAGGAGCGAGCGCGGGAGCGCGGGGTCGATCTCGTCGCCCGCGCCGAGCGCCCATCGGTGCCGGGCGAGCAGCTCGATCTGGAGCTGGTGGAGCGGGAGCAGGTAGCGGTCCCGGACGGCGAGCGTGCGCTGGAGGAGCGGCTGGCCCTCGAGGAGCCGGGACTCGCCGGTCAGGCGGAGCACCTCCTCCACCGTGCGGTCGTGCTCGTCGGCGATCACGTCGAGGAGCCGGTGGCCGCGCTCGTCGACGAGGCGCTCCACGTAGCGGCGGCTGATCGACAGATCGGTCTTGGCGAGGGTCATCTCGACGTTCGACAGGAACGTCCGGAACCAGAACCACCGCTCGAGCATCTCGTCGAGCGGATGGCCGGCGGCCCGAGCGGCGGCCAGGCCCGTACCCACGCCGAACCACCCCGGCACGATCTGGCGGGACTGCGTCCAGCCGAACACCCAGGGGATCGCCCGCAGGCCGCCGAGCCCGGCGCCGGCATCGGGGCGGCGAGCCGGTCGGGACCCGATGTTGAGCGACGCCAGCAGCTCGGTCGGCGTGGTGGCCAAGAAGTAGTCGGGCAGCTCGGGATCCTCCACGAGGCGCCGGTAGGCCGTCTGCGATGCGCCGCTCAGGACGTCCATGGCCGCGTCCCAGCGGGCCAGCACGTCGGCAGGGAGGCGGGGCGCGGTGTGGAGAGCCGTGGCCTGCACCACCGCGGCGACCGTGAGCTCGAGGTTGTCCCGGGCGAGGGTCGGCAGCAGGTACTTGTCGCTGATGACCTCGCCCTGCTCGGTGACCTTGATGGCGCCGTCGAGGGTGGCCCACGGCTGGGCCAGCACCGCGTCGTGGGTCGGCCCTCCCCCGCGGCCGACCGTCCCGCCGCGGCCGTGGAAGAGCCGGAGCCGCACGCCGTGGCGTGCCGCGACGTCCCGCAGGGCGCGCTGCGCCTGGTGGATCTGCCACTGGCTGGTGGCGATCCCGGCGTCCTTGTTCGAGTCCGAGTAGCCGAGCATCACCTCCTGCACCCCGCCTCGGGCCGCCACGACGGACCGGTACTCGGGCACCTGGAGCAGCTGGTCGAGGATCTCCCCCGCCGCCTCCAGTTCGCGGACCTGCTCGAGCAGCGGGACGAAGCCGATCCGCGCCCGCCCGCGGTGCACGTCGACCAGGCCGGCCTCCCGGGCGAGCACGATCGGAGCGAGCAGGTCGTCGACGCCGCGGGTCATCGACACGATGTAGGTCTCGATCGCCTCGGGCCCGAACGTGTCGAGCGCCTCGCGGATGGCGGTGAAGGTGGCGAAGGTCCGGGCGGCGTCGCCGTCGAGCTCGGTGCTGGGACCGGTGAGCGGGCGGCGCCCGGCCAGCTCCCGGACGAGCAGGGCGGTGCGCTCGCCCCGATCGAGCTCCTCGTAGGGCCGGTGGGGCTCGCCGAGAGGCCGGTAGAGGGCGGCGAGCACCTCGTGGTGGGCGTCGGCGTGCTCGCGGACGTCGAGGGTGGCGAGGTGGAGGCCGGTGGCGGCCAGGGTCCGCACGGCCCGCCCGACGAGGTCCGCCACCAGCTCACCGCCGTGGTCGAGCAGCGATCGGCGGAGGCGGTCCAGGTCGTCGACCACCTCCGCAGACCCGAGGTAGTCGAGGCCTGCCCGGTGCTCGGTGCCCCGGGCGAGGCGGGTGCGGGTCCGGCCCAGCTTGGCCCGGATGCAGGTGAGCTCCAGGCGGTACGGCTCCTCGGCGTTCAACCGGCGGTAGCGCTCGGGCACCTCGTCGAGCGCCTCGAGGTTGCGGGCCAGGTGGTCGAGCAGCTCGTCCGAGGCGCCCGCGACCACCGACGACACGCCCAGGTCCTCGATCAGCCGGTCGACGAGCCGTTCGGCTGCGGCCAGGCCGTGCTCGTGCTGGAGGTGGAGGACGTCGAGCGTCAGGTCCGGCGTGACGTTCGGGTTCCCGTCCCGGTCGCCACCGATCCACGAGCCGAACGTCAGCGGCCGGGCCTCGGGATCGATCGGCGCCCCGAGGCCGTCGAGCGTCCGAGCCAGGTCGTCGAGCACGTCGACGAGGCCGCCGGCCTGCAGGTCGACCAGGTGGAACAGGGCGTTGCGCGCCTCGTCGAGCGGGTCCGGGCGGGTCCGGCGCAGCTCGTCGGTGAGCCAGATCAGGTCGATGAGCCGGGCCAGCTCCCGGTCCGTCTCGGCCCGGGTCCGCGGCCCGCCGGTGGTGGCCAGCTCGGCGTCCTCGGCGTCGAGCAGCTCTGCCACGGCCCGCAGCTTGGTGAGGATCGAGCGCCGGGCCGCCTCGGTCGGGTGGGCGGTGAACACCGGCCGCACGGCCAGCGACTCGGCCAGGCCCGACAGGTCGACGGGAGCGACGGCCCGACGCTCGGCGATGCGGTCCGCGGCCTCGGCGAGCGAGCCGCCCGCTTCTGAGCGCAGTTCCCGCAGCGCCCGGCCGCGGTGGACCTGCTCGGTCACGTTCGCCAGGTGGAAGAAGGCGTTGAACGCCCGGACGAGGTGTCCGGCCTCGACCGGGTCGACGTCGCGCAGCAGCGCCGCCGCCGCCCCGGGGTCGGTCCGCGTGAGCCGCCGGACGTCCTCCACGCGCTCGAGGAGCTCGGGCCCGACCTGCCGCACGAGCGACTGCCCGAGCAGCTCGCCCAACCGCCGGATGTCGGCCCGCAGCGCCTGGTCGTCGGCCTCGTCGGCGAAGAGGTCACCGCCCACGCCCCGCCGGTGCGCCGCCGGCACCATCACCCCGTCGGGCGGATCGTCGTCGTACCGCGTGGAAGCCATCCCTGAGGGGTACCACCGACGACCGCCCAGCGAAACGGCCCGACCCCAACGTTCACGCGCCCCTCACACGATTTCGGGTCGCCTGAGCCCCTCCACGGCGCACAGGTGACCCGAAACAAGGCGCGACCCCAGAGCCCGACACGATTTCGGGTCGTCTGAGCCCCGCCACGGGGCACAGGTGACCCGAAATCGGGTGGCTACGGGAGGAGGGCGAGGACGGCTCGGGCTTGGGCTTCGGGGTCGCCGTCGGCGGGGGTGAGGACGAGCTCGGGCGACGACGGGGCCTCGTAGGGGTCGTCGATGCCGGTGAAGCCGGTGATCTCGCCGGCCCGGGCCTTGGCGTAGAGGCCCTTCGGGTCGCGCTGCTCGCACAGCTCGATCGGCGTGTCCACGAAGACCTCGACGAAGGGCACGCCCGCCTCGTCGTGCACGGCTCGGGCCCGGTCGCGCCCCGCCCGGTACGGGCTGATGAGCGGGACGATGGCCACCACGCCGGCGTCGGCCAGCAGCCGGGCGACCTCGCCGGCCCGCCGGACGTTCTCGTCGCGGTCCTCGGTCGAGAAGCCGAGGTCGGCGTTGAGGCCGTGGCGGAGGTTGTCGCCGTCGAGCCGGTAGGCGGGACGGCCGGCCGCCACCAGCAGGCGCTCGAGGGCCACGCCCACGGTCGACTTCCCCGAACCCGACAGGCCGGTGAGCCACACCGTGGCCCCCAGCGACGGCCGGTCCTCGCGGGCGACCTCGCCGTCGTGCCAGGTGACGTTGGTGCTCACGACTGGGGCGTCGCCGGGCCGAGGATCATGCCCGCCCCCACCGTGTTGTTGGTGGCCTCGTCGATGAGGATGAACGAGCCGGTCGTCCGGTTGCGGCGGTACTCGTCGTAGAAGAGCGGCTGCGTCGTGCGCAGCTGGACCCGGCCGATCTCGTTGAGCGCCAGCGACGACGCCTCGTCGTCCCGGTGCAGCGTGTTCACGTCGAGCCGGTACTGCACGTTCTTGACGAGGGCACGGGCCGAACGGGTCGTGTGCTTGATGGCGAGCTTGTCGCGCGCCGTGAGCGACGCCGCCTCGCTCATCCAGCACACCATGGCGTCGATGTCCTGGCCGGAGGTCGGCTGGTTGTTCGGACGGCAGATCATGTCGCCGCGGCTGATGTCGATCTCGTCCGTCAGGCGGACGGTCACCGACTCGGGCGCGTACGCCTCGGCGACCGGGCCGTCCATCGTCTCGACGCTGGCGATCGTCGACGAGAAGCCCGACGGCAGCACGGTGACGGGGTCGCCCGGCTTGAGCACGCCGCCGGCGACGGTGCCGGCGTAGCCGCGGTAGTCGTGGAACTCGTCGTTGTGCGGCCGGATCACGTACTGGACCGGGAACCGCACGTCGATCAGGTTGCGGTCCGAGGCGATGTGCACCTCCTCGAGGTGGTGCAGCAGCGACGAGCCCTCGTACCACGGGGTGTTGGCCGATCGGGACACGACGTTGTCACCGTGGAGGGCCGACACCGGCACGAAGGTCAGGTCGGTGATGTCGAGCTTCGCCGCGAAGCTGCGGAACTCGGCCTTGATCTCCTCGAAGCGCTCCTCGTCCCAGTCGACGAGGTCCATCTTGTTGACGCACAGCACGAGGTGCGGGATGCGCAGCAGCGACGCCAGGAAGGCGTGCCGGCGCGACTGCTCGACCAGCCCCTTGCGCGCGTCGACCAGCACCAGCGCCAGGTCGGCGGTGGACGCACCGGTGACCATGTTCCGCGTGTACTGGATGTGCCCCGGGGTGTCGGCGATGATGAACTTCCGCCGCGGGGTGGCGAAGTAGCGGTAGGCCACGTCGATCGTGATGCCCTGCTCCCGCTCGGCCCGGAGGCCGTCGGTCAGCAGCGCCAGGTTGGTGTGCTCGGAGCCCATCGCCTCCGACGACCGCTCCACCGCCTCCATCTGGTCCTCGAAGATGGCCTTCGAGTCGTACAGCAGCCGCCCGATCAGGGTCGACTTCCCGTCATCGACCGATCCGGCCGTTGCAAAGCGCAGCAGTTCAGACATGGGTTACCTCTCGCCCGGTGCTTCGGTGCTCCGGGTCCCATCGCAGGACAGATCCGGTCTGGTGCATCGTTCCGTGTTCGCTCGAAGCTCCTTCGTCGCCTCGCTCACCGTTCTTAAGCGCAGCGCTTCGCTGGTCGCTCGCTGGGTGCGAGCCATGATCCGTGAGGGTCACCACTAGAAGTAGCCCTCCTTCTTGCGGTCTTCCATGGCTGCTTCCGTCACTCGGTCGTCCGCGCGCGTTGCGCCGCGTTCGGTCAGGCGAGTCGCGGCGACCTCCGCTACGACCTGCTCCACCGTTGCGGCGTTGCTCTCGACGGCTCCGGTGATGGTGGCGTCGCCGACGGTGCGGTAGCGGACGGTCTTGACGACGACCTCTTCGCCTTCGCCGGGCTCGAGGTGCTCGCTGACCGCGAGCCACATGCCGTCGCGCTGGAAGACCTCGCGCTCGTGGGCGTAGTAGATGCTCGGGATGTCGACCGACTCCTCGGCGATGTACTGCCAGATGTCGAGCTCGGTCCAGTTGCTCAGCGGGAAGATGCGGATGTGCTCGCCCTGGTGGTGGCGGCCGTTGTAGAGGCTCCACAGCTCGGGCCGCTGGTTCTTCGGGTCCCACTGCCCGAACTCGTCGCGGAAGCTGTACACCCGCTCCTTGGCCCGGGCCTTCTCCTCGTCGCGGCGGGCACCGCCGAAGGCGGCGTCGAAGCGGTGCTCCTCGATGCCGTCGAGCAGGGCCGTGGTCTGGAGCCGGTTCCGGCTCGCCCGGGGGCCCTTCTCCTCGACGACGCGGCCGTCGTCGATGGCCTGCTGCACGGAGGCGACCACCAGCTTCACCCCGAGCTCGGCGACCCGGCGGTCCCGGAACTCGATGACCTCGGGGAAGTTGTGGCCGGTGTCCACGTGCATCACCGGGAACGGGATGCGGGCGGGCCAGAACGCCTTCTCGGCGAGCCGGAGCATGACGATCGAGTCCTTGCCGCCGCTGAACAGCAGCACGGGGCGCTCGAACTCGGCGGCCACCTCCCGGATGATGTGGATGGACTCGGCTTCGAGCACCCGCAGGTGGGACAGCTCGTAGGTGGTGCTCATGCGCTCACTCGGGACGACGGACTCGGATCACCTCCAGATCGGCAGGTGGCGCGGCCACGCAAGCGATCCGGGGCGAGCGCCAAGGGTACGGCGCCGCCCTCATTCCTGACCAGTTGACTCAACAATCAGTGCGAGGCCAGCCAGAGGTCGAGCACCTGCCGGACCTCGAGGGCCAGGTGGGGGTGGCAGATCAGCAGGTCCGGGAGGTACGGGTCGGGGTTGTTGTAGACGAGGGGGCTGCCGTCGAGCCGGGTGGCCACGAGGCCCGCCGCCGTCGCCACGGCCACGGGGGCGCACGAGTCCCACTCGTACTGGCCGCCGGCATGCGGGTAGACGTCGGCCTGCCCCAGCACCACGGCGGCCACCTTGGCGCCCGCCGAGCCCATCTCGACCAGCTCGCCGCCGATGGCCTCGGCGAGGTGGAGCGCCACGGCGGGCGGACGCGAGCGGCTGACGATCACCCGGGGGCGGGCCGGTGGAGGCGGGGGCAGCACCGATGCCGGCACCCGGCTGAGGGTGCGGCCCTGGGCGGGCAGGGCGACCGATCCGGCGATCGGCTGGCCGTCGGACACGAGCGCCACGTGCACGGCCCAGTCGATGCGGGGCGGCTCGGAGAACTCGCGGGTGCCGTCGAGCGGGTCGACGATCCACACCCGGGGGTGGCCGAGGCGCTCGGTCCCGGTCCGGCCGGTGGCGCCGCTCCCCTCCTCCGACAGGATCGCGTCGTCGGGCCGGGCCTCGGCGAGCCGCTCCATCAGGTAGGCGTGCGCCGCCGCGTCGCCGGCGGCCTTCAGCTCCGATGCCGACGCGCCTTCGGCCTGCAGGCGGCTGCGGACCTCGAGGAGGACGGCGCCGGCCCCCTCGGCCAGCTCGGCGGCGAGGAGGTGGTCGTCGATGGGATCGTGCGGGGTGGTCACCCCTGCATCATGCCGGGGCGACCGCCTGCAGGACGAGGATGGCGGTGTCGTCGCTGGCGCTGCGCCGGAAGTCGGCGACGATCGCCTCGAGCCCGGAGGCGATGGCCTCGGCCGGCTCGCCGGCGAGCGAGCGCAGGGCCTCGACCAGGCGGGTCTCGCCGAACAGCTCGTTGCCGCGGCGGGCCTCGGTGACGCCGTCGGTGTAGAGCACGATCGCGTCGCCGGGCTCGAGGTCGGCGTGGACGTCGAAGAGCACCGGATCGGGCACGACCCCGAGCAGCGTGCCGGCGCAGTCGATCGCCGCGGCCCGGCCGTCGGCCCGCACGATCACCGGTCGGGGGTGCCCGGCGCTCGACGCGACGACCCGCACCCGGCCCGAGCGCGGCTGGCTGAGCTCGACCCGCAGGAAGGCCGCCGTGCAGAAGCTCGAATCGTCGATCTGCTGGAGCATCGCCTGGTTGGTCTGGCCCAGCACCCGGCTCGGCGCCTGCTCGCGCACCACGGCGCTGCGCAGCGTATGCCGGACCAGACCGGTGAGCGCGGCGGCGTCGGGCCCGCGCCCGCACACGTCGCCGACGACCACGCCCCAGGCCGAGGGGCCCAGCGGGACCACGTCGTAGAAGTCGCCGCCGATGGCGACGTCGGCCTCGGCGACGTCGTAGCGCGCCGCCAGCGCCAGGCCCTCGATGACGGGCATGGCCGGCGGCAGCAGCGCCTCCTGCAGCGAGCGGGCGACGCGGTTGCGCGAGTGGAACAGCCGCCCGTTGTCGGTGGCGAGGGCGGCGCGGGCGGCCAGCTCCTCGACCATCGCCAGGTCGTCGTCGTCGAACAGCGGCTGGTCGCCGCAGCGCACGAGCGTGATGACGCCGATGACCCGGCCGCGGGCGACGAGCGGCGCCATGATCGTCGACCGCGCGTCGAAGCGGCGGAACAGCGCCAGGTGGTCGGCGTCCGCCGACGCTCGGGTGAGCTGGCCGTCGTCGATGGACTGGTAGAGCAGGCCCTTGCCGCCGAGCGCCTCGAGGTGGCCGGTGGACGTCGGTGCGTTGTCGCCCAGCTCCTTGCGCCGCTTGCGCAGCAGCTTGGCGTCGTTGAGCTTCACCTCGGTGGACCCGATCCCGACCTCGTCGCGGAGGAACCCGTCGTCGCCGATCAGGTCGATGAAGCAGATGTCGGCGAGCGTCGGGATGCACAGCTCGCCGAGGCTGAGCAGCGTGACCTCGGGGTCCAGGCTGGTGCTGAGCACCGCGCTGGCCTCGGCGAGGAACGCGAGGCGCTCCCGGGCCTGCTCGGCCGAGACGCGCGCGTCGTGCTCGCGGGCCAGGATCTCGGCCTGGCGCTGCTCGGCGAGCCGGCGCTCGGTGACGTCGGAGCAGACGCCGACGAGGTGGAGCTCGGGCGACCCTGCCTCGACCGGCCGGCCCCACACCTCGATCCACCGCAGCTCGCCGGTGTCGGGGCGGATGATGCGGAACACGTTGGGCTGCTCGATCGACGCGATGCCGTCGCCGTCGAGCGCCTGCGGGAACCGGCCCCGGTCCTCGGGGTGGACGACCGCCATGAAGTCGAGGCCGCGGCCGCTGAAGCGATCGGGCACCAGGCCGTACATCGCCATCGCCGAGGCGTTGAGCAGCAGCCGGTCGCCCTCGAGGTCCCACGACCACGCCCCGAGCCCGCCTGCGCTCAGCGAGAGGTCGAGCCGGGTGGAGCTGTCGCGCAGCTCGCGCTCGACGTGGGCCCGCTGGATCGAGAGGCCCATCGTGTTGGCGATGGACTGGACGAAGTGGACCTCGTCGTCGGTCCAGCGTCGGACCACCTGGTCGTAGACGACGAACACGCCCCACGGCACCTCGTCCCAGGTGATGGGCGCAGCGAGCGCCGCTCGCACCTCGACGCCGTGCTGGGGCGCGAGCGCCTCGAAGCGCTCGTCGTCGAGCAGGTCGTGGCTGACGACCGCCGCCCGCTGCTCGACGGTGAAGCCCGGGAGCGACCCGCGACCCCGCGGCAGCTCGATGCGCTCCATCCGGCGGCGGCTGACGACCTGGCCCCGGTGCATCCCGGCCCGACCCCGGACGTTGCGGCCGTCGGGTTGGAGCTCGAAGAGCGCGACGTCGGCGACGTCGAGGGTCTCGGCGACGACGACGATCACCTCGCGCAGCAGCGCCTCCAGGTCGCCCGAACGGAGTCCCAGCTGGCCGATGCGGGCCACGGCCTCCTGCTGCCGGACGGCCAGGTTCCATTCGCCGGGGCTGCGGTCCGAGGTCATCTCCCCGCCAGGCTACCGATCCCGCCACGACCGCTCGGGCCGATGGAGGCGGCGCGATCAGGCGGGGTCGACGGCGCGGATCACCAAGATGGCGGTGTCGTCGCGGGCACTGCGCCGGTAGTCCGCCACGTGCTGCTCCAGGCCGGCGGCGATCGCCTCGGCCGAGCGGCCCGCCAGCGAGCCGAGTGCCGCGAGCAGCCGGTCCTCCCCGAAGAGCTCGTTGCCCTGCCGGGCTTCGGTGACGCCGTCGGTGTAGAGCACGACGGCATCGCCCGGTCCGAGCTCGAGCGACACGTCGACGAGGTCGGGATCGGACACGACCCCGAGGAGCGTGCCCGAGCAGTCGAGCGCCTCGGCGCGCCCGTCGGAGCGCACGACGATCGGCCGGGGGTGCCCGGCGCTCGAGGCGGCGATGCCGACGCGCCCCGACGGCGGATCGTCGATGTCGATGCGCACGTACGCCGCGGTGCAGAACCGGTCGTCGTCGATCTGCTGGAGCATCGCCTGGTTGGTCTGCGCCAGGACCCGGCTCGGCACCTGCTCGCGGACCACGGCGCTGCGGAGCGTGTGGCGCACGAGACCGGTGAGGGCGGCCGCGGCCGGACCGCGCCCGCACACGTCGCCCACGACCATGCCCCAGGAGCCGGGCGCCACGGGGATGACGTCGTAGAAGTCGCCCCCGATGACCACGTCGGCCTCGGCGGCGGACACGTCGTAGCGAGCGGCGAGGTCGATGCCGGCGATCGACGGCAGCGCGGGCGGCAGCAGCGCGGCCTGCAGCGACCGGGCGACCCGGTTGCGCGAGTCGAACAGGCGGCTGTTGTCGAGGGCGAGCGAGGCCCGGGCGGCGAGCTGCTCCACGAGGGCCAGGTCGTCGGCCCCGAAGGACCGGCCGGCCCGGTTGAGCTGGAGCGACAGCACGCCCAGCAGGCCGGTGCGCCCGGTGAGCGGGGCCACCACGGCCGAGTGGCAGTGGAACGCCCGGAACACGGCGAGGTGCTCCTCGTCGACGGACGCCCGCTGGTAGTCCTCGTCGGTGATGATCGTGTGGACGATGGCCTGGCCCGACTCGGCCACCGCGCGCTCGCTGTAGACGCCGCCCTTCCCGCCGAGCGCCGCCCGCCGGCGCCGCAGCTCGCGCACGTTGCGGAGCGACTCCTCGTCGACGGCCTGCGACGCCCGCTCCACGAGCCGGTCCTCGTCGTCGATCAGGTCGATGAGGCACACGTCGGACAGGTAGGGCACGCACAGGTCGGCGAAGCTGAGGAGGGTCTCGTCGAGGTCGAGGCTGGCGCTCAGGAGGGCGCTGGCGTCGGCCAGGAACGCCAGTCGCTCGCGGGTCGTCTCCGCGGCCACCCGGGCGGCGTGCTCGCGCCCGAGCATCTGCTCGCGCAGCTCCTCGGACCGGCGGCGCTCGGTGACGTCGGCGCAGACGCCCACCAGGTCGAACTCGTCGGGCCCGACCTCGACGCGCCGGCCCCACCCCTCGATCCAGCGGGTCTCGCCCGTGTCGGGGCGGACGATGCGGAACACGCTGTGGACCTCTTCGGCATGCGGACCGGGATCGCCGGCGAACCCGTCGAGGTCCTCGGGGTGGATGACGGCGATGAAGTCGGCGCCGACCCCCGTGTACGTGCCCGAGCCCAGACCGAACATCTCGAGGGCGTGCGGATTGAAGGTCAGGCGGTCGCCCTCGCGGGTCCACGACCACAGCCCGAGCCCGCCGGCGCTCAACGACAGGTCGAGCCGGGCCGAGCTGTCGCGCAGCTCGCGCTCGACGTGGGCCCGCTGCACCGCGAGGCCCATGGTGTTGGCGACCGACTGCACCAGGTGGACCTCGTCGTCGGTCCAGGAGCGGAGCCCCTCGTCGTACGCGATGAGCACGCCCCACGGGTGCTCGTCCCAGCTGATCGGCGCGGCGATGGCGGCCCGCACCTCGAGCCCGTGCTCGGGGGCGAGCGAGCGGAACCGCTCGTCGCCCAGCAGGTCGGCGGTGGCCACCGCCGTCCGCTCCTCGATCACGAAGCCCGGCAGCGACCCCCGGCCGACGGGGAGCTCGATCTCGCCCATGCGCCGCCGGCCGACGACCTGGCCGCCGTGGACGGCCGCCCGGCCCACGAGCGTGCGGCGGCTGGGCTGGAGCTCGAACAGGGCCAGCTCGTCGATGCCGAGCGCCTCCCCGGCGATGACCATCGCCCCGCGCAGCACCTCCTCCAGGTCGTCCGAACGCAAGCCGAGCTGCCCGATCTGGGCCACCGCCGCCTGCTGCCGCACGACCTGGCTCCACTCGCCGGGGCTGCGATCCGAGGTCATCCCCCGTCAGGGTACCGACCTGGTGGGCGATGGTCGGCGTGCTGCCAGACTGCCCCTGTGGCTGCCGCAGATCCCGCCGACGTCGCATGGGGAGCGTTCACCGACGCGGCGCCGTGGGTCCTCGACGACGGTCCGCAGCCCTGGCAGGCCGGCCTGGCCCGGACGCGGGCCGAGGTGGCGGCGTCGATCCCCGAGCTGACGCGCCGCCGGGCGGTGCCGCCCGGCCGCCGCATGGGATCCACCGTGGTCCGCCTCGGCTCGGCCCTGGTCCCCTGGTACCTCGGCGCCCGCCGCACCGGCGGCAGCGCCTCGAAGCGGGACCTCGCCCGCCGGCTCCGGCGAGCCGCCGAGCGCCTGGGCCCGAGCTACATCAAGCTCGGCCAGATCGTGTCGTCGGGGCGAGGCGTGTTCCCCGACGAGCTGGTCGACGAGTTCGGCCTCCTCCGGGACCGCGTCCAGCCCGAGCCGTTCGCCCAGATCCGGGCGGTCGTCGAGGAGGACCTCGGGCGCCCGCTCGGCGACGTGTTCGCCTCGTTCGACCGCCGCCCCCTGGCCGCCGCGTCCATCGCCCAGGTCCACGCCGCCGTCCTCCGTTCGGGCGAGGCCGTCGTCGTGAAGGTGCAGCGGCCCACCGTGAACGAGCGCGTCCGGTCGGACCTGCGCGTCATGGCGTGGATCGCCCCGCTGCTCGTGGGCCGCATCCCCGTGGCCGCCCTGGCCAACCCGCCCGCCCTGGTGGAGCTGTTCGCCGAGACCATCACCGAGGAGCTGGACTTCCGGCTCGAGGCCGAGAACATGGTCGAGGTCGGCCGCTCGTTCGCCGCCCTCGGCCAGCGGGGCTACGTGGTCCCCCGCCCCCACCCGACGCTCGTCACCCGCCGCGTCCTCGTCATGGAGCAGCTGTCGGGGTTCGCGTTCGACGACGTGGTCGGGATGCAGGGTGCCGGGATCGACACGGAGTCGGTGGTGCGCACCGGGATGATCGGGTTCCTCGAGGGGGCGATGATCAACGGGATCTTCCACGGCGACCTCCACAGCGGCAACCTGCTGGTCCTCGCCGACGGCCGCACCGGCCTGCTCGACTTCGGCATCACCGGCCGCCTCTCGGAGCACGAGCGCCAGGCGTTCCTGCGGCTGCTGGTGGCGGCCACGATGAACGACGTGCGGTCCCAGCTGGCCGCCCTGCGGGACCTGGGCGCCCTGCCCGCCACCAGCGACCTCGAGGCCCTGGCCGCCGACCTCGGCCTCGACAAGCCGCCGTTCGATCCGACCACGCTCTCGCCCGAGCAGCTCACCGCCGAGATCCAGTCCGTGGTGAAGGCGCTGCTGGGTGCCGGCGCCCGTCTGCCCAAGCCGCTGATGCTGTTCGTGAAGAACCTCGTGTTCCTCGACGGCGCCATCGCCACCCTGGCGCCCGACCTGGACCTGTTCGGCGAGATCGCGGCGATCGCCCTCTACTTCAACCAGCGCCACGGCCGGCAGATCGCCGCCGACGCCGGCCTCGGCCCGGCCACCTGGGACCTCGACCTGTCCGCCTTCCAGGAGAGCGTCGGCATCGATCCGACCGAGGGCGGCGTGCTCACCCACCGGGAGCTCCAGGACCGCCGGCGGGAGGTCCGGGACCGCATCGAGCTGCGCCCGGGACGGCGACGCCGTCGTGGGCGCCGCCCCTGAGGACGGGCAGTAGGGTCCCGGCCGATGCGCGTCGTGATCGCCACCTGCTCCGTCGACTACCAGGGCCGCCTCAGCGCGCACCTGCCCATGGCCACCCGCCTGCTGATGGTGAAGGCCGACGGCTGCGTCGCCATCCACGCCGACGGGGGTGCCTACAAGCCGTTGAACTGGATGAACGCCCCGAACCGGTTGGAGGAGGGCGAGGGCGTCTGGACGGTCACCAACCCGAAGGGCGAGACCCTGCGCATCACCCTCCACGAGGTGCTGAGCGACTCGGCGTGGGACCTCGGGGTCGATCCCGGCCTGCAGAAGGACGGCGTGGAGGCCCACCTCCAGGAGCTGCTGGCGGCCAACTGCACCAAGCTCGGCGAGGGCCTGCGCCTCGTGCGCCGCGAGTACCCCACCGACATCGGGCCCGTCGACCTGCTCTGCCGCGACGCCGACGGCCTGGCCATCGCCGTCGAGATCAAGCGCCGCGGCGAGATCGACGGCGTCGAGCAGCTCACCCGCTACCTCGAGTTCCTCAACCGCGACCCGATGCTCCGCCCGGTGCGCGGCATGTTCGTCGCCCAGGTCATCAAGCCCCAGGCCAAGGTGCTGGCCAAGGACCGGGACATCCAGTGGGTGGAGGTCGACTACGACGAGCTGCGGGGCCTCGAGTCCAATGAGCTCCGGTTGTTCTGACGACGTGACCGGACCCGGACTGCTCCCCGGCGGTGCCCAACCGCCCCAGGGCTTCGAGCCCTGGTGCCACACCCTGCGCGGCCAGCAGGCGTGGAGCCACGTGGTGCCCGGCGGCGCCGCGGCGCTCGCCACCTGGCGCGCCCTGCGCGAGCGCCACCCCCGCACCGGCCTCTGGCCGATCCTGCTCGGTAGCGACCCGCAGGTCATCGACCAGCTCACCTGGCGCCTCGGGATGCTCGCCCGGTCCGCGCCGGGCATCCCCGAGATCGAGGACGCCCCGAGCGCGCCCGAGCTGCTCGCCCAGTGGATCGGCAACCCGGCCGAAGACGAGTACCTCGAGGACGTGCCCCGGCACCTCGCCAAGCTCGAGCAGGACGCCGACGCCATCCGCACCCGCCTCACGGCCCGGCCCGACGAGGATGCCGTCCGGGCCCTCGCCGGCGACGAGGTCACGATCGCGCTCATCCCCGCCCAGGGCGGCTGGGAGGTCCCGGCGCTGCTGGCCTGGTCCGGTGCCGAGCGCCACGACATCGGTGGTCCGGAGCACCTCGCGGTCCTCCACTTCTGGCACGAGGTCTACGGGGCCGAGCTCGTCGGCCTCGGGCTCGAGCGCATGGAGTGCCTGGTGGCCCGGCCGCCCGAAGACGCCCGCGCCGCGTTCGAGCTGGCCGTGCAGCACTACGCCTACTGCCCCGAGCTGATGGACAACCTCGTGCCCGCGATGGGCGCGCTGGCCGCCACCCTCTTCGGGCGGCACTGGCTGTTCGACTGGACCTGAGGCGCCGGACCCGAGGCGCCGAGCGCCCCGGGTCCCACGCATCGATCGGTCGGCCTACGGGACCCGGGCGTCGTACTCCGCGCTGGCGAGGAAGGCCTGGGCCAGCGTGTCGATCGTGCCGGGGCCGTCGAGCGATGCCACGTCCGAGGAGTACTCCCCGGTGTTGGGCATGCGCCGGAACATGGCGGCCCGGAGCAGGACCGAGGTGACCTCGGAGTCCATCTTGTTGACGTTCTCGTTGGACTCGGAGAAGTTGAGCATCACGTCGCCGCGGCTGGCCGTCTTCTTGTTGAGGCGGTTCACCCAGAAGTTCAGGCCGCCGCTGTCGGGCGCCCGGTGCAGGACGTTCTGGTACACCTTCTGCACGAACGCCGTGTTGGACAGCGGCCCGTACTTGTTCTTGAACTCCGACGACGCGGCGAACGTGTCCGACACCTTCTTGAGCGACCAGCCGCTGCGCAGCTTGCCGGTCCAGTAGCCGTAGCCGCTGTAGTCCGGGAGCCGTTCGAAGTAGCCCGAGTAGAGGCGCGTCATCCGGGTGCTCACGTCGTACGAGCCGTTCAGCTTGGCGATGCCGACGACGGTCTGCAGCGGCGTCTTGGCGCCCGAGTGCAGGTCGGCGATCCACTTGAGGGACTCGGCCGTCGACGGCTCCCGGCCGTGGAAGTCCAGGAACTGCTGGCGGACCAGCGCATCGGTCCGGGTGAACGGCGCCATGGCGGCCGGCTTGATGCTGGCGCTCTTGGCCGACGGCGCGCTCACGCCCGACGCGTTCTTGGCCGCGACCGAGAACTGGTACGCCGTGCCGTTGGCGAGGCCGGTGATGGTCGTGCTGGTGAGGTTCGGCGCCACGTCGTAGCTGGCCGACGCCGACGGGCTGCCGCTGTCGTAGCGGTAGATGCGGAAGCCGGTGAGGAACTGCCGGCCGGTGTCGCCCGACGGGGTCCAGGCGACGGTCACCCGCTGCGGCCCGCCGATGGCGGTCCTGAGCGCCGGAGCCGCCGGCACGCCCTTGGCGCCGGTCGTGGTCCACCCGATGTCGCGCAGCATGCCGAGGACGATGTCGCCCGGGTCGTGCACGGCCTCGCCGTCGTCGAGGTACGGCGTCATCAGCGCGTTCGCCGTGCCGGTCGCGTACCGGTCCTCGTCGAGGTGGTAGATCGACGAGCCCGGCGAGTACGGGTTCGGCGAGTAGAGGTAGGGCTTCTGGCCGCCGTTGGCGGCCGTGCCCTGGGCCCCGCCCCAGCGCATCGCGTTGCTCGTGTACACCGAGTAGAGCGACGACGAGCCGCTGACGTAGCTGCTGACCGGCGTGCCGCTCGAGCTCTGGGCCAGGCGGTCGTAGATGTCGGGGACCGGCGTCCCGGCGCCCCAGTAGCCGAGGCTGCCGTTGACGTAGCCGCCCCCGGTCATGCCGAGGCCGTGGCCGATCTCGTGGAGCACGACGCTCGTGAGGTCGATCTTGCCCGCCGGCACCTGGCCGTCGGTGCCGAAGTACCAGTCGGAACGGCCGCTCGCGAACTCGGCGGAGATGTCCGTCTTGGTGGTGTCGAGGTCGGTGCCGGCCTTCGCGTTGGCGAGGGCGATCGGGTACCAGGTGTTGGTCCGCGGCGCGCCCGAGAAGTTGCGGAGGTAGTCGGTGGCACCGGCGCTGCCCAGCACGCCGCTGGGGAGCGACTTCCAGGTGGCGTCGATGCGGATCGGCACCGGCGACTTCACGAGGATCGACCACAGGTCCACGGCCCGCTGGAACGAGGCCTTCGCGTTCGCGGGGAACCCGTGGTAGGTGACGACGAACGACGACTTCACCGTGCTCACCCGGCTGCTGCCCGTGACGTCGCGGGGAGCCACGTAGCCGGTGGCGGGGGTCGACTTGGCCCGCAGCTCGGTCATGGTGCCCGGCTTGCGGTCGCCGGCGGCGATCACCTGGGCCTCGGGCGCCGTCGATCGAGCCGGTCGGGCCGAGGCTGCGGGCGCCGCGGCCGTGGCCAGCATCACCCCTGCGACCGCCAGGGCCGCGCCGGCCACCGAGCGGCGCACCGCACGCGTCGTCATCATCTGCTCGCTCCTCTGCCCCGCCGTGGGGCTGTCCGCCTCGCCGTCCCGGGTGGTCGGCGAAGCCCACGCGGCAACATCGGCACCTCCGCTCCCGCGCTTGAACCTTAGGTGCCGCCGCCCGAGCGGGCGGCTCGGCCTACGAGCGCAGGACGAGCGGAGCCTTCTTGAGGCCGGCGATGATGGCCGAGCCGGTGCGGACGACGTCGCCCGCAGGCTCGATGGTGGTCCACCGCTGGAGCATCTCCTCCAGGAGGATCCGCCCCTCGAGGCGGGCCAGGGCGGCGCCGATGCAGAAGTGCGGACCGAAGCCCAGCGCCACCTGGTGGTTGTCCTGGCGGTCGACCCGGAACTCGCCGGCGTCCGGGCCGAACACGGCCTCGTCGCGGTTCGCCGCCGCGTAGAGCAGGAGCACGGGATCGCCGGCTGCGATGGGCACGCCGCGCAGCTCGGTGTCGACGGTGGCGGTCCGCATGAACGCCACGACCGGCGTGGTCCAGCGCAGCCACTCCTCGACGCACGACGGGATCAGCTCGCGGTCGGCGACGAGCCGCGCCAGCTGCTCCGGCTCGTTCGCGAGCGCCCAGAGGCCGCCGGAGATCATGTTGCGGGTGGTCTCGTTGCCGGCGACGAGCAGCTGGTTGAAGAACATGAGCAGCTCGTCGTCGGTGAGCGTCTCGCCGTCGATCTCGACGTTGGCCAGGACCGTGATGAGGTCGGTGCCGTCGCCGCCCCGCCGGTCGCGCCCGGCGGCCATCAGGTACTCCTGCATCTCCGTCATCAGCGCCATGCACTCCTCGAAGCTGAGGTTGGAGGCGCCGGGGATGGTGGCGTCGGACCACAGGACGAAGCGGTCGCGGTCCTGGTCCGGGATCCCGAGCAGGTCGGCGATGACGTGGACGGGGTACGGCTCCGCCAGCGTCGGCACGATGTCGACCGGTTCGCCGGTGGGCAGCTCGTCGAGCAGCCGGGTGACGAGGGCCCGCAGCGGCTCCTCGAGCGCCCGGATCCGGCTGGGTGAGAAGCCCGGCTGGACCAGCTTGCGGTAGCGGGTGTGCACCGGCGGATCGGTGTGCATCATCGTCGGCGGCGACGGGTACTCGATCCCGATCTCCATCGTGAGGATGCCCTTGCCCGACTCGAAGCGGCCCGGGTCCCGGGACACCTCGATCACCTCGGGCTGGGTGCTGACCACCCACCACCCCGCGCCCTCGTCCGGCTGGTGCCAGACGATCGGCGCCTCCTCGCGCAGCCGGGCGTAGAGCGGGAACGGATCGCCCGCGTAGAACGACTCGTCGACGAGCGGGGAGGTCAGCTCCGGCGCGGTGGGCCGGGTCACGCTCACGCGTCCTGGAAGGTGACGCGGCCGGCGTCGATGACGACCCGTCCGTCGTCGCCGAGCGTCTGGAAGACCGCCTCGCCCGGACCGGTGCTCCACGCGTTCACGGTGAGCGACTCGCCCGGCAGCACCGGTGACGAGAACCGGCCCTCCATCGAGGTGAAGCGGGCCGGATCGGACCCGCAGAGCAGGTGCAGCAGGCCCCGGCCGGTGAACCCGTAGGTGCACAGGCCGTGGAGGATCGGACGGTCGAAGCCGCCGAACGCAGCGAACGCCGGGTCCGAGTGCAACGGGTTGCGGTCGCCCGAGAGCCGGTACAGCAGGGCCTGGTCGGTGCGCGTCGCGTACGACGCGGTGTGGTCGGGTGCCCGCTCCGGGGCCACGTTCTTCGGCCCTGACGGGCCGCGGTCGCCGCCGAACCCGCCCTCGCCGCGGATGAACGCCGACATGACCTGCGTGAACAGCGGCTGGCCGGTACCGGTGTCGGTGGACGTCGAGGTCACCTCGACGACCGCACCCTTGCCCTTGTCGTAGATGCCGGAGATCGTGCCGACCGTCTCCACCTCGCCCTTGGTCGGGATGGGCCCGTGCAGGGTGATGGCCTGCTCGCCGTGGACGAGCATCGCCGGGTTGAACGTGCCGATGGAGCCGAACGCCCCGGTCCCGCCGACACCGAGGACGACGGCCATGGTCGGCAGGACCACGAGGTCGGTGTCCTGGGAGTTCTCGGTGGTGAACTGGAGCTCCTGGAGCGGATCGACCGCGCCGGCACCGACGCCCAGGGCGTAGAGCAGCACGTCGCGCGAGGTCCACGAGTGGCGGACCGGGTCGCCGGTCAGGCCGACGGCATCGGGGTTGATGGGCACGGGCCTACTCCTCGTCGAAGCCGAGCATGTTGGCGTTGGGCCGAGCGTCGGCGACGAGCCGCTTGACCACCTCGCCCAGCGCCGCAGGGTCGTCGGTGGGGTTCTCCTGGGTCGGGCCGCGGTGCCAGCCCTCGGCGACCGACAGGGCCTGGCCGGTGACGTCGAACACCCGGCCGGTGACGTCCTTGGACTCCGGCGACGCCAGCCAGGTGACGATCGGGGCGATCCAGCGGGGCGAGAGCATCGCCTTCGTCATGTCGTCGGCCTGGCCCATGCCGAGGTTCTCGGTCATCCGGGTCAGGGCAGCCGGGGCGATGGCGTTCACGGTGACGCCGTAGCGGGCCAGCTCCTTGGCGGCGATGACGGTGAAGGCCGCGATGCCCGCCTTGGCTGCGCCGTAGTTGGTCTGGCCGACGTTGCCGTAGATGCCCGACGGCGACGACGTGTTGATGATGCGGCCGTCGACCGCCTCCCCCGCCTTCGTCTGCTCCCGCCAGTAGGCAGCGGCGTGCCGGGCGGGGCCGAACGTGCCCTTGAGGTGCACCGCGATCACCGCGTCCCACTCGGCCTCGGTCATGTTGGCCAGCATCCGGTCCCGCAGGATCCCGGCGTTGTTGATGAGCACGTCGAGCCGGCCGAACGTGTCGATCGCCTGCTGCACCAGCCGCTCGGCGCCGTCCCACGTGGAGATGTCGTCGCCGTTGACGACGGCCTCTCCCCCGCCGGCGACGATCTCGTCGACGACCTCCTGGGCCGGGCCGCTCGACCGGCCGCTCCCGTCCATCTCGCCGCCGATGTCGTTGACCACGACCTTGGCGCCCTGCTCGGCCAGCATCAGCGAGTGCTCCCGCCCGATGCCCCGGCCGGCACCGGTCACGATGCACACACGTCCGTCGCAGATCCCCACGACCATCCCCTTGTCTCCGCGCTCCCGCGGAAGTCGATGAGCTCCCATCTTGGCAAACCAGCAGGACAGCCCGCTGGTGGTCCGCCGGCCCGGTCCGCTGCCACGGAATCCGCACCCCCACGTGCCAAGGTGGTGTGATGCGTCGCCCCCGCCTCAGGCTCGTGCTCGGCATCACGTTGCCCCTGCTCGTCATCGTGCTCCTGCTGGCTGCGTGGGCCATCGACACCTCCAGCGCCAGCGGCAAGGTGCCCCGCAACACCACCCTCGCCGGACGGGACGTCTCGACCTTCGGGGAGGACGACCTCGCCGCCACCGTGGCCGACGTCGCCGACGAGTACGCCAACGCCGAGGTGCAGGTCCGCACCGACGAGAAGAGCTACAAGGTCCCCGCCTCCGAGCTGGGCCTCATGCTCGACGAGGACGCCACCGTGAAGGCCGCGCTCGACCTCAGCACCGGCCCCATCGCCTGGGGCCAGTCGTTCCTCGAGGAGCGCACCGTGCCCCTCCGGTTCGTCGTCGACGACGGACAGCTCAAGGCCGGCCTGGCCGAGCTCGGCGGCAACGCCAAGCCCACCGAGCCCACCATCGCCGCCGGCGCCGACGGCTTCACCGTGGTCAGCGGGTCCGACGGCACCACCATCGACGCCGCCGGCGTGGCCGACCAGCTCCGCGCCCGCGCCGAGCGGGCCGAGCTGCCCCTGGTGGTCGACGCCGACGCCAAGGCCGAGGCGCCCAAGGTCTCCGACCAGTCCGCCCAGGCCCTCGCCGACCAGCTCAGCAAGGGCACCGCCAACGGCCTCAAGGTCACCAGCGGCGCGAGCACGGTCGACATCCCCGCCGCCACCACCCGCGCCTGGCTGTCGTCCAAGGTCGAAGGCGACAAGCTCGTCGCCCAGCTCGACGCCGAGAAGGCCAAGGCCGACCTCACCGGCGCCCTCCCCGACGCCACCAAGCCGAAGGACGCCGCCATCGTCCTCGAGAACGGCGCCCCCAAGATCATCCCCAGCTCCGACGGCGCCACCTGCTGCGCTGCGGACACCCCGGCCCGCCTCCTCGCCGCCATCAACGGCGGCTCCGGCGCCGTCGAGATCGGCCTCGACGTCAAGAAGGCCGCCTTCACCACCGAAGCCGCCCAGAAGCTCGGCATCAAGGAGCCCGTCGGCACCACCACCGAGTGGAAGGGCCAGCCGCAGGTCAAGAGCTTCACCACCTACTACCCGTGCTGCGCCGCCCGCGTCACCAACATCCAGCGCATCGCCGACATCGTCAGCGGCACGGTCATCAAGCCCGGCGAGAAGTTCGACATGAACGCCATCGTCGGCCAGCGCACCACCGAGAAGGGCTTCGTGTCCGCCGGCGCCATCGCCAACGGCGAGCACGTCGACGAGGTCGGCGGCGGCGTCAGCCAGTTCGCCACCACCACCTTCAACGCCGCCTTCTTCGCCGGCCTGCCCATCAACACGTACCAGGCCCACTCCGAGCACTTCGACCGGTACCCGTACGGCCGCGAAGCCACGATGGGCTGGCAGAACCCGAACCTGGTGTGGACCAACAACACCCCCTACGGGATCCTCGTCGAGGCCACCCACACCGACACCAGCGTCACGGTGCGCCTCTGGTCCACCCAGTACGCCTACGGCGAGCAGACCGGCCAGACCACCGGCAAGAGCGGCACGTGCACCACGGTCTCCACCACCCGCACGATCCACTACCCCGACGGCAAGACCGGCACCGACACCTTCCAGGCCCGCTACCGCCAGTCCGGCAGCACCACCTGCTGACGCCTCGCTGCGCTCGGCTCTCGTCACTCGCTCGCTGCGCTCGCTCCGTTCCTCGAACGTGAGGACGAGCTGACGCTCGACGTCTTCGCTCGACGGCACGACTTCGTCGCACCGTCTCGGTCGAAGGGGCTCCGCAAGCTCTGCCCCGTCGAGCTCCCCCGGGCTCGCTTCGCTCGGAAACACGAGGATCGACAGCTCCTCGACCTGTTCGCGCGTTCGTTCGCGTCTCGTTCGCGGGGGTTGGTCCACGATCCTCGCTGACCCCTGCGACGACCTGGAGCGACCTCATGACGACACCTCGGAACCCTGGACGAACCGGGCCACGGCGGTTCGCGCGGCTGGCCATCGCCGTCGCCGCCATCGCCGCGCTGGCCACCGCCTGCATGCCGAACGACTTCGTCAAGCACAAGGCGGGGAGCTACTGGGTCTGGTTCGGGCCCAAGAACTACCTGGAGAGCCACTCGACCTACGGGATCGACATCTACGCACCCACCGGTCCCGACACCGTGGCCCACACGTTCGACACCACCATCTGCGCCAGCGGCAGCACCCTGCAGGCATCGGTCAACAAGTACTTCCCGACCCGACGGGCGCAGATCCGCGACACCTCCGGCTACACCAACTGGGTGACCACCTCAGCCACCACGCCGACGAAGCTGGCCGCCGACAAGTACGGGCCCAACTACTTCCGGCAGTCGATCACGTTCACCGCCAAGTCGGGCAGCGTGCCCGTCCGCGGGGAGGCCACCCTCGACTACCAGCTCCCCGACACGACGTACTGCTTCGAGCGCCTGAAGTTCCGCGCCACGGCCACCAGTACGTTCAGCAGCCAGATGCCCCGGCTCCGGGCCATCCAGGACAACATCATCTACTCGGGCCCCGGTGCCTGCGATCCGGAGCAGCCCGACGATCCCTGCCCGTGACCGGTCGGGCCCCGGCCCGGTCGCCCTCGGGCTGGGGCAGACTGTGACGGTCGGCACCGGTCGCTGGTGCTGCGGAAGGTGGCAGGCGCATGGCTGAGGAGCTTCGGTTCACGGATCGGATGACGGATTCCGATTCGCTGATGTGGACCATCGAGAAGGACCCGCTGCTGCGGTCGACCATCACGGCGGTCCTGTTCCTCGATGCGGCCCCCGACGAGAAGCGCCTGCGCCACCTGCTCGAGCGGGGCACCCGCCTCGTCCCCCGGATGCGCCAGCGGGTGCGAGGCAACCCGTACTCCGTGGCGCCGCCGCGGTGGGAGGTCGACCCCCACTTCGACCTCGACTACCACCTGCGCTGGGTGGGCGCGAGCGGCGACCGAGACGAACGGTCCGTGCTCGACATGGCCGAGCCG
>Ga0182736_1000221_pt1 | contig 109858 bp, 106 predicted proteins | sample eDN5th30CKraftBY_FD_128882 | JGI IMG/M metagenome (GOLD analysis project Ga0182736, IMG submission 128882) | Enriched backyard soil microbial communities from Emeryville, California, USA - eDNA 5th pass 30_C Kraft BY (version 2) (version 2) | ecosystem: Environmental > Terrestrial > Soil >... | reverse complement strand
GGGCGACCGCAACGCCATGTACTACATCATGACCGGCCTGCCGTTCGACGGTCAGAAGGCGGCGCAGATGGGTCTGGTGAACGAGTCGGTTCCGCGGGCCGAGCTGCGCCAGCGGGTGCGCGAACTGTGCGACGTGCTGCTGCAGAAGAACCCCAACGTGCTGAAGGCGGCCAAGGACACCTATAAGCGCACGGCGGGCATGTCCTGGGACCTGTCGGAAGACTACATCATCGCCAAGGGCGAGCAGCTCTTCCACCTGGACAAGATGAAGGGCCGCAACACCGGCATCAAACAGTTCCTGGACGACAAGACCTTCCGTCCGGGCCTCGGCACCTACGACCGCAAGAACGAAGTCAGCTGAGTCTCGGCCCTTACGGGAGCCGACGTTTCGAGGCGGCGATCCTGCGATCGCCGCCTTTTTGCTGCGCCTTTGCGGACGTCCCACTCGTCTCGAAAAACCATCTCGTCCCACTTTTCCTGGTAGTCGCAGTAGTGGGATGACGATTCCTGTTTACCTGCCCCACTGGGTCGTCAAAGATGCCTTTCGTGGCGAGGCCTCGATAAAGAAGGCCAGCCCGGGAGAAAACGCTCGGTGTCTGCACAGCCTCTCGTAGACGAGATCACCGCCTTCTGCAGGCGTGCGGAAATTGCCGAGACCACCTTTGGCCGTCTGGCTGTCAACGACGGCAAGTTCGTAAGCCGCCTCCGCTCCGGCGGACGCGTCACGCCCGAAACGGCGGCGCGCGTGCGGTCCTTCATTCAGAAGGCGCCTGCCCCCGCCGGCGCCGGAACGAACTCGGATAGGGCAACAATGTCAGCAGCAACCGTCGTCGCGGAACCCCCGGCTCCGGCCGCTCCCACCGACGAGAAGAATTTCCGTTTTTACGACAACCGTCAGACCTATCTGATGTTCGTCAACACCTGCTCCGAAAAACTGGTGATCGCCCGGCGGATCGCCCAGGAGCTGGAAAACCTCACCCCGCACCCGCCGGCCATCCGCCTGTTCGATGCGGGCGTCGGCGACGGCACCGTGCTGACGCGGGTGATGCGCACCATGCATCAGCGCTTCAAATGGATGCCCTTCTACATCGTCGGCAAGGAGATCAGCCTCGAGGACGTCCGCCTCGCCCTCGAGAAGATGCCGGATCGGTTCCAGGAGCATCCGGCCACCGTGCTGGTGATGACCAACCTCAACTATTCCGACGCCCCCTGGCTGACCCCCCACAACCTCGCCGCCGCCCAGACCATGGTCTGGCACGAGGTGGCGCTGCAGGGGGATTCCGCGGCCGAGTTCGACCAGCAGATCGCCGACCTGGAGGATTTCCTGGGCGAGAACTGGCGCGCCTCGCCCAGCCCGACCAGCGGCAACCCAGTGTACGAGAAGCCGGTCGCCCTGATCATCTACCGCGAGGACTGCAAGGTCCTGCTCGATCACATCCTACCCAAGCGCGGCGCGGTGAAGGCCGACTACGACCTCGTCATCGCCTCCCAGCCCTATCGGGCGCGCGCCTCCACCGCCTTCAAGGCCAAGCGGGTGATCGCGCCGCTCGCCAAGGCGCTCGGGCCAGGCGGCCGGCTGATCGGCATGCACTCCTCCGGGGGGGACCCGGCGCTGGAGATCGTGCAGCAGGTGTGGCCGGGAGAGGAGCCCTTCGCCACCACGCGGCACGACCTCTTGAAGGCGACCAAGGCCGAACTCGGCAAGAAGGCGAGCCAATACAACTTCTCGGTCCAGTCGGATGCGCGGGCCCTGCTGCGCTACGACATGCACACCCTGCCCGGGGAAATCGACGCCGAAAGCAACTCCATCGGCACCTCCACTTTGTTCGCCGCCTGGAACGCCGCGACCTATGTGGCGCAGATCGAGGATCAGCGTCTGCAGGACGCTATGACCAACGAGGGCTACCTCCAGGCGACCAAGGATGTGTTGAAAAAGTACGGTGGCCTCTGGTTTCAGGACGAGGTGTTCGTTATCTCGCGCAAGCGCGACCCATAAAAAAGTTCAAGACAGAGGATTTCCGACCATGGTTGTAGAGGCGAAAGCCGCACCGGGCGCCGTCTCGGGGTTGATGAGCGGCTATTCAGTCGAAGTCACCGCCCGTGACCAAAAGGCCATCGACGCCTGCGGCGCTGAGCTGCCCAAGGGGACGGAGGTCTATGTCGCCTTCATTCCTGGCGAGAAGCTCGATCGCATGGTCGAAGCCTCCAAGCAGCTGACCAAGGCCGGCATGGTGGCCACCACCCACGTGGTGGCGCGCAACATGACCAACAAGGCCGAGCTGGACGACTTCCTCGCGCGCCTGCGCGGCGAGGCCGGCTGCACCCAGGCCCTGGTGCTGGGCGGCGACGTCGACAACCAGACCGGCGAATACTCGTCCAGCCTGGAGCTGATGCAGACTGGCCTGTTCGCCAAGCATGGCTTCAGCCGCCTGGGCTTCGCCTGGTATCCCGAGCCGCATAAGAAGATCACGCCGGAGAAGGTCGCCGCCGACCGCGCGGGCAAGCTCGCCGCCGCGGCCGAGCAGGGCATCTCCCCCTGGCTGGTCAGCCAGTTCGCCTTCGAGGCGGATCCCTACCTCGACACCATCGCCGAGATCCGCGCCCAGGGCGTCACCGCTCCGATCAAGGTCGGCGTCGCCGGCCCGGCCGACCGCAAGGTGCTGTTCCGCTACGCCATGGTCTGCGGCGTGGGCAATTCCATCCGCGCCCTCGGCAAGCAGAGCGACATGGTCAGCGGCCTGATGACCCGCGAGTCGCCGGATGCGGTGCTCGAGGGCGTCGCTGCGGCTCAGGCTAGCCGGCCGGAGCTCGGCATCGCCGGGGTGCACGTCTTCACCTTCGGTGGTATCGCCGGGACCGCGCGCTGGGCGCGTGAGCTTTCGGGGCAGGGCTAGTCCAGAGCCTCCCCAGCCGGCGGAGGGGCGCTTCGGCGCCAGGCGATGCAGAGTTGCGTTGTTCTTGAAGGCGAGTGGCGCGATCCGCTCGACGTTGCGGCGTCGATCGCGGACGAGCCATTCGCCCTTGTCCTGTTGTCCGACGGCTCGGACGACGGGCGCTGGTCCTATGTCCTGCGCCGGCCCGATGCGACCCTCACCTTGCAGCCCGGTGAAGGCGGTGACGCCTTCGCCGCCGCGGCGGACCTGCTGGGGGCGCTGGCCTCGCCTCATCCCGCCGGCCCGCCTTTCCAGGGCGGTGTCGCGGGGCTAGCCGCCTACGAAGCCGGCGAGCGGGTGGAACCGGCCATGCCCGCCGGGCGTCACCCGGACTGGCCGGACCTTGCCCTAGGGCTCTACCGCACGGTGCTGGCCTTCGATCACCATCAGCGGCGCCTTCTCAGCCTCGCCCGTGCCGATACGGACGACGCGGCGCAGGCGCGCGCCGCAGGGGCGCTGGCGTGGGCCCTTCAGCCGCATCCCGGACGGCCTGCCGCGCGATCTCCCCTCGCCGCAGCCTTCGAGCCTGACACCTCGCCCGAGGCGCACCGCAACGCCGTCGCCGCCGTCGTCGAGTCGATCGCACGGGGCGACATCTTCCAGGCCAACTACGCCGGTCTTTGGCGGGGGGCGCTGGCGGAGGGCGTGCACCCCTTCGATCTGTTCGCGGCCCTGGCGCGGCGCAGTCCGGCGCCCTACGCCGGCTATCTTCGCCTGCCGGGCAGGGCGCTGGTCAGCAATTCGCCGGAGCAGTTTCTGGCGGTCCATCCGGCAGACGGCGCTCTGCGGGCCGTCACCCGGCCGATCAAGGGCACCGCCCCTCGCGGCGCGACGCCCGAGGCGGATGCGGCCAGTCGCGCTTGGCTCGAAGCCAGCTTGAAGGACCGGGCCGAGAACCTGATGATCGTCGACCTGATGCGCAACGATATCTCGCGCCTGTGCGACCCGGGCACGGTGGAGGTTCCCGTCTTCTGCCGGGTGGAGACCTACGCCAATGTGCATCATCTGGTGTCCACGGTGACGGGCCGGCTGTCGGCCGGCCGCTCGGCGCTGGAGCTGATGGGCGTCGCCTTTCCGGCAGGATCGATCTCCGGCGCCCCCAAGATCGAGGCGATGCGGGTGATCGCCCGGCATGAGCCCCCGCGCGGGCCCTTCTTCGGCTCCCTGTTCTGGGCGGGGGCGGATGGGGCGTTTGATTCCAACGTGCTGATCCGCACTGTCGGTCTGGTCGAGACGGGGACGGGTTGGCGGCTGGAGACCCGCGCCGGAGGGGGCATCACCGCCGACAGCGACCCTGCCGATGAGCGGCTTGAAGCGGAAACGAAGATGGCCGCGATCCGCGGCGCGCTGACGGCGACCGCATGACCGCCATCCTTCCGGAAGATCGCGGCTTCACCCTAGGCGACGGGCTGTTCGAGACCGTGCTGGCCGACCGCGGCCGGCTGGTGCTTTGGGCCGAGCATATGGCTCGGCTCGCCGCCGGTTGCGTCGCCCTTGGCCTGCCGGCGCCGGACCCTGACGACTGCGAAGCCAGGACGCGGAAGGCGCTGGCCGCCGCCGGCCTCAGCGATGCGCGGGCCGCCCTCCGACTGAGCTGGAGCGCCGGCCCCGGTGGGCGCGGGCTCGACCGGCCGGACGTCATGCAGCCCCATCTCGTGGTCACGGCGTCGCCGGCTACCGCCTCCGGGCGTCCGGTGTCGCTGGCGACGGTGGGGCTGCGCCGCAATCCGACCTCGCCGGTCGCGCGGTTGAAGACCCTGGCCTACCTCGACAACGTCCTCGCCCGCCGCGAAGCGCGCGCCGCCGGGGCTGACGACGCCCTGATGCTCAACACCGACGGCCATATCGCCTGCGCCGCGGCGGCCAACATTTTCTGGATCGAAGCAGACCGGATCTTCACCCCGGCCCTCGCCTGCGGCGTGCTCGCCGGCACGGTGCGTGCGGCCCTGATGGACGAACTGGAAATCGCCGAGGTCGCGGCCCCCCGCGAGGCGCTGGAGACGGCCGAGGCCGTCTTCCTGACCAACAGCCTCGTCGGGGTGCAGCCAGTCGAGCGGATCGATGGCCGTGCGGTGCTGGTCGGCCACCCCCTCGTCAACTATCTCGGGGCCATCGCGGCTGGGCTCTGAGAAGCCAAGCCGCCAAGAAAAAACCTCCGTCCTGGCGGGGCGGAGGCTTCGAGGTGGCCCGCGAGGGAAGCGGGCGTTTGAGGGGTAAGCGTTAGGTAAGAACCGATTGTGGCGCCGCTACCTCCCGCATCCTGACCATTTGCAGGCTATTTCGCGGCTTGGCCGTTGAGCCGTCAGCTTGGCTATTCGCAATCGCCCGGGGCATACCTATCTCAACGCGTGCGGCTTGACGGACCCAGCCGACCGGACTTCAACACCATGCCTTCCGCGTCAGAGACCGCCTTGATCCATCGTTTCGGCATGTCCGTGAGAGTGTCGCTCGTCGCCGGAACGGCCGCGAGCCTGCTCGCCTGTGCGCCCGCGACCAAGCTGTCCAAGCCGAATCTCGCTCTGCCGCAGGCCTACGACACCACGGCCAAGCCGGGGGCCGTCTCCGCGGCGGCTCTCGACCGCTGGTGGACCCTGTTCGACGATCCCCAGCTTGCCGGCCTGATCGAAGAGGCGCTGCGCGCCAGCCCCGACGCCCGCAGCGCCCTGGCGCGCCTGCAGGAGGCGCGGGCCAATCGCGACCAGGCCCTGTCGGCCTTCTGGCCCCAGGGGAACGTCACCGCGTCCGCCACGGCGCAGGACAACAATCAGACCTTCGGCGGCGGCGGGTTCCAGGGCTTCGCCCCCGGCGGGCGGACCAATACCTATAGCGCCCAGTTCAACCCGACCTGGGAGATCGATCTCTACGGCGCCATCCGCACCGCCCGGCGCGGCGCCAACGCCGACCTTGCGGCCGCCCGCTTCGATTACGAAGCCTCGCGGATGAGCCTCGCCGCGGACGTGGCCACCAGCCTTTTCCAGGCGCGCGGCATCGCCGTCCAGCTTGCCGACGCTCGCGAGAACGCCCGCATCGCCCGCGAGCTTGCCGAGGTCGGGACCACCAAGGCGGACTATGGCTTCGCCGCCAGCGCCGACGCCGCCCAACTTGGCAGCCAGGCCCATTCCGCCGCCGCCGAGGTGCTGCGTCTGGAGGCCGCCCTCGCCGCCGCCAGGCGCTCGCTGATTGTGCTGACCGGCCGCGGGGCCGTGTCGCTGGACAGCATCCCGATCGAAGCCAAGGTGGCCGCCGCGCCGCCGGTCCCGGCGACGACCCCGGGGGAGATCCTGGCGCGCAGGCCCGACGTGCGGGAGGCCGAGGAACGCCTGGCCTCGGCCGAGACCCGGATCAAGCTGAACAAGCTACAGCTCTTCCCCAATCTCTCGCTGCAGCCGGGGCTGCAGTTCTCGCGCACCACCGGGGCGTTCCAATCCACCAGCAAGCTCTGGCAGCTCGGCCTCGGCGCCACCATCCCCGTCCTCGACCGGCCCAAGCTGCTGGCGGAGATCCGCGCCCAGACCGCCCGCACCGAACAGGCGGTGGCCGACTACGAGAAGGCGGTGCAGAGCGCCTATTCCGACGCCGAAAAGGCCCTGACCACCTTGCAGGCCGACCAGGATCGCACCGCCCTGCTCATCCAGGCCGAGTCGCAGTCGCGCTTCGCCTTCGACGCCGCCACCCTCGGCTATCGGGCCGGCCTGACCGACCTCACCGCCCTGTTGCAGGCCGAGCAGAGCTGGCGCAGCGCCCGTGCGGCCCTCTCCAGCCTGCAGACCACCGCCCTCGTCGACGCCGTGACCACCTTCAAGGCCCTGGGCGGCGGCTGGACGCCGGTGACGCATGACGCGGCGGCGGCGACGCGCATCGCGCCGTCCTGACCCGAGCCCTGCCATGAACCTTCGTGACCCTCGATCATTGAGTGAGAAGCTTGCTATGGGCGCTCTGCGATCTGCCGATTCGATGGAGGCTGTGTTGGTGCGTGCGTCTTTGGCCGCGATGGCTTTCGCGTTGATCGGCGGCGCCGCGGCGGCCCAGGCGCCTGAGGCCGCGCCAGTCGCCCCCGCCCCAACCACCGCCGGCGTCGCCGACCCGTGGGAGAGGACCAACCGCAAGCTCTATGGCATCCATCAGAGCATCGACCGCAAGGCGCTGCGGCCTGCGGCCATGGGCTACAAGGCCGCCGTGCCGAACCAGATGCGCAAGGGGCTGCGCAACGCCATCCACAACGTCAGCGAGCCCGTCGTCATCTTCAACTACGTCCTCCAGGCCCGTTTCGGCCGGGCGGTGCGCAGTTTCACCCGTTTCACCGGCAATTCGGTGTTCGGCCTCGGGGGCTTCATCGATCTCGCCGGCAAGACCGGCCTGCCCCGCGACGACACCGATTTCGGCGCCACCCTCGCCCGTTACGGCGTGAAGCCCGGCCCCTACGTTTTCGTTCCTCTGGTCGGCCCCTCGACCAAGCGGGACCTGTTCGGCAAGGGCGTGGACATCGCCCTCGATCCCTTCGCCTGGATCGCCTTCCCGGGGCGCTTCGTGATGAACACCAGCCGCATCGTCGTCGGCGGCCTCGACACCCGCGTCGAGGTCGACGGGACCCTGCAGCAGATCGATTCCATGGCCACCGATTCCTACGCCACCCTGCGCTCGCTCTATCTGCAGAACCGCCAATCGGAGCTCGGCGGCGGGGTGATCGACCTCAACGCCCTGCCGGACTTCGACGACCCCGGCGCGCCCCTCGATCCGGCGTCCGGTCCCGCCCAGGATTCGGCGCCTCAGCCGCCGCCGGAACCGTCCGACGCCCCGGCGCCCGCCAACTAGCCCCTCCAAACCCCCCGACATTGGGCTATGAGTCGCCCCGGGGCGGAGCGATGTGATGCAGCTTGGCGAACGCGTGCTTGTGACCGGCGCTTCCGGCTTTGTCGGATCGGCGGTGGCCCGCGCCCTGATCGAAGCGCAGATGTCGGTTCGTCTTCTGGTCCGCCCGACCAGCCCGCGCCGCAACCTCGAAGGCCTGGGCGTCGAGGTTGTGGTGGGCGACATGCGCGACGCCGCCAGCATGACCGCGGCGATGGACGGCGTCCGCTACCTGTTCCACGTCGCTGCGGACTACCGGCTGTGGGCGCCCGACCCCGGCGAAATCATGCGCGCCAATGTCGAAGGGGCGCAGGCGGTGATGCAGGCGGCCCTCGCCGCCGGGGTGGAGCGGGTGGTCTATACCTCCAGCGTCGCCACCCTCAGCTTGAAGGGCGCGACCGCCCCTGTGGACGAGACCTCCCCCCTGACCGAAGAGGGCGCCATAGGCGTCTATAAGAAGAGCAAGGTCGCTTCGGAGCGGCTGGTGGAGCGGATGGTCGCCGACCAGGGCCTGCCCGCGGTGATCGTCAACCCGTCCACCCCCATAGGCCCTCGCGACGTGAAGCCGACCCCCACCGGGCGCGTCATCGTGGAGGCCGCCATGGGCAAGGTGCCGGCCTTCGTGGAGACGGGCCTCAACCTCGTGCATGTGGACGACGTGGCCCGCGGTCATCTGCTGGCCATGCAGAAGGGGATGATCGGGGAGCGCTACGTGCTGGGCGGCCAGGATGCGAGCCTGCGGGAGATGCTGACCGTCATCGCCGGCCTTGTGGGGCGTAAGGCGCCCACCATCGCCCTGCCGCGCGGCCCGCTTTATCCCCTGGCGGTCGGTGCGGAACTGGCGGCGCGGATCACCGGCAAGGAGCCCTTCCTCACCGTCGACGCCCTGAAGATGGCCTCGCACCATATGTTCTTCTCGTCGGCCAAGGCGGAGCGGGAGCTGGGCTATTTCGCCCGGCCCTATCCCGAAGCCCTCGCCGATGCGGTCGCCTGGTTCCGGGGCGCGGGCTACATCCGATGATGGTCAGCGGCGTGCTGGGCGGCCTCGCCCTGGCGATATGGCTCTATCTCGTGCTGGCGCGCGGCGGCTTCTGGCTGGGCCGCGAGCGGGACGACCGCGATGAGCCGGCCGCCACGCCTGAGGTTTGGCCCGAGGTCGTCGCCGTAGTGCCGGCGCGCAACGAAGCTGACGTCATCGTCCGTTCGATCGGCTCCCTGCTGGCGCAGGACTATCCTGGGCCGTTCCGTATCGTGCTGGTGGACGACCAGAGCGACGACGGCACAGGCGAAGTCGCCCTTGCGATAGACCATGCAGGGCGGCTGGAGGTGATGGCGAGCGCCCCCCGCCCGTCGGGCTGGACCGGCAAGCTGTGGGCTGTGTCGCAAGGGGTGGAGCGGGCCGGCGGGACGCCGCGCTATCTGCTGCTGACCGACGCCGACATCGGCCACGCGCCGCAGAACCTGCGCCGCCTCGTCATGCGGGCCGAGGCGGAAGGCCGCGTCCTCACCTCGCTGATGGTGCGGCTGCACTGCGCCACCTGGCCGGAGCGGCTGCTGATCCCGGCCTTCGTCTATTTCTTCGAGATGCTGTTCCCCTTCGCCTGGGTGAATCGGCCGGGCAAGGTCGCCGCAGGGGCGGGGGGCTGCATGCTGGTGCGCCGCGACGCCCTGGCCGCCGCCGGTGGGATCGCCTCGATCCGCGGCGAGATCATCGACGACTGCGCGTTGGCGCGACGGCTGAAAGGGCAGGGGCCGATCTGGCTCGGGCTCACCACCCGCGCGGAATCCTTGCGTCCCTACACCTCCTTCGGCGAGATCGGTCGGATGGTGTCCCGCTCCGCCTACGCCCAGCTCGGTTATTCGCCTCTGATCCTGATCGGCTGCGTGTTGGGCATGGGGCTGACCTATCTCGCGCCCCCCCTGGTCGCGTTGTTCGGCGAGGGGCCGGGCCGTCTCGCGGCTGTGGCGGCGTGGCTGCTGATGGCGGTCAGTTTCCTGCCCACCTTGAAGCTCTACCGCTGCTCGCCCCTGTGGGGGCCGGCGCTGCCGCTGATCGGTCTCCTCTACACCGTCTTCACCGTCGATTCGGCGGTGCAGGTCTGGCGTGGTCGGGGCGGCATGTGGAAGGGCCGGGCCCAGGCGATGGCGTCATGAGCGCCGCTGAGCTTGCGTCGGGCAAGGGGCACACGGACGAGAACTTCCCCGTCGCCTCCTTCCTGATCGCCCCGCGCCACCGGCCGCCGATCCTGGCCTTCTACCGCTTCGCCCGCGCCGCGGACGACGTGGCCGACAATCCGGCCGCCCCGCCGGAGGAGAAGCTCGCCATCCTCGCCGACATGCAGGCGGCGCTGAAAGGGGAGGGCGGGGCCAGCCCGGAAGGCGCAGCTCTGCGGGTCGCCCTGCGCGATAGCGGGGTGACCGACCAGCACGCCCTGGACCTGCTGGAGGCCTTCCGCCGCGACGTGACCAAGCTGCGCTACGCCGACTGGGACGAGCTGATGGACTACTGCCGCTATTCGGCGGCGCCGGTCGGCCGCTTCGTGCTGGATGTGCACGGGGAGAGCCGAGACGCCTGGCCCGCCAATGACGCCCTGTGCAGCGCGCTGCAGGTGATCAACCACCTGCAGGACTGCGGCAAGGATCGGCGCGAACTCGACCGGGTCTACATTCCCCTCGACGGGCTGGAGGCGGCCGGCGAGACGGTGGAAGCCCTGGACCAGCCGCGCGCGTCCCCAGCGTTGAAGGCGCTGGTCGGCAGCCTAGCCCGGCGCACCGAGGACCTGCTCGCGGTGTCGCGACCTTTCGCGGGTCAGATCCGGGACGGCCGGCTCGCCTATGAGGTGGCCATCATCCAGACCTTGGCCGAGAGCCTGACCACCGGCCTTTGTCGCCGCGATCCCCTCAGCGAGAAGGTCCACCACAGCAAGCCGCAGATGCTGGGCCTCGCCCTGCTCGCCGGCCTGAAGCTCTGCGCCGGGCGGTTCAGATGAGCGAGCTTTCCACCCTCGAAGCCCAGGTGAAGGGCTCGTCCTTCTACGCGGCGATGAAGCTGATGCCGCGGGCGGAACGCGCCGCCATGTTCGCCATCTACGCCTTCTGCCGGCAGGTGGACGACATCGCCGACGACGGCAGCCGTCCACGCCCGGAGCGCAAGGCCGCCCTGGATCGCTGGCGCGCCGACATCGCCGCCCTCTACGCCGGGGGCGACGCCGGGCAGGCGGCCTTCCTCGCCGAGGCTGTGCGGAGGTTCGGCCTGGTGCAGGCCGACTTCGTGGCGGTGATCGACGGCATGGCCATGGACGTGGCCAAGGATATCCGCGCGCCCGGCTGGAAGGAACTCGACCTCTATTGCGACCGGGTGGCGAGCGCGGTGGGGCGGCTGTCGGTGCGGGTGTTCGGCATGGATGAGGCGCCGGGAATCGTGCTGGCCCACCATCTCGGGCGGGCGCTGCAGCTCACGAATATCCTGCGCGACCTCGACGAAGACGCCGCCATCGGCCGGCTCTATCTGCCGTTGGAGGCGCTGGTGGCGGCCGGGGTGTTCGATGCGACGCCCATGGCGGCGGTGGCCAATCCGGCCATCGACCTCGCCTGTCGCAAGGTCGCCGAGCGGGCGCACGAACACTACCGCGAAGCCGACAGGGTGCTGGCCAGCAAGCCCAAGGGCCGGCTGCTGGCGCCCCGGCTGATGGAGGCGGTCTACAGCGAGACCCTCTCCCGCACCGAAGCCCTGGGTTGGGCCCCGCCGCGCACGCGGGTGAAGATCGGCAAGGCCCGCCTCGCCTGGCTGGCGATGAGCCGGGGCGTGTTCGGATGAGGCCCGGGACCGTGCATGTGATCGGCGGCGGGGTGGCCGGCCTCTCCGCGGGCGTCCATCTGGCGAAAGCCGGGGCCAGGGTCGTGGTCTACGAGGGTGCGGCGCAGGCGGGCGGCCGTTGCCGCTCCTACCTCGATCCCATCCTCGACGTGGTGATCGACAACGGCAACCATCTCGTCCTGTCCGGCAACGAGGCGGTGGAGGACTATCTCCAGATCACCGGAGCCGAAGCCGCCCTGACGGGACCGGAGACCGCCTGCTTCTGCTTCATGGATCTGGCTGACGGCGAGCGCTGGATGTTGCGGCCCAGCGACGGCCGCATCCCCTGGTGGGTGTTCGACCCGTCGCGGCGGGTTCCCGGGACGCAGGCGTCCGACTATCTGGCGTTCGCCAAGCTGATGAAGGCCAAGCCCGGCCAGCGGATCGATCAGGTGATCCCGCCGCGCGGCCAGTTGTGGCGGCGCCTGATCGCCCCCTTCCTGGTCGCCGCCCTGAATACCGAGCCGGCCACGGCCTCGGGGGTGCTGGCTGGGGCCATCGTGCGCGAGACCCTGGCCCGCGGCGGCCGCTATTGCCGGCCAAGGATCGCCGATCCCACGCTGGCCGCCGCCTTCGTCGACCCCGCCATCGCCTTCATCGAGGAGCGGGGCGGTGCGGTGCGCCTGGGGCGCCGGGTGCGGGGCTTTCAGTTCGAGGGGGAGCGGGTCGCCGGGCTGACCCTGCCCGATGGCGATGTGGCGGTCGGGCCGCAGGACAGGGTGGTGCTGGCGGTCCCGCCCGGGACGGCGCAGGAGCTGCTGCCCGGCCTTGCGGCGCCCGACGCGTTCCGGGCCATCGTCAACGCTCACTTCCGCATCGCGCCGCCAGAGGGCGCCGACGCCATGGTCGGGGTGATCGGCGGCACGGCTGAGTGGGTGTTCGCCTTCACCGACCGGCTTTCGGTGACCATAAGCGACGCCGACCGGCTGGTGGATCAGGACCGCGAAACCCTGGCGAGGGCCATCTGGGCGGATGTGGCGGCGGTGCACACCCTGCCGCTTGAGCCCATGCCCCCCTGGCAGATCGTCAAGGAGCGCCGCGCCACCTTCGCCGCCACGCCGGACCAGGAATCCAAGCGTCCGGGGGCAGCCACGCGCTTCGGCAACCTGTGGCTGGCCGGCGACTGGACCGCCACCGGCCTGCCCGCGACCCTGGAAGGGGCGGTACGGTCGGGCCGGACCGCCGCCGGTTTGGCCCTCGCCGCCGTCGCCGTATAGATTGCGCCCATGTACGACACTGCGCTTCCCGAAGACCTCGACGGTCTCGACAAGGCTGTAGGCCGGGCCGCTGATGCCTTGGCGGGGCTGCAGCGCGCGGACGGCCACTGGGTGTTCGAGCTGGAGGCCGACGCCACCATTCCGGCCGAGTATGTGCTGCTGCGCCATTATCTCGGCGAGCCGGACGACCTCGAGATTGAGCGCAAGATCGGCGTTTATCTGCGCCGCATACAGGGCGATCACGGCGGCTGGCCGCTGTTCCACGGCGGCGACTTCGACATCTCCGCCAGCGTGAAGGCCTATTTCGCTCTGAAGATGATCGGCGACCCCGTCGATGCGCCCCACATGGTGCGGGCGCGTGAGGCCATCCACGCGGCGGGCGGCGCGCGGGAGGTGAACGTCTTCACCCAGATCCAGCTCGCCCTCTACGGCCAGTTCGACTGGAAGCTGATCCCGTCGATGCCCCCCGAGCTGATCCTGATGCCCCGGTGGTTCCCGGTGCATCTGTCGAAGATGTCCTACTGGGCGCGGACGGTGATCACCCCGCTGCTGGTGCTGATGGACGCCAAGCCCTGCGCTCGCAATCGCCGGGGGATCGGCGTGGCCGAGCTGTTCGCGCCGGCGGGCACGCCGCGGCCGATCAAGGCGACCCACCGCAAGCGACTGTGGATCGTGGTGTTCGGGGTCATCGACTGGGTGCTGAAGCGGACGGACCGCTTCTTCCCCAAGGCCAGCCGCAAGCGAGCCATCGACGCCTGCCGCGACTTCGTCACCGAGCGGCTGAACGGGGAGGATGGCCTCGGCGCCATCTACCCGGCCATGGCCAACAGCGTGATGATGTACGAGGTGCTGGGCTATCCCGAAGATCACCCCGACCGCGCCATCGCGCGCAAGTCGGTGGAGAAGCTGCTGGTGGTGGCCGAGGACGAAGCCTACTGCCAGCCCTGCGTCTCGCCCGTGTGGGACACCGCGCTCGCCGCCCACGCCATGCTGGAGGCAGGAGGCGAGGCGGCCAGGACGGTGAAGCCGGCCCTCGATTGGCTCAAGCCTTTGCAGGTGTTGGACCTGAAGGGGGACTGGGCCGACCAGCGCCCGGATGTGCGCCCGGGCGGCTGGGCCTTCCAGTACGCCAACCCGCACTATCCGGACCTCGACGACACCGCCGTGGTGGTGATGGCCATGGACCGTCAGCGCCGAATGGAGGCTACCGACCCCTATGCCGAGGCCATCGCCCGCGGCGAGGAATGGGTGGTGGGGCTGCAGAGCAAGAACGGCGGCTGGGGCGCCTTCGACGCCGACAATACCCACCACTACCTCAACAACATCCCCTTCGCCGATCACGGGGCGCTGCTCGACCCGCCGACGGTGGATGTCAGCGCGCGCTGCGTCTCCATGCTGGCCCAACTCGGCGAGGCCCGCGACACGCCGCGGATGCTGGCGGCGCTGCAATATCTGCTGGACGACCAGGAGGCGGACGGCAGCTGGTTCGGCCGCTGGGGGGTCAATTACATTTATGGGACCTGGTCCGCCCTCTGCGCCCTGAATGCGGCGGGGGTCGATCCGGCCTCGCCGCCGATGCGCAAGGCGGTGGACTGGCTGCTGAAGATCCAGAACGCGGACGGCGGCTGGGGCGAGGACTGCGACAGCTACAAGCTCGACTACCGCGGCTATGAGGCCGCGCCCTCCACCGCGTCCCAGACCGCCTGGGCGACCCTTGGCCTGATGGCGGCGGGGGAAACGGATCATCCGGCGACGGCGCGGGGGATCGCCTGGCTGCGGGAGACCCAAGGGGCGGACGGGCTGTGGGAAGAGGCGCACTACAGCGGCGGCGGTTTCCCGCGGGTCTTCTATCTGCGCTACCACGGCTACCGGAAGTTCTTCCCCCTGTGGGCCATGGCCCGCTATCGCAACCTCAAGCGCGGCAACTCGCGCAAGGTGGAGTTCGGGATGTGACGACGCTCGCCATCATGGGGCTGACCCGCGAGGAGAAGATCGTCGGCCATCCCGAGATCCGCACCATCGCCGGCGGCGGCTTGTCCGCGAAGCTGGCGGAGAAGATCGCGGCGGCCATCGCCGAGAAGCGCCCGCGGGGGATCATCAGCATCGGCATCGCCGGCGCCCTCGACCCCGTGCTGAAGGTCGGCGACTGCCTGGTGGCGCGGGAGATCATCGCCGAGGGGGAACGGTTCGCCAGCCATCCCGACTGGTCGGCCGCCCTGTTGCGGGCCCTGCCGGGCGCCCACCACGCCGACTTCTACGGCTCCGAGGTGATCGTCATGGAGGGGGGCGAGAAGCGCCGCCTGCGCGAGACCACCGGCGCCATGGCCGTGGACATGGAGAGCCATGTCGCCGCCCGCGTCGCCGCCGCCCACGGCCTGCCGTTCGCGGCGGTGCGGGTGGTGTCCGACACCACCCACGCGGACCTGCCGCCGGCTTTCCTGAACTGCATGAAGCCGGACGGCGGCATCAACTACGCCGCCATCACCAAGTCGATCCTCAGCGACCCGCGCCAGCTCCCCGCCCTGATGCGCACCGCGCGGGAGGTGGAGGCGGCGTTTGCGTCGCTAATCCGCCGCCGTGGTGATCTTGGACCGCGGCTTCTTGGTCTTGTGGATGTCGGCCAGCATCCGCTCGACGTGGCCTGAGAAGACGAACTCGGCCGGCCGCTGGTTGGCGAGCGAGATGTCCGGCGCCATCGGGCCGGTGGTGCGCACGCCCTTCAGCGAGACAGCGAGGGCCTTCCACGGCTTCTTGATGGTGTCGGCGACAGCGGTGCCCTCGAAACCGCAGTGGACCATGCAGTCGGCGCACTTCTCGTAGTTGCCGACCCCGTAGTTGTCCCACTCGGTGGTTTCCATCAGCTCCTTGAAGGTCTTCACATAGCCTTCGCCGACGAGGTAGCAGGGCTTCTGCCAGCCGAACACGGTGCGGGCGGGCATGGACCAGGGGGTGCAGGCGTAGGCCTGATTGCCGGCCAGGAAGTCCAGGAACATCACCGATTGGGTGAAGTCCCAGCGCTTGCCGCCGTCGCCCAGGGCGAAGACGTCGCGGAACAGCTTCTTGGTCTTTTCCCGGTTGAGGAAGTGCTCCTGGTCGGGCGCCCGCTCGTAGGCGTAGCCCGGCGACAGGGTGACGCCGTGCAGGCCGGCCGCCTTCATGTCGTCGAGGAACTTGGCCACCCGCGCGGGCTCGGCGTCGTTGAACAGGGTGCAGTTGATCTGCACCCTGAAGCCCTTGGCCTTGGCCAGCTTAATGGCCTCGATGGCCTTATGGTACACGCCGTCCAGGGAGACGGCCTTGTCGTGCATGGCCTGATCGCCGTCGAGGTGGATCGACCAGGTGAAATAGGGGCTGGGCTGGTACTGATCGATCTTTTTGGTCAGCAGCAGGGCGTTGGTGCACAGGATCACGAACTTCTTCTTGGCGATGAAGCCCTTGACGATCTCCGGCATCTCCCGGTGCAGCAGGGGCTCCCCTCCGGCGATGGAGACGGCGGGCGTCCCACATTCGTCGATGGCGTCCATACACTGCTGGTAGGACAGCCGCTGGTTCAGGATCTCATCAGGATAGTCGATCTTGCCGCAGCCCGCACAGGCGAGGTTGCAGCGGAACAAGGGCTCCAGCATCAGCACCAGGGGGTAGCGTTTCACCCCCGTCAGGTGCTGCTTGACGATGTAGGCCCCGATGCGGGCCGTCTGCAGCAGCGGCAAACCCATGCCGACGATCCTTTTGAACTGGAGGGCCTTCGAACTGGACGGCCTTCGAACTAGGTGGCTTCGGCTTCCGCGGGCGAGCGAAGCTCGGGCGGCAGCCTGAATTCGATATTCTCTTCAATCCCGTTCATCTGCGTGACTTCAACGGGGCCGATCTTCCTCAAGGCGTCGATCACGCTGAGGATCAGCTCCTCAGGGGCCGACGCGCCGGCGGTCAGACCGACCGTATCTACACCCTGAACCCATGCCGGGTCGACCTCGCTTCCGTCGGCGACCAGATAGGAGGGCAGGCCGACCTCAGTGCCGATCTCGCAGAGGCGGTTGGAGTTGGAACTGTTCTTGGCGCCGACCACCAGCAGCACGTCGGCCACCTTGCACAGGTCGCGGACCGCCGACTGGCGATGCTGGGTGGCGTAGCAGATGTCGGAGGTCTCCGGCCCGACGATGTCGGAGAAACGGGCCTTGAGGGCGGCGATCACGCTGCGGGTGTCGTCCACCGACAAGGTGGTCTGGGTCACGTAGGCGAGGGGCGTGTCGTCGGCGAGGTCGAGCGCCCGCACGTCTTCTTCGGTGGAGACCAGATGCACCGGGGCGTCCACCTGGCCCATGGTGCCTTCCACTTCCGGATGCCCGGCATGGCCGATCAGCACCAGGGTGCGGCCCCGGCTGGCGTACCGCTTGCCCTGGCTGTGCACCTTGGAGACGAGGGGGCAGGTGGCGTCCAGTACCGGCAGGCCGCGGGCCTTGGCCTCGTCCACCACGGAACGGGCGACCCCGTGGGCGGAGAAGATGGTGATGGCGCCCTCGGGCACCTCGGACAACTCCTCGACGAATCGGGCGCCCTTGTTCTTCAGGCTCTCCACCACGTGCCGGTTGTGCACGATTTCGTGACGGACGTAGACGGGCTGGCCGTACTTCTCGAGGGAACGCTCGACGATATCGATAGCGCGGACCACCCCGGCGCAGAAGCCGCGCGGCTGAGCCAGCACTACTCGCATGGTTCACCTTTGCGTTGCATCGAACCCCCGCTACGGATGGTCTGGTTCAAAAAACGACGGGGGACCTTAGGTCGGCCCGCCCACGCGAGAAAGAGGCTAGCGCATTTAGCATGACGCCGCGGACCTGAGCGGTCATCAGGTGTCCGTTGGCTGCAGCGGGTTGGCGAGCCTGCCTACCCTTGATAGTTTCGTCCGTTCAATGCGCAGTCAGCCGCGGGCCGACTTTAGAACGCCTTTCCACCGTAGGGGCCCGACATGAGCTTCCGCCCACTGGGTCTGAACGCCGCTCGCCGATGACGTCCAACACCACGACTGCGCCTCGCGCCGGCGAGACGATCCGCGCGGCCATGGCCGCCGCCGCCGCGACCACCGAGGCCGCCCTCGACCGCCTGACCCCTGCGCCCGCGGGCCTGCATGGTCGGGTGCAAGAGGCCATGCGCTACGCTCTGTTTGCGGGGGGCAAGCGGCTTCGTCCCTTCCTGGTGCTGCAGTCGTCGGCCCTGTTCGGCGCGCCGGAGGCGGGGGCGATTCGCACCGCGGCGGCGATCGAGGCCCTGCACACTTATTCGCTGGTGCACGACGACCTGCCCTGCATGGACGACGACGATCTGCGGCGCGGCCAGCCCACCACCCACAGGAAGTTCGACGAGGCGACGGCGGTGCTGGCGGGCGACGCCCTGCTGACCCTGGCCTTCGAGCTGCTGGTCGACCCGGCCACCCACCCTTCCGCGGAGGTGCGCTGCGCCCTTGCCGCCCGCCTCGGCCAGGCCGCGGGATCCGAAGGGATGATAGGCGGCCAGATGGTGGACATCGAGGCGGAGAGCCGGGCCTTCGGCAAGGACGAGGTGATCCTCCTCCAGCGGATGAAGACCGGCGCCCTGTTCGAATTCTCCTGCGAGGCGGGCCCGATCCTGGGGCAGGCGTCGGCGGACGACCGCGACCGGCTGCGCAGCTACGCCCGCGACATCGGCCTCGCGTTCCAGATCGTCGACGACCTGATCGACGTCACCGGCACGGCCGAAAAGGCCGGCAAGCAGGTGGGAAAGGATCAGGCCAAGGGCAAGGCCACCTTGGTCTCCCTTTACGGCGTTGCTGAGGCTCGGGCCGAGGCGCGGCGTCTTGCAGATCGAGCGGCTGAAACTCTTTCAACCTACGGCGCCGCTGCGGACCAGCTCCGCGCGCTGCCCTTTTTCCTGCTGGACCGCGAGTCGTGATCGCGGGGCGTTCGAGGCGTAAATGATCCCCAATACCCAGACGCCCTTGCTGGATAAGGTCGATGTTCCGGCCGACATCCGCGACTTCGACCGCGACCAGCTCAAACAGTTGGCCGACGAGCTGCGCCTCGAGACCATCGACGCGGTGTCGACCACCGGCGGCCACCTCGGCGCGGGCCTGGGCGTGGTCGAGCTGACCGTCGCCATCCACCATGTGTTCAATACCCCGGCCGACCGGCTGATCTGGGACGTCGGGCACCAGGCCTATCCCCACAAGATTCTCACCGGTCGCCGGTCGCGAATCCGCACCCTACGCAAGGGCGGCGGCCTGTCGGGCTTCACCAAGCGCAGCGAGAGCGAATACGACCCCTTCGGCGCCGCCCACTCCTCCACCTCCATCTCCGCCGGCCTCGGCATGGCGGTGGCGCGGGACCTGTCGGGGGACGACAATCAAGTGATCGCGGTGATCGGCGACGGCTCGATGAGCGCCGGCATGGCCTATGAGGCGATGAACAACGCCGGCGCCCGCGGCAGCCGGCTGCTGGTGGTGCTGAACGACAACGACATGTCGATCGCCCCGCCCGTGGGCGCCCTGTCCAACCACCTGACCCGGCTGATCTCCTCCAAGCCCTATCAGGACCTGCGCCAGTTCGGCAAAGGCCTCACCGCCCCCCTGCCCAAGTCGTGGCGGGAGGCGGTGAAGCGGGCCGAGGAATACGCCCGCGGCATGGTGGTGGGCGGCACCCTGTTCGAGGAGCTGGGCTTCCTCTACCTCGGTCCCATCGACGGCCATAACCTCGACCATCTGGTGCCCGTCCTGGAGAATATCCGCGACGAGAACGCCCACCGTCCCGTCCTTCTGCACATCGTCACCGAGAAGGGGCATGGCTACGCCCCGGCCAACGCCGCCGCTGACAAGCTGCATGCAGTGGCCAAGTTCGACGTCGCCACCGGCGTCCAGGCCAAGGGCGCGCCCAAGGCTCCCACCTACACCCGCGTGTTCGCCGACGCCCTGATGGCCGAGGCGGCGGCCGACGACAAGGTGGTGGCCATCACTGCCGCCATGCCTTCCGGTACGGGCCTCGACCTGTTCGAAAAGGCCTATCCGGACCGCAGCTTCGACGTGGGCATCGCCGAGCAGCATGCGGTGACTTTCGCCGCCGGCATGGCGACGGAGGGCTACAAGCCCTTCTGCGCCATCTATTCGACCTTCCTGCAGCGCGGGTACGACCAGGTCGTGCACGACGTGGCCATCCAAGGCCTGCCGGTGCGCTTCGCCATCGACCGGGCAGGTCTCGTCGGGGCCGATGGGGCCACCCACGCCGGATCGTTCGACCTGGCTTATCTCGGCTGCCTGCCGGGCTTCGTCATCATGGCGCCCTCCGACGAGGTGGAGCTGATGCATGCGGTGGCCACCGCCGCGGCCTACGACGACGGCCCCATCGCCTTCCGCTATCCTCGGGGCGAAGGCCTCGGGCTGGAGCGGCCGTCGCGGGGCGAGGTGCTGCCCATCGGCAAGGGCCGTGTCGTACGCGAGGGCAAGGACGTCGCCATCCTCAGCGTGGGCACGCGGCTGCAAGCGTCGTTGACGGCGGCGGACCATCTGCAGTCCCGCGGGGTGTCCTGCACCGTCGCCGACGCCCGCTTCGTCAAGCCGTTCGACCATGATCTGGTGCGCCGCCTCGTCCGCAACCATCGGATGCTGGTCACCGTTGAAGAGGGATCGATCGGCGGCTTCGGCAGTTTCGTGCTGGACTACCTCGCCAATGAAGATCTCATTCGGCCTGGGTTCATGGTGCGGACCCTAAAGCTGCCGGATGTGTTCCAGGATCACGACGATCCGCACAAGCAGTACGACCAAGCCGGCCTGAACGCCGCCGACATCGCCAAGGTCATCGAGACCAGTCTCGTAAGGACAGCCTGACCATGCGCCGCGCCCCCTCGCTCCTCCTCGCCCTCAGCCTCGCCGCCGCGCCTGCCCTGGCGATGGCCCAGGCGAGCGATCCGGCGGCGGCGCGGGTGGACGCTTTCTACGGCGTGCTGCTCGATACGATGAAGCAGGGCAAGTCGCTGGGGGTGGAAGGTCGCTACCGCAAGCTGGAGCCCGCGGTGGAGCAGACCCTCGACCTTCACGCCATGACCCGGTTCGCCGTCGGCCCGAAGTGGACCGCCCTGTCGCCGGCCGAGCAGGCCCAGGTGACCAAGGCATTCAAGCGGATGAGCGTCGCCACCTACGCCAAGAACTTCGACAGCTTCAGCGGCCAGTCGTTCAAGGTCGACCCAAAGGTGCAGAGCCGCGGGCCGGACAAACTGGTCAAGACCCAGTTGATCCAGCCCGGCAAGGCGCCCGTGGACCTGACCTATCGCATGCGCGAGGCCGGCCAGGGCGGTTGGAAGGTGATCGACGTCTTCTATCAGGGCTCGGTCAGTCAGCTCACCACCCAGCGCTCGGACTTCTCGGCGACCGTGGCCGCCGGGGGGGCTCCGGCGCTGGTGAAGAAGCTCGATGCGTTGTCGGATTCGTTGATGAAGTGAACGGTGCGTGGCCGCGTCAGCGGCGCGCGACCGCGCTCCAGGGCGTTGGCATCGAATAGGGCACGGCCAGGAACACCGCCTCGATCCGGGTGATCTTCCCGTCCACGATCTTGAACAGCTCCAGCATGCACCAGGTGTGGGGATGGGCGCGGTTGGCGACCGTCTGGCCGTTGGTCAGCCGCACCTTCCGGTCGATCCCCGCGTGATCGATGAAGCCGCGCGCCAGCACCAGCCCGCGCTCCTCGTCCACCACTAAATAGCTTCTGTCCCGCACCCGGGTGTTGGCGTGGTAGTAGCCGAGCCTGAACTGGTCGGCGCAATTCATCTTGAAGACTTCGTTCTTGCCGTCCGGATAGCCGGCGTTGCCCTGGCCGTTCTCCAGCCGGGCGCACTTGGGATCGAACTCCGTATAGAGCGTGCCGTCGTTGAGCTGTAGGGTGCTGAAGTAGCCGTTGGCGATGTCCACCAGCCGCTCGCGCGCGCGGCGTTCCTCCGGCTTCAGCGCTGTGAACATCATCGGTTCGTGGAAGTATTTGGTCGGGTCGCCATGCGGCTGGCCGTAGGAGGCGCGATTGACGATTGTCTCGACCTCGGCGATGCGGCCCGCTTCGACCTTCATCCGCATGGCGTAGTAGACGAGCTCCTCGCCTTCGAGCACGAGGGAGAAGTAGCCCACCTGCCCCCGCTGCGGATCGGCGAAGATCAGCGGCTTGGTGGCGGGCCCGTCGATGGTGCCCCACAGGCCCTCGCCGATCTTCAGCTCGACGTTGTTCTCGGTGAAGCGGACGTGCTCCGACAGGGGCAGGCTGTTGGGATTGTGGGCCGCCAGGGCCGCCATGTAGCGGCTGGCGAAATCCTCCAGGCAGGCGCGGTCGCAGGCCGGGCGCACGAACCGGTCGGGGGCGTCGGCGGCCTTGGCGGGCGATGAGGCGAGGCCGAGGGCGAGCGCCCCCAGCACGGCGGCGATGAGCGGCGTCTTGGCCATTTATTGTTTCCTCCCCTTTTCGGGGAGCATGTGCCTCTAAGGCGACGGCCTCAAGCGCTCTCAGGGGCGGGCGCCTTCGCCGGCGGTGGGCCCAGCAGAGCCGGCTCGAACAGCAGGGCCGTCACCAGCGTCCAGAACAGCGACAGCATCAAGAGCTTGCCCATGCTGGCGGTGCCGGGATGGCTGGAGAGCCACAGGGCGCCGAATGAGGTCCCCGTGGTCAGGGCGCTGAACAGCACCGCGCGGGTCAGGCTGGACTGCAGCAGGTTGGTCGCCCCGTGACGCCACGCCATCACGAAGTAGATGTTGAACGCGACGCCGATGCCGAACAGCAGGGGCAGGGCGATGATGTTGGCGAAATTGATCGGCCAGCCGAGCGCCACCGACGAGGCGAGCACCAGCAGGCCGGTCAGCAGCACCGGCGCCATGGTCAGGGCCACGTCCTTGATCCGCCGCAGGATCAGCCACAGCAGCGCGACGATGGCCACAAACGACAAGGCGCCCGCCTGCATGAAGGCGGTGACGATGGTCCTACCGGCTTCTTGGATCGAGATGGGCGTACCGGTGGCGTTGGGCGCCAGCTTGCGCACGGCCGCTGCGAAGCGCTCGAGGTTGCGGTTGTCGTTGGAGTCTCCCTTCGGGAAGACCTGCACCCGGGCCTGACCGCCTTCGCCCACCCAGTCGTTCACGAGGTCGGCCGGCAGGCCGGCGCGGGTCAGGGGCTGGGCGGTGAGGGTGGTGCGGAGCTGGTTCAGCACCGTGTTCAGCGGCGCGATCAGGGTCTCGGTCGCCTGGGCGCGGGCCGCGGGCGGGGCCTTGGCGAGCTTGTCGAGGGCGTCGGCCAGACGCCGCGCGGCCTTGGCGCCCTCGGTGTCGGCGGCGCCCGCCGTCTGGCGCAGCCCGGCCGCGGCCGCGGTGAGGCTCTGGATGGTCTCCGCGTCGGTGGGGGGCGGCGTCGTTTCGAGCGGGTTGATGGTCACGTCGAGCAGGAGTGAGGCGTCGCTGATCAGGGCCAGCTTCTCCTCCTGCTGCGAGGGCACGAAGCTCGACAGGGTCACGGCCTGGGCCACCTCCGGCAGGGCGGAAATCTTTTTGGCCAAGGCGTCGGCGGCGGCGAGATCGGGGGTCAGGATGTCGATGGTGTTGGGGGTGCGATCCTCGTCCTTCATCAGTTCGGCGAGGGCGACCATGGATTCGGTCTGCTCGTTGCGCAGGTGGAAGGGGTTGAAGTCGAACCGCACCCACGGCAGCACGGCGAGGCAGGCCACCGCCACGCCGGCGGCGATGCGCAGCACCAGCCCACGGCGGCGGACCACGAAATCGTCGATCGGGGCGAAGGCGCGAAAGCCCACTTCTTCGCTCTCGCCTGCCGGCTTCAGCAGCATGAGCAGCGCCGGCAGCAGGGTGACGGACAGGACGAAGGCGATCAGCATGCCGAGGCCCGCGATCACCCCAAGCTCGGACACGCCCACATAGTCGGTGGGGAGGAAGGCGAAGAAGCCCACCGCGATGGCCGCCGCCGCCAGGGCCAGCGCGCCGCCCACCCCGTCGCCGGCGGCGATCAGAGCCTGTTTCAAATCGCCCCGCTCAAGCCGCTCGGACTTGTAGCGGACGCAATACTGGATGCCGAAATCCACCCCCAGCCCCACGAACAGGGGGATGAAGGCGACGGAGATCAGGTTGAACCGTCCCACTGAGGCCAGCCCCACCGCCGCCGTCACGATCAGGCCGCCGATGGTGACGGCCAGGATGGCGGTCATCATCTTGAGCGACCGCACCGCCAGCCACAGGCAGACCACGATGGCCAGCAGCATGGCGCCGGTCATCAGCCAGACGTTCTCGGCCAGGCTGCCGAACTCCTCGTCCGACAGGGGAATGGAGCCGGTCAGCCGCAGGGTCGCGCCATGGGCCCCGTCGATCCCCAGCTTGGCGGCGGTGGCGTGGATCGCCTTGCCCGCCTCGGCCCCCGGCTGCAGCTTGCTGTAGTCGAGCTTGGCGCGGATCAGGATGAACTTGCGGGTCTCGCGGGTTCCGGCCGTCTCGCCGGACATCTGGTTGCGCCAGGAGAAGAGGGCCGGCTCGCCGTCGGCGGCCTTGTCCATCGCGTCGGCGAAGGCGCCGAAGGGCTTGGCCATGTCCTCGAGCTTGGCCTGCCCCTGGGAGATCCCCAGCAGAGAGGTCTGCACCACCCCCATCACCCCTCGCAGGCTGGGGTCCGCCGCCAGGGCGCCGAGGAAGGGCTGGGCGGCGATCATCTGGCTGGTCGCCTTCTCGACGTCGGCCAGGGGCAGCAGCATCAGCCCGTTCTGGTCGAAGAAGGGCCCGCCGTCGGGCCGCCGCACCGACAGATAGAGATCCGGCCGCTGGGAGAGGGCCGCCGCCAGGGCCGCCGCCGCCTGCTCCGCCTTTTCCGGGGTCGCCCCGTCGATGACGGCGGCGATGATGTCGTCCTGCTGCGGGAAGGCCTTGTCAAAGGCCATCTCGTTCTGCCGCCAGGGCAGGTTGGGCGAGATCAGCTTGGCCGTGTCGGTGGTCATGCTGAAATGGCTGGCGGCGTAGGCCACCGCCAGGGCGGTCGCAAGAACGCCGGCGAGGACGATCAGCCATGCGCGATGGCAGCTCCAGGCGACCACCCGCGCGATCAGTTTCGGCTTTCCGCTCAAACTCCGGCCCTCTCGCGTCAGGCTTTCGAGGATAGGGGGCGATGCGCCGCCGCGCCACCGGGCCGCGCTCTTGTCACGGGAATGTCGCGCGGACATTCTCCGGCCGTGAGTCACAACACCTTTATTCACAAGCTGGTTCGGCCATCCGTGCGGGCGCTGGCGCCGCTGGGCGTCACCCCGAATCAGATCACCACCTTGCGCCTCGTCACCGGCCTCGCCGCCGCGTTGGCCTTCGCCCAGGGCGGGACCGTCTGGCCCGACATCGGCGCGGCCATCTTCGTCGTCTCCATGTTGCTGGACCGGGCGGACGGGGAACTCGCGCGCCAGACCGGCCAGTCCAGCGTCTGGGGATACCGCTACGATCTGTTCTGCGACTTCGTGGCCGGGGCGGCGACCTTTGTCGGCATCGGCTGGGGGCTGATGCCGGTTCTGGGGCCCATGGCGCTCGGCCTCGGGGTCGCCGCGGGGACGGGCATGGCCGCCCTCTTCTGGGAGCTCAACGTCTTCAAGCTGGTGTCGCTCAAGCCCTACAGCCTGTTCGGCGGCAGGCTGGAGGCCGATCCGGACGACGCCATGATCTTCGTGCCCATCCTGGTCTGGTGCGGCGCGTCCCAGCCCATGCTGCTGGCGGCCGCGGTGATCACTCCCCTTGCAGCGATCGGCGTCGCCTTCGCCGGCTTCAGGGCCCGTCAGGGTTAGCCGCGCCGCTTAGGGCAGCTTGATCATGTGGCGCAGGGTGATGCGGATCGACGTCGGCCCAGAGACCTGAAAGGCGGCGTCGTTGAACTTCGGCGAGGCCATCTTGATCGGCGCGTCGTTGGAAAAGCCGATGCCCTCTCGCGGCACGCCCAGCAGGCCGCGATCCACCTCGTGGTTATCGTTCTCATCCTGGAACACCTGGGCGGCGTATTCGCCCGGGGGCAGGCCGTTGACGACCACCGTGGTGGTCGGGACGCGCGCCGGCGCGTTCGCTTCATAGGGGGCGCAGTCCTTGAGGAAGGTCTGGCGCGTGCAGATGGCGACGCGCATGGTGCCCACCGCCTTCTTGACGTTGGTCACCACCACCTCGACCGGGAAGAGGGCCTGGGCCGCCGCCGCCTGCGGAAGGAGGGCGGCCATCAGCATCGCCGCCCCGGCAAGTCGCAGCTTCATTCTCATGCCTTCTCTGCACCCGCGAGGACGTCGTCGATCGCCGCGAGCAGTCGTTTGAAATCCGCCGGCTCCAGCGCCCCGATACATCCGATCCGAAAGCTGTCCTCGCGGGTCAGCTTGCCCGGGTAGATGACGAAGCCCCGTTCGGCCAGGCTGGAATAGAAGCCATCGAAGCTGAACGGCCGCTGTCCGGGAGGACGGAAGGTGGCGATGATCGGCGCCTGCAGGGTCCGGTTCAGGAACAGGGGAAAGCCCCGCGCCGCCATGCCATCCGCCAGCAGGTCGAAATTGGCCTGATAACGGGCGCGGCGGGCCGGCGGACCGCCTTCCGCCTCCAGGAGCCGCAGGGCTTCCACCAGGGCCGCCACCACCTGCACCGGCGGCGTGAAGCGCCACTGGCCGTTGGCCTCCAGGCCCCGCCATTGATCGTGCAGGTCGAGACTCATGGAAGGGCTCGCCCCCTTGGCCTGCGCCAGACGTTCCCGTTCCACGATGGCGAAGCCTAGCCCCGGCACGCCCTCCAGGCATTTGTTGCTGGAGGCCAGCAGGGCGGCGACGGGCGTGGCCGCAAGGTCGATCGGCAGGGCGCCGAAGCTCGACATGGCGTCCACGATCAGCGCGCGACCGGCGGCGGCCACGGCTGCGGCGACCGCCTCCAGCGGATTGAGGATGCCGGTGGTGGTCTCGCAATGTACGAGGGCGACGTGGGAGATGCTTGGGTCCTGGGCCAGGGCCTCGGCGACGGCCGTGGGGTCGACCGGCCGGTCCTCCTCCCAGCGCAGCGCTTCCACCTGCCGGCCGTGCCGGCGGCAGATCTCGATCATCCGTTCGCCATAGGCGCCGTTGGCCAGCACCAGCAGCCTATCCTCGGGGCGGATCAGGGTGACGACCGCGGCCTCCAGGATGAAGGTGCCGGAGCCCTGCAGGGGCACGGCCTCGTGTGTCGCACCCCCGTTGCAGACGCCGAGCAGACGCGTCCTGAGTTCGGCGGTGAGGGCGATGAAGGCAGGGTCGCGGCTGCCCCAGTCCTTCAGCATGGCGCGCCGGGTCTCGATCCGGGTCGTCAGCGGCCCCGGGGTCAGCAGGATCGGCTCGGTGGTCATGTGCTGTCCTTGGGGGCCTGGGCCGCAGCGCTGCGGCTGGCGAATTGCCGGCCTTCGATCCGATGCCAGACGAACAGGGCCGGGACGCCGTGCGCGAGGTCGCGGATGCGCCTGACGAGGGACAGGGCCAGCGCCTGCTCCGCAGGGATGCCGAAGATGCTGCAAACGAGCACGAAGCCGCCTTCCTGCACCCCAAGGGCGCCGGGGATGGCGAAGCCCAGGCCGCGCACCGCCTGGCCCAGGCTCTCGATCACCAGCGCCTCGGCCAGCGACACCTGGATGCCGAGGATGTGCAGGGCCGCCCAGATCTCGAACACGCCGAAAATCCACGACGCCAGATGCCACGCCCCGGAGGTCCAGAGCCGCTGGGGGTCGTGGTAGATGGCGATCACCGCCCGGTTCAGCCCGGTAATGTCCCCGAGGCCTTCCCAGCCCTCGCGGGCGGAGATCTTCACCAGCAGCCGTTCAATATGGTGGAACAGGCCATGTCGCTGGGCGACCATGAAGGAGATGGCGGTGACGGCGCCGAAGATGATGACACCGACGATGAAGCCGGTGGCGCTGACGTTCGGCTGCAGGAACACCAGTACCGCGACGCCGATCATGGAGAAGACGATCTGGCTGGCCATTTCCAGCGACAGGTCCACCGCCGACGCGGCGGCGGCGGTCTTCAGGCTGATCCCCCGCAGGGTCAGCAGGCGGGCGCGCACCAAATCGCCCCCGACCCCGGCCACTGGCAGCAGGGCGTTCACCCCCTCGCGGATCCAGCGCAACAGGAAGTAGACGGGAAAGCCCGGGCCTTGCTGGTCGACCAGAATGCGCCAACCCACGGCGGAGGCGGCCGTCTGCGGTATCCGCAGGCCGATGACCAGGAGCAGCCCCCATCCGGCGCTGACGATCAGGTCGGCGATCTTGCCCACATCGTTGCTGGCGATCAGTCCGATGGCGAGGCCGGCGCCGATCAGCACCCCCAGCAGGGCGGGCCATTTCATCTTCATGCCCCGGCGCCCTCGGCCAGGAAGGCCCTGAACCGGCGGGCGACCTCGGCCGGACCGACGGTGGGGCGGCCGAGCTTGTCCATCGAGCCTGGAGCGATCCGCACGTGGATCATCGACGGCCCGGCGGCGGCGCTGGCTCTGCGCCAAGCAGTGTCGAAGCCGGCCAGGCTCTCGCAGGACGCCGCAGAGCGGTAGCCGCAGGCCAGCGCCACGGCGGCGAAGTCCACCGAGGCGGAGACGGTCGCCTGCCCGCCGGTGGAATCGTGCACGCCGTTGTCGAGCAGGATGTGGACCAGGTTCTGCGGCTGGTAGGCGCCGACGGTGGCGAAGGTCCCGAGCTTCATGAGCGCCGCGCCGTCGCCGTCCAGCACCGCCGTGCGGCGGGGGGTGTTGAGGGCGACGCCGAGGGCCATGCCGGTGGCCCCGCCCATGGAGCCCACCTGATAGATGTGCTGGCGCCGGTCGGCGAGGGTGAACAGCTCCCGCCCGCACTTGCCGGTGGTGGCGATCACCGCCGTTTCGTCGCCGGTCAGCTCCAGGAAGCGCTGCAGCACGGCGGCGCGGGTCGGCCGCTCGCCACCGTCGCGATAGTCTTCGCGCGCGCCGGGGGCGGGCAGGGGGAGGGGTGTCTGGTCCAGAGTGGAGTCCTGCACGTCCCCCTTCCGCATCACCATGGCGAAGGGCAGATGCTCGGCGTCCATGTGCGCGACAGCGGCGTCGAGGGCCGCCGGCAGGGCGTCAGGGCTCGCGGGGAAGGGTGATTGCGCCAGCCGCATCAGGGCCAGAAGATCCTGGGTGATCTGTCCCATCAAGGCGTGCTGCGGTTCGTCCGGCGCCCCGGGCTCCCCCCGCCAGGTGGTGACGAACAGGGTCGGGATCTGGAAGGGCGCGTTTAGGGAGGTCAGCGGGTTGACCGCGTTGCCGAGGCCGGAGTTCTGGCACATCACCACCGTGCGCCGCCCGGCCAGCCACGCGCCCGCGGCGATGGCCACCGCCTCGCCCTCGCTGGCGGCGCCGACATAGGCGAGGTCCCGGCGCGACAGCACCCCGTTGATCAGGGGCGTGAGGTAGCTGCAGGGCACGCCGGTATAGAAGTCGAAGCCGCGCGCGCCGGCTTCGGCGATGAATTGGTCCGCGGTGATCATCGGCGCGGCTTCAGGTGAAGTTCCGGGCGTCGGCGAGGTCGGTCAGGGTGTCCACGTCCATCCAGTGGCCGGTGAAATACTTGACCCGCACCGGATGCTTGGCGGCGAGGCGGGTGAAGAGTTGCGGCAGGTCGCCGGTTTCGAGCAGGCCTTCGGCCTCCATGGCGGCGAGTTCGGCCTTGAGCAGCTCTGCCCCGTGGGGGCTGAACCGGGCGAGGCCCATCCACTCGCCGGTGACGCCCTCCAGCTCCCCCCCATGCTGAATGGCCGTCAGGTGCGCGGGGGCGTCGTCGAGATAGTCGCCGGAGAAGGGCCGGTCGGCCGCCACCTGATCGCGCACATTCGCGCCCTGCGAGCTCGGCAGGTTCAGGGCGTCCACCGCCAGCACGATGTCTGCGCTGGAGGTCATCAGGCTGTCGAGGATGTAACGGCGGAACAGCACGTCGCCATAGACCACCACCGTCTCCCCGCCGATGGCCTCGCGGGCGCAGGCTAGGGTGTAGAGCTCGCCGGTCTCGGCATAGCGGTCGTTGTCGACGGTCTTGACGCCCTTCAGGGTCACCGCCTCCTTGCGATAGCCGCGCACCACGGTGATTTCCCGCGCGCCGGCTTCCGACAGGGTGGTGGTCAGGCGCTGCAGCAGGGACTGGCCGCGGACGTCCACCATGCATTTGGGCTGGTCGCGGGTCAGCTCCCCAAGGTCGCCGCGGGTGGCGGCCAGCACCACGGCCCGGGCGGCGGGCTTGTCGGGCAGATAGCGGCGCTCCGCCTCTTCCAGCTCGGCGTTGCCGACGAGGGCGAAGATGTCCTTCACGCTGGCGACCCGGCCCTCCACCTCCATCAGGGACTGGTCCTCATAGATGCGCCGGGTGGTCTCGCGCATGGCCGTGATAGAGGCGCGCAAGGCGTGGTTGGCCCAGATGATGGTGGAGACCCCCGCCTGTCGGAACAGGTCGGTGGGGGTGGCGTAGTACATGGTCGGCACGATCACCACGGGCGCCCGGCTCCCCCAGCGCTCGCAGAAGCCGAAGATTTCATCGGCGGAGGACTTTTTGGAGTGGATCAAAATCGCGTCGGCGCCGGCCGCGTGATAGGCCTCCGCCCGGCGGAGGGCCTCCTCCATGCCGCGGCCGGAGATCAGCGCCTCCACCCGCGCCACCAGCACGAAATCGTCGTCGGTCTGGCTGTCCTTGCCGGCCTTGATGCGCCCGCAAAACTCGTCGACGTCCGCGAGGGGCTGGGCCTCGCCGATGAAGGAGTTGGTCTTGGGGAACAGCTTGTCCTCGATGCAGACCCCGGCGATCCCCGTCTGGCACAGCTTGCGCACGAGGCGGCGCACATTGTTGAAGTTGCCGTAGCCGGTGTCGCCGTCGACCAGGATCGGAACCGTGGTCGCATCGGCCATATATTCCAGCACCTCCAGAACCTGGGTCCAGGAGGCCTCGTTGGAATCGCGCAGGCCGAGGGCCGCGGACATGGTCAGGCCGGACGCCCACAGGCCGCGGAAGCCGGCTTCCTCAGCGATCTTCGCGGAAAGCCCATCGTGCGCCTCCATCAGGAAGGACAGATTCGGGGCGGCGATCTCCTGTCGCAAGGCCGCGAAACGACTGACGGTTCGGGCGGCCATGCCGGTACTCCTGATGCTACTGTCGCTCATCGCGGCCCCCGCTTGCCTTCGCCGTGAGCGCCTTTGTAGTTTCCCGCAGCCGAGCGCGGAAGCAGAACCGGAGCGTCCATTTGTCTGACGAAGCGAAGACCAGGTCGGCGATCCTGCTGGCGGCGGGGGTAGGCAAGCGGCTGGGGGCGTCCCACGAGGGACCGAAGGTGCTGCTGGCGTTCGAGGGCAGGACCCTGCTGGAACGGCATATGGCGGCGCTGGCCGCCAATGGCGTGGAGCGGCTGTCGATCACCCTCGGCTACATGGGCGAGGCGATTCGCGCGGCGGCGGAGGAGGCCTCCGCCGGCCTTGACCTGAATTTCATCGACAATCCGCGCTTCCGCGAGGGCAGCCTCGTCTCCCTCTGGGCGCAACGGGGGCTGCTGCAGACCAACCAGCCGGTGCTGCTGATGGACGGCGACGTTCTGTACGACCGCCGCATGATCGCCCGCCTGAACCAGTCGCCCCACGAGAACACCCTGCTGGTGGATCGCAACATCGAGCCGGGGGACGAGCCGGTAAAGGTCTGCTTCCGCGGCGAGACCATCGTCGATTTCCGCAAGCGGCCGGAGCATGCGCACGACTGGCACGGCGAATCGGTGGGCTTCTTTCGCTTCTCCCCGGCGATGGCGATCCGGCTGGCGGAGCGGTGCGACCACTATGTCCAGGCCGGGCGCGGCGACCTGGAGTACGAAGAGGCGATCCGGGACCTGATCCTCGCCGATCCTGCCCGCTTCGGCGCCGCGGACGTGACGGACCTGCCCTGGACCGAGATCGATTTCGAGGCGGACGTGGCCCGGGCGCGGGCGGAGATCCTGCCCCAGTTGGAAGACTGAACCATGCCGGACGCCGCTGTTGTCGCTGATGATCCGTTGACGGACGAAGATCTGGCCGCTTTCGAAAGGCGTGGCTGGCTGATCGCCCGCGGCTTCTTCACCCGCGAGGAAGCCGCCGCCATCTCGGTCATGACCGATGAGATCGCCGCAGCGCCGGAGGTCCCGGGCCGGCACATGGTCTATTACGAGGATCACCTGTCCGAGCCCGGCCGGCGGGTGGTTCAGCGGATCGAGAATTTCTGCCCGTTCCACCCCGGCTTCGACACCCTGGTGCGCGAGGGGCGCCTCGCCCGCGCGGTGGAGCAGCTGTTCGGTCAGCGCGCCGTGCTGTTCAAGGAGAAGATCAACTTCAAGATGCCCGGCGGCGCGGGGTTCGAACCGCACCAGGACCAGCAGGCCGGCTGGTCGACCTACGCCCCCATGTTCGTCACGGCCCTGGTGGGGATCGACAAGGCCACCCTCGCCAACGGCTGCCTGGAGATGGCCGACGCGCCGCGCTTCGCGGGTTTGATCGGCGAGGAATGGAAGCCCCTGACGGGGGAAGAGATGGCGTCGTTCAAGCTCACGCCCATCGAGACCGAGCCCGGCGACGTGCTGTTCTTCGACTCCTACGCTCCTCACGGCTCGGCGCCGAATACGACGGATCAGCCGCGGCGGATCCTTTATCTGACGTACAACGCCGCGTCGGATGGCGACCATCGCCACCAGTATTTCGCCGACAAGCGGGCCAACTTCCCCCCCGACGTTGAGCGGGCGCCGGGGACGACCTACAAGTTTCGGGTTTAGAGCCTCTCCAGATTCCCCGACTCTTCATCCGTCATCCTCGCCCTTGTGGCGAGAATCCAGAAACGCCGACCGGGCAGGGCAAAGCGTGCGGACGACGCGCGTCTGGATGCTCGGGTCAGGCCCGAGCAAGACGGGGGTTGGTTTGGGGATGAGGCGGGGAACTACGCCGGCCAAGTATCCTTGTACCGTTCCATCACCGACCGCAGGCTGACCGGCGGGCGGCCGAGGATTTGCTGCACGTGGTCGGAGAGGATGGCGAAGTGGCCCTCCCGCACCGCCTGCGCGAAAGAGACCATGTCGTCGCTGCACCAGGGGATGGCGGCATTGACCGGATCGTCTGAGGCCTCTCGCGGCACCCCGGCGGCGTCGAACACCGCATACATCTCCTCGTCGGTGATGGGGATGTAGGTCAGCGGCTTGCCCGACATCTCCGCCGTCATGTTGCAGATGTCGCGGTACGAGACGAGCTCCGGCCCGGTGATGTCGTAGGCGCGGTTCTCGTGCCCGTCGGTGGTGAGAATCCTGGCGGCGCAGGCCACGCAGTCGTCCCGGCTCACCATGCCGATCTTGCCGTCGCCGGCGTTGGAGGCCCACTGGCCCGAGGGCAGGAACTGGGGCGCCATCACCTGGGCGGCGGCCTCGGAATACTGGCTGTCGCGCAAGGCGGTCCAGGCGAGGCCCGATGCGCGCATCAACGCCTCGGTCGCCCGGTGGTCCTTGGTGACGATGGCCGGATTGTCATCGTGCACGCCGACGAAGGACGTGTAGGCGATGTGGCGGACCCCCGCCTTCTTCGCCGCGTCGATGGCATTTCCATGCTGGCCGACCCGGCTGCCCACCCGGGCCGTGCTGATCAGCAGCATCCGCTCCCCGCCCTCGAAGGCGGCGGGCAGGCTGTCCGGATCGTCGAAGTCGCCCCTGCGCACCTGCACGCCCTTGGCCGCGAGGTCCGCCAGCCGTTCGGGGCGGCGGGTCAGGACGATCAGGTCGCCAGGATCGATCTCCTTCAGCAGGATGTCGGTGACCTGACGGCCGAAGTTGCCGGTGGCGCCTGTGACGATGATGGCCATGAGGTCTGTGCCTTTTGTTGGAAAGCGCGACAGTCGCCGAAACCGGCGACCACGTTCGGCTGTCGCGCTCAGAGCAGAGCGTAGTAGCGGATGACGTTGCCGTCGCTGTAGCGGTCGCCGACGCCGACGAAGATGTGGCGCGTCAGCCATTCGTGGGGCCCCTTGGCCACCTCGAAGGCGGGCGACGAGCGCAAGTAGAATTCCGAATGCGGCACCTTCGGCCCGCCGCGGAACATCCAGTCCTGGATGCGCGGGATCACGTCCGGCGTGCGGCCCCACAGATAGCCGCGATTGTGCAGCAGGATCTTGGTCCCGTCGTCGGCCTCCAGCATGTAGCGGGCGTCGGTGGCCAGCACCCCGTCCGGGCGGAACAGGGCCCAGTCCCCGCCGCTGCCGGGCAGCACCTTGCCGTTCAGGCGAGGGCCCTCGACGGTTCCGCCGTCGACATAGACCGCCCCCCGGCCGGCGCCGCTCGGCATGTCGCCCACGGTGTCTATGCGGGTGAAATAGAGCCGCACCTGGAACACGAACTCAAGCTTGGCCTCGGTGGTGGTCGACGCTTCGGCGAACAACTCAGGAAACGCTGGATACTCCACTCTTCCCCCCGGAATTGATCGATCCAGGCGGGCGCGCCGCCTGGATCGATACTTTGCTTTGCTGATGGGCCGTCAGAGCGCCGAAGGGGCGCCTTCGAGCAGGATGGTCTTCATCTCGGTGTAGGACTTCAGGCCTTCGAGCCCGCCCTCGCGGCCGACGCCGGACTGCTTGAAGCCGCCGAAGGGCAGGAAGTGGTCCATGCGGAAACCGTTCTGGGCGATGCCGCCGGTGCGCACGCCGCGGGCGACGCGATAGGCCGCGTCGTTGTCGTTGGTGAAGACCGCGCCGTAGAGGCCGAAGTTGGAGTCGTTGGCGATGCGGACCGCCTCGGCCTCGTCCTCGTAACCGATCAGGCTGATCACCGGCCCGAAGATCTCCTCCTGGGCGATGGTCATCTTGTTGTCGACGCCGGTGAACAGGGTCGGCTCGAAATAGCAACCCTTGGCGATGTCCTTGGGACGGCCGCCGCCGCAGACAAGGCTCGCCCCCTCGGCGACGCCCTTGGCGATATAGCCCTCCACCCGATCGAGTTGCCGGCGCATGGCCAGCGGGCCCATCTGGGTGGTGGGGTCGTTGGGATCGCCCACGCGGATCTGCTTCAGTTCGGCGGCGATCGCCTCGGCGAACTGGGCCTGCCGCGTCTTGGAGACGATCACCCGGCTGAGGGTGGCGCAGACTTGGCCGCTCATGATGGAGATGGTGAAGGCGAGGGCCTTGGCGGCGGCCGTCACGTCATAGTCGTCGAGCACGATGGCCGCTGACTTGCCGCCCAGCTCCAGGGTGTAGCGCCCGATCCGCTCGCCCACCACCGAGGCGATGCGGCGCCCGGCGACGGTGGAGCCGGTGAAGCTGACCTTGTCGACGCCCGGATTGCGGACGAGGTAGTCGGACGCCTCCCGGTGCGCCGGAACGAGGTTGATCACCCCCGGGGGGAAGCCCGCGGCGTCGGCGGCCTCGGCGATGATGTAGGCGTCGAGGGGTGTTTCCGGCGACGGCTTCATGATCACGGTGCAGCCGGCCAGCAGGGCGGGCGCGATCTTGTTGATCATGATGGCGAAGGGGGCGTTCCAGGGCACGATGGCCGCCACTACGCCTACCGCCTCGCGGGCGATGATGGCCGAGCCGTGGCCGTCCGAAGGGGGCACGAGTTTGGCGAACTCGAAGGTCTCGGCGAGGCCGGCGTAGTAGCTGAGGCCGTGGAGGCCGCCGCCCACCATCATCGGCGACATCATGGCCAGGGCGCCGACCTGATCGGTCCAGGCCTTCTGCAACTCCGGCGCCCGGGGGGCGAGGTTGGCGGCCAGCTTCTTCAGCCATTCCCCGCGCTCGGCATGGCTCAGCCGCGGCCACGGGCCGTCGTCGAAGGCGCGGCGGGCGGCGGCCACGGCGCGGTCCATGTCGGCCTCGCCGGCCTCGGCCACCACGGCGGCGATCTCTTCGGTGTGGGGAGAGACAACCTCGATGCGGCCGCCCTTGTCGGCGTTGACCCATTGGCCATCGATGAACAGTTTGTCGGCGTTCTTCAGGCGGAGCGCGCCTGGCGTCATGACGTTCATGCGTATTGGACCTTCTGCTCGGCTGGCTCGCGGACCTCCGGGGGCGGAGGCGCGAGGCTCAGGATGATATCGGCGGCCTTCTCGGCCATCATGATCACAGGTGCATTGGTGTTGCCGCTGACGATGTTCGGCATGGCGGACGCGTCGCAGACTCGAAGGCCCTCGAGGCCGTGCACCTTCAGCGCCCCATCCACCACCGCGGTTCCCCCCGTCCCCATGGCGCAGGTGCAGGCCGGGTGCATGGCGGTCTGGATGGTGGAGCGGATATAGGCGTCGATCTCGTCCGGCGACTGGCAGGCGGGGCCGGGCATCAGTTCGGCCGAGATGAGGCTCTTCGCCGGTTCGGTGGCGAAATACTCGCGGATGAAGTGGAAGGCCTCCCGGGCGAAGGCCTTGTCCGCCTCATGCTGGAACAGACCGAGGCGGATGCGCGGGGCGTCGGCCGGATTGTTCGAGCGCAGGGTGACGTCCCCTCGGCCGTGGGGGCGAAGCTGGATCGCCGCGGCGGTGAACTGGTGGCCGGGACTGGAGCGCCAGCCCGGGAACCAGGGCTGGGCCATCATCGACACGGAACTGACCTGGAACTGGGTGTCGGGAGTGGTCTGGCCTGGGGTGAGGGAGACGAAGCCCTGCACCGGCAGGGGATTGTGCGCGAGGCGCCCCGACCCGAACAGCGACCATTGCAGGCTGTGGAGGGCGAGCCGGTCGAGGCGCAGGTCCTCGTGTAGGGCGTAGGCGCCGGCAGCCTGTAGCACGCTCAGCACCAGGGGATGGTCCTGCAGGTTGCGGCCGACGCCGGGATGGTCGAGCGCGACCTCGATCCCCATCTCGCGCAGGTGGTCGGCCGGCCCGACGCCGGACAGCATCAGCATCTGAGGCGAGCCGAAGGCGCCGCCGGAGACGATCACCTCGCCCGCGGCCACCCGCTCCAGCTTGCCGTCGCGAAGATATTCCACGCCGGTGGCGCGGCCGCCCTCGATCACCACCCGGCTCAGGAGCGCGCCGGTGCGGATGGTCAGGTTGCGGCGGCCCCGGGCGGGGTCGAGGTAGGCCTTGGAGGTGCTGGCCCTGCGGCCCTTGCGGACGGTGAAGTCGGGGACCCCGAAGCCGGTCTGGCTTTCGCCATTGAAGTCGGTGTTTTCCGGATAGCCGAGGTTCTTGCCGGTCTCGATCATCCTCGGCGTCAGGAAGGGATCTCGGGGCTGCGGCGTGACGCTGAGCGGGCCCTTGCCTCCGTGATAGGCGCCCTCGCCCCGCCAGTTGCTTTCCGCTCGTTTGAAATAGGGCAGGATGTCGGCGTAGCTCCAGCCCGTGAGCCCCATTTGGCCCCAGCCGTCGTAATCGGACGCCGCGCCGCGGGTGTACATCATGCCGTTGATGGAGGAGGTGCCGCCGAGGAGCTTGCCCCGCGGCTGCGGCAGGGCGCGGCCCGCCACGGACTCCTCCGGTTCGGCGAAATAGCCCCAGCCGAGCTTGGGGTTGGTCATCACGGTAGTCCAGGCCAGGGGGGCGGCCACTGTGGCCTGGCTGTCAGCGCCTCCGGCCTCCAGCAGCAGGACGGAGTGCGCCGGGTCGGCGGACAGGCGATTGGCGAGCACGCAGCCGGCCGAGCCCGCGCCGATCACCACATGGTCGAAGGTCTCGCTCAAGGCCCCACCGGGCCGCACGAGGATCCACGCAAGGCGTGATCCATACCCGCCATGATCGTCCGTCCCTGTCTTTCGTTGGGGACATTCTTGCGCCCGCGAGGTTGCGAAGGCAACTTTTTCTAGCGGTGCTAGGGGAGAATTTCGGGGCGGTCGCGGTCAGGCGCCGCCGAGGTTGCCGTTAAGTCGCCGCAGATTGTGGATCAGTTGCGCGCTGTCTTCGGGGGACAGGCCGGCGAGAAGCTGGGCCTCGGCCAGAAGGCGCGAGCCTATCCCCTTGTCGTGGACCTCCCGGCCGGCGGCGGTGAGGTCGAGGTGGGTGCGTAGGCCATGGTCCGGCGCCGCCTCGCGCACCACCAGGGCCCGCTTCACCAGGGAGTTCACCGCGCGGCTGACCACCGACTTGTTCACGCCGGTGAAGGAGATCACCCGTCCCGGCGTCGCCCCCGGCTCGGCCGCCAGGATGGCCATCACCCGCCACTCCATCAGCGACAGGCCGAGATCGCGGCGCAGGTTGCGGGCGGCCATGACGGTGATCTTATTGGCCAGCGCGCAGATCAGATAGGAGGGCGAGGAGTCGAAATCGGTGACGGTGGACAGGCTGTCGTTGGCCACGGCCGTGGGGCGGTTGGCGTTCATCCTATTCGGCGGCCATCTGGCGGGGCGGTGCATCCATCGGCAGGCCGCAGCGGGCCAGCACCTCCCGCAGCTCGCGGATCGGGGGGAAGACCTCGTTGTTCCAGTCCGACCCTTGCGCGTCGTGAGCGGCCTGCTCGAACTCGACGATCTCCTTGTCTTCCTTGAAGATCTGCTCGGTGAACAAGGTGATGAAGGGCCAGGCGAGGTCGATCAGGCCAGGAATGCCCGGGCGCTTCACCGACAGATAGCCAAAGGTGCGGTTGGTCCTCTGGTCTTTGTCGAGGGGCGTATAGCCCAGCCAGACGTGCAGCACCGGCTCCCCGTCGCCGACCCAGACCCGCAAGTCCTGATAGGGATAGCCGGTGCGGATGGTCATCAGGTCGGCGTTGTCGCCCTCGCCGCGCTTGCGCACCACGCCGAGGATGGCGGTCTCGCCGACGGTGGATTTCCCCTCGGTGCGGCTGAAGGTGTAGTCCACCTCGCACCAGTCCGGGCCGGAGCGCTTGCCCAGGCACTTGGCCTTGATCATGCCCATCTGCCTGCGGTGCAGGAACTGATGGTTCATGTCGAACAGGTTTTCGTGCATGAAGGTGTAGTGGCAGGCGACCTCCCGGTTCAGCCGCCGGGTCTTGTAGGCGCGGTTCATGGCCGAACCGAGAACCTCCGGCGCGCGGCTGTCGGCCAGGGCCGGATCCCCCGGAAACACGAAGATCAGCCCGTCGATCTCGCGGCAGGGATAGCCCTTCACCCCGTTCGGCAGCCGCTCCTTGCCGAGGTAGGGCACGTCGATGCACTTGCCGGACGCGTCATAGGCCCAGCCGTGATAGCCGCACTTGATGGTGCAGTCCTGCACCACCCCCTGGCTGAGGGGAACCTGACGGTGGGCGCAGCGATCCTCCAGCGCGAACACCTGGCCGGTCTTGGCCCGGGCGACCACGATGGGTTCGCCGGCGAAGCGGCGCGCGAGGGTCTTGCCCGGCTTGAGCTCGTCGCCCCAGGCGACCGGATACCAGTAGTCCGGATGCGATCCGACACGGCGGAGGTCGATCTTCGCCGGAGCCCGGCTCGTCATCGGTTCGGTGTCGCCCAACATCGGCTCCTCCGCTGGCAAGCGGCTTCAGCCTAGCCTTTTGAACGGTAAGCGCCAGTGTTTCGGAAGGTCGCGGAGAGGTCTAGAAGAGCCGCGCCCGCCGCCGACAGAAGCCAGCGACGGGCGCGAGGGACATTGGACCTCCATCCAAGGTCCGCATCATGTCCCGGCATTTTCGAAGACGCCAATCACCATGGCGTGAGAACGGCGAATCAGCGCCGCGCCTGGGGGGCCAGATGGGCGGACGCCTTGAGGTAGGCCAGGTTCTCGTCGGCGGCCTGCGGCGGCAGATCCTGGCGCAGCAACTTCTCCGCCTCGGCCATCTTGCCCTGCAGGCCCAGCACCAGGGCGAGATTCTGTCGTTCGCGCGCGGTGGCGTTCGGCTGGGCCACCGCGCGCCGCAGCATCGCTTCGGCCCCATCGCGGTCGCCCTGGCCGGCCTTGAACAGGGCGGCGTTGGCCAGCACCGCCGGGTTGTTGGGCTCCAGCGACAGGGCGAGGTCGTGGGCCGCCTTGGCTTCGTCCAGGCGCTGCGACTGCTCCAGGGCGATGCCCAGCAGGGTGGCGGAGCGCCAGTCGCGCGGCTTTAGGGTCTGCGCCTTCTGCAAGGGCTCGATGGCGAAGAAGCCCTGATTGTCGTTGATACGGGCGCGGGCGAGGGCGAGCAGGCCGTCGACATTGTTCGGCGCCGTCACCAGCACCGTCTGGGCGGCTTGGGCGGCCTCTTCGTTGCGGCCGATGGAGCGCAGGGCCTGGGACAGCTTCAGCCCGGCCTCAGTGTCGGTGGGATCGATCTGGGCTTCGCGCGCCCAGAAGGCGGCGGAACCGAGAGGGTCGAGGCGTTCGGCGGCGAGGCGCTCCGCGGCGTCGGCCTTGCGCATCTGCCCAGCCGCCGGGGCGGCGGCCGCGGCCTTGGCGTCAGGCTTTGCCGTTTGCTGTTTGGCGGCCGGTGCGGGCTTGGCGGATTTGCCGCCGAAGGACCAGGCCATCGCCGGCGCGCCAGTCGCAAGCGCCAGGCAGGCGGCGAGGGCTGTTGCGGCGTAGAGGCGCTTGGCGCACATCAGGAGGAATCCATTGAACGGGCGGGCCGAAGCAGGAGTCTGGCCTTCCGCTGTCAATGAAGCGTTAAGTCTGCGGCGCCCCCGCCGCCGCAAGGAGGAAGCGTTTGCCCGGCCCCACGCCCATCCATTTCGTCCAGCCCGAAGCCCTCGAAGCGCTCCTGGCCGGGAATGATCGCCTCCGCGCCACGGCGGCGGTCCAGGACTTCAAGGCCAAGCCGGGGACGGTGCTGACTGTGTTCGGCGCGGACGGCGGGTTGGAACAGGTGCTCTATGGCCTTGGCGACGGCGCGCCCGACCCGATGGCTCTGCGCGGCGCCTCGGAGCGGCTGCCCGTGGGCGATTACCGCATCGCCTCTGCCCCGGAGGGCTTCGACGCCGGCCTCGCGGCGCTGGCCTGGAAGCTCGGGGCCTACCGTTACGGCCGCTACAAGAAGGAGCCGGGCCGCGCGCCCGCCGTGCTGATCGCGGGCGATCAGGACCTGACCGACGTCGACCGCATCGCCGCGGCCTGCGCCCTCGCCCGCGATCTCGTCAACACCCCCGCCAACGACCTCGGGCCGGCCGACCTCGCCAAGGCGGCGTCCGATCTGGCGGACGCGTATGGGGCGACCGTCAGCATCGTATCGGGCGACGCGCTGTTGGAGACCGGTTATCCGGCCATTCACGCGGTAGGCCGCGCCGCCGCACCGGCCCGTGCGCCGCGTATCATCGAGCTTGCCTGGTCGGGTCCCGGCGCGACGGCGGACGCGCCGCTGGTGGCCATCGTCGGCAAGGGCGTGGTGTTCGATACCGGCGGTCTCGACATCAAACCTTCGGCCGGCATGCGCCTGATGAAGAAGGACATGGGCGGCGCCGCCCACGCCCTCGCCCTGGCGCAGATGGTGATGGGGTCGGGCCTGAAGATTCGTCTCACGATGCTGATCCCCGCGGTGGAGAACGCCATCGGCGGCGACGCCATGCGGCCGGGGGACGTGCTCGCCTCCCGCAAGGGACTGTCCATCGAGGTGGGCAACACCGATGCGGAAGGCCGGCTGATCCTCGCCGACGCCCTCGCCCGGGCCGCGGAGCTGAAGCCCGACCTGACCATCGACCTCGCCACCCTGACCGGCGCGGCGCGAGTGGCCCTGGGGCCGGACGTGATCCCCTTCTACACCGCCGACGACGCTCTCGCGGGCGAGTTGGCGGCGGCGTCCATCGCCGTGGCCGACCCCCTCTGGCGTATGCCCCTATGGGACGGCTACGCCGACTCCCTGAAGAGCGACATCGCCGACCTGAAGAACGATCCCTCGGCCTGGGCGCAGGCAGGCTCGGTCACGGCCGCCCTGTTCCTGCGCCGGTTCGCGCCGGAGACGGGCGCCTGGGTACATTTCGACCTGTTCGCCTGGAACCCGAGGAGCGCGCCCGGCCGACCGGTGGGGGCCGAGGCCCAGGCGATCCGCGCCCTCTACCGGGTGCTGAAATCCCGCTATGGCGGTTGAGCCCGACCCGAGGCTCACCCTGGCCCGCCCCGACCTCGCGGCGCGGGCGCTGGAGGGCGTGGTCGCGGCCGAGCGCTATGTCGATCCCGCGCCCATGCAGGTGCGGCTGCCGGTGGCCGGCCTTCGATACGCCCCGGCGCGTAGCGGCGAACTGGGCGACCAATTGCTGTTCGGCGAACGCTTCGATGTGCTGGAGGCGCGGGACGGCTGGGCCTGGGGGCAGGCCCAGCGCGACGGCTACGTCGGATGGGTCCGGCTTGAGGCCCTGTCGCCGGAGATCTTCGCGCCGACCCACCGCGTCGCGGCGCTGCGGACCTTCGCCTTCGCCGAGCCGGACTTCAAAACCCTCCCTGTCGGCCGCTATTCGATGAACGCCCTCGTCGCGGTGGAAGCGGCGGAGGGGCGCTACCTCAAGATCGCCGGCTCGGGCTGGATCGTGCGCGAGCATCTGGCGCGGCTGAGCGACTTCGAGACTGAGCCGGTTGCCGTCGCCGAACGGTTCGTGGGCGCGCCCTATCTATGGGGCGGTCGGGACAGCCTCGGGCTCGATTGTTCCGGGTTGGTGCAGCAAGCCCTCTACGCCTGCGGCCGGGCCTGTCCGCGGGATTCCGATCAGCAGGCTGCGGCGTTGGGTCGCAAGCTCGCGGAGGCCGAAACCCTCCAGCGCGGCGACCTCGTGTTCTGGCCGCGGCACGTGGGCTTCATGGTCGATTCGCAGCGGTTGCTGCACGCCGGCTCGCATCATATGGCGGCGGCGATCGAACCGCTCGCGGGTCACATCGCCCGCGACGGGCCGCCGATCCTGCGCAAGCGGCTCTAACGAAAACGGCGCGGGACCGAAGCCCCGCGCCGCATCATCGTCATCGAAGTCCGAATGGCTTCAGTGCGCCGCCGCGGCCGGGGCGGGAGCCGCTGCGGCCGCCGCCGTCCCCGGAGCGGCTGCAGCCGGCGTCTCCGCGGACGTGGCCGTTTCCGCACCAGCCGCCGCCGGGGCGGCCGGCGCCGCCGCTGCGGTTGCAGCGGCCGGGTTCGGAGCCGGGATCGGGGCGGGAGACGCGGCTTGCGTGCGCAGCCAGGCGATCAGATTGATGCGATCCTCGGACTTCTTCAGCCCGACGAAGGTCATCTTGGTGCCCGCAACATAGCCCTGGGGCGACTTCAGATATTCGTAGAGGTGCTCATAGTCCCAGGTCGGCTGCTTGGCAGCGAACGCGGTCATCGCCGGGGAATAGGCGAAGCCCCCGTGCGAGGCAGGCTTGCGCTGCACCACCTCGTACAGGTTCGGACCGATGGTGTTCGGGCCGCCGCTGTTGAAGGTGTGGCAGGAGGCGCACTTGGTGGACACCGTCTGCCCGGCGGCCACGTCGGCGCTGGCCAGCACCGTGCCCCAGTCCGGCGGAGTCTCCGCGGCAGCGGCGCCGCCTTCGCCCGTCGCCTCAGCGATGGTGACGGCGTAGCCCGGCTTTTCGGGACCCTTGGCATGGAACACCGTCTCACTGACGGTCTGCAGCCCCAGAATAACGAGGCCGGTCGCCAGACAGGCGCCCAGGATTTTATTGACGCGCAGGTCGCTCATGGTCGCTAAGACGCCCTCCAAACCGGCCCGAGGCCGCCTTGCGGAGCCCCGATCTTGCGTGCGCGTCTCTGACACGCTACCGCCGCTTGCGCAACCGCCCGGATCAAATGTCGCCGATCGTCCTCATTCCTGCCCGGTTGGCGGCCCAACGCCTCCCCAACAAGCCACTGGCCGAAATCGGCGGTGTTCCTATGATCGTGCGGGCCTGGCGTGCGGCCGACGCTGCGGGGGTCGGCCCCGTCGCTGTCGCGGCCGGCGACCCTGAGATCGTCGAGGCGGTGCGGGCCGCGGGGGGCGACGCGGTGCTGACCAATCCGGGCCTGCCCTCCGGCACCGACCGCATCATGGCTGCGTTGAATCTGATCGACCCTCGCGGCGAGCACGACACCGTCATCAACCTGCAGGGCGACATGCCCTTCTGCCCGCCCCGGGTGCTGCAGGCCTGCGAACATCTGCTGCGCGGGGAGGCCGCCTGCGACATCGCCACCGTGGTGGCGCCGGAACGCTCTCTAGAGGACCGGTCCAATCCGGATGTGGTGAAGGCGGTCATGACCATGACCCCCGGCCGTCCGGGGGGGCGCGCCCTCTATTTCACCCGCTCCACTCTTTATGGAGATGCGCCGATCTGGCGCCATGTGGGCATCTACGGCTATCGCCGCGCTGCGCTGGAACGGTTCACCGCCGCGCCCCCGTCGCCGCTGGAACGCCGCGAGAAGCTCGAACAACTTCGGGCGATGGAGCTTGGCCTTTCGATCTGGGCCGCGGTGGTGGACGAGGCGCCCATCTCCATCGACACCGCTGCCGATCTCGACGCCGCCCGCGCCTGGGCGGCTGAACATTGACCTGATAAGACCCCCGGCCCATGACCAGACAAAAGATCGCCTTCCAGGGCGAACCCGGCGCCAACAGCGACGAAGCCTGCCGCGCCCACTTCCCGGACTATGAGCCGCTGCCCTGCGCCACCTTCGAGGAGGCGTTCGACCAGATCCGCGCCGGCGCGGCGGAGCTCGGCATGATCGCGGTGGAGAATTCCATCGCCGGCCGGGTGGCCGACGTGCATCACCTGCTGCCGTCGTCGGGGCTGTCCATCGTGGGCGAGCGGTTCAAGCCGATCCGCTTCCAGTTGATGGCCAATCCCGGGGTGAAGCTGGAGGACATCAAGACCGTCGTCTCCATGCCCATCGCCCTCGCGCAGTGCCGCAGGGTGCTGCGCAAGCTGGGGGTGAAGCTGGCGTCGTTCGGCGACACGGCCGGCGCCGCGCGGGAGCTGTCCGAGCATCCCGACCCCACCCGCGCGGCCATCGCGCCGCGCCTCGCCGCGGAACTCTACGGCCTCAATATCCTGATGGCGGATGTGGAGGATGAGCACAGCAACACCACCCGCTTCCTGGTGATGTCGCGCGAGCCCGCCAGCCCGCCACCCGAGACTCGGTGCGTGACCAGCTTCGTGTTCCGGGTGCGCAACATCCCGGCGGCGCTCTACAAGGCCCTTGGCGGCTTTGCGACCAACGGCGTCAACATGACCAAGCTCGAAAGCTACATGGAGGACGGTTCCTTCACCGCCACCATGTTCTACGCCGAAGTGGACGGCCGCCCCGGCGACGTCGGCCTCGACCACGCCTTCGAGGAACTGGGCTTCTTCTCAGAGCGGTTCGAAGTCCTGGGCGTCTATCCGGCGGATCCGTTCCGGGAGCGATAGGCTCCGCTTCGGTCGTCCACGCCTTTCGGCCGCGAAGTCCAGGCGCGCGACCGCGTGCATCCCGTGTTGGAGCCTTCGACATCTCCGGACGTTACCGGGTGTCGAATCCCTTACGGTGGCAGAGAGTAGAGTGCCGACCTCAACAGCTCCTGCCCGCCATTGGCGATTTGCGCCGGTCCTCCTGATCCTGGCGGCGGGGGCGGGCTTCTGGCTCAGCGGGTTGTGGCGGGCGCTCACCCTCGATTCGCTGCCGATGCATTACGCCGAGTTGCTGGCGATGGTCCGGGCCCATCCGTATACGTCCTACGTCGCATTCGTAGCGGCCGCGGCGGTCGCGACAGCGGCCTGCTTGCCGACGACATTCTTGACGATGGTGGCCGGCGGCGTCCTGTTTGGCGGCTGGGTGGGGGCCGGCGGCGCCGTCGCCTCCAGCACCCTCGGCGCCGCGGCGACCTATCTGGCCGTCCGTCTCGCGGGCGATGGGCGGATCCGGCAGTGGGTCGAGCGTGACGACAGCCCCTTCAACCGGTTCGTCTGCCACATCGACGCGGACCCCTTCGTCTGCATCTTGGCGATGCGCCTAGCGCCCATGATCCCGTTCCCCGCCGTCAGCATCGCGGCGGGGGCGGTGCACGCCCCGTTCAAAGCCTATTTCCCAGCCACGCTTCTGGGCGTCGCCCCGGCGGCGCTCTTGCTGGGGCATCTTGGCGCGGGAGTGAGCGGGCTGTTCGCCAGCGGCGCGCCGTTCGAAGCCGAATTGCTCTGGCGTCCCGATATCATCGGGCCTCTGACGGTCGTCGCCTTGGCGGGGGCGGGCGCGGCGGTGATCGCGATCCGCAGGCGCGCGCGGACCTAGGCTATCCCGCCCGCCGGTCCCGGCGGAGGCGGACCGGGACGAATGTAGGAGATGGGTGGTGGCTGGGGGCAGGATCGAACTGCCGACCTGTGGGTTATGAATCCACCGCTCTAACCATCTGAGCTACCCAGCCGGAGGAGCGGCGATATAGCCGGTTCGTCTGCGTCCCTCAAGCGGCGAAGGCGGTTGGTCAAAACTGTTGTGGCGGCGAGGCTTTGCGACGGGCCTCATCCCAGGAAGTTGCTGAGCACGTCCGGGTGGAAGCCCCAGCCGGCAAAGCCGCATACGCCCATGAACAGGCCGAACACGCCAAACCCCCAGGATACGCTCAGCAGCATCTGGCTCTCCGTCAGGGCCGCTACCGCCGCCATGGAGATGGCGATGGAAAGCAAGGCCTCGCTGGCGTCGAACTGGTCGTCGTGGATGTTGAGGGCGTCGTATTGCGCTGCGGCGGCCTTGGCCCGGGTCTGCAAGTCGGGGGCTTCGGCCTTGTAGCGTGCGGCCTCGCGGTCGAGATCGGCGAGCCGCGGCTCGGCCGCCTTGCCCGCGGCGGGCGACAGGGCGGCCACCACGGCCATCTCCTGCCTTGCGGTCTCGACGATGTGCAGCTTGGTGCGTGCGGCTTGGTACTCGTTCCACAGGTCGACGGAGTCGGCCTTGGCCTGCTGCATGGCCTGGACGATGTTGCCGTCCTTGATGTTGCACAGCCCCGTGAAGATGGAGAGCACGACCACGGTCAGCGCCACCATCCGGTTGAGCCGCCGATCCTTGGCCTCGGCGTTGAGCTCGATTTCCATGACGTCTCCGACCGCAAGCGTCGCCGTCCGAAGCTACACATAATGCGGCAGGCTCGGCGTGGTAATGAGTCTCCTGGCCGCAGACCGGCCTGGAGGCGAAGCATGGGTGTAGACCGCAATGGGCGCCGGGGCCCGCTGTCCGTCCTGACCCTCGCCCTCGCCATCAGCGCTTCGGCCGGCCTCGTCTCCGCCCGCGCCGAGGAGCGCGCCTTCTGCGCCGAACGCCCGGGCCAGACCACCCCGCCCTGCGCCCTCGAACGCGGACGCTTGATGCTGGAGACGTCGCCCTTGGGATGGAGCCGCACCAAGGATGACCTCAGCCGCACGGACACCGTCCTTGTGGGCGCCAGCGAACTGCGTCTCGGGCTGACCGACGCGTTCGAACTGCAGTTCGGATGGACGCCCTTGGGCCTGCAGCGGACCCGCGATTTCGTCACGGGCGGCGTGAACCACGCCCACGGGATCGGCGACCTCACCGTCGGCGTGCTGCAGAACTTCGGCGGCGGCGAGGGGCCCGTCGCCCTCCAGGCTTTCGCCACCCTTCCCACCGGCGGTGCGGCGATCGGCGCCGGGGACTGGGGGGCAGGGGTGCGGTTGCCGGTCTCCCTCAACCTGCCGCACCATCTCCAGCTCGCCCTGACGCCCGAGGCGGACGCGGCGGTGAACGGCTCGGGTTCCGGCCGGCATCTGGCCTTTGGCGGCGCGGCCGGCGTCGCCGCGCCCCTGACCTCCAGTCTCCAGTTCGCCGTCGATGTCGCCGCCTTTCGCGACGAGGACCCCGGCGGTCACACCACCCGGGCGATGGCCAGCGTCTCCCTCGCCTGGCAGGTAAACCCCAACCTCCAGCTCGACGTCGGCGGTCTCGCCGGCCTCACCCACGACAGCCCGAGCGCGGGCCTCTACGTGGGCGTCGCCGCGCGGATGTAGAGCGCACGCGGGCGAAGCCCCTTGGGCCGGACCGCCGTTACCGCTAGGCTTGGCCTCCTATGACCCTGCTCCATCTGATGGGCTCGTCGCGCTCAGGCGGCGCAGAGACCTACTTCGTCAGCCTCGCCCTCGCGCTGGCGCGGGACGGCCTCGCCGAGGCCGCCGCCATCCGCGCTCACCCGATGCGGGAACGCACCCTCGCCGAGGCGGGAATCCGGGTGGAGGTGTTGCCCTATTCCGTGCCGTTCGACTTCACCACGCCCCGGCGAATCGCGGCGCTGGCGAGCGAGGTCGGCGCCAAGGTCCTGCTGCAGTGGATGAACCGCGCCGGGCGCTGCGGCCCGCGGAGGGGGCCGTGGGCGCGGATCGGCCGGCTCGGTGGTTACTACGACCTGAAATACTATCGCGGCTGCGATCTGCTGGTCGCCAACACCGAGGATATCCGCCGCTATATCGTCGCCGAGGGCTGGCCCGCCGAACGGGTGGCCTATGTGCCCAACTTCGCCGCCGCGGGGATGCAGCCGGCGTTGTCGCGGGGACGGCACGACACGCCGGAGGATGCGCCGCTGCTGCTCGCCATGGGCCGGCTGCATCAGGCCAAGGGGCTCGACGTGGCGCTGAAGGCGATGGCCGCGTTGCCGGAGGCCTATCTGTGGATCGCCGGCGACGGGCCGATGGAGGATGAGCTGAAGGCCCTCGCCCAGCAGCTCGGGGTGGCCAGGCGCGTTCGGTTCCTGGGCTGGCGCGACGATGCGTCGGCCCTCTACCGCGCCGCCGACATCTGCGTCTTCCCGTCGCGGTACGAGCCCCTCGGCAACACGGTGATCCAGTCCTGGGCGCATGGCGTGCCCGTGGCCGCCGCCGCCAGCGTCGGCCCCGCCGCTCTGATCCGGGACGGGGAAGACGGCCTGCTCGTGCCGGTGGACGAGGCGGACGCCCTTGCCGCCGCCGTCCGCCGCCTGATCGGAGACGAGGGCCTGAGGGCCCGCCTGCGCGAGGCCGGCCTCGCCCGCGCGGCCGGGGAATTCGCCGAAGCCCCCGTGGTGGCCCGCTGGCGCGAGATCTTCGCCTCGTTCGGGGAGCGCTGAGGCCATGTGCGGCATCGCCGGCCTGCTCGGCGCGCAGGCCTCCGAGCCCACCGTTCGGGAGATGATCGACACCCTGCGCCATCGCGGGCCCAACGGCGTGCGTGTGCAGATGATGCCCGAGGCGGAGGCGGCCCTGGCCCACGCCCGCCTCTCCATCATCGATCTTGAGGGCGGATGGCAGCCGCTGCACGCGGCCGGCGCGACGGTGATCGGCAATGGCGAGATCTACAACTACCTCGAACTGATCGAGGAGTTCGGGTTGAAGGACCGGCTTGCGACCGGCTCGGACTTCGAACCCCTGCTGCATCTCTACGCAATGGAGGGGGAGCGGGCGTTCCAACGGCTACGGGGGATGTACGCCTTCTGCCTGATCGGCGGCGACGGGCGCACGTGGCTGGTGCGCGACCCGTTCGGCATCAAGCCCCTCTACTGGCGCCAGGACGAGGCCAGCCTCGCCTTCGCGTCGGAGCCGCGGGCGCTGGTCCAGCGCGGCGCCCTTCCGGACAAAGCCGCCGAACTTCTCGCCCTCAACTATACGGTGGGCGATCGCACCATTTTCCCAGGCGTGGAGCGGCTGGGGCCGGGGCAGATCGCCGAGGTCGGCGGCGGGCGCATCGTTTCGCGCAGCCGGCGGCCGGCCGTGGAGCCCGCATCCGTCGCCGGCGACGAGGCGGCGCTGCTGAAGCGCCTCGACGCGGTTCTGGAGGACAGCGTTAGAGTGCATCAGCGCTCGGACGTGCCCTACGGGCTTTTCCTGTCCGGCGGGATCGATTCGGCGGTGGTGGCCACCTTGATGGCGCGGCTGAACAGCCGGCCGGTGACCGCCTTCACCTGTGGATTCGACGCGCCGGGGGCCGCGGACGAGCGGGCGGGCGCCGAGCGGGTGGCGCGGGCGCTTGGGCTCGACTGGCGCGAGACCCGCTTCGGCGAGGAGGACTTCTGGCGCATCGCGCCGCAGGTGGCGGCGGCGCTGGATGATCCGACCACGGATTATGCAGCCCTGCCGACCTACAAACTGGCCGAAGCCGCCAAGGGGACCCTGACCGTGGTGCTGACGGGGGAGGGGGGCGACGAGCTTTTCGCCGGCTACGGCCGCTACCGCCGCGCCCTCCGCCCGGCGCTCCTGGGCGGCCGGCCGGCGGAGCCGCAGGTGGAGGCGCCCTTCCTGGTGGATCGCGGACGGGCGGCCCTTACGCGCTGGCGCGAGGCGGCGCACGGGGCCGGCGGCAGCGCGCTGCAGAAGTCGCAAGGCGCCGACATCGCCACCTGGCTGCCAGGCGACCTGCTGCTCAAGCTCGACCGATGCCTGATGGCTCACGGACTGGAGGGGCGCACCCCCTTCCTCGATCCCGAGGTCGCGGCCTTCGCCTTCAACCTGCCCGACCGGTTCAAGGTGCGCGGCCGCTACGGCAAGTGGTTGCTTCGAAGCTGGCTGGAAGGCGCCTGCCCTGCCGCCGAGCCTTGGGCGAGGAAGCAGGGCTTCACCGTTCCCGTCGCCGCCTGGATCGCCCCCCGCGCCGCGGATCTGGCCCGTGGCGTGTCCGCTTGCGAAGGGGTTCGGGCGGTTTGCGATGTCGAAGGGGTGCGGGCGGTGTTCACCGACGACGCCCTCGCGGCCAAGCGCTGGCCCCTGATGTTCTACGCCTTGTGGTGGACCATCCACATCGGGGGCGCCGGCCCGCAGGAGGCGTTGGAAGCTCTTCTGGGCTGAGTGGGGGCTGAGACGTTCCCAAACCATCTACGTCATCCCAGGCCTTGTGCCTGGGACCCATTGACTCGGATGGGGGCGGAGAGGGCGCCTGCGGCCCCGTTGCGGGGCGATCTGAAAGCACTGTGCGAATGGGTCCCAGGCACAAGGCCTGGGATGACGGGAATAAAGAGCGCTGAGGCTTCAAGCTGAAGCGGGATTCGTAGAGCGCAGGCCCGACCGCCTAGTACCCCGCCCCGATCCGCTTCAGGCCGCTGCGCATCCGCCGGAGCTGCTTGTCGATCTCGGCCATGGTGCGGTTGAGGGCGCCTTCATCGTCGCGCCAGACCTGCAGCACCCGGGCCCATACGCCGGTCATGGCCGCAATGCGGGCGACGCCGATTGGGCCGTCGGTGGCGATGCCCGCGGCTTCCAATAGGGCGCGGGCGGTGCGCGGCAGGCGGGGGGCGAGCTGGACGGGGCCTTCGGATCTGGCGATGGCGATCAGCACCGCCCGGTTCGGCGCCATGGCTTCCAGTCGGGCCATCACCGTTTCGAACAGGCGGTCGTGAGGATCGGCGGCGTCTTCGGCCTCCCCCGCCGTGAGGGCGGCGGCGTCGAGGCGGCGGGAGATGCGGTCGAGCAGGGCCGCCTTGCCGGGGGCGCGGGCATAGAGTTCGGCGAAGGGGATGCCGGACGCCTTGGCGATGTCGCGCAGGGCGATGTCCCGCCACGGCCGGTCGGCGGCCAGCTCCAGGGCGGCCGCCGCCGCGCGGTCGAGCAGATCCTCCGCGCCGCTCATCCCGCCAGCTCGCGGGCGCGGTTGAGGGCCGCCTCCGCGGCGCGGGGCACGAGGTCGCCAAGGCCGGCCTCGCCCATCAGCACCTTCAGCGCCGCTTCTGTGGTGCCGCCGGGGGAAGTGACCTGGCGGCGCAGTTCGGCCGGGTCTTCGCCGGAGGCGGTCATCAGGGCGGCGGCGCTGGCGACGGTAGCGCGGGCGAGGGTGCGCCCGGTCTCGGGATCGAGACCGACCCGCTCGGCGGCGGCCTCCAGGGCCTCGACGAAGGCGTAGAGATAGGCGGGGCCCGAGCCGGACACGGCGGTGGCGGCGTCGATCAGCCCCTCGTCGGCGATGTCGACGGAGGTCGCCACCGGGTCGAACAGGGCGTGAGCGCGGGCGCGGGCCGCCGCCGTCGCGGCGTAGATGCTGGCGACCCCCTGGGCGATGGAGACGGCGGTGGTCGGCATCACGCGGGCGACCGCCCGGCCGCCGAAGGCCGCGGCGATGTCCGCCGTCCTGACCCCGGCTGCGATGGAAACGATGACCGCGTCCGGCGCCAGCTGATCCGCGAACGCTTCGGCGGCAGCCCGCCACATCTGCGGCTTCACCGCCAGCACCACGGTGCGGGCCTGCTCCAGGGTCGTGCCCGGCGGGTTCAGCCGGGCGCCGGCTTCCTCGGCGGCGAGGGCCGCCGGGCCGGGGTTCGGATCACAGAGCATGATCTCGGTCGAAGCGAAGGCGCCGACGCGGCGCCAGCCCTCCACCAGCGCGCCGCCCATACGGCCAGCGCCAAGGAGAAGGATCGGGGTCGTGGGATGGGGCGAGCTCATGAGACCTTCATAAGGTCTTAGAGCCCCACCGCGAAGCGCTACTAAGCTTGGCCCATCGTCTCGAACATGCAGGCGGCCATCGCCTCCTCCGGGGATTTGGCCCCCTTCAGCAGGAAGTCGAAGGCCGGATAGAAGCGGTCCGCCGCTTCCACCGCGGCGTCGATCATCGACGCCGCCTGGGCGAGGGTCGGCCGTTCGCCGGTCGGCAGGGACAGGGAGTGGCGGAAGATGATCTCGCCGTCGTCGGTCCAGACCTCGAAGTGGCCCAGCCGAACCCGCTGATTGATCAGCGACAGGAGCTCATAGGAGGGCGCGCGCTTGGACTTGCTGGCCTGCAGGTCGAGGGACAGGCAGAGCTGAAGGCAATCCGTTTCCGGGCGCCACGCAAACCACAGCTCGTAATCCTTCCAGTCCCCGGCCAGAGCGAAGGCGAGATCGCCATCGTCCGTGCGGTCGAACTCGAGGTTTTCAGCCGAGAGCACGTGCTCGACGACGTCTAGTGGGTCGAGGCCGAGTTCGACGTCTTCGGCTTGAGGCGTATCCAACACGCTTCCCCTTTTGGAGCGACCGTCCCGGAGGGCGCGGCCTGAATCGCTCCGTAAAAATGAATCTACCTGCTTCGGCGGGCGGCTCAACCGCCGTCGTCTGACGGGCGAGCCGGATCGCCCGGTGTCGTCAATCGCGCGATCTGGGCCCGCAGTTCCGAAATCTCGTTTTCGAAGCGGGCGCGCAGGGCGTCGAGTTCGTCGCGCCGCACCAGATCCAGCTCGGCGACGACACGGTCCACCTGGGCGCGGAAGGCCGCCTTGGCCTCATCGCCGGCGGCCTGGGCCATGCTCATGGCCCCCTCCATCGCCTTGCCGATGTCGTCCAGAAAGGGATTCTTGGTCTGCATATTCGATCGAAGCCCTCGGCCGACGGGAGAACGCTCCTCATATGGTCTTTCACGACGCACTTGCGAAGGGCTAGCGAACGGAAGGTGCGGACGATCGTGACGATTGGCCCTAGAGTTGACAGCGATATGACGGCTGCGCCCCTCCCCGACGCCCACGCCCAGAACTGGGTGGACAGATTCGCCCCGCCCCGCCTGCGGCCCTGGCTGAAGCTCGGCCGGTTCGACCGGCCGGCGGGGACGTGGCTGCTGTTGCTGCCCGGGTGGCAGGCGGTGGCGCTGGCCGCGACCGAGCGGGGGCGGACCCCCGACCTCAAGCTGATCCTGCTGTTCGCCGTCGGCGCCACGGTGATGCGGGCGGCCGGGTGCGCCTACAACGACATCGTCGACCGTGACCTCGACGCCAAGGTCTCCCGCACCGCCGGGCGGCCTATCCCATCGGGCCAGATTTCGGTGAAGGGCGCCTGGGCCTTCCTGGTGGGCTGCAGCCTGATCGGCCTCGCCGTGCTGCTGTCGATGAACCTGCTGGCTATCGGCCTCGGGGTGCTGTCCCTGGGGCTGGTCGCCGCCTATCCCTTCATGAAGCGGGTGACCTGGTGGCCGCAGGCTTGGCTTGGCCTGACGTTCAACTGGGGGGCGCCCCTTGGCTACGCCGCCGCCGCCGGGGTGCTGACGCCCACGGCGCTGCTGCTCTATGCGTCGGGCTTCTTCTGGACCCTCGGCTACGACACCATCTACGCGGTGCAGGATCTGGAGGACGACGCCCTCGCCGGGGTCAAGTCCACCGCCCGGCGCCTGGGGGCGGGGGCGCCCAAGGCCATCACCGGCTTCTACGCGGCGTCGGCCCTGCTGGCCCTGGCGGCGGGCATGGCGGCGGGGCTGGGGCCGGTCTTCTATGGCTTCTGGGCTCTGGCGGCCCTGCAGTTCGCCTGGCAGTCCACCAAGCTGAGACTGGACGACCCGGCCCTGGCCCTGGCGCTGTTCAAATCGAATCGCGACGCCGGCCTCCTGCTGGTGCTGGCCTTCGCCCTCGGCGCCGTGCGCTGGTGAGCGTAACCGACCGGCGCGCCTTCATCCTCGCCAACACCCGCCTGCAATCGCCTCCGCATACCCCGGAACTGTCGTTGCACCTCGCCGACGAGATCACCCCCATCTGGCGGCTGACGGAGGAAGCGCTGGGGGAGATGGGCGTGCCGCCGCCCTTCTGGGCCTTCGCCTGGGCCGGCGGGCAGGCCGTCGCCCGCTATGTGCTGGACCATCCCGAGGTGGTTGCGGGAAAGCGGGTGCTGGATTTCGCCACGGGCTCCGGCCTTGTCGCCATCGCCGCCGTGAAGGCGGGGGCGGCCTCGGCCCTGGGCTGCGATATCGACGACTGGTGCGGCACGGCCGTGGCGCTGAACGCGGCCATCAATGAGGTGGAGGTCGCCTTCACCGCGGAGAACCTGCTGCTCCGGCCGCCGCCGTTGGTGGACGTGGTGCTGGCTGGCGACATTTCCTACGAAAAGCCGATGGCGAAGGCGGCGCGCGACTGGCTCGCCGCCGCTCGCGGTCAGGGGGCGATGGTGCTGATGGGCGATCCGGGGCGAAGCTATTTCGAGCGGGACGGTCTGACCCAGCTCGCCAGCTATCAGGTCGCCACCACCCGCGAGTTGGAGGACGCCGAGGTCAAGTGCACCGGCGTCTGGCGCTTCACCGATTAAGAGGCGACGGTCTTGGCGGGCGCCGCCGCCGGGGCGGGGGCGGTGGGCGCAGCCCGCTGGGTTTCAGGCTGCTTGATCTTGCCGGAGCCGGAGATGTGGCTCTGAAGCTGGGCCGGGCGGCTGGCGAGCGAGACGTCCCCGCTGCCCAGGATCGAGATTTCGGCGACGCCCCGTGGCGCGACCGCGGCCTTGCCGGACCCCATGATCTGCACCTCTGCATCCTCGGCGTCGACGCCCGACAGATCCGCATCCCCGGAGCCCATGATCTCCACCTCGACTTTGCGCGCCTTGCCCGCGCCGACCACGTCGCCGCTGCCGCGGATGCTCACCTCCGCCGAGACCTGGGGCGAGATGCTCGCCTTGCCGGAGCCCATCATTTCCACGCTGGCGTTGTCGGCGGTGAGGGCTGAGAAGTCGGCGTCGCCGGCCCCCCGCACGGCCAGGTCCAGGCGGCGAGTCCGCCCCTTGGCGACCACCTCGCCGCCCCCGTTGACGTCGACGTCGAGGCTGTCCTGGTCGTAGTTCTCGATCCGCAGGTCGGGGGAGCCGAACAGGCTGAACGACCGGGTGTCACGGGAGGTCATGCTCACCTGCAGCCGGTGATCGCCCGGCGCCCGGCCCCAGCGCGGGCCCGGACCCCAGCCGTGGCGCCGGCCCTCGCCCCGGAACCGCAGCCGTTCCCCGTCGAAGACGATCCGGTCGACCGCGTCCTTCGGGCCGGTAATGGTCAGCTTGGCGTTGGGGCCTTGCGTGAAGACTACATCGGCGGGGATGGCGATCTGGATTTCGTTTCCGCCGCGCCAAGCAATCTCCCGGGTGGTGGTGGGGCCGTTGAAGTCGCGGCGGGGACCGTCCTCGTCCGGATCCCAGTCCCAATTCCAGTCGCCGTGGGCCCAGGGGAAGAACCAGCCGATCCCGGCCAGATCGCGCCCGCCTAGAGCCGCGACGCCGGCGAAGCAGACGGTGGCGAGCACGAAGCCCACTACGGCGATGATGACGAGAACCCGCGTCATGACTGTCTCCCCCGCCTCAGGTTTCGATGACCGGCTTCAGCAGCCGGAAGTGGAGCCGGCCGTACCAGACCAGCGCATTGACCAGCCCGATGCAGATCAGGCTGAGGACGGCGGCCACGGCGGCGGAGCCCGCCATCATGCCGAGCCCTGCCAGCACCATGGCCCACACCCCGCCGGGGCCGTGGTAGAAGGGGCTGCTCCCGAACATGGCCCCGCCCGCGAAGAAGCAGGCGACGGCGGCGATGAAGGTCCCGAACAGGGCCCCGCCCACCGCCATCAGCACCGGCAGCAGGATCAGGATGTCGATGGCCCCAAGGCCCAGCACGGCGAACACCGCGCCGGCCGCGGCGGAAGGGTTGCGGTTCTCCTCCCAGTTCTTCAGGCCGGCCTCGGCCCGAACCTCGCGGGCGAGGCGCCCCGGATCGCCCAGGGCGGCGGCCACCTCCGCTTCGGTCCGGCCCGCGGCCGCCCCTTCGGCGAAGTGGGCTTCATAGTCGGAGACGATATCCTCGATGGTCTGCGGGGACAGGCCGCGCAGGCCCTCCCGCAGTCTCGCCAGAAAGGCCTGCCGGGTCATTCGGCGTCTCCCAGAATGGCGGCGACGGCGTTGGCGAAGGCGGCCCATTCCGCCTTCTGGGCGATGAAACTGGTCTTCCCCGCCTGGGTCAGCCGGTAATATTTGCGCGGCGGGCCGGAGGAGGACTCCACCAGATAGGTGTCGACCAGCCCGTCCGACTGCATGCGCCGCATCAGCGGATAGATGGTGCCTTCCCCCATATCGATCCCCTCGGCGAGACGGTTGGCGATCTCGTAGGCGTAGCTGTCGTGCTGCGAGAGGAGTGCGAGCACGCAGAGCTCGAGCACGCCTTTCTTCAGCTGGACCTGGATGGTTTCGGCCACGACGGTTCACTCCCAACTGAGTAGGTGTGTAGCGCAAGATACCTTGTGATACAAGATACCATGCGGCGCATGATAGCGGCGGTGGATTTGCCATGGCGCAAAGGTCACGGCGTCGGCGCCCTTGCGGCGTTGCGATCCGTCCCTAGGTTGGGCGCATGTCCGCGGCCGCCATCTTCACCGGAATCGCCAGGGGCTTCCGCCGGCGCTGTCCCAATTGCGGGACGGGGAGGTTGTTCGCGGGCTATCTGAAGGTGAACCCGACCTGCCCGTCCTGCGGCCACGCCAACGGCCGATACCGGGCGGACGATGCGCCGCCCTATTTCACCATGCTGCTGGTCGGCCATCTGGTGGTGGCGCCCATGCTGTTCTTCCCCTTCATCTGGGAATGGCCAGCTGGCTTGGTGCTGGCCATCACCCTGCCGATCGTGGGCGGGATGACGCTGGGGCTGCTGCCGTTGGTAAAGGGGGCTGTGGTCGGGCTCCACTGGGCGGTGGATCCGCGCGCCGAAGATATCGAGTCTCCCTGACGGCTCGTTAAGCTTAGCGTTCCATTCACGCTATCCTCCAGGGAAATCCCCAGAAATCATGCTGGTCACCCTGGATTCATTGTCCGTGGTCCAAGAATGGCGCTTCCAGAATCAGCGATTCTGCAGAAGTCTAAGTGTCAATAGCTTGTGCCATTATTGAACAACAATCCAGATCAGGGGGACCTCATGCACGTCCTGAGCGACCGTAGACTCCGAAAGCCTGGCTTGGATTGTGATAATTCTTGGTCAACGTCTGTTAACCATGTTTCCAATGCCGTCGCCGACGACCGCAAGGTGGTCGCCATGTCGCTCAAGGATGGGGATGGGGCGGACAAGTCGCGCATGGAGCAGGCGATGGCCAGCCTCCTGCGGCGGCGGGCGAACACCTACCGCAGGCTGTTGGAGGATACGGCGGATCTGCTCGCCTTGCTGCGGTACGGCCGCGCCGAGGACGAAGCCGCGGCCACCGCACAGATGGCCGCGATCCGCGAGGTTCTAACCGATTAGAACGCGTCAGGATTAAGTGGAAGCCGGTTACCCGTCCGACGTGCTCTAACTTCTTGATTTATAGTCCTTTTGATCCGTTCGGCTGAGTTCACCCGAACGGAAAAGGCTCTAGCCTGCTATTTGATCACGCCGCAGGCGACCCGGTCCCCCGCGCCGCCGATCGGCTGGGTCGCATAGTCGTCCGGGTTGGCGTGAACCACGATGGACGAGCCGTCGGCGTCCTGCAGGGCCGGGCGGTCCCCCTGGCCCTTCATCGACACCAGGGCCGAGAAGATCTGGGCGTGGGCCATGCCGTCGGGACCGGCGTAGATGTTGGGCAGGTCGCCCATGTCGGGGCCCGCCGGGTTCAGCAGCCCGTGGGGCTTCTTGGCCGCCGCGTGGTTGATGTGGGCGCCGGCGGACTGGAACTTCGGGTCCGAGCAATCGGCTTTTTCGTGGAAGTGCACCGCGTGCCAGCCGGGGGTGAGGCCCTTCAGCTCCAGCCGCAGCAGCACGCCCGTCGGGCCCTCGCTGAGCTGCACCTGGCCCATATCGGCCCCGGTGTTGCCCTTGATGGCGACGGCGGTGTCTGCGGCGTTGGCGGCGCCGGCCAGCAGCAGCGCGCCAGCGGCGAGGGCGGTTTTCAGCAATGCGCTCATCGACATTCTCCCATGGACCTATGCAAATGAGGCCGCCGTGAAAGCGGTTCCCCAAGAAGGTGAAATCGCCTATATCATGAGCTGACTCAAAGTCCCGCCCGGCCGAAAGGCCGGGCGCCGTCGTTTCTAGAGGCCCGCAGAAGCCATGTCCGACATTCTCATGCCCAAGGCGACCGCCGTGTGGATGGTCGACAATACGTCCCTGACGTTCGAGCAGATCGCCGACTTCTGCGGCCTTCACCCTCTTGAGGTCAATGGGATCGCTGACGGCGAGGTGGCGCGCGACATCCGCGGCGCCGATCCGATCGCCAACGGCCAGCTCACCCGCGAGGAGCTGGACCGGGCGGAGAAGAACCCGGCCTATCGGATGAAGGCCCAGAAGAGCCGGCACGCGGAGCTCTTGAAGCCGCAGAAGAAGGCCCCGCGCTACACGCCGGTGTCGCGCCGCCAGGATCGTCCGGACGCCATCGCCTGGTTCGTGCGCAACCACCCCGAGGTGACAGACGCGCAGATATCCAAGCTGCTCGGCACCACCAAGGCCACCATCGATCAGGTCCGCAACCGCGGCCACTGGAACTCGGCCAACATCAAGCCGGTCGATCCGGTGACCCTGGGCTTGTGCGGCCAGCTTGAGCTGGACGAGGTCGTGCGCAAGGCGGCCGAGAAGAAGGCCAAGGACGACGCCCGCAAGGGGATCGTCTCGGACGGCCCGACCCTGCGTCCCGCGGCCGAGTCCGGCGTCGTGGAGGCGGAGCCCGAGGAAGTCGAGCGCGAGCACACCCTGCAGTCGGTGTTCGACGACGAGGATTGAGGCTCGGCCTCAGCCGATCGCTCCCGCGAAAGCGGGAGCTGCGCGGCAGGGCCTATTCCGCGTCTTTCGCCGGATCGAGCAGCCGGTGGGCGTGGACGATGAAATAGCGCATCAGCGCATTGTCGACCGTCGCCTGCGCCCGGGACTTCCAGGCGTTCCGGGCCGCCGCATAGTTGGGGTAGGCCCCCACGAACTCGACCTTCGACAGGTCGCGGAACTCCACGCCGTCGATATCCTTCAGCTCCCCGCCGAAAACGATATGCAGCAGTTGCTTGTCGGGCTGGTCGGTCATGGAGCGCTAATCCTCACTGGGCCGTGGACTTGGTCCCGTCGATAGGCGTGGCCAGCGCCAAGATCAACGGGTGCAGGGCCGGCGCGGCGCAGACGAGCCCCGGGTTTTGCGCCGACGCTGAATTGAAGCGCAGCCGCTGGCCAAAATGGTCGGTGACGCTGGCGCCCGCCTCCTCGGCGATCAGGGCGCCGGCGGCGATGTCCCAGTCCGATTTCGGCGTGAAGGAGACGGTGGCGTCGAAGGCGCCTGATCCCACCAGCGACATGCGATAGGCGATGGCGTTGCGCCGCTCCACCTGCATGGGCGGCCAGGCAGGGCGGCCGTCCTGAGGGACGAACAGCCTGGCGTCGGCCAGCATGCCGCAGCCTTGAAGCTCTTCCCGCCCACTGGCCGCGATGGAGGCGCCGTTCAGCCACGCGCCGCCGCCGATGGCCGCCGCATAGGTCTCGTCAAGTTCAGGGGCGTGCACCACCCCGGCGATGGTGCGGCCGTCCTCCACCACCGCGAGGGACACCGCCCACCAGGGGCGGCCGCTGATATAGGCGGTGGTGCCGTCGATGGGGTCGACGATGAAGACGCGTTTCGCTTTCAGGCGGTCCGGGTTGTCGGCGGTCTCCTCGGACAGCCAGCCATAGTCTGGGCGGGCGGCGCGCAGGCTCTCGGTCAGCAGGCCGTCGACGGCGAGGTCTCCATTGGTGACGGGGGAGCCGCCGAGCTTGGCGGCGACCTCCAGGCCGGAGGTGCGGGTGGCGAGGGCGAGGCGCCCGGCCTCGTGGGCGGCCGCCTTGAGCAGGTCGAGGTCGGCCGCCGCGTCCGTCATTTTCCCGCGATCGCCAGAGCGTCGATCAGTATGGAAGGGGCGTTGGAAGAGCCCCGGATCTCCAGATCGCTGGCGGGAATGAGCCGCCCATAGATGTCGATCAGATTGCCGGCCACGGTGATCTCGGTCACCGGATAGGCGAGGGCTCCCGCTTCGAACCAATAGCCGGAGACCCCCACCGACCAATCGCCGGTGTTGGCGTTGAGGGAGGGGCCGAACATGTCGGTGACAAACAGGCCCTCGCCGGCGTCGGCCATAAGCTGGGCCCGCGTACGGTCCCCGGGCTCCAGGGTGAGATTGTGCGTCGACGTCCCTGGCGCGCCGGCCAGGCCCCGGGAGGCGTGGCCCGTGGTGGTCATCCCGAGCTGCCGGGCGGAGGAGCTGTTGAGCAGCCAGGTGGTCAAGACGCCCTTGTCGACGATGGCCTGTCGGGTGGTCGCCACGCCCTCGTCGTCGAAGGGCGCCGAGCCGAGGCCGCGCAGGCGATGCGGCTCGTCCACGATGGAGACCGTTTCGGCGAACAGCCGGTCGCCGAGCCGGTCCTTGAGGAAGGACACACCCCGCGCCACCGCAGCCCCCGAGATGGCGCCGACCAGGGGGCCGAGCAGGGAGGCGGCGAGGCGGTTCTCGAACAGGACCGGGGCGGTGCGGCTTTCGATCTTGCGGGCGTTCAGGCGGGCCACCGCCCGGCGTCCGGCTTCGGCGCCGATGGCCTCGGGGGTGGGCAGGTCCGAAAGGTGGCGGGTGGAGCGGCCGTCGCCGCCCCGCTCCATGCTGGCCCCTTCCCCGGCGATGGCCGAGGCGTAGAGGGAGAAGCCGCTCGCGCGATGCTCGCCCTCGAAGCCGGCGCTGGTGACCAGCCGCCAGTTGGCGCTGGTCCAGGTGGCGGAGCCGCCGTCGGTGTTGGCCACCCCCTCTACGGCCTGGGTGGCGGCGTCCGCGGCGTGGGCGGCGGCCTCCAATTCGGCGGCGGATCGTTCGGAAGCGTCGTAGAGATCGAGATCGGGGAAGGGGCCGCGGGCGAGGCGATCCTCGGGGGCGAGGCCGCCGTAGGGATCTTCGGGGGCGAGGCGGGCCATGGCCACCACCCGCTCCACCAGGGTGGACCGCGCCTCGGCCGAGAGGTCCGACCCCGAGGCCGACGCCTGCCGCTTGCCCACGAAGACCCTCAGGCCGAGATCGCGGGATTCCTCGCGTTCGACCTCTTCCAGCTCGCCAAGCCGAACCGTGACGGAAAGCGACCGGCGTTCCGAGCCGACAGCCTCGGCGGCGTCCGCCCCGGCGGCCAGGGCTGCGCGCACCACGTCGTTCAGAAGGCTGGAATCCATGGAAACTCCGAGAAGGCCTGGGGCGCATATGCCCCCCCGGCGCCGCCCCCGCAAGGCGGGGTTTCGGGGTGGGCGTTTCAGAAGGCGTAGAACAACAGCAGCACGGCGGCGAAGAGATAGGCCAGCCAGGTGACCAGGGTGCCGACGGTGCGGCCGATCGAGGGGCCGGTGCTGAGGCTGAGGCCGATCGCGTGGGCGATGCGGCCGATGAACAGGGTCCCGCCCACCCCGTGCAGGACCAGGGCCGGGGAGCCGGCGAGCGCCATCACCGCCAGGGCGGCGATGCCGGCGGGGGCATATTCGGTGGCGTTGCCGAAGGCCCGCCGCGCCTGGATCAGCTCGGGCACGCCCTCGTCGCCGATCAGCACCTTGTGGTTCTGCCGCTGGCGCACCACGCGCACCGCCAGCACCAGCAGCAGGAAGAGGTGCAGCGACGCCCAGAAGGCGGCGGCATGCGCCGCCGGCGTGACGACTGTGTCCATGGAGTTCCTTCGCTTCGACGCCCCAGGGGGCATTAACGACGCCCAGGGGCGGGGCTGCAAGTTTCCTGAGTAGAGGCCCCTCTAGCGGCGGGGCCCCGGGAGGGCTAGGCAAAGGCATGACCGGGCCTGTCGAACAACCTGTCGTGGTGCTGGGCGCCTCCAGCCTGGTCGGGCGTTTCCTGCTGCCGCGGCTGGCGGCGGCGGGAATCCAGGCGGCGGCCGTCAGCCGCACGCGCGGGTCCGAAGGGGGGGCGTGCGGCGCCTGGCTGCAGGCCGACGTCATCGGCGAAGGATGGCGCGACATGGCGCCCGCCTGCGCCACCGTCTTCGCCCTGACGCCCCTGTGGCTCACGGCGGAAGCCTTGCCGCCCCTGATCGCCCGCGGCGCCCGGCGGCTGGTGGCCTTCTCCTCGACCAGCCTCGTCACCAAGGCTGCGTCGCCCGTCGCGGCCGAGCGGGAGGTGGCGCGGCGGCTCGCCGAGGCGGAGGCGGCCATCGCCGATCTCGGCGCTCGCAGCGGCCTCGCCTGGACCATCCTGCGGCCGACCATGATCTATGCGGAGGGACTGGACGGCAATGTGTCGCGTCTTGCGCGCCTGATCGCCAAGGTCGGGATGCTGCCGCTCTCTGGGCGGGGCGAAGGCCTGCGCCAGCCGGTGCATGCGGACGATCTCGCCGCCGCCGCCATCATGGCCGCCGGGACCGCCGCGGCGGTCGGCAAGGTCTATGATCTGCCGGGAGGCGAGACCCTCAGCTATCGCGAACTGGTGCGCCGGCTGTTCGAGGCGCAGGGCCGCAGGCCCCGCATCCTCCGCGTTCCGCCGCCGCTCTGGCGGCTGGGCCTGGCGATGGCGGGGCCGCTGTTGCCGGGGGCGACGGCGGCCATGGGCGATCGGATGGCGGAGGACCTGACCTTCGACGCCGGCCCCGCCGCGCGGGATTTCGGCTGGGCCCCCCGGTCGTTCCGGCCGCGCTTCTAGACCGCTTCCTTGATGGTCTCCTCCAGCCCCTGCTCGCGCACCTTGCGATAGAGGGTGGAGCGGCCGATGCCGAGGCGGCGGGCCACCTCGCTCATGTGGCCGGAATAGATGTCGATGGCGAGCTCGATCAGGTCGCGCTCGATCTCCTCCAGCGTACGCAGGTGCCCGCGTTCGTCGAGGATGCGCACCGGCGAGGCCGTCGGCGGCTCCATCGGCAGGGCCGCGTGGCCGGCCGGCTGGGACATGCCTTGCATCGGCTCGTCGGTGATGCTGGTCAGCGGCGCAGCGACCCCGGAGATGGCCGGGAAGTCGTGCGGCAGCAGATAGGGCCCGTCGGCGAGCACGATGGCGCGATAGACCGCGTTCTCGAGCTGGCGGACGTTGCCGGGCCAGTCGAAGGCCTGCAGCAGGGCCAGCGTCTCCGGCGTGGCCGCCACCACTCGCTTGCCCTCTTCCACATTGAAACGGCGGATGAAGGCTTCGGTCAGGGCGGGGATGTCCTCGCGGCGTTCGCGCAGGGCGGGCGCCTCGATGGGGAAGACGTTCAGGCGGTAGTAGAGGTCCTCGCGGAAGCGGCCGTCCTTCACCTGGTTGGCGAGGTCGCGGTTGGTGGCCGAGACGATGCGCACGTCCACCTTGACCGGCCGCTTGGAGCCCACCGGGTCGATCTCACCTTCCTGCAGGGCGCGCAGCAGTTTTACCTGCATGTCGAGAGGCAGTTCCCCCACTTCGTCGAGGAAAAGGGTGCCGCCCGAGGCTTCCTGGAACTTGCCGAGGTGTTTCTCGTGGGCGCCGGTGAAGGAGCCCTTCTCGTGGCCGAACAGGATGGATTCGACGAGGTTCTCGGGCAGGGCGCCGCAGTTGACCGCCACGAAGGGCCGCCCGGCCCGTTCGGAGCCGCCATGCACGGCCCTGGCGATCAGCTCCTTGCCGACGCCGCTTTCGCCGAGGATCAGCACGGGGATGGAGGTCTTGGCGGCCCGTTCGCCCAGCGCCTTGACCTGACGCATGGGCAGGGAGCCCCCCACGAGATCGGCGAAGGTGGTCTGGCCGGTGGTGTGCTTCTTCAGGCGGTCCACCTCGGCGACGAGCTGGCCCATCTGCAACGCATTGCGCACGCCGACGATGATGCGGTCGGGGGAGGCGGGCTTGATGAAGAAATCCTGGGCGCCGGCCTGCATCGCCTTGACCACGGTGTCGACGCCGCCGGTGGCGGTCAGCACGATCACCGGCAGGGTCAGGCCGCGGCTGCGCACGATCCGCAGAACCTCGATCCCCGGAATGTCGGGCATCATCAGGTCGAGGATCATCACGTCCGGGCGCAGGCCGCCGTCCAGCCGGTCGATGGCGGCTTCTCCGCCCTCGGCCAGGGCCACGCCGAAACCCTCGCGCTCCAGCACCGCCTGGATCAGCCGCCGCTGCGTCGGATCGTCATCGACGATCAGCACGGTCTTAGCCATAAACTCGCACCTAAATCCGCGCCCGACGCTTCCGATCAGGCTCCATTGCCGCTTGTTATGCGCCAATGCGGGTGAAGGTTCGGTTTAGGCGGCGGAAGTTATGCGCGTCCTGGAGCGAGGGGGAGCTTGCCCTCGGGCGCTCTCTTCGTGTAAAGGCCTGCGCCTTGGCCCGCGTTGCGCGGGCCTTCGCTTTTCACACCGTCCGCTGGACCGCCCCGATGAAACAAGACACCCATCCGGACTATCACTTCATCACCGTGGTGATGACCGACGGCACCACCTATCGCACCCGGTCGACCTACGGCAAAGAGGGCGCGGTGCTGAACCTCGACATCGACCCGAAGACCCACCCGGCGTGGACCGGCGGCTCGCAGCACATGCTGGACCGCGGCGGTCGCGTGTCGCGCTTCGCGGCCAAGTTCGGCGGCTTCATGAAGAAGTAAGGGCGGGGGAGCGTCCGCTCCCTTCGGTCCTTTTCCATCCAATGCAAAACGCCCCGGAGATCGCTCTCCGGGGCGTTCGCTTTTCTAGGGTCTGGCGAGGCCTATCGGCGGTTGCCGAGGAAGGCCAGCAGGAACTGGAACAGGTTGATGAAGTCCAGGTAGAGGTTGAGCGCCCCGTAGTTGGTCGCCACCGCCATGGACGTCTGGTCGCCGCCCAGCTGGTAGTAGGTCGTCTTCAGGCGCTGGGTGTCGTAGGCGATCAGGCCGGCGAAGATCAGCACGCCGAGGGCGTTAATCACGAAGGCCAGCGCAGGGGCCTTCAGGAACATGTTCACCAGAGAGGCGATCACCAGACCGATGACCCCCATGATCAGGAAGGTGCCGAAGCCCGACAGGTCCTTCTTGGTGGTGTAGCCCACGAGGCTGAGGCCGCCGAAGGCCGCCGCGGTCACGAAGAAGGTCGTGGCCACCGACATGCCCGTATACATCAGCAGCAGCGCGCCCATCGAGGCGCCGATCAGCGACACGATGGTCCAGTAGAGGGCGCCGGAATTCTGCGGGGTCGCGGCCTTCATCAGAAAGCCCGAGGCCAGGATGATCACCAGCGGCGAGAACATCACGATCATGCCGAGCAGGGTGTAACCCGCCAGGGCGCCGGACGCCGTGGTCTTGAACAGGAAGGAGGCGACTGGCTGGTGGCTGGTCACCCAGGCCAGGGCGCCCGACACGACGAGACCCAGGCCCACCTTGTTGTAAACGCCGAGCATGAAGGCGCGCAGTCCGGCGTCCACCGACATGTCGGCGGCGCCCGCCGCGACGGGGCGCGCATAACCGCGGTTGTAATCGCTCATGGCGAAAGAAATCCTCGTTTTCAACGTCGAATAGGGACGCCCTTAAAATATTGGCAGCCCTAGAGTTTCGCGCAAGACCCAAACGGAACGCAAAAGGTCAAACGCAGGGACGTTTGCAAGGTTGTCTGCCGCTGCTCTGCGAAAAGCCGCGCCAACGACCGGGATGGCCGGTCACTATCCACATATAGAGCTTCCATCACGATTTCGGCATGGGCGTCATGGTGGAGCGATCGGCGGAAATCCCAGACCGCAACGCAGATCGGCGGGAGGCTGTGCAGCCTCCCGCCGATCCATTGACCAGCTTGCTGTCGCAGAACCTAGGCGGTCTTCAGCGTAGCCTTGTCGATCGGGAGCTGACGGATCCGCTTGCCGGTCGCCGCAAAGATGGCGTTGCACAGCGCCGGGATGGCGGGGGGCAGCGCCGGCTCGCCGAGGCCGGTGGTGGGGAAGTCGGTGAGGCGGAACTTCACCTCCACCGGCGGCGCCTCGCTCATCCGAAGCAGCCCGCTCTGGCCGAAGCTGGTCTGTTGCGGCCGCCCGTTGGCGAAGGTGATCTTGGGGTGCAGCGCCTGGGACAGGCCGTCAAGAACCCCGCCGACCACCTGATTGTCGGCGCCGTTGGGGTTGATGATCTGGCCGCCGACGTCGCCGGCCACCCACACCTTGTTGATCTTGATCGCCCCATCGGCGGCCACGCTCGCTTCCACCACTTCGGCGAAGTAGCCGAGGTGGCTGTAGTAGGAGGCGATGCCCATGCCCGTGCCCTTGGGCAGGGCGCGCTTGCCCCAGCCGGACATCTCGGCGACCAGTTCCAGCACCCCGCGCATGCGGCCGGTATGGAACGCCGGCGGCGGGCCCGCGCCCGGCGGGCCGCCCCCCCCGGCGGTTTCGGCGATCGGCCGGCCTTCGCCCAGGATGTCGAGGCGGAACTTCAGCGGGTCCTGGCCCGAGGCGTGGGCCAGTTCATCGAGGAAGGATTGATAGACGAAGGCGTGGGCGTTGCTGCCCGGCGCCCGCATCGGCCCGGTGGGGATTCCGGTGGGGATCAGGCAGGCGTCGACCAGGCAGTTGTCGACCAGAAGCCCCGGAAACTCGTTCTGGCTGAGGTTGCCGGCCGAGGTGAACTTGCCGCCCTTGCCGAAGGCGACGTAGCGGTTGTTCCAGGCGGTCAGCTTGCCGTTCGCATCCACACCGCCCTTCAGGTAGTGGTAGCCCCCCGGCCGGTACTGGTCGTGGCCGTAGTCGTCGGCCCGGTTCCAGACCAGCTTGACCGGCGCATTCACCTGTTTGGAGATCCACGCCGCCTCGACCATGTAGTCGTTGGCGAGGCGCCGGCCGAAGCCGCCGCCGCAGCGGATCATATGGACGGTGACGTCCCCTTCGCCGACGCCGAGGGTCTTGGCGGTCAGCACTAGGCCCGGTTGCGGGTTCTGTGTCGGAGCCCAGATCTCGACCTTGCCGTTCTGGACATGCGCGGTGCAGTTCTGCGGCTCCAGCGGCGCATGGGCCAGGAAGGGGTAGCTATAGGCGGCCTCGACGACATGCTTGGCCGAGCCGAAGGCGGCGTCGACGTCGCCCTTCTTGCGGATCACCGTATCGGCCGGCGCCTTGGAGAGTTCGAGCGCCTTGGCGTCGAAGCCGGCGGTGCTGTCCTTGGCGAACTGGCCTTCGTCCCACTCGACCTTCAGCTTCTGGCGGGCCTTGTTCACCAGCCACCAGCTATCGCCGACGATGGCGACGCCCGGGTTCAGGCCGTCAAGATTGTCGGTGCCTTCGACGATGAAGGCGTGCTTGACGCCCTTTTGCTGCTTCACCTCGTCGAGGTTCGCGCTCTTCACCTTGCCGCCGTGCACCTGGCACTTCTCGAACACGGCGTAGAGCATCCCTGGACGCGTCACGTCGATGCCGAAGATCGGCTCGCCGCGCAGCACCTTGGCGCTGTCCACGCCGGTCTGGAACTTGCCGATGATCTTGAAGTCCTTCGGGTCCTTCAGCGCCACCGTCTTCACGTCGGGCGGCGTCAGGGCCGCGGCGCGCGCGGCCACCGCCCCGTAGGTCAGGCTGCGGTTGCTGCCCTTGTGGCGGATCACCCCGGCGTCGGTGATGCAATCGGCCACCGGCACCTTCCACTGCTGGGCGGCGGCGGCGACCAGCATGGCCCGCGTCGCCGCGCCGACCCGGCGCAGCGGCTCGTAGTTCATGGTCGTCGACATGCTGCCGCCGGCGAATTGCGGGCCGTAGGCCTTGGGGTTGTTCGCCGCCATTTCGGCGCGGACGTTCTTCCAGTCGACGTCCAGCTCCTCGGCGATGACCATGGGCAGCATGGTCTTGATGCCCTGACCGCACTCCGGGTTCTTCGCCATGATGGTGACGGTGTTGTTCGGGGCGATGGAGATGTAGGCGTTCAGCCCCATCGGCGTGGTCTGGGCGGCTTCGCCGAGGCTCGGGAGGGTGAAGCTGATCATCATGCCGCCGCCTGCGGCGGAGCTGACCTTCAGGAAGGTGCGGCGGGAGGCGCCTTCAGGGGCGCCGGCGGTGTCGCGATGACGGGCCATCGGCTTACGCTCCCTTCACGGTTTCGGCGATCGCCACGCGGACGGTCTCGCCGGCGGCCGTCTTGATGGCGGCGCGGATGCGGTTGTAGGTGGCGCAGCGGCAGAGGTTGCCGGACATGGCCGCGTCAATCTCGGAGTCGGTCGGCTTGGGCGTCTTGGTCAGCAGCGCCGTGGCCGACATCATCTGGCCGGCCTGGCAGTAGCCGCACTGCATGACGTCGAGGTCGAGCCAGGCCTTCTGTACTTTCTGGCCGACGGGGCTGCTGCTCAGCGCTTCGACGGTCGTGACCTTCTTGGCCCCGACGCTGCCGATCGGCGTCACGCAGGAGCGGACCGCATTGCCGTCGATGTGGACGGTGCAGGCGCCGCATTGGGCCATGCCGCAGCCGAACTTGGTCCCCTTCATGTCGAGGGTGTCGCGAAGCACCCACAGCAACGGGGTGTCGGCGTCGACATCGACGGTCTGATCCTTCCCGTTCACCTTGATCGTGTAAGGCATTGCTCTCTCCGGTTGCGGCTCTAGAGGGGGCCGCCTAGGGGCGAGGCTATGCCAATCGCCCGGAACGCACAATGCCGGCGCGAGCCGGCGCGCCGGGGCGGAACTTAAGCGTTATGATGGGCGACCAGCTTCAGAAGGCCGCCCATGAAGTCCTGCCTCTGCTCTTCGGTCAGGCTGGAGAGCAGGGCGCAGTCGGTGGCCTCGGCCGGACCGCGCATATCATGGAACGCCTGTTCACCGAGCGGCGTCAAGCGTAGCACCTCCTTGCGGCGCTCCAGGAAACCGCGCGCCTTCAGCCGGCGCAGCACCTTCTCCACCGCGGAGCGGTCCACCCGCACCATCCGCGAGAGCCCCGCTTCGTCCGATGGCGCGATGGCGATGACGTACATGATGCCGAACTGCTGCGGGGTCAGGTCGAAGATCCGGCCGGCGTCGCCGAGCAGGGCGTGGGACACCTGGCTGCAGCGTCGGACCAGGAAGGCGATGTGCCGGGGCGCCCAGTTCTCCGTCGCGTCGCTCATCCCCGCCAGTTCGGGCGCGGGGGAGGATACGGCGGTGGCCACCCGCACCATGGCCTCCATCAGCCCCGCGGTCTCGGACGGAGACAAGGGCTTCAGCAAGCGCGCTTCGGCCGTCTCGGCATGGGTTCGGGCGAGGGCGAGGGTGGCGAGCCCGGCGTCCGTGGCCTGCAGCACCCGTTTGCGGCGGTCTTGCGGATGGACTGTGCGGTCGATCCACCCCTGAGCGGCGACCCCGTCGAGGATGAGCGTGGTGGTGGACCGGTCGATGCCCAGGCCGCGCGCCAGGGTGATCTGGTCCGTCCCCGGATATTTGGCGATGGCCACCAGCGCCTCGAAGCGGGGCTGGGTCATGTCCGGGTCTGCGACGGCCTGGATGAACAATTGCGACGACGTCTGGTGCACACGCCGCAGCAGGTTCGCCGGGCGCGCGTGATACTGTTCGAAACCCAGCCCCCGAACGGGCCATGACTCGGGCCGGTTGGCCATCATCCTCGATAGTCGTCCCGCCCTGCGAGGCGCCGAATTCCAGCGCCTTCGTTACATTACGCTTATTTGATTTCGAGACGTACACGTCCGGTTTGGCCGGCGCCAGCCCCTTGAGCCTTGACATTTTGGGGCTCAGCGCCCATCTTAGCAGCACTGATGATCAGACGTGCGTAACTTCGTCCGATGATCCACCCGGCCGCGTGAGTATTGGCCGGGACCGTTTCAAGACCGAGAGAGAGTAGGTCCGAGGGCGCGGCGACAATCGCCGCAGGCAGGGCGTCCCTCACGCCCGCTTCGACCAGGCGATCCGCCTAGCGTCGGCCCCGACCGCCTTCCAGCCCGGCTTCCCTTTCCCCCAAGAATCCTGAACTGTGGGCTCACGCCGATGGATTTGAGCGGCCATGGCTCCGCGCGGCAGCGCAGAAGAGACCGGCCGCAGGGAGGGACACGCATGAGTATCGACCGAAGGAGCATCCTCGTCGCCGCGGGGGGGCTGAGCGCCGCCGTCGCCGGGTCGGGCGCGGAGGCCGCTGCGCCAAGGGGGAATATGTCCGCCGCCTCTCGTGGAGAGATTCCGGAGATCGGCCTGAAATGGGCCTTCACCGTCATCATCTTCTTCAAAGATCGCTATGTGATCCAGAGTCGCCCTACGCGCGCTTACGTGCCGCCCCACGGGGGCGAGGTGTTCGGGCCGCGACTGAACGGGACTGTGGTGCCCTTCTCCGGCGCCGACTACGCCCGGGGCGGGGGCCTCGAAGCCCACTATGTGCTGAAGGCCGACGACGGCCAGCTCATCTACATCAAGAATCTCGGCTTCATGAAGCGGATCGGCCCGCCGGCGCCGCCCGCGCCGCCCCGGGCCAAGCCCGCCCCCGGACAGCCGCTCAACCAGATCCTCGCTGGCGGCGGCACGCCGAACAACGACCTGTTGCGGATGCGGATCGCCCCCACCTTCGACCCGCCGAAGGGCAAGCACGAGTGGATGGGCAAGACGGTCTTCATCGGCCACGGCGCCCGCCATATCGATCCCGACCACACCGTCTTCACCTATTACGAGGTGCTGTAAGCCATGCGGCCCTTCACCGCCCCCGCCATCACCACCCGCAACGACCGCGGCGTGGTGAAGCTCGACTACGCCTTCCAGATCAAGGCGGAGTACGATCCGAAGTCCGTCACGACGACCCCCCACGGCCAGCGCGTGTATCAGCAGATCATCGGCGGAACCGTCGCCGGCCCGAAGCTGACCGCCAAGGTGCGCCCCGATAGCGGCGGCGACTACAACGTGATCCGCCCGGACCGGGTGGAGGACGTCAGCGCCCGCTTCCTTCTCGATGCCGACGGCGAGGTGGTCTTCGTCCAGCACATTGGCTATTGGCGCCACACGGACGGCTATTACCGCTTCACCGCGTCCATCGACGCTGACCAGGACGGCAAGCACACCTGGATGCAGGACGCGATGTTCGTCGGGACGGCGCAGCCGCATGCCGACGGACGCCATATCACCTACACCTACTACGAAGCCGTCTGACAGATCGGAGCATCCTCGCCGCTGGTGTCCTTCGGGGGCGGCGGCGAGGCCTTCCTTGCCAAGCAAAACTGCTTGAACCCAGGCCGGGGCGGGTCCCGGGAGCCTGCGCAGCACCACTAACGATTTTATTTATCAACGAGTGGAAAAGCCTACTTTTTCCTGTGCTGCGGGATTGACGCTCCTCATTTTTTTGTATCCCTTGACCCTCGAAAAGGGCGCTGAAGCCTGGGCGCGAGGATGCGCGCCGCGGTCTTCTGCGCGCAGGCGACGCCGCGCTTTCACGACCGCCTGCGAACGCCCAACCGCCCGTCGGCACGCCGGGCACGCAACAGGGATCTGAGGCATGGCCGTCGATTTCTCCAACGACCCCACCGCGCGGGGTTTCTTCGCGCCCACCCGCTTTGAAGCCGACGTGTTCGACTGCGAGGTGTCGGGCAAGATCCCAACCGATATCGACGGCGCCTTCTATCGCGTGGGCGGCGAGTGGCTGTATCCGCCCAAGTTCAAGGATGACTCGGTGTTCAACACCGAGGGCTTCGTCTGCTCGTTCCGCATCAAGGACGGCAACTGCGACTTCAAGAGCCGCTTCGTGCGCACCCCGCGCTACCTCGCCGAGCGCAGGGCGAGGAAGCAGCTGTTCGGCTACTACCGCCAGCCCGCGGCGGACGACCCCTCGGTCAAGAGCATCAAGGACCGCACGGTCGCCAACACCAACATGCTGGCCCATGGCGGCAGGCTGTTCGCCCTGAAGGAGGACGCGCTCCCCTACGAACTCGACCCCAACACCCTGGAGACCAAGGGGCCGTACAACTTCAAGGGCAAATACAAGAGCCCCACCTTCACCGCCCACCCCAAGATCGACGACCAGACGGGCGAGATGATCACCTGGGGCTACGAGGCCACCGGTCCTGCCTCCAACGACATCTTCTTCTACTGGATCGACAAGCGCGGCAACGTCACCCGCGAGGTGCGCTTCAAGGCGCCTTACGTCTCGATGGTCCACGACATCGCCATCTCCCAGAAGCACATCATCATCCCGGTCTACGGTATGGTGACGAGCCCGGAGCGGCTGAAGGAAGGCAAGATCCACTGGGGCTGGGACCCGTCGGTTCCCACCTACTACGGGGTGATGCCGCGGGACGGCGGGGCCAAGGACCTCCGCTGGTTCAAGGGGCCGGAGCGGGCCTGCGTGCATACCTTCAACGCCGTCGACCATCCGGACGGCAAGCTGGTGATGGAAGCGGCCATCTCCGACTCCAACCCCTTCCCCTTCTTCCCGGACGTTCACGGCAAGCCCTTCGACGGGGCCAAGGCGCGCACCACGGCGCGGCGGCTAACCTTCGACATGAACTCGAAGGACGACGGCTTCACCGAGGAGCTGCTGTTCCAGGACGCGCCGGGCGCCCTCTGCCGCATCGACGACCGCTTCTTGGGGCGCGACTACCGCTACGGCTTCATGTCTTATGCGGACGCGGGCCGGCCCTTCGACGAGAAGCGCGGCGGCAATCTGCGGGGCCGGGTGTCCAACTGCATCGGCCAGTACGATTTCCGCGCAAACAAGCTGAAGAGCTTCTTCGTCGGCGACACCCACAGCCTTAACGAGTGCTGCTTCGTCCCGCGAGGCAAGAGCAACGGCGAAGAGGGCGATGGCTATCTGGTGGCGGTCGCCTCCAACTACGGCGAGATGCGCTCGGAATTCGTCATCGTCGACGCCAAGACCATGGAGGAGGCGGCGCGTGTGAAGCTGCCCTTCCGCGTGAGCATGCAGGTCCACGGCATCTGGGCGTCGGCGGACCAGCTTCCCCTCGCCGAACCCGTCTGACAGGAGAACGATTGAATGCAGCTCGTGCTGCCGCCGGGGGTCTCGCGGGCCGCCTTTGATCGCGCCATGCGCCGGTTCGCCGGCGTGGTGGGCGACAAGTGGGTGTTCAACACCGACGACGACCGCGACACCTTCCTCGACCCCTACGCGCCCGGCAACGCCGAGCGCTACGCCGCCTCCGCCAGCGTCGCGCCCGCCTCCACAGAAGAGGTGCAGGCGATCCTGCGCATCGCTACCGAGCTGAAAATCCCCATGTGGCCGTTCGGCCGGGGCAAGAACCTCGGCTACGGCGGCGGAGCGCCGCGGGTGGCGGGGACGGTGCTGCTCGACCTCAACCGGATGAACCGCATCCTCGAGGTCAACGAGAAGTACGGCTACATCGTCGTCGAGCCGGGGGTCGGCTTCTTCGAGCTGTTCGACCACCTGCAGAAGAACAAGATCAAGCTGTGGATGTCGGCGCCGGCCCAGACCTGGGGCAGCGTCATGGGCAACGCCCTGGACCGCGGCATCGGCTACACCCCCTATGGGGACCACGCGTCCAAGATGTGCGGGCTCGAGGTGGTTCTGCCCACCGGCGACCTGGTGCGCACCGGCATGGGAGCGATGCCCAATTCCTCCACCTGGCACCTGTTCCGCCCGGGCTTTGGCCCGTCGTGGGAGGCGATGTTCCAGCAGTCCAACTACGGCGTCGTCACCAAGATGGGCCTGTGGATGCTGCCGGAGCCCGAGATGACCCTCGGCCTCTCCTTCCAGGCGCAGAAGGACGAGGACATCGCCGAGATGCTCGACACTCTGCGGCCGCTGAAGATGGACGGCACCCTGCTGGCCGCGCCCAACATCGGCAACGCCATCCGCGGCCTCGCCAGCCGGGGCCCGCGCGATCTGGTCTGGCAGGGAACCGGCCCGATGCCGGAGGCGGCCATCGAAGAGGCGCGCAAGAAGTACGACATCGGCCGCTGGAACTTCTCCACCCGCCTGTTCGGCTACGAGGAGGTCGTCCGCGCCAACGCCAAGATCATCAAGGACAGGTTCGCCAAGACCTCGATGAAGCCGACCTTCGAGGAGAGCATCTGGCGACCCGGCGATCCGGTGCAGCGGTCGGGCCAGGCCATCCCCAGCCTGACCCCCCTCAACATCGTCAACTGGCTGGGCGGCCGCGGCGGCCACCTGACCTTCTCGCCCATCTCTGCCTTCAGCGGAGACGAGGCCTACAAGCAGTACCGGTCCACCCGCGCCCTCTATGAGAAGGCCGGCTTCGACTATTCGGGGGGCTTCACCACCGGCGAGCGGTTCCTGACCCACACCTCCATGGTGTTCTACGACCGCACCAACGAGGAGATGACCGGGCGGGCCAACACCCTGTTCTCGGATCTCGTGAAGAACGCCGCCGCCATGGGAGCGGGGGAGTATCGCACCCACGTCAATTTCTATGACGAGGTGGCCGACAGCTATAGCTGGAACAACAACGCCCTCCGCAAGCTCAACGCCAAGGTCAAGGACGCCCTGGACCCGGCGGGCATCCTGGCCCCCGGCAAGATGGGGGTGTGGCCGAAGGACAAGTCGCAGGTGAAGAAGCTATGAGCCGGCTCGCCCTCCTCGCGGCGCTGGCCGCCTTTGCCGCCACCTCGGCCTCCGCCCAGGCGCTCACCGACAGCCAGGCCAAGGGCAAGGCGCTGTTCGATGGGACCTGTGTCTACTGTCATGGCCCGCAAGGGCACGCGACGGGCCTGCTGCGCCGCCGCCTGGGCGACAAGGACGCCCTGCTGGCGGAACGGACCAATCTGACCGGTCCCTACATCCATATCGCGGTCCGCCGCGGGGTGATGAGCATGCCGACCTATCGGCGCAGCGAACTTTCTGATGCGGATCTCGCCGCGATCACCGATTATCTGACCCGGTTGAATCCGCCGGCGGGGAGCGCCCAACAATGACGACCCAGGAATGGCCCAGACGAGATGTGGTGAAGGCGACCGGTGCGGCCGCCGTGGCGGCCGCTTTCATGGCCCCCATCGCCAAGGCGTTCGGCAAGACCGCCGCCCCGCCGCTCGCGCCCGCGGCCCCAATCGATGCGGTGCTGGTGGACCCGCGCTACGCCGACAGCCGTGCCTTCGCGGATGAGCTGGCGGCGCGGGGCGCCAAGGTATTCTCCACCGAGCGCGACCTTGGCGAACTGTGGCGCGGCGAACTCGGCGCCCTCTACGCCAAGGGCGGGGTTCGGGTCGCCGGCCTGACGCCGCATTCGGACCTTTTCCTGTCGGTGGCTCTCGCCAATGAAACCGGGACCAAGGCGGTCTGCGGGTTCGAGGGCTGGCACGACTGCCGCGGTTCCGAGACCGTGCGCCACACCGTCGAAGGCGGCGTGGGCGCGAAAGGCCTCGGCGCGGACCTCGATACGGCCGGCTCCGGCTGGGCCAAGGCGCTGGCCGCGCGGGTCGCCGACGCGGCCGCCGCCGGCAAGCCCTATGTGCAGGACGCCTCCACGGCCGGAACCCGGCGCGGGGCCGACCATCCCGGCACCTTGATCTCCTGGGTCATCGGCTGATGGGGCAGGCCGCCTTCGCACCCAGCCGGCGCGCCGTGCTGACGGGAGTGGCGGCGGTTGCGGCGGCGGGCTGCGCCGCCCTGCCGGCCGTGGCGGGGACGCTTCCGGCCGCCGCTTCGGGGCGGGGTGCGCGCGAGGTGGTCTCCTTCCATATGGACCAGCCCTTCCTGGACCTTTCAGGCCAGGGAAAGCCGTTCACGCCCCCGACCGGGGTCGCCGTCCAGTTGCCTGACGCGGTGTTCCTCCACCACCCCTACCTCTAAGGATCAGCCATGGCGCCGAGACCCCAACCCAGGCTCTCGGCCGCGGCCTTTGACCGAGCCGTCAAGGCTTTCGAGGGGGCGGTCGGCAAGGACTGGGTCCTGGTCAGCGACGCCGACCGCGACAGCTATCTCGACGTCTATCCCCTGGACCAGCCCCGCCGCCACCTGCCCATGGGGGCGGTCGCCCCCGCCACCGCGGCGGAGGTGCAGGCGGTGGTCCGCCTCGCCAACCAGCACAAGATCCCCCTCTGGCCGATCAGCCGGGGCAAGAACTACGGCTACGGCGGCTCGGCGCCGATGACCACCGACGCCATGGTCCTCGACCTGTCCCGCATGAAGCGGATCATCGAGGTCGACCCGACCCTGGCCTATGCGGCGCTGGAGCCCGGCGTCGGCTTCTTCGACATGTTCGAGCACCTGCAGTCGAACAAGATTCCCCTGTGGATCTCCGCCCCCGGCAACTCCTGGGGCAGCCTGATCGGGAACGCCCTGGAGCACGGCAACGCCGGCACCCCCTACGGCGACCACGCCACGCGGCTGTGCGGCCTGGAGGTGGTGCTGCCCACCGGCGAGATGGTGCGCACCGGCATGGGGGCGATGGCCAACAGTCCGAGCTTCCACCTCGCCCGCCACGGCTACGGCCCGACGCTCGACCTGATGTTCACCCAGTCCAACTACGGCGTGGTGACCCGGGCGGGCATGTGGCTGATGCCGGAGCCTCCCTCCACCCTGACGATGCAGATCGAGCTGCCCAACCAGAACGACGTCATCTGGCTGGTGGACGTGCTCGCGCGGCTCAGGCTCGACGGGGTGATCCAGCAGAACCCGACCATCCGCAACTTCCTGCGGGTGGCGGCGATCCAGTCGCAGCGCAGCGAATGGTACCAGGGCGACGGGCCGATGCCCGAAGAGGTCGGCCGCGCCATGCGCGAGAAGCTCGGCCTCGGCTGGTGGAACGTGGCGCTGACCCTCTATGGTCACGAGGAAGCCAACGCCGTCCACGCCAAGGTGATCGAGGCGGCGTTTCGTCCGCATACGGATCGTAGCTTCACCCGCTCCATCTGGCGCAAGGGCGATCCGCTGGAGAAGTCCGGCCACCAGGGCATCCCCTCGGTGCGGCCGCTGGGGGCGGTGAACTGGCGCGGCGGGCGCGGCGCCCACATCGGCTTCTCGCCGGTGATGCCGGCCAGCGGCAAGCACGCCTACGACTGGTTCCTGAAGGCCAAGGCGCTGATGGAGCAGCACGGCTTCGACTATTACGGCGCCTTCAACGTGCAGGAACGCAACATCACCAAGGTCACCCTGATCTATTACGACCGGGACGACGAGGCGATGGTGGCGCGGCTGAAGGCCCTGTTCCAGGCCATGATGGCCGAGGCGGCGAAGCTCGGTTACGCCGAGTACCGCACCCACCTCGACTTCATGGACGGGGTGATGGACACCTACGACTACAACGGCCACGCCTTCCGCAAGCTCAGCGAGAAGATCAAGGACGCGCTGGACCCGGGCGGCATCATCGCCCCGGGCAAGCAGGGCATCTGGCCAAAGCGGTATCGGGCGTAGACGGCGCTCGGAGAGCGATCCACAGTGATGCCCAATAATCAAAATGGGGATGCGCCATGCCTTTGGATACGCCCGACGCTGCAGACCTCGCCGCCATTTCGCAACTGGTGCTAAGCGAGCGCGAGAGCCGGGATCTAGGCTGGTGGAAGCGGATGAAAAGCTGCTTCCACCCAGACTCCCGGGTCCGGCTGAGCTGGTTCGACGGCAGCGGCGAAGACTTCGTGAAGGGCTCCATCGACATGGCCGCCCGAGGGATGAAGGCCAAGCATCGCATCGCGCCGCCCGTCGTTCGGGTGTGCGGCGACCGCGGCGTGGCGAGCCTGTCGGCCATCATCGACATCCCCGCGGTGGTCAAGGGCGTGGAGGTTCAGCTCTCCAGCTACGCCCGGTTCCTCTACCGTGTGGAGCGGCGGGGCGGGGCCTGGGGCATCGTCTTCTTCGACGCCGTCTATGTGCGGGACGAGCTGGTCCCGGCGATCCCCGGCGAGGCCGTTCCGGTGTCCGCTGCGGAACTCGCGCCCTATCGCAAGTCGTACCGGATGCTGTGCTTCCTACTCAGCCTCACCGGCTATGCGCCAAGCCAGGATCTGGCCGGCGACGACCTGCCGGAAACCGCCGCGGCGTTGAGCGCGGAGATCTATGACTGGGCCGATATCGTTCCCGACGCCGCGGCTTAAGGGCGGCGTCTGCGCCGCCCCAGCCGCCTTCTACTTAAACAGCACCAGCGCGCTCTGCAGCGTCACGCTGACCCCCCAGGCTACCGGAATGCCGACCGCCAGCCAGGCGAGGATCACGGCGGGGCTCAGCTTGGGCGGACCCGCGGCTTCGGCGGCCGGAGCATCCTTGTTGGGCGCGAAGGTGGCCTGCAGGGCCTTAACCTCGTCGTCCTTCATGTGCCACTTGGCGTCCACCGGCTTGACCAGGGCGTTGCAGATGAAGCCCAGCACCAGGAAGCCGGCCAGGATGTAGAAGGTGATGGTGTAGACCTGCTCTCGCGGGATGCCGGCGTTGATCTGCGCCTCGCGGATGTAGTTGACCACCACTGGTCCGATCACCCCCGCCGTCGACCATGCGGTGAGCAGACGACCGTGGATCGCCCCCACGAACTGTGAGCCGAAGATGTCGGCGAGATAGGCCGGCACTGTGGCGAAGCCGCCGCCGTACATCGACAGGATGATGCAAAAGAAGCCCACGAACAGCAGGGTCGAGCCGAGGTGCGCGGCCCAGGGGGCGCTCGCGTAGAGGGCGAGGCCCAGGCCAAAGAAGCAGAAGTAGGTCATCTTCCGCCCGATCTTGTCGGACAGGGAGGCCCAGAAGAACCGGCCGGCGATGTTGAACAGCGAGAGCAGACCCGTGAAGCCGGCGGCGATGGCCGCCACCATCTTGAGCTGATCCTCGCTGAGGGCGGTGAACCTGACCTCCGGCGCACCGATCAGCCGGCCGGCGAAAATCTCCTGCAGCATGGGGGAAGCCATGCCGAGCACGCCGATGCCCGCTGAGACGTTCAGGCACAGCACCGCCCAGATCAGCCAGAATTGCCGGGTCTTGTGCGCGTCGCGCAGGTGCACATGGGCGGTGGCGATCATGCCGGACCCGCTGGCCTTGGGTGTCCAGCCGTGCGGCTTCCAACCCGGGGCGGGAATGCGGTAGCCGAAGGCGCCGGCCATCATGAAGCAGAAGTAGATCGCGGCCATGGCGACGAAGGTCTGCCACACGCCGACCTCAGTCTCGCTGCTGAACACCCCCATCAGCTTGGTGGCCAGGGGCGCGCCGATCATGGCCCCCCCGCCAAAGCCCATGATGGCCATGCCGGTGGCCATGCCGCGCCGGTCGGGGAACCATTTGATCAGGGTGGAGACGGGGGAGATGTAGCCGAGCCCAAGCCCGATGCCGCCAATCACCCCGAGACCCAGCCACATCATCCAGAGCTGATGCAGCGTCACGCCCACGGCGGCGAACAGCATGCCGCCGCACCAGCACAGGGCCGAGACGAAGCCGGCCTTGCGCGGGCCCGCCCGCTCCAGCCATCCGCCCCAGATGGCGGCGGCCGACCCAAGCAGTACGAAGAACAGGGTGTAGATCCAGCCGAGCTCGCTGACCTTCCAGTCGCAGCTCGTGGTGACCAGCGCGTCGAAGATGGTGTGGGACGCCGGGCAGGCGATCGATTCCTTGATGCCGATGGCTTTGGACAGGGGCAGCCAGAAGACGCTGAAGCCGTAGGCCATGCCGATGCACAGGTGGATGGCCAGCGCCGCCGGGGGAACCAGCCAGCGGTTGAAGCCCGGGCCGGCGACGATGCGTTCCCGATCGAGCAATCCCGGCGCGCTGCGCCCTCCGCCGTCCAGCGCGTTGGTTGCGGTCATTCGGTGTCTCTCCCTCGCCGCCTTGCTGGCGTTCTGGCGCGGACTAAGCGTGATTTTCCTCGCCCTGTCACGCCCCGGTGCGTGGGCCGCGAGCACTCTGCCGAAGGATGATCGCATAGGCGGCGGCGGCCAGCGTGACGGCCAGCATCATCAGGCTGAAGACGGCGTTGACCTCCGGATTCACCCCGAGTCGGACCTGACTGTAGAGCCGCATGGGCAGGGTGGTCGCGCCCGGCCCCGCCGTGAAGCTGGCGATGACGAGATCGTCCAGGGACAGGGAGAAGGCGAGCAGCCACCCCGCGATGACCGCCGGCGCGATCACCGGCAGCACGACGGTGAGGAAGGCCTTCAGCGGGGAGGCGCCGAGATCCTGCGCCGCCTCCTCGAGGGCCGGGTCGACCTGCATCAGACGGGCGCGCACCACCACGGCGACATAGCCGATGCTGGCGGTGGCGTGAGCGATGACGATGGTGGCGAAACCTCGCGGCAGGCCAAGGGAGATGAACAGCAGCAGCAGGGAGAAACCGAGCAGGATGTCGGGAGTGACGAGGGGGGCGTAGACCGCGCTGGTGAACAGGCCCCGCGCCGGCAACCGCGCCCGGCGCGCCAGGCCGAGGCCGGCGCAGACGCCGAGCAGGGTGGCGAGGCTGGCAGCGAGCAGCGCCACCTCGAAGCTGATCAGCACGGAGGCGAGCAGCGCCTCGTCGCGGAACAACTCGCCGTACCAGCGCAGCGAAAAGCCCGACCAAACGGTCACCAGCCGGCCGGCGTTGAACGAATAGATCACCACCAGCGCCATCGGCAGGTAGAGGAAGGCGAGGCCGAGGGCGAGTACGGCCCAGCCCAAGACGCCAGGGCCGCGCCTCATCGGCTTAGCGTCCGTGCCTGCAGCCGCTGGTGCAGCAGGATGGGCAGGACCAGGGTGGCGGTGAGCGCGGCGGCGGCGGCGGCCGCCGCTGGCCAGTCGCGGTTCTGGAAAAACTCAGACCAGATCACCTTGCCGATCATCAGGGTCTGCGAGCCGCCGAGGAGATCGGGGACGATGAACTCCCCCGTCATCGGGATCAGGCAGAGTAGGGCGCCTGCGGCCACGCCCGGCAGGGACATGGGGAAGGTGACGGTCCAGAAGGCGCGCCAGGGGGTGGCCCCTAGGTCGGCGGCGGCCTCCAGCAGGCCCTGGTCCTGGCGCTCCAGCACCGCATAGAGCGGCAGCACCATGAAGGGCAGGTAGGCGTAGACGAGGCCGAGATAGATGGCCGCGTCGGTGTTGAGGAGCTGCACCTCGGGCAGGCCGAGGCTGCGCAGGGCGAGGTTCAGCCAGCCCTCCGGTTTGAGGATGGCGGTCCAGGCGTAGATGCGCAGCAGGAAGCTGGTCCAGAAGGGGGCGATCACCGCCGCCACCAGGAACGGCTGGGCCCCCCGCGGCGCCCGCGCCATGGCCAGCGCCATCGGATAGCCGATGGCGATCAGCAGGGCCGTCGCCACCCCCGCATAGCCGAGGCTGGACAGGTAGGCGTCGACATAGAGCCGGTCGGACACGAACCGTCCGTAGGCGTCGAAGTTCAGGTCGCGCACCAGGGCGACGACGCTGGCCAGTCCCTGCGACAGGTCGAGACGTGGGGCGTACGGCGGGATGCCGAGGGTGGTGTGGCTCAGCGACAGCTTCAGCACGAGAGCGAAGGGCGCGAGGAAGAAGACCGCCAGCCAAGCGTAGGCGAGCCAGGCCGACCGTTCGACGCCGCCCCGCTTCATCGGTCCAGCACCGTGGCGGCGTCCGGCGCGAAGGCCGCCCAGACCGCATCGGCGCGGGCGAAGGCGGGGCCGCTCGAGGTGTTGGCCTGGAGGATGCGGACCACGGCGCCGTCCGCCAACCGTACGGTGTAATGGGTGCGGTCCCCGAGATAGGCGACGGCCTGCACCTCTCCGGTCCAGGCGTCGGCCAAGGCGGGACGATCCCGCGACAGTATCATGCGCTCCGGCCGTACCGCCCGCCAGCCGCCGCCGGGAACAGGGAAGAGGTTCACCTCGCCCAGGAACCCGGCGACGTCGCGGTCGACGGGATTGGCGTAGAGCTCGGCCGGCGGGCCGAGCTGGACGATGCGCCCTTGCCGCATCACGGCCATCCGGTCCGCCAGACCCATCGCCTCGTCCTGATCGTGGGTCACCATCAGGAAGGTGGTCCCGAGCCGCGCCTGGATCGCCTTGAGCTGGCCGCGGGTCTCCTCTCGCAGGCGCCGGTCGAGGGCTCCGAGGGGCTCGTCCAGCAACAGCACCTTCGGGCGCTTGGCGAGGGCGCGGGCAAGCGCCACCCGCTGGCGCTGGCCGCCGGAAAGCTGGTCGGGCTTGCGTGCGGAAAGGGGCTCGAGCTGCACCAGCGCCAGCATCTCGCCTACCCGGGCGTCGATCTCGGCCCGCCCCAGGCGCTCTTGCAGGAGGCCATAGGCGACATTGGCCGCCACCGTCAGGTGGGGGAACAGGGCGTAGGACTGGAACATCATGTTCACCGGCCGCCGGTGCGGGCGCAGGCCGGCGAGCTCCCTACCCGCCAGCAGCACCCGGCCCGCGTCCGGCGCCTCAAAGCCGGCGAGGAGGCGCATCAGGGTGGTCTTGCCGCAGCCGGAGGGGCCGAGCAGGACAAAGAACTCTCCGGCGGCGATGTCGAGGGTGACGTCGTCCACCGCCGCGGTGTCGCCGAAGCGTTTGGACACCCCCTCGAAACGGATCAGCGGCGACGTGCTCACCGGCCGGTCAGCACCCGTGTCCACTGGCGGTTGATCTCGCGCAGCAGGCCCTGGTCCTTGGAGGTGATGACGAACAGCCGTTGGAACACCTCGGGGGGCGGATAGACGTTGGGATTGCCCCGCACGCGCGCGTCCACCAGCGGCGTCGCCGCCGAATTGGCGTTGGCGTACTGGGTGAAGTTGGAGGCCCGGGCGATGACCTCCGGCTGCAGCATATAGTCGAGGAAGGCGTAGGCGGCTTCCGGGTGGGGCGCGTCGATGGGGACGGCGAAGACGTCGAACCAGACCTGCGAGCCTTCCTTGGGGATGGCGTAGGCGATCTCCACCCCGTTCTTGGCCTCGGCGGCGCGGGTGCTGGCCTGCAGCACGTCGCCGGAATAGCCGACAGCGAGACAGATGTCCCCGTTCGCCAGGGCGCTGATGTATTCGGAGGAGTGGAACTTGCGGACATAGGGCTTGAGCCTCGCCATGAGGTCCGCGGCCGCGGCGTAGTCCTTGGGATCGGTGCTGTTGGGGTCCTTGCCTAGATAGCGCAGGGCCACTCCGAGCATGTCCTCCGATGCGTCGAGGAAATAGACGCCGCAGTCCTGCAGCTTGGCGAGGTTGGCCGGATCGAAGGCGATTTTCCAGCTGTCGATCTTGACCCCGGGCAGGCGTTTCTCCAGGGCGGCGGTGTTGTAGCCGATCCCCACCGTGCCCCACATGTAGGGCACGCCATGGCGGCCGCCGGGATCGAACGGCTCCATCCGCGCCACGAGGTCAGGCCACAGGTTCTTGCGGTTCGGCAGCTTGGCGGGGTCAAGGGGCTGCACCGCCTTGGCGGCGATGTAGCGCACGAGGTTGTTGTTGGACGGGGTGACGATGTCGTAGCCGGTTCCGCCGGTCAGGACCTTGGTCTCCTGCACCTCGTTGGAGTCGAAGGTGTCGTAGATCACCTTGATCCCGGTCCTGGTGGTGAAGTCCTTCAGGATCTGCGGGTCGATATAGTCCGACCAGTTGTAGATGCGCAGTTCCTGCGCCGCCGGGGCGGGCTTGCCGCAGCCGGCGACCAGACCGGCCATGGCTAGGGCGGCCATCAAGCCCCTGATCAATTCACGCCGGATCATCACGCCCGTCCCCCGAAAGCGGAAGCCTAACCGAAGGGCGCATCCGCCTCAAAGCGGCGTGTCAGGCAGGCCTGAAGGGCAGGGGCGCGGCGGAGGGTCCGACCGCCGCATCCACCCGGGGGCAGTCGGCGCCGAAGGGGCAAAGGCTGCACGGGGGCCGGTCGGCCCTGCAGATCGATTGGCCCAGGCTCTTCAACAGCCAGTGCAGCTCGAACAGGTCCTCCGCCTCCCAGTCCGACGGCGCATCGGCCATCAGCATCGCATAGGCTTCGGACGGCAGCGCGGAGCGCCCGACGAGGCCGAGCCGCCGGGCGACGCGATGGACATGGGTGTCGACCACCAAGGCGCGCCGGTTGAGGGTGCTGAAGTTGAGCGTCGCCGCCGCCGTCTTGCATCCCACCCCGGGCAGCCCCTGCAGCCAGGTCATGGCCGCCTCGATCCCCATCTCCGCCAGGTGGCTCAGATCGAGGGTGGTGGGGCGTAGCTGCAGCACGCGCACCAGCACGGGAAGCTGGCGCGCCTTGCGGTCGGCGAAGGTGACGGTGTCGATGATGGTCTCGATCCGCCTTGGGTCTGCGCGGCCGAGGGCGCTCCAGTCGGGGAAGGCGGCCTGCAGGCGCACGAAGGCGGCCCAGGACACCTCGTCATAGGTGCGGGCGCTGATCAGCGACTTGATGAGCTGGGACAGCGGGTCCATCCGCTGTTCGGCCCGCTGAGAGCCGAACACCTCCAGCAGCCGGTCGCGCAGACTCGGCAGCATCGACGGCGGGATGAAGCCGAGGGTCAACTGCATGGTCAGGGCGTAGAACAAAATAAGAACTTTGTCAACGCGCACGAAAACGGCGACGCGCTGGCAGGCGCGTCGCCGCTGATCGTCATCCGGCGCCGGGGGATTATTCGGCGGGGCGCGCCGGCTCCTTTTCCTGGTCCGCGGCCCTGGCGTCGGAAGCGTTGGCCCCCACCCCGGTCGCGCTGGTCGGGGCGCGCGTGCTGGTGGAGCCGGCCGGCGGCGCGTTGGAGGTGGAGGCGTTCTGGCCGGTCCGGGCCCGCTTGTCCTTCTCGTGATCCATCTTTTCCTTATCGGTCTGGGTGGCCGCCGCACCGGTCTGGGCGGCCGGTTGCGCCCCCGGGTTCACCGCCTGATTGGGCGCCTGGGCGAAGGCGGAACCCGAAGCCAACAGGCCAAAAGCGATACTGGTGCTGAGAATGATCGAACGCATCTGTGAGATCTCCAGTCCATAAATGTCGCTGAAAGGCTGGTTCAGCGTCTCATCCAACCTCTCTTGAGAATGGATAGAGCCATTCAACTCATTAAAATCTGAAAGTGTTTCACATAAGACTGAAAAAAATTTGCTAAGGCTAAACTGTGTCTAAAAATGAGCTGAAATAGACGAAGTATTTCGCGTAACGACTTCCGCGTTAACGGATCTAATCTGGCGCAATTGCGGCGCTCGAATGGTCTTCTCTGGGTGGTTACGCTGCACCGGGACGAGTGAAGGGCGTCGACGCCGAAGCCCGCGCCATGGCAGCGCGGACGACGCCGGGCCAGCTCTGCCGGTTTGGCGCATCTGGTGGGTCGGGTCAGGCCCGAGCCGGGCGGTTGAACTGCGGTCGGGGCGGGACGGCCTAAGCCAGCGCCTTGCCCACCAGTTCCGCCACATTCTTCGACACCCCCGGCGCCGCGGCGATGCGGGCGAGTTCGCCGCGCATCAGCAGGCCGAGGTCTTCACGGTAGCGGCGCCAGCCCCCCAGCGGCTCCACCATCCGCGCTGCGACCATGGGATTGAACCCGTCGGTGGCGATGATCTGGTCGGCGAGGAAGCGGTATCCCGCCCCGCTCTCGTCGTGGAAGCGATAGGGATTGCCGCTGGCGAAGGTGGCCACGAGCGCCCGCAGGCGGTTGGGGTTCCTGGCCTCGAAGGCCGGATGGGCGGTGAGGCCCATGACGCGGCCAAGGGCGTCCTCGGCCGGGGAGCGGGCCTGCAGGGCGAACCATTTGTCGACCACCAGGGGCTCGCCCTTCCAGCGGTCGTAGAATTTGGCCAGGCCCGCCTCGAACGCCTCGCCGCCCACCAGCATCAGGGCGTTCAGCCCGCCCATGGAGTCGGTCATATTGGCGGCGGCGTCGAAGTGGCCTTCGGCGCGCCCGGCGTTGCGCGCGTTCGGATTGGCGACCAGCATCTCCAGGGCGCCGTTGCGCAGGGCGCGGCGGCCGGCGGCTTGCGCCGAGGCCGAGAACTCGCCGGCTTCCTGCATCGCCCCGTGCAGACGGGTCAGTTCGTCTTCAAGGTGGATGGCGATACGGGCGCGCAAGGCTTCCCGGGCGTCGTGGATGGCGGCCGGGTCCGCCGGGGTCATGGCCATGGACAGCTCGGCCTCGCTCGGCAGGCCGAGCAGCAGGGCCTTGAAGCCTTCCTCGGCGCCCTGGTCGGACAGGGCGCGCCCCAACGCGTCGGCGAACCGTTCCTCGTTGATCTCCTCCGGCGCGCCGTTGGCGCGGGCCAGCATCAGGTCGCGGGCGAGGTTCTGGGCCGCTTCCCAGCGGTTGAAGGGGTCGGGGTCGCCAGCCAGCAGCACATAGCGCGACTTGGCCGGCATGTCGGTGACGAGGCGCACCGGCGCTGAGAAGCCGCGCAGGGCCGAGATCGCCGGCTCCCGCGCCACGCCGGTCAGGCGCACCTTGGCCTCGGCCTTGTCGAGGATCAGCACCGCCTCGGTGGTGATCCGTCCGTCCGCGGGGTCGGCGAAGGTCAGGGGCACGCCGTCGCGGTCGACCAGGCCGATGGTGACGGGCGCCACCACGGGTCGTTTGGTCGGCTGACCCGGGGTGGGCGCCGTCGCCTGGGTCAGGGTGAGGTCGAGGGTCCGGGCCTCTTCGTCATAGTCCGAGGCCAGACGCACCTCGGGGGTGCCCGCCTGCTCGTACCAGGTGAAGAACTGCGACAGGTCGCGGCCCGAGGCCTCGGCGAAGCAGTCCAGGAAGGTCTCGACCGTGGAGGCGGCGCCGTCGCAGCGCTCGAAATAGATGTCCATGCCGCGGCGGAAGGCCTGATCGCCGATCAGGGTCTTCAGCATGCGGATCACCTCCGAGCCCTTCTCGTAGATGGTCGCGGTGTAGAAGTTGTCGATCTTCAGATAGCTCGCGGGCCGCACGGGGTGGGCGAGGGGGCCGGCGTCCTCGGGGAACTGGCGGGCGCGAAGGGCGCGCACGTCCTTGATCCGCTGCACCGCATGCCCCCGCTGGTCGGCGGAGAACCCCTGGTCGCGGAAGACGGTCAGGCCTTCCTTCAGGCAGAGCTGGAACCAGTCGCGGCAGGTGATGCGGTCGCCGGTCCAGTTGTGGAAATACTCGTGGGCGACCACGCTCTCGATCCGCTCGTAGTCGGCGTCGGTGGCGGTCTCCGGATCGGCGAGCAGGAGCGAGCTGTTGAAGATGTTCAGCCCCTTGTTCTCCATCGCCCCGAAATTGAAGTCGCGCACGGCGACGATCATGAACAGGTCGAGGTCGTACTCGCGGCCGTAGGTTTCCTCGTCCCACTTCATCGCCCGCTTCAGGGCGTCCATGGCGTAGGCGGCGCGGGCGGCCTGACCAGGGTCGACATAGATGCGCAGGGCGACGTCGCGCCCGCTCATGGTGACGAAGCTGTCCTCCAGCATGTCGAGTTCGCCGGCGACGAGGGCGAACAGGTAGCAGGGCTTGGGGAAGGGGTCGTTCCACACCGCGAAGTGGCGCCCGCCCGGCAGCTCCCCGCTTTCCATCAGGTTGCCGTTGGACAGCAGGTGGTGGAAGGCCTGGTCGGCGACGATGCGCACGGTGAAGCGCGACAGCACGTCGGGCCGGTCGGGGTAGTAGGTGATCTTGCGGAAGCCTTCCGCCTCGCACTGGGTGCAGAAGCGGCCGCCCGACATATAGAGCCCTTCGAGGGCGGTGTTGCCCGCCGGATCGATCTCGACCTCGGTCTCCAGGGTGAAGGCGTCGGGGACCCCAGGGACGGACAGGTCCTCGTCCGTGACGGTGTAGGCCGATGCGTCCAGGGCCTGACCGTCGACGCAGACCGCAATCAGCTTCAGCCGCACCCCGTCAAGGCGCAGCGCCTCCGTGTGCCTGCCGTTGCGCCTGACCGCCAGACGCGCTTTTACGCGCGTGGCCGAAGGTTCGAGCCGGAACTCGAGATTCACCTCGTCGATGAGGAAGGAAGGCGGCCGATAGTCGGCCAGGCGAACGGGGTTGGCGTCTTCGGTGCGCATGTCGGGCATGTAGCCACAACGCGCAATCAGCGGAAGGGTTGGTCCCTGCCGCGGTTGCTACTTCCGCTCGAAAACCGACCGTGTGAGGCAGGAGAAGACGAGCCGCCCCGCCTCGTCGAGCAGATCGTGCTGGGCCATGATCAGCCCCTTGGCGTCCCCCACCGGATCCTTGCCCAGCACGGTCATGCGTCCGCGCAGCAGTTCCCCCGCAGGCGGATTGCGCATCCAGCGCAGGCTGTCGACCGCCAGCCGCTTGGTCTGCGGCCACCCCGCCGACGCTTCGGAATCGAGTTTGGACCAGAGGGCGTAGATCATGCAGTCGGGGGCGCCCTCGGCCGGGTCCCAGCTCGGAGCGAAGGACTTGACGAACATGTCCACCATCTTCTCGTCGATGGCCGCCACGCCGAGCGACACCACCTGGCCGATCTCGATATCGTCGAAATGTGCTGGCACCTGATTCCCCTAACGCGCCGGGGAAGGATCGCGACTGAGCGCGCCCTTGTCGAGGGACCGTGCGTGCCCCCTCCCCGGGAAGGGCAAGCCTGCTAGAATGTACGCCATGAGAACCTGGGCTATCGCCATCCTTGTCGCGCTGCTGGGCTTGGCCGGAACCGGCGCCGCCAACGCCGCGCCGGTCAAGACCGAGCATCTGCAGGTCGAACTGGCGCCCCAGTCCACCGCGGCGACGCCGGGCGGGACCATCTTCGTGGCCCTGCATCAGAAGATCATTCCCGGCTGGCACACCTATTGGCGCAATCCCGGCGACACGGGCCTCGCCACCACCCTCGACTGGACCTTGCCGGCGGGCTGGAAGGCCGGCCCCATCGTCTGGCCGGCGCCGGGGCGCTACGTGCTCGGCAGCCTGATGAACTACGTCTATGCGAACGAGGTCTATCTGCCGGTTCCCATCGAGGTTCCGGCGAACGCCAAACCCGGCCCCGTCACCCTTAAGGCCAAGGCGAGCTGGCTCGTCTGCAAGGACATCTGCATTCCCGAGCAGGCGGACCTGACGCTGACCCTGCCGGTCGCCGCCGCCACGCCGGCGCCCAATCCCACCTTCGGCGCCGCCGTGGCCAAGACCCTGGCGGACGCCCCCAAGCCCGCCGGGCTCAAGGCCACCTACGGCCTGGACAAGGGTGCTTTGCGCATCTCCATCGCCGGGGCGGGGGTGAAGGGCGCGGACGTCTCGCGCGCCTACTTCTACCCGTACGAGCCGGGGATCATCGAGCACATCAAGCCGCAGAAGGCCGGGCGGGGCGCCGATGGCCTGACCCTGGCCCTCTCCCCCGACCCTGAGTTCAAGGCGCCCAAGGGCGACATCTCCGGGGTGCTGGTGCTGGGCCCGGGCAAGAGCTTCGAAGTCACCGCCAAGCCCGGCCCGGCCCTTGCGGGGGTGGAGGGTGTGACGCCGCTCGCCGCAACCGGCGAAGGCTCGGGGGGGGGCGGCCTCGCCGCGGACGGCGGATCGGCGCCGAGCCTGAAGGGCGGCCTGCTCGCCGCCCTGGGTCTCGCCTTCGTCGGCGGTCTGATCCTCAACCTGATGCCTTGCGTCTTTCCCATCCTGTCGATGAAGGCGACGGCCCTGGTCGGCCATGCTGAGCACCCCTCCGCAGCGCGGGCGCAGGGGCTGGCCTTCCTGGTCGGGGTGGTGGCGAGCTTCCTCGTCCTCGCCGGCGCCCTGATCGCCGCCCGGGCGGCGGGGGAAGCCGTCGGCTGGGGTTTCCAGCTTCAGTCGCCGGCGGTGGTGGCGAGCCTCGCCCTCGTCATGCTGCTCGCAGGGCTGAACCTGTCGGGGGTGTTCGAGATCGGGACGTCCGCGCAAGGCGCCGGCCAGGGCCTCGCCGCCAAGGGCGGGCTCGCGGGCGCCTTCTTCACGGGGGTGCTGGCGGTGGTGGTCGCGGCGCCCTGCACGGCGCCCTTCATGGCCGGGGCCATCGGCTGGGCCTTCACCCAGCCGCCGATCGTCGCCCTGTCGATCTTCCTGGCCCTGGGCCTCGGCCTCGCCGCGCCCTTCACCGCCCTTTCGTTCACGCCGGCCCTGTTCAAGCGGCTGCCGCGGCCGGGCGCCTGGATGTCCCGCTTCCGGCAGGTGATGGCCTTCCCGATGTATGGCGCGGCGGCCTGGCTCGCCTGGGTGTTCGCCCTGCAGGCGGGCGTCTCCGCCCTCGCCTTCCTGTTCACCGCCGCGGTGGCCATCGCCTTCGCCGCCTGGGCCTGGGGGGCGAGCCAGGGCGGTGGCCGAACCCTTCTGCCCCGTCTTGCGGCCCTGGCCGGCCTGCTGGTCGCCGTGCCGATGATCGCCCTCGGGGCGGGCCAGAGCGCCCCGCCGGCTGCGGCGGGCGCCGCCACCGCGGAAGGACCGGGCGCGCCTCTGCCGACCGAGCCCTGGTCACCCGAGCGCGTCGCCGCCCTGCAGGCGGAGGGCCGGCCGGTGTTCGTGGATTTCACCGCCGCCTGGTGCGTCACCTGTCAGGTCAACGAGCGCACGGCCCTCGCCGGCAAGGGGGTGGCCGACGCCTTCGCCCGCACCAAGGCGGTCTATCTCAAGGCCGACTGGACCAACCGCGACGACCGCATCGCCAAGGCGCTTACCGAACAGGGACGTTCGGGCGTGCCCCTCTATCTCGTCTACGACGCCAAGCCGGGGACGCCGGCCAAGATCCTGCCCCAGCTCCTGACCGAGGGGCTGGTGATCGAGGCGCTCGACGCGGCGCGGAGTTGACCTACACCGACACGACGATCTTGCCGAAGTGCTGTCCTGCGGCCTGATAGGCGTAGGCCTCCGCCGCCTCGTCGAAACCGAACACCTTGCCGACCACCGGCTTGATCCCGGTCACGTCGATGGCCCTGTTGAGGTCCTCGAACATGGCCCGGCTGCCTACGAAGATGCCGTGCAGGCTGGCGTTCTTCCACATCAGGGCGTGGGGGGCGAGATCGCCCGCCTCGCGGGTGAGCAGGCCGATCAGCGCGACCTTCCCGAGGGTTCCCACCGCCTGGTAGGAGCGGCCGAGGGTGCCCACGCCGCCGACCTCGACGACCACGTCGACGCCTGCGCCGCCGGTCAGCTCCAGCACCTTCTTGTCCCATTCCGGGTGGGCTTTGTAGTTGATCGTCTCATCGGCTCCGAGGCTCTTTGCCCGCGCGAGCTTCTCGTCGGAGGAGGAGGTGATGATCACCTTGGCGCCGGCCGCCTTGGCGAGTTGCAGGGCCCAGATCGACACCCCGCCGGTGCCCAGCGCCAGCACCGTCTGCCCGGCCGTCAGCGGCCGTCCCGCCACCATCAGGGCATGCCAGGTGGTCACCCCGGCGCAGGGGATGGTGGCCGCCTCCTCGAACGACAGGGCGGATGGGATGTGCACCAGGCCCGTCTGATCCAGCACTACATACTCGGCCAGCATGCCGTCCAGCGGCGAGCCCAGCGCCGGCCGAGGCATCGGCGGCGCACCGTCCAGCCAGCCCTGGAAGAAGGTTCCGGCCACCCGGTCCCCGGCCTTGAAGCCGGTCACGCCCTCACCGACGCCCACCACTTCGCCCGCCCCGTCGGACAGGGGAATGGTGTCGCGGGGCACCGGGCCGCCGATATAGACGCCGCGCACGATGGCGAGATCGCGGTAGTTCAGCGAACAGGCGCGCACCCGCACCAGCACCTGCCCCTGGCCCGGCGTCGGCTCCGGCCGCTCCCCGCGGCGCAGCGCCTCCATGCTCGTTCCACCCGCCTGAACTTCGTAGACCTTCATGGCCGCTCTCTCTGTTGGCTGCGATCAGCCCAACAGGCTTAGCGCCGTTCAAAAGCTGGCGGAAGTTCCTGCGACGTGGGTTAGAGACCAGCCGATGAATGCTTCCGCCGTCGCTAAACCCGCCGCGCCCCGACCGAGCGCGGGGTTCGTGCTTTTGCTTGCCTCCCTGGCGGCGATGGGGCCGGCGGCGGTCGATATCTACCTGCCCAGCCTGCCGGCGATGGCGCATGATTTCGGCGCGCCCGCGGGCAAGGCCGAGCTGACCGTCGCCGCCTTCCTGCTGGGCGTGTCCTCCGGCCAACTGTTCCACGGGCCGCTGTCGGACCGCATCGGGCGCAAGCCGCCGCTGATCGGGGCGGTGGCCGTGTTCGTGCTGGCCAGCGTCGGTTGCGTCTACGCCACCTCGATCGAGGCCTTGATCGGCTTCCGCTTCCTGCAGGCCCTGGGCGCCTGCGCCGGCACGGTGATCTCCCGCGCCATCGTCCGCGATCTCTACGACGACAGGCAGACTCTGCAGGTCCTGTCCGTGCTGATGGGCGTCACCGGGGTCGCGCCGGTGATCGCCCCCGTGGGCGGGTCGCTGATCCTGCTGTTCGGCAACTGGCGCACGGTGTTCTGGATCCTCACCGCCTTCGGGGCGGTGCTGCTGGTGTGGCTGACCTTTGGATTGAAGGAATCGCGCACGGCCGCGACGGCCGCCCACGCCAAGTCGGAGTCGGTGCTGGAGACCTACAAGGCGGTGATCGGCGAGAGGTCCGTGATCGGCTACGGCGTCGCCTGCGGCTTCGCCATGGCGGCGATGTTCACCTACATCGGCTCCTCGGCGAACGTGATCATTGGTCACTACGGCCTGTCGCCCCAGGTCTATGCGGTCATCTTCGCCATCAATGCGGCGGGGATCGTCGCGGCGAGCCAGATCAATCGGCGCCTCGCGCGTCGGCATCACGTGGACACCCTGCTGCGGCGAGCGGGCCTGTTCGCCCTGGTGTGCGGCGTGCTGATGGCGATCTCGGCCTGGACCGGGATCGGGGGCATGATCGGCCTGCTGACGCCGCTGTTTTTCATCGTCGCCAATGTCGGCATGAACCTGCCCAACTCGGTGGGCGGAGCCATGTCCATCGACCCTCGCCGGGCGGGCGCCATATCGGCGGTGGTCGGCGCGGCGCCCTTCGCCTGCGGGGCGGCGGCGGCGGCCGTGACAGGCCTGTTCTACGACGGCACAGCCCGGCCGATGGCCACGATGATCGCGCTCTGCCTGGCCATTTCCTACGCTGGGGTTACGCTCCTGCCCCGTCGCCGCGCACCGGCTGCGTGAACCTCTAAGACGGCGGGGCTGCCACGCTGGCGCTGACGAACACGCCCCACAGCAGGACCGCCCATCCGGCGATCAGCGCGAACCCGCCGATTGGCGTGACGGCGCCGAGCACCCGCACTCCCGTGAGCGCCATCAGATAGAGCGAGCCGGCGAAGACGAGCCCGCCGACGCCGAACAACCAGCCGGCGAGGCTGGCGGGCCCCGTCGCCAGCCGCAGCAGGCCGTAGCAGGCGAGCGCCGCCACCGCATGGATCAACTGATACTGCGCGCCGGTGCGCAGCCATTCCTTGGCCTGGACGTCGCTGATCGCGTGCGCGCCGAACGCGCCGGCCGCCACTCCCATCAGCCCGTTCAGGGCGGCGAGGCCAAGCCAGATCCGAATGTCCGCCAACATGGCTTTTCTCCTGCGCGAGCGAGGCGCGAACCCTAACCGTCTTCGGCCAGGGGTAAAGGGCGTCAGCCCCAAAGCGCGGGGGGAGGCGGTTCGACCATGGAGCCGAGGTAGGTCAGCCCTGGGGACCGGTCGCGGGCGAGCAGCAGAGGTCCGTCGAGGTCCACATAGCGGGCGCCCTGCGCCAGCAGCATCGCCGGCGCTATCGCCAGCGACGTCGCCACCATGCAGCCTACCATCACCTCCAGGCCGAGCTCCTGCGCCGCCCGCTTCAGGAGCAGCGCCTCGGTCAGCCCGCCGGCCTTGTCTAGCTTGATATTCACCGCCTGATAGCGCCCGGCGCACGCGTCGAGCTCGGCGCGGGTGTGCAGGGACTCGTCCGCGCACAGGGGGACCGGAGAGGCGAATCCCTCCAGCCCGGCATCCTCCCCGGCGGGCAGGGGCTGCTCGATCAGGGTCACGTCGAGACGCGCGAACTCCGGTGCGAGGCGTCTCAGGCTGTCGAGGTCGAGCCCTTCGTTGGCGTCCACGATCAGCCGGGTGCGCGGGGCGGCGGCGCGCACGGCCTCGACCCGCGCAAGGTCGTCCCGTCCGCCGATCTTCAGCTTCAACAGGGGCCGCCGCGCCTCGCGGGCCGCCGCTTCGGCCATGGCCTCAGGCGTGTCGAAGCTCAGGGTGAAGGCGGTCTTGAGCGGGTCGAACCGCGCTAGGCCCGCGGCCGTCCAGGCGGAGATGCCGGAGCGTTTGGCCTCCAGGTCCCACAGGGCGCAGTCCAGGGCATTGCGCGCCGCGCCTGCAGGCAGAAAGGATTGCAGCGCCATGCGGTCCGCGCCGGCTTCGACCGCGCTGGCCGCTCCGGCGATCTGGGCCAGCACGCCCTCGACCGTCTCGCCATAGCGGGGATAGGGCGTCGCCTCGCCGCGGCCACGCGCGTCGCCATCCTGGATCTCGACGACCACCACCTCCGCCTCGGTCTTGGCGCCGCGGGAGATGATGAAGGCGCCGGCGATCGGCCAGCGCTCGGCCCGGGCCCTCACCCGCCTCATGAGGCGGCTCAGTGCAGGTCGCCGACGGCGGCGTCGAGCAGGAGGAAGGTGCGCCCTGAATCCGAGCCGAGCAGCGCGGCGGTCTCCCGCCGGTCGCGGCCCGGGCGGGAGCTGTCGTTCACCAGTCCCGCATAGCGGCTGACATACCGGTCGGCGTGGGCGCGCAGCACCTTGTCGGTCAGCACCCGGCGCGACAGGCGGCGCACGGCGGCGGGCGCGAGGCGGCGCACCACCTCCCGCGCGGCGGCGGCGTCGCCAGCGTGCAGCACCACCGCGATCTCCTCGATCCGCGCCCGGGGCAGCAGCGCCCCGATGTCGAGCCCCAGGGCCTCGATCTCGCCGATCAACTGTATGTCGAGGGTCTCGTCGTCCACCGGCTGCTCCTCGATGGAGGAGAGCAGGTCCTTCCAGGTCCATTCGTCGCCGATGGTCTCGCCGGCGTCGTCCCGCTCGGCGCCGCCGTTGCGGTTGGAACTGGCGAACACATTCTTCACCGCCCGGTCATCCGGCGTGGGGGCGAGTCGCAGCTTGGGCCGCAGCCCGGCGTCGGCGGCCGTGTCCACGGGAGGCAGGGGCGCCGCAGCCTTGCGAAGCTCGGGCAGTTTGGGCGGCGCGGCCTCGGGCTCGACGCGGATTTCGCTCTTCACGGGCGCGCGGGGTGGAGCGGGCATTGCGGGTTCGGCCGGCTTCACGCCGCCGGCCACACGGCCGATCAGTTGCACCGCCTCGTTCAGGACTTCGTAGTTCCGGCGCACCCGCTCCTGGAACATGGCGTCGATGGCCTTGGTGTCTTCGGCCGCCTTGTGCGCTGCTTCGGTCAGGTCGGCCACGCCGCGGCCGACGGCGGTGCGCACGGCCTCGATGCGGGCCTCGGTTTCCGGGGTGAGCTGGGCGGTGCGCGCCTCGACCTCGCCGAGCAGGGCGTCGAGCTGGCCCAGCATGCCGCGGATGGTCTCCAGGCCCGCCTCCATCCGCTCTGCGGAACGGCGCCCGGCGTCCTCCACCAGCCCGGAGGATTGTTCGATCAGCTCCCGCGCGGAGGCGATACGGGCATCGAAGGTCTGGTCCGCCTGCTGCGCCACTGCGAAGGCGACCTGGCTCATGGCTTCCAGCTTGGCGCTGGCGGCCTCGGCGGCGGCGTCGAAGTGGGCGGCGGTGGTGGTCCTTGCGGCGTCGGCCGCCTCTGTGATCCGCGCCAGACTCTCAGCCGTGCGCGCTTCGACCGCGTCGTAGTGGTGGTCGGCGGCCTCGGCCAGTTGCTGGATGGCCTTCTCGGCCTGGGCTTCGGCGGTGGACTGCTCACGCCGCGCCATGTCGGTAAGGCCCTGCACCTCTTCGGCGACCGTGGCGGCGAGGGTCCGCAGGGTTTCGATGGCGACGTTGGCGGACTCGCTGAGTTCGACTGCGCCGGAGCGGGCCTGGACGCTCGCCTCGGCCAGTTGGGCGGCGCCGGTCTCCATGCGCGCGGCGAGGTCTTCCTGGTCGGATCGCAGGGCCTCGGCGAATTCCGACAGGGTCTCCCGTTCGGAGGTCAGGCCGTCCCGCAGCGAAAGGAGTTTCTGCGAAATGTCCTGGCCCGCGGCTTCCAGCCGATCGGTGTGCTCGGCGATCTCCACGGCGCTGCGCAGGGCGGTGGCCCCGGCGTCGCCGGAGGCGAGGGCGAGATCGGCGGTGCGGGCGGTCAGGGAGGCTTCGGCCTCCCGGAGTTGGGCTTCGGCGAGGTCGGCGGCCTGGGTGACGGCCTGCGCCTGGCGGGTCAGGGTCTCCACCACTGCATCGCTCTGGCTTTGCAAGCTGGCGGCGAGGCTGCTCAGGTCCTGGCGTTCCTGGCCGATGGTGGCGGCGAGCCGGCGGGCGGAGGTCTCCACCTGATTGGCGGAGGCGGACAGGCCGTGACCCTCGGCGCTGACGATATCGCGCAGGCTGCTCAGCTCTTCGCGCATGGCGGCGGCGGAGGCGGCGATGCGTTCGATCTCCCGCCGCACCACGTCGGCGGCGCCGCCCGCATGATCGGCGGCCAGGGCGGCCGGCAGCACCATCTCGTCGGCGAGGGTGCGCGCGCGCCGGGTTTCGGCGGCGAGCTGGGCGCCCTGGCGCAGGGCGTAGGCGGCCAGAAACATGAAGATGGCCGGCAGGATGGAAAGGCCCAGCAGGGCCACGATCTGAAGCGGCGCGTAGTCGAAGGCGCCGAAACGGGTCTGGAAGCCGGCCACGAAGGCCCACAGGGCGCCGGCCCAGATCACCGCCGCCATACCGGCGACGAGGAAGGCGTGGCGCGCAAAGCCAAGGCCCTCGTCCCGCCGCGGTGTCGCGGACGGCTTAGCGGTCGCCTGCACCGCGACAGCCGCAGACGCTTCGGCCGGCGCCTCAGCGAGAGCGTTCATGTCAAACGGCGTCCGCTTTTCGACCTTCATACCGGCCTGGTCCTTCGGGCGGGCGTTCCGGGCGGACGATGGCCACGCGCGCCCCCCGCTGGCGCTCGCGTCCGAGGCGAAAAGCTTACAGGCCGAACAACAGTCCGGAAAGCGGTGAATCGTCCTGGCGCGGAGGCCGGATTTTGCGTTAAGATTTTGTTAACAAATGACTTGCGGGGGCGTGATGACGGGGGCGGTAGCGCCGAAGCGCGAGGGAGCACGGCGAGCGCCGGCCAAGGTGGCGACCTTGAAGGTGGCCGCGCCCACTACAGCGCAGCGGGCCTATCTGAAGGCGGGACTGGACCAGCCGGGGGGCAAGCTGCCGCTGTTCGATAACAAGGGCGCGCCGGTGCCGCCGGCGCTGATCCGCGCCTGTATCGCGCGCGGATGGGCGGAGCGTTGGTTCGAGAACCCGCTGGCCCCGGACTGGCTGGTGTGCCGGCTCACGCCGCGCGGCGCCAAGGCCGCGCGGCGCTAAGCTTTAGGCCCTACTTCCGGCAGAGCACGTCGCGCAGGACGGCGCTGGGGCCGACGTTGCGGCCGTCCACGTCCACCGCGCGGCGGGCGCGCTCGCTCTGGTCGAAATAGATGGCCTGGCCAAGGCCGCTCCGGCGGCAGAACTCGTCCGCGACCCGCGGGCGATTGGCTGCGATATCGGAGCCGCGCACGGTCGGGCGTGCGAAGAAGACGGTGGTGCGTCCTTCCACCCCCTCGTCACGGTCGTCATTGTAGCCGTTGTCAGGGCCTTGGCCGCCCGGATATTGGCCAGGACCGCCGGGGTACTGACCCACACCGCCCGGGTATTGGCCGGGGCCGCCGCCCGGATACCGGTCGTTATAGGGTGGCGGGGGCAGAGGCTGGCCGGGCCGGCCGGGCGGGCCCTGGTCGGGACCGATCAGTTGCAGCGAGGAGATGCGCCCACCCATGGTGTAGGCGTTGAGGTCGGGGACGTTGCCGCTGATCACCTCGCAGCGACCCTTATAGTCGGCGTTCTCGCACATGCGCCACGCGCCGCGGACCTGGGCGCTCTGGGCCCGGTCGTTGAAGCCGGTGTTGGCGAGGTTGTCGGTGGACCGGTAGAAGGTCACCGATCCGCCGCGATAGCCGGGCTGGTCGTAGAAGGTGACGCTGCCGTCCACCTGGGCGGCGGCTTGCGAGCTTGCCAGAAGGCAGCCGCCGGCCATCATGGCGGCGGCGAGGGTGGCGAAAGCGGTTTTCATGTTTGGGGTCTCCTGCCGTCCAAACGCATTGCGGATCAGCGGAGTTGCAGCCGCTGCTAAGCTCCATTCTATGGCGCGGACATGAGCGGAAATCTATTCGAGCTTATGGGGGCGTCGGTCTCTTCCCGCCGACCCGCCATTCGCACACCTGACGGCGGCCGGCTGGATTACGGCGGCGTGGTCGCCAGATCGGGGCGGATCGCCAACGCCCTCCGCGGCCTTGGGGTGGCGCCGGGAGACCGGGTCGCGGTGCAGGTGGACAAGAGCGCCGAGGCGCTGCTGCTCTATCTCGCCTGCCTTCGAGCGGGGGCGGTCTATCTGCCGCTCAATACCGCCTACACCCTGGCCGAGCTCGCCTATTTCATCGGCGACGCCGAGCCGGCGCTAGTGGCGTGTTCGCCCGGGCGCCGTGACGCCCTCGCCGCGTCGACCTCCGCCAGGGTGGAGACCCTGGACGCGGACGGCCGCGGCAGCCTTGCCGATCTGGCCGACGCCTCCCCCGCCGCCTTCGCCACTCTGCCTGTGGCGCGAGAGGATCTGGCCGCCATCCTCTACACCTCCGGCACGACGGGCCGGTCCAAGGGGGCGATGCTCAGCCATGGCAATCTCGCCTCCAACGCCCTGACCCTGAAGGACGCCTGGCGGTTCAGCGCCGACGACGTCCTGTTGCATGCCCTGCCGATCTTCCACACCCACGGCCTGTTCGTGGCGACCAACGTCACCCTGCTGTCGGGCGCCTCGATGATCCTGCTGCCCAAGTTCGATGCGGGCGCCATCCTGCAGCGGCTCCCAGAGGCGACGGTGATGATGGGGGTGCCGACCTTCTACACCCGCCTGCTCGACGAGCCGGGGCTGGAGGCGGCGGCCCGCAACATCCGACTGTTCGTGTCGGGCTCGGCGCCCCTGCTGGCGGAGACCCACCGGCAGTGGCAGGCGCGGACCGGTCACGCCATCCTCGAACGCTACGGCATGACCGAAACCAACATGAACACCTCCAACCCCTACGACGGGGCGCGGGTCCCGGGCTCGGTGGGCCCGCCGCTGCCGGGGGTGGAGGTGCGGATCACCGATGCTGAGACGGGGACGCCTTTGGCTCAGGGCGAGGTCGGCATGATCGAGGTGCGCGGCCCCAACGTCTTTTCCGGCTATTGGCGCATGCCGGAAAAGACCGCCGCTGAGTTCCGCGAGGGCGGTTACTTCATCACCGGCGATCTCGGGACCATCGACGCGGCGGGCTACGTCAGCATCGTCGGCCGGGCCAAGGACCTCGTCATCTCGGGCGGGTTCAACGTCTATCCCAAGGAAGTCGAGGACGCGATCGACGCCCTGCCCGGGGTGGTGGAGAGCGCCGTGGTCGGCCTGCCGCACAAGGACTTTGGCGAAGCGGTCACCGCCGTGGTGGTGGTGACGCCGGACGCGGAATTGGACGAGGCCGGGGTGCTGGCCGCCCTGTCGGAAACCCTTGCGAGCTACAAGCGGCCCAAGCGGGTGCTGTTCGTGCCGGAGTTGCCGCGCAACACCATGGGCAAGGTGCAGAAGGCGGAACTGCGCGCCCGCCTTTCGGATCTCTACGACTGAACGAAGCCGGGCCGGGTCAGTCCAGGCCGAGCAGCATCTGCGCCAGCTCGTCCGGGGCGCTGACCATGGCGTCGTGACCGGTGGCGATCTCCAGGTAGTTCCAGTCGGGCATCGCCTTCACCCGCGCCACGCTGCGTTCCGCCGGCAGGTAGAGGGGGGCGGTGACGCGGATATAGGTCTTGCGCATGGACGCGGGGATCTCGCCGCCGAGGTGGACCGGGTCGGAGAAGGCCCGCGTCGGATGGGGCGTCATCATCCGGGTCAGCCACGCCGCGTCCGTCGGGTCGTCCACCCCAAGGGCCGAAGGTTCGGGGGGCGGGACGCTCAGGCCGCCGTCATGGGCCTGCGCCGCCGCCCGGCGGGAGTCCGCCGCCGCGGGGTCCATCACGTCGAACAGGGACTCGCCGTCCTGCGGCATGTGGGAGTCGAGGCAGACGAGATGGCGGATGCGCGAGGCGTTGCGGGCGGCCACCCCCGGCACGACGGCCCCGGCGGCGCTGTGGCCGACCAGGATGAGGTCGTGCAGGTCCTCCGCCTCGATCAGTTCGGACAGGTCGCGCACGAAGGTCTCAAGGCCGATCTTGGGGCTGAGTTCGGGCGCCCGCTCGGCGCAGCCGGGCAGGGTAGGGGCGATGGCGCGGCGGCCCTCCGCCTGAATACGACCCACCACGCTCGTCCAGCACCAGCCGCCATGCCATGCGCCGTGCACAAGAAGAAAAGGACCCGACATACCGATCTAAGAACCTCGAGGTAGGGCGAGCAGCGACGCGGCCGGCTGCTCGAGCCGTCACCGTCCGTCGTCTCTCCCTTTGATTGGGATTGCGCCCTTTGCGCCGTCGCCTGGGGCTACGTCAATCCGACAGAGCGCGCACCCGGCCGTCGCGGCCGATGAACCAGGAGGCGACGCAGCCCGTCAGCCACACGACGATCCAGGCGCCGATGGCCGCCATCAGGCCCGAGACCTTGAAGCCGCCGAGCAGGGCCGAGACCATCCAGATCATCAGGCCGTTCACCACCAGCAGGAACAGGCCGAGGGTGATGAGCGTCAGGGGCAGGGTAAGGAAGATCAGCACCGGCCGAACGATGGCGTTGGCGATCCCCAACAGGACGGCCGCGGCCGCGAGGCTGCCCAGGCCGTCGACCCTCACCCCGGGGACGATCTTGGTGGCCAGCCACAGGCCGAGGGCGCAGATCGCCGCCCTGACGATGAGTCCGATCATGCTGGTCCGACGCCCCTCCGTGGCTCCCTAGGTCAATACGGCCGTCACCATACATCAGGTCTCGTCGGCGCGCCCGATCATCCGCCGGTTTGGCAGGGTGCCTGTAACTGCGCGACGAGACTTGTCCAATCGCGACAGTTGGCGCCAAGCTCGCACAATGAATCCCGCGCGAGACGCCGACCCCGCCCCGATCCAGCTCTCCACACGCCGGATTCCCCCATCACGTCGGCATGCGGCGTGGGACGACGCCGTCGCGCGCACGGTGGGTCCCTTGGTGACCGACTTCGGGGCGGATTTCGAGGGACGGCTGGATGTGCGCAGCCTCGCCGGATTGCCCGCGACCCGCATGATCCACAACGCCCGGGCCGCGCGGCGTGGCCGGCGGGAGATCGAGATGCTGGATCCCGGCCGGCGGCATGTGGTGCTGCAACTCAGCGGCCGCAGCACGCTGAACCAGCAGGGGCGGGATGCGGTGCTGTTCCCCGGCGACCTCGCCATGCTGGATTCGGGACGGCCGGCCGTCCTGCAGTTCGAGCAAAAGAACGCCCAGGTCTGGGTCGGCTTCCCCCGCGACATCCTGATCGCCCGGGCGGGCGGGGCCGCCCCTCGTCTTGCGACGACGGTGCAGGGGGCCTCGGCGGTGATGCTGGCGGCGATGATCCGCACCGCCTTCGGATCCGCCAACCTGTGGAGCGCGGCTCAGGCCGAGGCGATCCGCGACGGCCTCGTCGGCCTCGTCGCCGCCACTTGGTGTGCGCCGGAGGCCGAGGCCAAGGATCAGCCGGGCGCGCTGCCGCCGCTGGTGCATGTGATCCAGAACCACATCCTGGCCAATCTGCATCTGGCGTCCCTGTCGCCGGACAGCATCGCCAAGGCGCATGGGGTGTCGGTGCGCCAGTTGCATCGGTTGTTCCGGCACATGGGGACCAGCGTCGGCCACTGGATCCGCCGCGCCCGGCTCGACCGCTGCGCCGCCGACCTGCTCGACGAATCGCGCCTGGCCGCCAGCGTCACCGAGATCGGCTTCGCCTGGGGCTTCAATGATTCCGCCCACTTCAGCCGGGTGTTCAAGGCCGAGTTCGGCCAGGCGCCGACCCGCTATCGGCTGAGCCGGATGAGTTCTTCGCTGCCGTCGCCTCTCAACAAGGAATGTCTCTAGCGGTCAAGCCGTCCCGGCGCCGCCCTGCCAGCATCATCCGACCAGCCCGGCCGAAGAGCGGGCGCCGGGAGGATGCGACGTGCGGATCGAGCGGGTAGGCGATGTCCAATGCGAGCTTGGCGAGGGCCCGGTGTGGGACGTCGCCGAGCAGGCCCTCTACTTCACAGACATGACCGCCGGGCGCATCTGGCGCTACGATCCCCAGGCCGACAGCTTCACCAACTGGAAGACGCCGGGCCTGATCGGCTCTTTCGCGTTGCGGGAAGGCGGCGGGGCGGTGATGGCCCTGACCCACGGCTTCCACCTGCTCGACTTCGCCACCGGCGAGACCACCCGCATCGCCGAGCCCGAAGCGGGTCAGGACGCCATCCAGTTCAACGACGGCAAGGCCGACAAGCGGGGGCGCTTCCTCGCCGGCACCGTGAACAAGGCGATGAAGGAGCCAGTGGGCAGCCTCTACCGGCTCGATCCCGACAAGATGGTAGTCAAGCTGGACGACGGCTTCATCATCACCAACGGCCCCTGCTGGAGCCCGGACGGCGAGACCTTCTATTTCGCCGACAGCATGGCGTTCGAGATCTACGCCTACGACTACGATGTGGAGACCGGGGGCGTCTCCAACCGGCGTGTGTTCGCCAATACCCGCGCGCTTGGCGGCATCCCGGACGGGGCCACCGTGGATGCCGATGGACGGCTGTGGAGCGCCATCTGCGGCGGCGGCAAGGTGGTGGCCTATCGGCCCGATGGGGCTGTCGACCGGATCATCGAGGTCCCGCCGCGGCTGGCGTCGAGCGTGATGTTCGGCGGCCGGGACCTTGACCAGCTCTATGTCACCTCCATCGACGGGGCGACCATGGGGCAGGCGCGGGACGCCGCCGGCGGCCAACTTTTTGTCATAACCGGCCTGGGCGTGAAGGGCCTGCCCGAACACCGGTACGCCGGATGAGCCAGGGGTATGACTACATCGTCGTCGGCGGGGGCTCCTCGGGGGCGCCGCTGGCCGCCCGGCTGAGCGAGGGCGGCGACGCCAGGGTGCTGTTGCTGGAGGCCGGGCCGCGGCCCCGCGGCCTCGATTTCAAGATCCCCGTCGCCCTGACCAAGCTGTGGTTCAGCCCTGCAGCCACCTGGTCCTACATGACCGAGCCGGAGCCGGGGCTGGACGGGCGGCGTCTGCCGGTGCCCCGCGGGCGGGTGCTTGGCGGCACCTCTGCGATCAATGGCATGGTCGTCACCCGGGGCGCCGCGGCGGACTATGATCGGTGGGAAAGTCTCGGCCTGCCGGGCTGGAGCTACAAGGACGTGCTGCCCTACTTCAAGCGGGTGGAGAGCAATTGGCGCGGGGCCACACCGGATCACGGCGATCACGGCCCGCTCCCGACGACGCGTTACCCCGCGGTCAGCCCCTATTCGCCGCTGGCCTTCGCCGCGGCCGAGGCGATGGGTTTCTCCGCCACCGACGACTTCTGCGGACCGCAGCCGGAGGGGTTCGGCTTCCCGGATTTCAACATCCGCCGTGGCCGGCGGATCACCAGCGCCGACGCCTATCTGACTCCCGCGAGGTCCAGGCCGAACCTGACCGTCGAGACCGGCGCGCGGGTGCTCCGTGTACTGATCGAAGACGGCCGCGCCGTCGGCGTGGAGATGCTGCAGGATGGCCAGACACGCACCGTCCGCGCCGAGCATGAGGTGCTGCTGTGCGGAGGGGCCATCGCGTCGCCGCAACTGCTGCTGTTGTCTGGGGTTGGCGGCGCCGATGAACTGAAGCTCGCGGGAGTGGCCCCGGTGGTCGACTTGCCGGGCGTCGGCCGCGAGCTGGAGGACCAGCCGGCGGCTCGTTTCGCCCTCGCCAGCGACCCGTCCATCGGTTTCCAGAGCCAGCTTCGGGCCGACCGGGTGGCGCTTTCCGCCATCCGCTGGTTCCTGTTCGGAACGGGGCCGCTCGCCGCCCTGCCGTTGCTGGCCTCCTTCATCGTCCGCACCAGGCCGGAGGCGACCCAGCCGGACATGCGGCTGATGGTCGGCGCGGCGCCGTTGGAGTCGCGCATCTGGTTCCCCGGTGTGCGCACGCCGGCGCCGCCGGTGATGACCGCCGCCTTCTCCCTCTGTCATCCCAAGAGCCGGGGCTGGGTGAAGCTGGCGTCGGCCGATCCTTTGGCCCAGCCTCGCATCGCCTTCAACCTGCTGACCGATCCTGAGGATCTCGCCGAGATGCGCCGCGGCTACCGGATGATGCGCGAGATGCTGCGCCAGCCGACCCTCGCCCTGCACGCCCGCGAGATGGTTCAGCCGCCCGTGGAGCCGAAGACCGACGACGAGATCGACGCCTATCTGCGCGCCATGGCCGCCACCACCTTCCATCCCATCGGCAGTTGCCGGATGGGCGTGGGCGAGGATGCGGTGGTCGACGGGGCGTTCAGGGTGCGCGGGGTCGAGGGCCTGAGGGTCGTCGACACCTCGGTCTTCCCCACCCAGATCGGCGGCAATCCCAATGTGCCCGCCATGATGATCGCCGAGAAGGCGGCCGACCTGATCCTCGGCCGTCCGGCGCCCGCCCCAGAGCTAGCCCAAGAGCCAGAGGCCATGCCATGACCGCCTTCCCCGAACGGCCGCGCGACGCGACCAATCCCATCTTCAACGCCAACAAGCTCAAGCTGGGGGTGTTCGGCATCAACGGGCCGGGCACGGTGATGACCACTCACCCGGATCGCTTCACGCCCACCTGGCAGGCGTCGCTGGCGGTGGCCCAGATCGCCGACCGCGCCGGGTTCGAGGCGGTGGTGCCCTATTCCAGGTGGAAGCCGTTCGGCCCGGCGGGGCATGTCACGGGCACGACTCTGGACACCTTCACCTGGGCGGCGGGGGTTAGCGCGCTCACCCGCAACAGCGGCGTCTTCGCCACCTGCCACACCCCGACCCTGCACCCGCTGGTCGTGGCCAAGCAGGGCGCCACCATCGATCACATCTCTGGCGGGCGCTTCGCCCTCAATGTTGTGGTGGGCTGGTTCATCCCCGAGATGGAGGCCTTCGGCGTCGACGCCGCTGCTCACGACCAGCGCTACGATCAGGCCGACGAGTGGATCACCGTCGTCAAACGCCTCTGGACCGAAACCGAGGAGGTCGACCTCGACGGCCGCTTCGTGAAGATCCGCGGCGGGGTCTCGACCCCCAAGCCGGTGCAGAAGCCGATGCCGCCGATCATGAACGCCGGCGGCTCCGAACGTGGCAAGCAGTTCGCCGCCCAGCACGCCGATATCGCCTTTGTGGTGGTGCACGACGACGACCCCGCGGCGGTGAAGGCGCAGGTGCAGTCCTACAAGACCCTGGCGCGGGAGACCTACCAGCGCGACGTGCAGGTCTGGGCCTACGCCCTGGTGATCCAGCGGGACAGCGTGGCCGAAGCCCGCGCGGCCTTCGACGAATACACGGTCCAGCGCCCCGACGATCCGTCCATCGACGTCTTCCTCGGCTATCAGGTGAAGAACCTCGGCGACATGCCCCCCGAGGCGGTGAAGAAGCTGCGGCTCGCCATCGCCGGGGGCGGAGGCATCCAGTTGTTCGGCACCCCGCATGACATCGCCGCGCGGCTGAAGACGCTGTCGGACTGCGGCCTCGACGGCATCCTGCTGACCTTCGTCGACTACGAGCGGGGCATGACCCGGTTCGCCGAGGGGGTGCTGCCGTTGCTGGAGAAGGCGGGCCTGCGCGGCCCCATCCCGGCGTCCGAAGCCGCTTGGCGGGGATAAGGGCGATGGCCGAACGGTTTCAAGGCAAGGTGGCGCTGGTCACCGGCGCCGGCGGGGGGATCGGCCGGGCGACGTCGATCGCGTTCGCCCGCGAAGGCGCCAAGGTCGGTTGCGCCGATCTCGACCTCGCGGCGGCGCAGGCGACGGCGGCCATGATCGTCGAAGCGGGCGGAGAGGCGATGCCCATCCAGGTCGACGTCAGCTGCAGCGCCAGCGTGCAGGCGATGGTGGCCGCCACGACGGCGAGGTGGGGCCGGCTCGACGTCGCCTTCAACAATGCGGGGGTGGACCTGCATGGCCCTCTGGTGACGGAGCTCGACGAAGAGGTCTGGGACCGCATCATCGACGTCAACCTGAAGGGCGTCTTCCTGTCGATGAAGCATGAGATCCCCGCCATGCTGGAAAGCGGCGGCGGGGCCATTGTCAACACCTCGTCGGTGGCGGGGGTGCTGGGCGGCGCGCCTGGGCTGTCGGCCTATGTCGCTTCCAAGCATGGGGTGGTGGGCCTGACCCGCAACGCGGCGCTGGAGTTCATCTCCAAGGGCATCCGCATCAACGCCGTGCTTCCGGGCGCCGTGCATACGCCGATCCTGGATGTCTGGCTCGCCAACCCCGGCATGGCCGACGCCATCCGCCAGCAACACCCCATCGGCCGCTGGGCCGAGCCGGAGGAGATCGCTCGCACGGTGCTCTTCCTCGCGTCGGAGGATTCGTCCTTTGTGGTCGGCCTGCCGTTGATCGTCGACGGCGGGGTGACCTGCGTTTAGCGCGCGCTGACGGTGGTCGTGTATTCGGCGATCCGCGGCGCCGGCGTCGGCGCGCCCGCGCCGAAGTCCATCAGGTTGAAGCGCAGGGTGGTGGAGCCGGGCTCCTCGCTGGCGAAGGTGTAGACGGCCAGGTCGGTGCCGCGCGGACCCTTGCCCAGTTGCACATCCAGCTTGCGGAGGGTGAAGGGCGCCGTCTCGCCGGGCTGGGTGGCCACCACCCAGGCCCGTCCCTCCTGCTTGCGATAGGGCAGGCTGACGGTGGCGACGCGCCGGTTCAGTTTGGTGCGCGGCGCGGGCAGCGGGCGTTCGACCGCTTTGGCGAAATAGTCGGGCTTGCCCATGAAGGGCAGCTGCCTGGGCAGGTTTGAGCAGCCGGCGAGAGCCAGGGCGGCGAGGGCGGCGAGCGGGACAAGGGCGATACGCATGACGCCTTCCTGACAAGGATGCAGGCCCCCGATGTCGGAGTCGCCGCCCGCCCTGTCAAGCAAAGGCTGGGAGACTGCGCGCAAACGCCTATGTTTGAAGCCATGCCGAGCCCGCGCCTCGCCGCCCTGCTGCTGCTCCTCGTCGCTGCGCCTGTCCAGGCGGGCGCGCCGGCCGCGCCGAAAGCCATGCTCGGAAGCTGGGTGTTCGCGCAGGATGGCGAGGGATCTTCAACCTGTACGCTGGACCTGCGCGCCCACCCGGTCATCGGAGGGTTCGAGCTGTCGGCCCCTGCCCGTTGCAAACAGGTGATCCTGGAGGCGGAAGACCTCTACGCCTGGCGCATGAACGGCGACGGGGCGCTGGTGCTGGCCGATGCGACACGACGGTCGATGCTGGTGTTCAGAAAGGACGCGAGCGGCGCCTGGTCGACAACGGAGGAGGCGGGCATCCCCTACCTGCTCAGCCGGCCGTCCCGGCCGCGGACGGCGCAAGAGGCGATGGCGGGGCGCTGGAACATCACCGCCCTTGGCGGCGTGCCCTTGTGCCAACTCGCCCTGACGTCCGATCCGAGAGGCCTATCGGGCAGGGTGGAGCGGGCGGGGGCCTGCTCCACCGCCTGGTTGGACCGGGGGTGGACGTCCTGGCGCAAACGCGGCGGCGATCTCGAAATTCTCGATGCGCGCGGCCGCGTCGCCTTCTCGTTCCGGCAGGGCGACATCGTCACCTTCGAAGGCAAGGTGGCCGGAAACCAAATCGTGTTCTTGACGCGGCCCTGAGGTCCGGCCTCTTAAGCGCATGGCCTCGAAGCCCGAAAGCCCGACCGAACCCTTCAAGCGCGCCCTGGCCCACGCCGCGCGCTCCCTCGCCGAGACTCCCGACCTGGAGGTGGTCTTTTCCGGGGAGGGACCTTCCCTGTCCGGCAACCGGGCGGTGCTGCCCCATCCCCCGCGGGACCTCAGCGGCAAGGAGGCGACGCGCATCCGCGGCCTCGCCGACCAGATGGCCCTGCGCATCGCCCACCACGACGCCGCTGCTCACGCCCGTCTGCGGCCTCACGACGCCCAGGCCATCGGCGTGTTCGAGGCGCTGGAGCAGGCCAGGATCGAGGCCATCGGCGCCAACGCGCTGGGGGGGGTGCGCGCCAACCTGACCGTGGTTCTGGAAAACCAGCTCGAAAAGCGTGGCCTGACCCGCCTTGACGACCGCTCCAAGGCGCCCCTGCCGGACGTCATCGCCCTGATGGCGCGCCAGCGGCTGACCGGCGATCCGCCCCCCGCCGGCGCCCGGGCGCTGGTGGAGGCGCTGGCGCCTGAGATCGAGGCTAAGGCCGGCGCCGACCTCGACCGTTTGGCCGCCGCCATGGAGGACCAGACCGCCTTCGCCAGGATCGCCCGCTCCATCCTGAAGGACCTGGATATCGGCGACGAAGCCGACATGGCGGAGGAAGCCTCCGACGAGGAGCCTCAGGCCGAGGACCCCGACGAAGAAAAGGGCGAGGGCGCGGAAGGCGAGGGGGAGACCGACTCCGAACAGACCTCCTCCACCATGTCCGCGGACCAGCGCGAGAGCGAGGCCGAGGCGGGCGAGGAGGAGGCGGCCGAGATGGACGACTCCGACGCCACCGAGGACCAGGCGCCGGACGACAACGATTCGACCCGCCCGTCCCGCCCCGACGTGCAGGACCCGGGCCATGCCGAGCCCCCTTACAAGGTCTACACCACCGCCTTCGACGAGACGGTGCCGGCCGAGGACCTGTGCGATCCGGAGGAGCTGTCGCGGCTGCGGGTCTATCTCGATCAGCAGATCGAGGCCCTGTCCGGGGTGGTGTCCCGCCTCGCCAACCGCCTGCAGCGCAAGCTGATGGCCAAGCAAAACCGCCACTGGAGCTTCGACCTGGAGGAGGGGGTGCTGGACGTCTCGCGCCTGACCCGTGTGATCACCGACCCCATGGCGCCCCTGTCCTTCAAGCAGGAGGACGACACCGAGTTCCGCGACACGGTGGTGACCCTGCTGATCGACAATTCCGGCTCCATGCGCGGCCGCCCCATCATGGTGGCCGCCGTCTGCGCCGACATCCTGGCCCGCACCCTGGAACGCTGTGGGGTGAAGACCGAGATCCTCGGTTTCACCACGCGGGCCTGGAAGGGCGGCTCCTCTCGCGACGAGTGGATCAAGGCGGGCAAGCCGGCCCAGCCCGGCCGCCTGAACGACCTGCGCCACATCATCTACAAGGCCGCCGACGCCCCCTGGCGGCGGGCGCGCAAGAACCTCGGCCTGATGATGCGCGAGGGCCTGCTGAAGGAGAATATCGACGGGGAGGCGCTGATCTGGGCCTACCGCCGTCTCGCTGGTCGGCCCGAGCAGCGCAAGATCCTGATGGTCATATCCGACGGGGCGCCGGTAGACGACTCCAGCCTGTCGGTGAACTCCGGCCACTATCTGGAACGGCACCTGCGCCGAGTGATCGCCGACGTGGAGGGCGGCGGCGGGGTGGAGCTGATCGCCATCGGCATCGGCCACGACGTGACCCGCTACTACAAGCGCGCCGTCACCATCGTCGACGTGGAGCAACTCGGCGGAGTGATGACCGACAAGCTGGCCGAACTGTTCGACGAACCCGTGCGGGCGTCCACGGGCCGCGGATCGCCGTCGCTGGTTCCGCCGCCGGTGGTCTCCGGCCTCGCCAAGGTGGCCGCCGGAATCCGTCCGCCCGCACGCTAGCGGAGCCTGTCCGTTCGTGTGAGAGTGGGTCGCAACAAGGCCCACGCTCGATAGGGCCTGCCCGCGAAGGGACGTCGAGGGAGAGATGGGCGAGACCGGGGTCGTCGACCGCTGGCTGGGCAAGGTCGTGCAGGTGCGGCCCGGCGAAGGCCGCGCCCTGATCTGGTCCTTCCTCTATTTCTTCTTCCTGCTCGGCGGCTACTACGTGCTGCGCCCGCTCCGC